>ERZ808240.852-NODE-852-length-39309-cov-5.809472_pt1 | contig 39309 bp, 36 predicted proteins | sample MGYA00521084_ERZ808240 | MGnify/ENA primary metagenome ERZ808240 (study PRJEB31516, sample SAMN03275571) | gut metagenome | biome: mammalia-associated habitat; material: feces | host: Papio cynocephalus | place: Kenya | collected 2012-08-06 ... | reverse complement strand
AATTATGCTAATGGTTGTATTTGGCATGTTGTCCCTGATCTTTTACCCTCTTTGCATTCAAAAAGAAAGACAGAATTGGAACCAAACAAAGTCTTGGAAATATTATTTGTTCTCATCCTTAACGTTAACTGGTGGGAGCCTTCTTCTCTCTGGAGTTGGATTATGGATTATGTTCCATGTCTTAAATGAACAGCTAGGTTGTCTCTTCTTTATGATGAACCCACGATTTGTTCTCGCCTATGTTGGCGAAGCAATTCTCCTATCTTTGTTTGGGGCTGGAATATCTCTTTTGGTGAATAAGCTTAAAGAAAGCGGGGTTATTCATAAATCCATTTCTCATTAGGAAGAACTTTCCATTTATTTACATGGAGACGAGGTATCTCCCAACAAGGAGCAACATCTTAGTGCTCCTCGGCTCTGTAGGATAGATGTCATAATATTCTCCTGCATAATAAAGTAAAGGGGTGGATAACTCGTATTTGTTGGCGTGCATAAGTATTAACCCTTTATAAGAAAAAAAGGGAAGAGGGTCCTTTACCGCTTTTGTTTCCTTTAAAATGGATGCCTAAATTCTCTTTTCCCACAAAACCCACTCGTTTTTTGTCTTTCGAAGGCTTATAAGGATCAAATTTTCCTAATTTAACATGTTCTTAAAACGAACTCAGGATCTTTCTAGATCTCTCTAAAAACCCGCATTGGATCCTTATTAAGTTGAACCATTTCGTTAATTTTGCTTTAAAAAACGGCCAATAGAACAAAAAACGGGTCGTTTTGACCCGCAAAATTCATTTTGGTGGATCATATCGGGATCGAACCGATGACCTCCTCCATGCCATGGAGGCGCTCTCCCAGCTGAGCTAATGACCCGTTCGCACTCTTTTAAGCGCGTTATTAAGAATAATAAGGTTTTTAACTTGTGTCAATATTTTATCGCTTGGAATATAAGAAAAGGGCTCATTTCTGAGCCCTATGCAGCAAATCTAGATTATTTTCCTTCTGGATTTTGCGTGTTCTTTACCGGTTTGTCTTCTCTTGTGTAGCCTTCCTTTGTCAACATGTCGTCAATAATCTTGATGGCACGACGGAAAGAAAGATCGGAGCGAACCTTGAATTGGAGAGGCAAGTCTTCGTATTTCTTTGTTTCGGTACGTTCTACTGGGATTGGAGTATCCTTGTACTCATCTGGATTGACGGCAAAATAAACCCTTAAATGTTTGCCATTAATAGTCATAAAAACATATCTCTTACGATGGGCGGAAAAAGTGTCTCCAGGAATAGAAAGACGATTGTTTAAACCATAAGACTTGATATGGTCGCGTAAATCATAGTACTTATGGCGTAAATCGAAATCAGCGTTCTTTAAACGGGTTTCAAAGGAAGCGCGGCGTTTATTTCGCAAGGCCGCAAAAGGGTCTTTTTGAACTTCTGCGGTTTTCGTTTCCACCACAGGTTGTTCCTCTTTGGATTCAGGTTTCATCTCAACGACAGGCTCTTCCTCCTTTGGAAGAGGCGTTTCCTCTTGTTGAGCATGGAACTCTGCAACGTGTTCCCTTAAAGCGTTATTTGAAACGTCTTCCGCAACAGTTTTGGCAACTTTATTCGAGACATCATCGGCAATCTTGTTGACATCTTCTTCGCTAAGAGCGCCTGCTGGTTGTTTAGAAGCTTCGTAATTTTCAATTTCCTCGCGAGCAAGGGTGCGGACTTGATCTTCGCTTAAAGCTTCTTGCTGAGCGGCTGGTTGTGCTTCTGCTTCTTTTTTAGCTTTGATTAGAATGTAAGAACCAACACTCATTAACAGGATGCCGATCAAATCAAGCCAGAATGAAATCAGGATAAGCCAAAGGTTTCCGACGTCAGCGTGGCCAGAAACAGTTAAACGCTGAACGAGAATTCCCAAATACGGAAGATAAGCAATCCCTAGAGAGATGGCAACCGCACAATAGATAACTTGTGGATGCTTTTTACGAATCATCAGTACGATAGAAGCAATAAGGCCAATCAAAACGACGGTGTCGACGAATAAAACGACGAATGACCACTTAGAGCTAAAATCGCCAACAAAAACACTGCCATAAACATCGATGCTGGCACGAACGCCGTAAGGAAGTTCTCCATTGCCAGCAGGAATCCAATCGACTAATCCGCCAATGCCAACGAGCAAGCCCGCTAAGAGGAGGAGGACTGATGCGATGATGATTACCACCACAGGAGTCATGTTCTTTTTTTCTTTCATGTTTAAATTCTCCTACATGTATCCCCTATTTTTTATCCCTCTTGCAAAAGAATGAGGGACGTAGGGCTATTTCCCGAGGAAAAGAAATGTTCCTACACCAGAAAGCATTCTTATTGTGATTGAAAAGCATGTCTCTGATAAGAAAAGAATAGAGCCATGTAATCACATTGTCAAATAAATACGACAGGTATCGCCTCTTTTTTAAATAAAACTGTTTCATTCACGCAGGAGTCGCTTTATTTTTTAAGAAATCATACACGTCTCATGTCTTTTTTTGGCTTAAAAAGAAAAAAGCTTTAAAAAGCTTTTTCGTTCGTTGGCGCGCTCGAGGGGATTCGAACTCCTGACCTTTCCCTTAGGAGGGGAACGCTCTATCCAGCTGAGCTACGAGCGCAGCAAAACAATGTTACCACCAATAAGAATAAGCTTCTATTCCTTTATAAAAACCTTTTCGATTTTGGCAATATAAAAATCATGAAAATCTTTATGGGGATAAGAGTCTTCCCGCACATTCGAATCCAAGAAACACTCTTCTTTCATTGTTTGTCTATAAAGTTTGCGACACACAAAGACTAAATTTGCCTCATTGATATAGGAGTAATTCTCAAAAGAAGTTGAGGTAAAGCCAACCTTCTGAATCTTGTCTTCATCTTTGCCACTATGAGTGCCAAGATAAGTGAGTTCTTTTTTGAATTTTTTGTCAAAGAAACAAACGGTGAAATATTCTTCTTTATCAAGAAGGATTTTGCTAAAACGTTGGGGCCTTACAAAGATCGTTATTACAGGCATTCCCGAAGAGTGACCCCATAAAGAACCGATTTGTCCCCAGGAAATCGTCATTACGTTCACCTTATCTCCTTTCTTTCCCGTGACAAGCTCACCCCACGAATCAGCAAATAAGGTAACCGGATTGATTTCAAGTTCTTTGTAAGAGATTTCTTTCATTTTCTTTCTCCTTCATGCAGATAGCAGTCCTTTTCATGGGAATGGATAATCCCAATGGCTTGCAAATAAGAATATATCACAGTCGGACCTACGAATTTCATCCCCTTTTTCTGAAGATCTTTAGAGAGAAGATTCGCCAATGGGCCTCTTGTTTTTCCATATTCATAAAAGATTGCCCCTTTCGTGAAAGAGAGAAGATATTCCTTGAAGGAGCCGTACTCTTTTTCGATTTGAAGAAAGATTTTAGCGTTGGAGATAGCAGCTAGGATTTTCAAGCGATTGCGAACGATTCCTTTTTCGCTAAATAGACGTATGACGTCTTTTTGTGAATAGAGAGAAATTATATGAGGGTTGAAATTAGAAAAAGCGTTGCGGAAGCTCTCTCTTTTATTCAAGATACATTCCCAGGACAGACCCGTTTCAAAGGATTCCAAAAGCAGCATTTCAAATAGATGCCCCTCATCCAAATTTGTTTTCCCCCATTCATGATCGTGATATTCCACGTAAAGAGGATTATTTGAATTGCACCATGAGCACCTTTTTTTAATTTGTCCCATAGTGATAGTTTATAAACTTTTGTGCAAAATGCCTCTATTTTTAAAGAAAAAAGTGCCTCTGATAGGCAGACACACTTTCAAAAATGGTCGGAACGATGGGATTCGAACCCACGACCTTCTGGTCCCGAACCAGACGCACTACCAAGCTGTGCTACGTCCCGAAATGCGCTCTAGAAGCGCAAGTGATATTATAACTCAAAAATCGAAAAGAGACATCTGGTTCGTTTTGCTTAGCCCTTTAAGCGCGCCAAGATCGTCAAGGGCTTGCAAAGCAGAATCACCGATTGAGTAATAGACATCCTTCCCTTCTTTCTTACTTTCTTCGACGTTCAAGGTGGATTTAACGCGGTCCATAAGATCTTGTTGGGAAAGGAATTCCCCTCCTTCTTTTCTAGCAGCAACAATTCCCTCTGCAGCCAGCACAGGGAATCCGGAAATAGCCTTAAATGGAGGAATAACGGAATTTCTTTCCTTGCAAACTTTCCATGTAGAGGCTTCGGATTCCATTAAAGAAATGTTCTCTATCTTATATCCCCTATCGACCATCTCACAAGCTGCCGTATCAGCAATGAGTTCTTCCTGATCAACATCAGACGCTTCCGGATTTCCTTGAATTTCATGAATGCGGCTCACGATTTTTTCCAGGGAACCGGACATGACTTTAATGTCAAATTTATCGCAGCGGCAAGTGAAATACGTCGCATAGAACTCAAGTGGATGGTAAAGTTTGAACCAAGCTACGCGGACGGCTCCAATAACATAAGCAGCCGCATGGGCGCGTGGGAAAAGGTATTTAATCTTCTTAAGAGATTCTTGATACCAATCAGGGATGTTGTGTTTCTTCATCTCAATCTCATATTCCGGATTTCCGCCCGTTCCCTTACCATGTCGAACATCTTCCATAATATGGAAAGACATAGATGGATCCATACCCATGGAAATTAAGTAGTTCATGATATCGTCACGGCATCCGACAACATCATTGAGGGTTCTTCCTTGCTTGACGATGATGTCCTCGGCATTGTTATTCCATACGTCTGTGCCATGGCTCAAACCAGAAATGATGAGTAAATCATTGAAAGTGCTTGGCTTTGCTTCTTCCAAAAGCCCCTGGACAAAACTCGTGCCGAATTCAGGCAAAGCGATCGCCCCGGTCTTAAAACCGAGGGGGTTACTATGAAGTTTTAACGCTTTTGGAGAGCCAAACAAAGAAAGGACCTTCTTATCATCAAGAGGAATGGCTTCAGCGGCATCAGAAATATCAATTCCCGTTAAATAGCATTGCATTCTCAAAGCAACCGGATCGACATGGCCTAGTTCATCCAATTTCAAAACGGAATCGTGCATCGAGGCGAATTCGTAGTGAGTGGTCAGCCACTCCGCATTTGGATCGTCTGCCGGGTGCTGAAATGGGGTGAAATCAAAAATATCCATATCCGCAGGAATAACGACGATTCCGCCTGGATGCTGGCCAGTGGTGCGCTTTACTTCTATGCATTTGGTGGCAAGGAAAGAACAATACGCTTTTGTTGTGTTGTCCACTTCTTTATTTAAGACACGCTCAAAATAGCCTTTTACATAACCGAAGGCGTTCTTTTCTTTGGCGGCTGCAATCGTGCCAGCACGAATAACGTGAGGCGAGTGAACGAATTCGCCTTTTGCGTATGCCGCATTCTCTTCGGGAGTGGAAAGAATCTCACGAGTATATAAATGGCCTTTAGGTTGATAATCAGCGGGGAAATTTAGATCGATATCAGGAACCTTGTCCGCTTTAAACCCTAAGAATGTTTCAAAAGGAATGGATTGGCCATTGCGTAACATTTCCGTTCCGCATTCAGGGCATTTCTTTTTGGGCAAATCGAAGCCAGAGCGCAAAGTCTTGAATTCAGGCATATCGTTAGCCCATTCGAAGTGTTTGCATTTGGGGCATAAATAATGAGGAGGAAGAGGGTTTACTTCGGTTATTCCCGCCATGGTTGCGGCAAAGGAAGAGCCAACCGATCCTCTCGATCCAATAAAGTAACCCATGTGTTCAGGATTTTGGTCGTCTTCAATCGCATGCTTTACAAGCAAATGAGCGATATAGTAGGTAACCGCATATCCGTGGCTGATAATACCGTCTAACTCTCTATCCAAACGAGCTTTGACTTTAGGGTCAGGGTTCTCGCCGTAAGTCTTACGAAGGTTGTCGTAGCAAATCTTTCTAAGCTTAATATCGGAATTAGGAAGGTTGGCATCCGGCGTGTAAAGCTTGCTTTTAAGCACTTTCATTGGAGCACACATATCCGCGATAGCCCTGCTGTTTTTAACAACATATTCCTGGCATTCTTCTTCAGGGAGCCAATTACGGAAGGAATCGAGCATCTCTTTGGTGCTGCGGAAATGCTGATCGGGGTTAGGAAATGGAGGATGATTGCCTCTTTTTCTCATCAAAGGGTGGGTAGAACCACCAAGTCCTTTTGCAGAAATGTAAACATCGCGTGTTATCTTTTCCGCGGGATTCACATAGTGGCAATCACCAGTGGCGACGACCATCTTCCCAAGTTTTCTCGCAGTCTGAACAATACGTTTTAAAATGTCCATCAGACGTTCTTCGCTAATTTCTTCCATCCCGATAAGCCAAGAATAGTTTTCTTTCGGTTGGATTTCGATATAGTCATAGAATTCCATTTCCTCTTCCAATTCTTTTTGGGTCCCGTTCATGGCCATTTCGAAAACACGCCCATTAAAACAAGCGCTGCCTAAAAGAAGATTCGAGCGGTTTTCTTGCAAAAACTCCCTAGGGCATAAGGGGGTTGGCGGATTTAAGCCTGATTGAGGTGACAAATAAGTCGTTTCCGATTCGGATATGATGCGATATAAATCTTTCAGCCCTTGCTCATTTTTCACCAAAACGCAGGTGTGGTAGGTTTTAGGATGACGATAGAACAGCTGATTATCAATCGGCAAGTTATTCAAATCGTTAAAAGAGATGTTTGGGTTTTTGTATTTCTTCTGAAGCAACGGAATCATGGAGAGCCAAATCTTTGAAAGCTGCTCAGCATCGTAGTCCGCACGGTGGAAGACACCAGAATCATCATGTATTTCCAAGCGGTTCGCCAAAGATTTCTCATTCAAATAACCCGCTTCAGGGAAAAGGAACATCGCCACAGGCAAAGTATCCACCACCAAATTGCTAATCGGCGGCATGCCTGCGGAAGCCCTCATCATGTTCAAAAAGCTCACATCGAATGGAGCGTTGTGGGCAACAAGCACGGAATCCCCGATGAATTCAGAGATTTCTTTAATGACCTCTTGCATCTTTGGCGCGCCCTTTAGCATTTCAGGAGTGATATGGTTAATCGCCATGGCTCCAGGGGTAATAGCGATCTCAGGGTCGATAAAGCGGTCGATGCGCTTGATTGCCATGCCATCTGGACCGACAATAACAGCACCAAATTCAATTGGGCGGTCATAGGTATGGGAGATGCCGGTGGTTTCAAAGTCGAATACGCAATACGTTTGAGCGGCAATCGCCTTATCGCTACTTGCATTAAAGACAGGTTTTGGCCTATCAAACATATAGAGCTCGCAACCATGAATGAGCTTGATGTCGGCAGGTTCCAGTCCTTTCTTTTTACGGTCTTTGTTGATGTCGTCCATCGCCTTCTCAGCGGCAGGGAAGCATTGAATGACACCATGGTCGGTAATAGCTAAAGCAGGCATTTTCCAATGAATCGCCAAACGAAGATAGTTGGCAATATCGCCTAAGCCATCCATAGCGGAGAATTTGCTGTGAAGGTGAAGTTCGACACGTTGGGTTTCTTCAAGGTCGTCTCTTAAAGGAAGAGGGGGAAGTTTTTCGATATAGTGAACGTAAATTTGTTTTTGCCCAGTACGAAAATCTTTATCGATAGCCCCTTTTACACGGACGCGAGTGCCAATAGATTTTGCGCTAAATTGGGTGATATCCTCTGCTTTTAAACCAGAACGGGATTCCATTAGACGAATATTGACGGCGGCGCCAAATTCCCAATCCCCAACAGCGGCAGCCATCATCAAAGTGCCTTTTCTTGTTTTACGAACCGGGTTTTTCTCATCAATGCCAAAAATTTCGCCCTCGATTTCTACATTCGAAGCGTTGGTTGAATACACGTCCTTAATGGAATCTAACTTAACATAGTCTCCTTTAACGTAGATTTTCTTATGCTCGCGCGCTTCATTTTCCGCTTTAATGGAATCCAAATATTCTTGTTCCGCTTTACGAAGATCTTCTAAACGTTCTTTCTCATCCCCTTCTGTTATATCTGGCTCAGGTGGCTCGTAGTCACTCTCTTCATCTTCTTCATCTGAATCAGACGAATTCTCATACATGTCCTCGCTCTTTTCTTCAGGAAGAGTGGTTTCGTTTGTTTCTTCTTTCTTTTCGAGCTTATTTTCTTTTTCAGGGAGAATAGACTCCTTTGTTATTTCTAATTTGAAAGGATAGCAAAGGAATTTCAAATACGAAGAGAAATCATCGACGATCGCTTGAAAAGAAGCGTCATGTACTTCAGGTTTTAGCACAAAGATGGTCTTTCCTTCACCAGGCATCAATTGAAAAAAGGGCAAGGTATGGTAGGAAGTGAAAAACCAATTCTGAAATAAAGAATCGACATCTTCAAAAGAAGGGGATAATCCGTATTCGAAAGAAAGGGTGTATTCGTAAGGTATTGAGGCAAGATGTTCTTTAAATTCTTCTAAAAGATCATTGTCCCATGGAGAGTCTTTGCGAATGATCATATGGATGGAATTGCTTCCAACGACTCGTTGCACCGCAACAAAATCCATGTCATAACGTCCTGAATTTTCGATGCCTATAGAGGCAAGGAAACGTTGCATTTTCACATTTTTCATATCAGATGAGTAACCCCAAGATGTCCTTGATAATAATCACAATACCGAAAACTAATAATAAGGCAACTCCGATAAAAGAAACGATATTTTTGACTTTATCGTTAATTTTTTTATGGAAAATGGATTCCACGAAAGTCACGAGAAGCTGCCATCCGTCTAACCCAGGGAATGGCAATAGATTCAAAACGCCTAGGTTAAGCGAGAGAAAACCGCCATAAAGAAAGAAAGTTCTCCCCCAACCAATTTGAGAAGAGGATGTCGAAAGGACATTTCCCATAGCAACAACAGACCCCACATTAGAGAAATTAAACGAGAAGATGGAGGCAAGCCCTTCGCCGATCATCACAAAGAAATTTTTGAAATAAACGCATCCATTGAGAAGCCTTTTGCCAAAAGGGGCCCAATATTGGTAGGCGTTGATTTTCATAAAATCATCGCTTACGTATTTTTCTCCACCTTTGACGAGGAAGTCTTTGACGTTATCCTTCGAAGCTTGGAACTCTTCTCTCGTAGGAGCGGCATCATAGGATTTAGAAGTTAGGAAAGTAAGATGAAGGGTCGCCTCTTCCCCAGCTTTTAAAGTATATGGATGATTTTTGTCTGGATAGGAGGTTACGCCCAATTCTTCTTGGATGCCATTTGGAAAGAAACCGGTTTTTTGTTCATAGAAAGTGAGGCAAGAAAGCAGATCGTTAGAATTCACGATGGATTCGAAAGCAAAAACCGCACAATAATTTTTCTCGCCGACGCTCGCGTTGCTATCAAGAAGATAGCCATACTGATTATTATTGTCGTCAGTTACCACATCCAAAGCCAAAAGCTTGTTTGTGTTCGAGTCGAGAAGCTCGCCATTAACGCTTCCCTCAATCCAGAAACAATATTCTTTTGCCGTGGGGCTTTCTTTATCGGAAGAATCAACATAGGTTAAATTGTTCGTTAATCCTGTATCCACATAAGAGCCGGTGTAATAAGAAGGGAATGCAACCGCATAAATCATCGTAAAAAGAAAAGCGAGGAAGAAATTAACGGCAACGCCAGCGACCATGATAAACGCTCTTTTCCAAGGTTTCGCTCCTTCCAATGATCTTTCTGGCGGAATCGTCTTCCCTTCCGGAAGTTCCACTCCTTCGCCATACATCGACACATATCCCCCTAAAGGAAGCGCGCGAATGGAAAATGCCGTTTCTCCTCCTTTTCTCATATGGGAAAAAATCTTTGGGCCAAAGCCAATGGAATATTCCAAACAATAGACGTTAAAGGCTTTAGCAACAGCCAAATGGCCAAGTTCATGCATGCCAACAAGGATGCCAAGCATCAAAATGAGTATCAGTATGGTAACAACGATTTGCATTCTATTCTCCTTCGTATTTGCGTTTGATATAGAGTCTGGTGTAGAAATCGGCAGAGCGAATCTCTCTTAAAGTCGGATGAGCTAGATTGGGGAAATGCTCCAAAGCATTCTCAACAATCTTTTCAATGCTCAAAAACGGAATTTTCCCTGAGAGGAAGAGATATACGGCTTCCTCATTGGCCGCATTTAATATGGTAGGCATAACGCCCCCTTCTTTTAAAGCGTTCAAGCAAATGTTCACGGCAGGATATCTTTCGGGGTCGAATTTGTGGAAGGTGTATCTGCCGAAATCAGATAGTTTCTTTTCATGATAGACCTCAAATTTGTTTTTTCCTTCGTAAAGGGCGTATTCAATAGGCCCATGCATATCCGGCGTGCAAACATCCGCATAATAAGTTCCATCTTTCATCAGCAAGGCAGAATGAACATAGCTTTCATCATGCATTAAGATTTCAATTTTCGAAAGAGGAAAGCGAAACAAATAATAAGCCTCAATCACCTCAAAGCCTTTATTGAACATAGTTGCTGAGTCAATGGTGATTTTCTTTCCCATCGACCAAGTAGGATGCTTTAAAGCCTCTTCTGGGGTAACGTTTTTGAGCTCGCTTCTTCTCTTTTTTCGGAAAGAGCCTCCCGAAGCGGTAATAAGCAATTTGTCCACGTCATTGCGATTAACTTTCGAAAGGCATTTCGCTAATGCCACATGCTCGGAATCGATGGGATAAAGTCGCCCTTTCCCGTGAGCTAAAAGACGATTGATCTTCTCTCCGCCTGTAACCAAAGATTCTTTGTTGGCCAAGCAAAGGATTTTATTTTCTTCCAGCGTTTCGATAGAAGGCAGTAACCCCACGAAACCAACAAGAGCGTTAACGACCATGTCGGGATTTGACAAACGTATGAGATCGAGCAAACCGTCATCGCCAGAAAAAAAGGTGAGATGAGGATATTTTTCTTTTAAAGATAGGACATCTTCCTCTCTTTCAAGACAAAGGAAAGAAACGGAGGGGAAACGCTTTAAGATTCCCTCGATTTTTTCAATTCTTTTTCCTACGCTAACCCCCACTAAGGAGAAAGAAAGAGGATCTTTTTCCAAGATATCAAGAGCTTGGGTGCCGATATTTCCTGAAGCACCGAGCAATAGGACTTTTTTCATGCTAAAAAATTAAACCCGTGAGCGATGAAAACCACAGCAACAGAAATGCCAATCATCGCAAAAATGGAGGAATCCGCACGATCAAGCACTCCCCCATGCCCTCGAAGGATATTGCCGTAATCTTTGATGTTGAAATTCCTTTTTATCAAAGAAAATGAGAGATCCCCTAAATTGGCAAGCAATGGGATAAAAAGAGACATGCCCACGATCCAATACCATCGGGAAACATCCAGAAACGGAAGCATAGGAAGCCCGGCGAAGGCGACCCCTAAGCCGAAAGCCAAAGAAAAGAGAGCAGAAAAAAGAACACCCCAAAGGAACCCCTCCCACGTTTTCTTCGGAGAAATTCTTTCAACCATTTTGTGTTTGCCGAAGAAAATACCGCCAAAATAAGCGAAAATGTCATTTGCTAAAACGCCAATAAGGACATATATTTCGAGTTCCGCCGATTGCCAGTAGGAGAAAAGAGGGTCGTTAGAGAAATTCATTGAATTATTAGAGTGTTGGAAGGCATAAAACGGATAATAACGGATGAAATAAAAGCCTTGGATGCCTAGGCCAATCAAAATGGTCAACAAGAAGAAATAGGCAACATCGTGCATGGTGAAGTTCCGATCGAAAAGAGCAATCGTGAAATAACCGAGCAAAGATGCGGCAATTCCGAAAATGGAAACATCAAGAGAAGAGAACCAATCTTCCAAAGAGAAATGATAATTGGTTGGATTTTCCTGGTATCCGCTGAGATTGCCTTTCAAAATAAACCAATAAACATAGGAAAAGGAAATCAAAAAAGTGAAAAGCCATACCCACCACCCATATTTCTTTTGGGGAGCCAAACAGACCTCAATTAAAATCAAAGCCAACGCCGCCATAAAAACGAACAAGCAAGTCCAGCTTCCTAAAATGAAAGCGGGGATGAAAATGATGGCTAAAACGATGGCAACGAGGATGCGTGAGCGCAAAGAAGCTTTGAACCCAGCAGGTGGGGTATTCACTTCAATATCCAATTTCTTCTTATGCATTTTTTAATCCTCCAAATCGGCGATTTCTGTTTTGAAATTCTTCTAAACAGGAAATCAAATCATCACGATGAAAATCAGGCCATTTCACAGGAGTAAATATAAACTCGGCATAGGCGTTTTCATAGAGCAAATAATTGGAGAGCCTCATCTCTCCCGAAGTGCGAATCATGAGATCCACATCAGGAAGAAGAGGATTCCATAAATAGTTACGGAAGCTCTTTTCATCGATATCATCCAAGGAAATCTTGCCTTCTTTATAAAGAACGGCGATTTTTTTGCTTGCCCGGACGATTTCATCTCTTCCTCCGTAGTTTAAGCAGATATTCAAAAAGAAAGAATTGTTATTCTCAGTCCTCTTTATGGCTTCAAGACAGACGTTTCTCGTGCTTTCTCTAATACGCCCTAAATCACCGGAAAGCAGGATTCTCGTCCCCTTCTTATCCAGATAGTCGATTTCTTTCTTAAAAAATTCTTCCAAATAATCCATCAAATGATCGATCTCATCTTGAGGGCGGTTCCAATTCTCGGTCGAAAAGGCGTAAAAAGACATATAGCGAATGTGAAATTCCATACAAGTATCGAAGATTTCGATAAGACGGTTACAGGCTTCTTTGTGCCCCAAATATCGCGGAAGTCCTTTTGCTTTCGCCCAACGCCCATTGCCATCCATGATGAAGGCGATGTGATCCAATTTCTTTCTAAGGGTAAATTCTGTTTTCACAAAGAAAATTATAGCCTAAAAAAGGATGGATAAAAACGCTTCAAAGGAGAGAAAGACAAAACTCCTTTTTCTATCGAAAAAAGATTTTTCCCAATGTATTTTTGCTACAATGTTGAAGTATGGAAGAAGAAACGAAGAAAAACGAAAATATCACGGAGAAAAGAATGCCGCCGAAAGAAAAGAAATACACAATCATCATTTCTACGATCGGATCCCTTATTTTGCTAGGATCTATCCTTTTCCCTCTTTTAGGGCATTTTTCTGATCAAATATCGCCAAGTAAGCCAACCATTCCCTCTTTTTCGTGGGACAATCAGAAACCGGGTGTATACGATGAGAGGAAGCTATTTAGAACAAGTAGCGACGTTTTTTCGATCCAAAAGAATAACGACGACTATTTCATCAAAGATGTCTCTTTGGAAGAAAAAGATGCGTATCTCGTTTTCCCCTCGATGGTGAAAGATGCGGATGGCAGTTATTTTTCAATCGCAGGAACAGCAAAGGAAAGCCTGCATGATAATCTTATCTCATCGAGCGCAAATTCCTTAAAGGGCGTTTATTTCCCCTCTCTTTATACGACAATCGGGGAATCTTCTTTTGCGAATATGCCAAAACTAGAAGAAGTTCGTTTTGGCTCAGGAGAAGGAAGCCAGACTCTTCAAAATCACGCGTTTGAAAACGACATTTCCCTAAAAGAGATTTCTTTTTCGAAGAATCTTGTTTCTATCGGAATTGAATCATTCAAAAACAACACGTCTTTGTTAAAAATCGATCTGCTGTCCACTTCTTTAAAAACGTTGGGGGAAGGAGCTTTCAATGGCTGCTCTTCCTTAAATGAAGTTTATCTTCCTTCCTCTCTAACCAGTTTGCCGAAAAGCCTTTTCGCCTCTTGCTCTTCCTTAAAGAAAATTCATTATGAAGGTAAGTTAACGGCTTGGGCAAATCTCCCAAAGGATTCATCTTGGATGCAAGGATCGTCTATTCGCGAAATCATTTGCTCGGATGGAATTCATATCCAAGAATAAAAGTCAAAAGGAGTAAAGCATCGTGAAACAAAGCTACATAGCCCTCAATGACGGAAACAAGATTCCCCAATTCGGGCTTGGCGTGTATATGATACCGAGCAACGAGGAAACAGAAAAAGCATGCCTTAACGCCTTGGAAATCGGATATCGTCACATCGACACCGCCCATGCATATAAAAACGAGCGCGGAGTAGGCTCCGCGGTGAAAAAGAGCGGTCTCCCCCGTGAAGAAATTTGGATAACCTCCAAATTGTGGCCGACCGAATATGGCGAGGGCAAAACGATGAAATGCATCTTAAAAATGCTTGATCGACTTGGCACTTCGTACATAGATTTGCTTTTATTGCACCAGCAATTCGGCGATTACATCGGAGCGTGGAAGGATATGGAACGCGCTGTTTCGCTTGGTTTGGTAAAATCAATAGGCATAAGCAATTTCGATGAAAATCTCGATGATTTCCTCCTTCATGCGGAAATAAAACCATCCGTTATACAAGTCGAATGCCATCCCTATTTCGCTCAAAAACGTCTCAAAAAGAAGCTCGCTCCTTTTAGAACCGTTGTGGAAAGCTGGTACCCATTAGGACATGGGGACCAAGGATTGATTAATGAGCCAATATTTGTCGAACTTGGCAGGAAATATCGTAAAACCCCTGTGCAAATCATTTTGCGTTGGCACTTACAAGAAGGAAACATCGTAATTCCTGGTTCAAAGAACAAAGCGCATATAGCACAAAATTTTGATGTATTCGATTTTGAACTAACGAAAGAGGAAATGGCTGAAATAGCAAAACTCGATTGCGGCAAGAAATATTTCAACCTCAGTCTAAAAGAACAAGAAACGCAATTGTCTGCCTTCGCTCCTACGGATTAGATTTTTTCTTTGATTTCGCCAAATCATATTGTTACGTGACAAACGATTTTTCTTACGAAATAGACCATAGCGATTAACAAAGGCGATTCAAACCAACAACAGCAAAAAGAAAGACGTAGTCCTTTCTACGCCTTTCTTTGAATTCTCCTATGGAGTTATGTTTACTTCCTTCTTTTTTATTAAGGATCAAATTGTCATGACTTCTTTTTGCTTTTCCGCAAGGATGTCATCTACTTTTTTGTTGGATTCCGTGACAACTTTTTGAATATCTTCCTCAACGCGATCCTTATAATCATCGCTCATGGTGTCGTCTGCTTTCAAAAGATCCATATAATCGCGGCGAATGTTACGAATGTTTACTTTGGTTTCGTCTGCTATGCCTTTCGCTTCTTTGGCGATTTGTTTTCTGACGTCTTCTGTAAGAGGCGGAACGATAATGCGGATATCGCTGGCTTCCACTTGAGGGTTAATGCCAAGATTGGCGGCGGCAATCGCTGAAGCGATGCTCTTAAGATCTTCACGGGAATAAGGCTTGATCAATAATTGTCTTGGCTCTGGCATAGAAATGGAGCAAAGAGAGCTGATATCCATCTTATCCCCATAGTAATCGCATTTAATGCCGTCAAGCATTTGAGGGTTTGCGCGACCCGTTCTTAATTTGTTCAATCTTCCTTTAAAAGCGTCAATGGTTTTTTCCATTTGTCCTTTAGCTTCGTTCACCAATGCGTCCATATATTTACTCCTTTTCTATCGTGGAACCGATTTCTTTTCCTTTTAAAACTTCAATGAGGCTGTTTGGATCATTCATATTGAAAACATGAATCTTCACTTCAGAATCCGCTAGCATAGCCACTGCCGTTAAATCCATAACGGCAAGCTTTTTGCTCATTACTTCGCCATAAGTCAGTTTTGTCAATAATCTGGCATGCGGATTCTTTCTTGGGTCGGAATCATAGACCCCTTCAACGCCGTTCTTTCCCATGATAATGGAATCAGCATTAATTTCAAGGGCTCTTAGAGTGGCGCAAGAATCCGTTGTGAAGTAGGGATTTCCTGTGCCTCCGGCGAAAATGATGACCATGCCATCATCAAGATGAGCAAGCGCTTTTCTTCGAATGTAAGGCTCACAAACTTGCGGAACATTGATAGCAGACATGACTCGCGTTGGAACGTTCTGGCTCTCCAAGGCGCTTTGAAGGGCCAAGGCATTCATAATAGTGCCAAGCATCCCCATATAATCAGCCGTGGAGCGCTCTATGCCAACCTTATCGGCAAGACGTCCGCGCCAAATATTGCCTGCCCCGACGACAACGCCAATTTGAACGCCAAGATCACGAGCGTTTTTAATAACGCTTGCGATATCTTTAAGTTTCTTCTCATCATAGATGGAATGGTCGTTTTCGTTTTCTAAAGCCTCGCCGGAGACTTTTAAGACAATTCGTTTATAAATAGTTTTTTCTTCCATATTGAATATTATACAAAAACAGGCTTATTTTGGTATGAAAAAAGGATGCCCTTAAGGACATCCTCTTGTTTCAATGAATTAAGCGGTAAGACCTTCGCCGACTTGATAGCGGACAAAGGAGATGACTTTATTGCCTTTTTCAGCCAAGACTTGCTCAACGCTCTTAGATGGGTCAAGCAAGAATTTTTGTTTGAGTAAGCAATATTGAGATAAGGCTTTGTCGACTTTCTTTTCAGCAATTTGGTCTTTAACTTGCTGAGGTTTGTTCTGAAGCTTTTCGTCGGCAGCGACTTCTGCTTTTGCGATGCCGAGTTCTCTTTCTCTTTCGCTTGCCGGAACATCTTCGAGATTCACATAGATAGCGCCGGAGTCAGCAATGTGCATAGCAAGATGGTGGGCAAATTCCTCGTCTTCTTTCGCTAAGAGAACGCAAACGGCGATACGGCCTTTTTGATGGATGTAAGTTCCAAATCCCTGGCCATCTTCTTTATGAAGAAGAGCCATACGGCGGAATTCCGTCTTTTCACCAGTGGCAAGAGCAACCGTGTCATGCATGGTGAGAGTTCCCTCGCGGGCAGCCTCAATGCTTGTTGGTTCGTTTTCTAAGACATAATTCAAAACGAATTGAGCATATTCTTGGAATTTATCGGAAGCCGAGACAAAGTCGGTCTCGCAATTGACTTCGATCAAAGCGGCTTTATTGCCTTCTGCTTTCACAAGGGCCAAGCCTTCAGCAGCAGTACGTCCAGCACGTTTAGCTTGTTTGGCGATGCCTTTTTCACGGAGATAGTCAATGGACTTTTCGATATCGTATCCAGTGGCTTCTAAGGCTTTTTTGCAATCCATCATGCCTGCGCCAGTACGGTCACGAAGCGTTTTGATTGCAGCAATGGTGTTTTGATCTGCCATAATGTTTTCCTTTCATTAGGCTGCTTTGGGTTGATCAGCAGCTTTTTCTTCCGCTTTAGGGGCTTCTTTATCGCCTTGAGCAGCGGCTTTTCTCTCTGCGAAACGAGCATTACGTTCGGCTTGCATCTTTTTGAAGCGCTCTTCACGAGCTTGTTTTTGGGCACGGATAGCGGCTTTACGTTGCTCGTTGGCAATATCTGCGGCACGGACAGCATCTTTCATTGTCGCTTCTTCTGCTTGATCTTTCACATAAGCGAATTCGGTGATTCCGCCCTTGGATTCAACAACAGCATCGGCCAAAACGCCAAGTAAGAGTTTCAAAGCGGTTGGGGCATCGTTATTAGATGGAATCGGGAAATTCACGATGTCTGGATCATCAGAGGTATCGCAGATAGCAAAGGTTGGAATACGGAGTTTGCGCGCTTCTTCGATGGCGTTGTGCTCCACGGTTGGGTCATCAACGATGACAGCTTGTGGCAAACGTCTCATCTCTTTGATGCCTTCCAAGTTACGGGAGAGCTTCTCTAAATCTTTCTTTAAGAGAGCGACTTCTTTTTTAGGAAGTTTGTCAAAATCGCCATTCGCTTCCATTTCCTCAAGCTCTTTTAATCTCTTGGTACGGCCAAGAATAGTACGGAAGTTGGTGAGGGTTCCTCCTAACCAACGATTGGCGATATAGAAGGAGCCAGAACGGGTCGCTTCATCAACAACGATTTGTTTGGCGCTTTCTTTGGTGCCGACAAAGAGGACTTTGCCGCCTTCGTCAACAATGCTCTTGAGCTTAGCGTAAGCAACATTGACCTGGTCAACGGTTTTGCCCATATCGATGAGGTAGATGCCATTTCTTGCGCCATAGATGAATTTACCCATTTTTGGGTTCCATCTTCTTGTCTGATGTCCGAAATGAACACCGGCTTCAAGAAGTTTTCTCATGGTCATAATCGGAGCGTTTGGATCTCTGATAATGGCTGCCATGGCATCTTCTGGGGTTGCAGCATCAGCTGCTGCCGCTTCTGCTGGAGCGGCTTCTAATTTTGTTTCTTCGTCACTCATTTTAGTGACCTCCATTTGTTTTAGCCTCCCCCGTTTCAAGGAACTGACCACCATGACGTTTTTTAAGCTATTTCGCCCGTCAAGGAACACGGCGTTCGATCCGCGAGGTGCGTATAAGCGCTTTCGATTAAGAAAGGCCGTTAGAGATTATACACCTTAAGAGAAACAATACAAAGCGGCAATTCTCTTCGAGGATGGCCTTTATTCATCCCTTTTCTTTCCTTGCCTAGGAAAATAGTTTTTATATTGTTCTTTCATGCTCTTGGTTGAGACATGCGTATAAACCTGAGTCGTATTTAAAGAAGAGTGCCCAAGCAATTCTTGGATCAAACGCAAATCAGCGCCATTGTCCAGCAAGGTTGTTGCGAAAGTATGTCTGAGAATATGGGGGTGAAGCCCATAGTAAAAACCCGTTTTGTTTTCTATTTGCCGAAGAATGTATTCTAAGCCCCTGACAGTGAGATTCTCCCCTCTTTCGTTTAGGAAAAAAGCATCCGCTGGTTTTGAGCTTTTATGTTTTCCTAAAAGCTCAGGACGTTGCTTTTTCATGTACTCTTGCATGATCAGGACGGCCGTTTTAGAAAGAGGCACAAGCCTTTCTTTGTCCCCTTTGCCGAAGATTCTCACCATTCTTGAGCGAAAATCAATGTTTCTCGTTTTAAAGGAAACGACTTCCGAAGCCCGCATTCCTGAAGCGTACATGAGTTCCAATATCGCTTGATCGCGCAGAGCGAAATAATCTTTTCTTTTCGCGTTTTCATTAAGAAGAGACGTCACTTGTTCTGTAGTAAGGGTATCAGGATAACGGACGGGTTTCTTTGGGGCTTTCGCCATTCGAAAAGGATTGTTTAGAATATAGCCTTTCCTTTGCATGAAAGCATAGAATTGCCTGCAGGCGGACATCCTTCTTTGAAGTGACCTTGCTCCCACTCCTTTTTCCAATTGGGAAGATTCAAAATCACGGATAATAAGACGGTCAACCTTGTCCATAAGAACGCCTTCTTGATTTAGGTAGTCAAAAAAGAAATCCAAATCGCTTTGATAGGAAGACAAGGTATGTTCCGAATAGCGTTTGGCGATTAAAGAATCCAAAAATTCCCTTTCAACACGGTTCATTCATTCACGCTCTTCCAATACGATTGTATCGTCTCTAAAGCTTTATCGATAGTCTCTTGGCGACGATCTTTTTTAGAATTGGGGAAAAGAACCCAAGAGGCGTTCATCGGAGCAAAATTCTTTTCGTTTGCATGGCAAATATAATCGATCAAAGCGCCAGTGACGCTATCACGAGAAAGAGGAATGAAGGGCAACTCTTTTAATTTCCTATAAGAGTTTATTCCAGCAATGATCCCCATTGCCGCAGATTCGACGTATCCTTCGACGCCAGATAATTGCCCAGCGATGAAAACGTTCTCTTTGTTTTTTAGGCTTAAGTCTTCCTTCAAAGCGGCTGGTGCGTCAATATAGCTATTGCGATGCATCAAACCATAACGGACAAAGCGAGCCTTTTCTAATCCGGGGATCATGGAAAAAACGCGTTTCTGTTCTGGATACGTTAAATTGGTCTGGAAGCCTACAAGATTATAATAATCGCCGAGTTTTGTGTCTTGCCTTAATTGACAGACGGCATAAGGACGAGGATGTTCCTCTGTGGAAAGGCCAAAAGGTTTTAATGGGCCATGACGCAAGGTTTCCATTCCTCTTGAGGCAATGACTTCAACAGGAAGGCACCCTTCGAAATAATGGGTGTCGAATTCATGAAGCAAGGCTTTTTCGGCATGAAAAAGCTCATTTACAAAATGATAATATTCTTCTTTTGTGAAAGGGCAATTAATGTAAGAGGAATCCCCTTGCTCAAAGCGGGATTTGTAATAGGCTTTGCTAAAATCAATGGAATCCTTTGCGACAATCGGTGCCGAAGCGTCAAAGAAAGAGAGATTCTTTTTTCCAACAATCTCCCCTAGTTTCTCCAATAAGGCCCCATTTGTTAATGGGCCTGTTGCCAGAATCGTAATCTCATCTTCCGGAAGGCGGGAAACTTCCTCATGAATGATTTTCAAATGAGGGTAAGACCGAAGTCTTTCCGTAATGTATTTCGCAAAGACATCGCGATCAACAGCCAAAGCGTTCCCCCCTGGAACCTCACTATGGGAGGAAGCTTCCATCATAAGAGATGACATTTTGCTCATTTCCTCTTTCAAAAGTCCGCAGCAGTTGGTTAGTTGTTTGGACTTTAAGGAATTGGAGCAAACAAGTTCCCCGAAAAGAGGGGTCAGATGAGCATGATCATCATATTCAGGACGGCGTTCATAAAGATGAACCTCAATTCCTTTGTTTAAAAGATAGAAAGCAGCCTCGCTCCCAGCGAGACCAGCGCCGATGACATTAACGAAGTTTTTCATTCCTTTTTATCTTTATCTTTGTTTTCTTTCGGGAGCCATTCAACGTAACGGCATTTAGGGAAATTGGTGCAACCTAAGAAATCCACTCGCTTGCCATGTTTGATAACAAGGTGGCCCTTATGGCAGGATGGGCATTCTTTGACATAATCTTCTTCAGTATAGGTTTTTTTATTAATGGGTTTCTTAGCCGCATTTTCATCTTCTTTGATATAGGTGCACTTTGGATAGTCTGAGCAGGCAATGAATTCTTGGCCTCTACGATTCTTGCGAACAACAAGAGGTTTTCCGCACACCGGACACATTTCTCCCGTTTCCTTGGCGGGCTCTTTTTCAACGTATTTGCACGCTGGGTAGTTAGAGCAGCCAATAAAACGACCGTATTTGCTCTTCTTGTAAACAAGAGGGGCTCCGCAAAGAGGACAATTTTTCCCGGTTGGCTCATCCGCGTCTTTCCACATGGCATTGCGCACCTCTTCGAATTTTTTCATAAAAGGATAATAGAAATCGTTCATGGCTTTCAAACGTGTTTCGCTTCCTTCTTCGATCTTGTCGAGAGTTGTTTCCATATTGGCTGTATAGCTTGTAGAGACAATCTCAGGGAAGTATTTCTCCAAGACTTTTGTAGTGCGGATGCCCTCTTCAGTAGGCGTGATAACGCCTGCTTTGGCGGTGATGTACTTCCTTGTCAAAAGGGTCTTGATGGTAGAAGCGTATGTGGATGGACGACCGATGCCCTTCTCTTCCATCGAACGAACGAGCTTTGCCTCGGTAAAGCGCGCAGGCCCTTTGGTGAACTTTTGCTCTGGGTCCACTTTTAAAACGGAATAAACTTTATTTTGATCAAGTTCTGGCAATTTCTTGCTTTCGTCGTCCTCGAATTCACCATAAATAGCCGTATATCCCTTAAAAAGAGTGCGGTTCCCCGTTGCTTTGAACGTCAAACCATCGCTCTCCCAAAGAGCGGTTGTAATCTCTTCCTCTTTCGGAGCCATCAAAGAAGCGATCGCGCGATCATAAATCAAACGATAAAGTTTTGCCTCTTCCTTGGTGACATATTTTGCAACCATATCAGGCGTCCTTAAAGTAGATGTTGGACGGATGCCTTCATGAGCATCTTGGATGGTTTTGCTCTTTTCCGAATCGGAATGGTTGCTCAAATTGCCAATATATTCTTTTCCGAATTCCTTCTCGATGAACGGTTTTGCGTCTCCGAAAATGAATTCTTTGGAAAGACGCGTGGAGTCCGTTCTCAAATAAGTGATTAAGCCAACGTGCTCGCCATCGATCTCTAAGCCTTCATAGAGCTTTTGAGCGATGCTTTGCGTGATGCTAGTGGAAAATTTATAGCGGTTATAAGCCTCTTGTTGCATGGTTGAGGTGGAAAACGGGAATTTAGGATACGTTTTCTTTTTCGCTGAAGTAAGAGAAACGATTTTCATTTCTTTCCCAATGCGAGCGAGAATAGCTTCCGCTTCTTCTTTACTATGGATTTCCGCATTCTTTCCGTCGATTTTATCGAGATTGACAACGATGGTTTTTCCGTCCCCCAAATCAAGCGTGACGTCAATAGTCCAATATTCCTGAGGGACAAAGGCTTTGATTTCATCATCATTGTCAACAACAAGGCGAAGAGTTGCAGATTGAACGCGTCCAGCCGAAATGGCGCCCATTTTTTGTTTTAAAAGCGAGGAAAGCTTAAATCCTATGATACGGTCATACATCCTTCTCGTTTCTTGCGAATAAACGAGATCCATATTGATATGGGAAGGGTTCTCAATGGCAGCTTCAATCACCGGTTTGGTGATTTCATGGAAAACGAGACGTTTTGTCTTGGCGACATCTAAGCCTAAGACGCTAGCTAAATGCCAGGAGATGGCCTCTCCTTCGCGATCAGGATCGCTTGCAAGGATGACTTCATCGGCTTTGGCCGCTTCGCTTTTAAGCATCTTAACGGTCTGGAGTTTGCTTTTAGGGATGATGAAATCGGGAGTGAAATCATGTTCGACATCAATCCCCAAACCGCCTTTGCCTTTTGTCGAAAGGTCACGAATATGGCCCTTTGAAGCGATGACTTTATATCCTTTCCCAAGATATTGAGAAATGGTTGAGCATTTATTTGGAGATTCGACGATAACAAGTTTCATGAGATTCCCTCCTTATTTACGGCACAACATATTAGTGACGATAAAAACGTTTGTCAAAGGAATAAAAATCCCTCATTGCCTATATAAATAAGATTTATTTATAAGCGATCAAAAATTTTTTTAAAGCATTTCTATGACGTCTTCCGCTGAGGTAACAAGAGTTGCTCCGTCTTTTATTAAAAGGTTGCAAGCGCTATCCTGATCGGCTGGGTAAGGAAGGCAAGCGACTTCTTTTCCTCCTTCTAAAGCATAGTTAACGGTAATAAGTGTCCCGGAATGCCGATCCGCTTCGCCAACAACAACCACTTCGCTTAATCCGGCAATAAGGCGATTTCTCGCTGGGAAGTTTTCTTTGTTCGGCGAGACTTCCTCCGGATATTCCGAAAGCAAGAGTCCCTCTGTCTTTAGCCTTTTATAGATATCTTCGTTTGAATTGGGATAGCAGACGTCAATACCCGAGCCAAGGATCCCCACCGCCCTTCCTCCAGCGTCCAAGGCGGCTTTTGTGGCAACCCCATCAATGCCTTTTGCCATTCCCGAAACGATGACATATCCTTTTTCGGCCAATCCTGAGGCAATTTCTTTCGCCATCTTTTCCCCATATGCGGAAGAGTCCCTGCTGCCAACATAAGAAACACAGTGTTTTTGGCTTTTTATTGAAGAAAAATCTCCGTAATAAAAAAGGACAAAAGGCGGACGGTAAATCTTCTTTAGGGCCTCAGGATAATCCGGGTCGGTGATAACGACGACTTTGGCATCGCTTTTATAAGAAGACAAAAGGTTTTTGCCCTCTTCCTCGGTAATGCGTTTTTTATTGCGGATGGCTTGATAGATCTCATCCCAGTTTCCTTTGTATTTCAAAGCTAAACAAAGGAGAATTTCATGTGTTGTGAACATTTTCCCAACTCCCTTCACTTATAAGAAGACGAGGTTTTCGGAAAAATGCCTAAAAAAGTTTTATTTGTTCAGAATAAAAGGCTTTGATGGGTGCATAGCTCTTACGATGAACATGTTCGATAGGCCCATATTTTTTTAAGGATTCCATATGAAGCCTCGTCCCATATCCTTTATGCTTAGCAAAGCCGTATTGAGGATATTTCTTGTCTAATTCTTCCATGTAACGGTCACGAGAGACTTTGGCAAGAATGGAAGCGGCCGCCACATTTAAACAATGAGCATCGCCCTTCACCATCGCCACAAGAGGTTTTTCCGTTTTCAGTTTCATCGCGTCTGTGATGATCATATCGTAAGGAACTTGAATTTTAGAAAGAGCCGCCAGCATGCATTTCTTCGTGGCCTCATAGATGTTCATCTCATCGATTTCATCCGCGCTAACGGAAGCGATTCCATAAGCGATGGCGTTTTTTTCTATCTCCAAGAAGAGCTCTTCTCTTCTTTTTTCGGTCAATTTCTTAGAGTCATTGATCTCCTCGTTTTGATAAGAAGGGTCAAATAAAACGGCGGCGGCGAAAACCGGCCCCGCCAAAGGGCCCCTTCCCGCTTCATCGATGCCGACAATGGCATGAACGAAAGGGCTGTAGAATTCTCTTTCTTTGGTTAGCATAAAGGTTTTTCCAAAGTCAGATTTCCAAGATATCCTTCTTGGAAATCCTTAATAAGGCTGTGGCACGCTTTTGAAATGTCGGCTAAGCCGCCTTGCAAAAGATAGCCACGCTCGTTGGCGATTTTCTCGAGAACGTCTTTTTCCTCAAAGGCGGAGATGTCAACGAACCCATAGCGTTCTTTTAAAGAAAAAGGATAGTTTTCTTTTAGATAGTCAAAAAGCCTGGAAGCCAGATCATCCAAAGGCAATACATCTTCTTTGATAGAACCTAACAAAGCAAGACGGATTGCTTCTTCTTTGTTTGGATAATTCATCGGGAGAATCCCTGGAGTGTCAAGCAAGACGAAATCGTTAGAGACTTTGATCCACTGCTCAGCTCTTGTGACACCAGGACGGTTTGCGACCTTAGCGGCTTTTTTACCGGCAAGATTGTTAATAAAAGTTGATTTGCCAACATTTGGAATGCCAAGAATCAAAAGGCGCAGCGGTTGTCTCTTCATGCCGATTTTGGCTTCTTTTTCCCTTTTTTTCTGAACAAGAGAGACGCTCATTTTTTGGAGTGCGTCCAAGACTTTCGCATGTTTAAGATCGCCGGAAAAGCAAATCAGCCCTTTTCCTTTATAATATGCAATCCAATCTTTCGTAACATTCGCGTCTGCTTTATCGAATTTTGAAAGAAGCAGCAAATGGGGTTTGTTTTCCAAAAATTTTTCGAGTAAAGGATTACGGGTGCTTAAAGGGGCTCTTGCATCAGCGATTTCCACAATCAAGTCGCTCCCTTTTACCAACGGTCCTATCGCATTGAGGGCTTTTGCCATATGGCCGGGGAAATAATGAACATTTTTTTGCTGTTGAAGTTCTTTCATAATAATTCTAACCCCCATGGCATTATAAGGCTCTTAAAGTCAATCGTCTCCTGCCCCTTTCCGTTTTGGTCTATTTGATACCAGCATTTTCCGATAATGGTGACGACTCTTCCTACAATTGAATAAGAGGAAACAGGGCCGATCGCGCGGGAATCGTTGCTGCAACCTCTAAGGCGGTTATCACCCACAAGAAAATATTCCTCATCACCTAAACGACAAGGGTGCTCCTCATCATAAGCATACTTTGAAGCCAAATTGGTTTCTTTTTTTACCGTTGAAAGAAAATCTTTCGATTCCTCATTCCAAGGATCGACGTTGAAAAACGGTTGCTCAATAAGTTGGAAAACAGATTCCCCTTTTCTTTTTATGTATAGCTCTCCTCCATTGTCAAAATAGATCTCTTCTCCCGGAAGAGCTAAAACGCGTTTGATTTTGAGCTCACTTCCGCTCTTAGGAAGATACACGTCTCCGTTCTTTTTCATATCTTGATCAAAATAAGTGACCACAATAGAAAAACGTTGAAGAGAAGAAAGGAAACCTTCCTTTTCATCCATTAATCCATAATCGCAAAGATATTGATGATTCGGGGAAGAGAAATCGCCAAGAAGATAGGTCTTAGTAGCAACCTTATTGCCCTTTGCATAGGCTTCCGCATTTTTATTAAGCGTCGGATACATGGATTCCCCATTGACATAAAAAGCGCGGTAACGGTTAAAATCGTATAACGTTTGCCCAGAAACCGCGAAAACAACGGCTAAAATGAGGCCAAAAAAGATTTGAAGAAACAAACGGGAAAACTTCCGGAATGAATGTTTCTTTTGCCTTTTTTGATTTAGAGGAGGCAATATGTCTCCTTTATTAACGTCGACGAATTCTGCCATACAGGGAAAATTATATCGATGTGGACTAATCAAGCAAAGAGAAAAGGCTCCAATCCTGGAGCCTTGATGTCACTTGATAGATTAGAGCAAAATGCTTATTTTGTAGCTTCTTTAATACGAGCAGCTTTGCCAGCAAGACCACGCATATAGTGGATTCTGGCTCTTCTGACATGACCGTGTTTGACAACTTCAATCTTAGCGATAGATGGGGAATGGGTTGGGAAGATTCTTTCCACGCCAATACCGCTGGACATCTTTCTGACAATGAAGGTCTCGCTCACCCCATGGCCACGGCGTTGGATAACAACGCCTTCGTAATTCTGAATACGTTCTTTCTTATTTTCGATAATACGGACGGAAACTCTGACGGTATCACCAGCCTTGAAATCTGGGATGTCATCGCGGAGTTGAGAAGCCGTAACTTCTTCGACTAAATTTAAGTTCATGCTTATTCTCCTTCATGTTTGAATTGCGTTCTCTTCAAGTTCTCATCCAAGTGACAAGGATGGCGGAGCTTGCGTAGCGTACTTACATACGCGTCGATTATTCTAAATTCAAAGAAAGGTTTTTACAAGTGCGAATAAGGGTTAAGTAATTTTGCTTGACGGCAATATATGTATTCATTATCATATTCCCCGGAAAAGGAGAATTTATCATGTCCGTTAAAATTAGATTAACCCGTATTGGTCGTCACAAAGACCCATTCTATCGTATCGTTGTTGCTGATTCTCGCTCTCCAAGAGATGGCCGCTACATCGAACAAATCGGAACCTATGACCCAGCCTTTGGTGAAGAGAAAGCCGATATTAACGAAGAATTGGCCTTAAAGTGGCTCAATAATGGCGCTGCTCCATCTGACAGTGTTCGTGCCATGTTCTCGAGAAAGGGAATTATGACCAAATTTGCAGAGAGCAAAGTCAAAAAAGCCAACAAGGAGAAAAAATAATGATCGATTACGAGAAGGTCGTTCACGGCCTAATCGATCCACTTGTTGAGCATCGTGACTCCATCATGATTCGCGAGCTTCCAGGCTCAAATGAGAAGGACGTGTCTTTGCTAATCGTCGCCGAAGACGATGATACAGCACGTTTGATCGGGAAAAGAGGAGTTGTCGCCAACGCTTTGCGCGAAGCCGTCGGCATCGCGGGAAAAGCTGACAATTCCAACATTCGTATCCATTTGAAATTCGAAAGTTTCAGCGAAGAAGACAAAGAAAAAGAAAAGGAGAATGACGCTGAGTAATATCAGCGTCATTTCTTTCATTATGAAAACAATTTGCATCGGAAAAATCATCAAACCATTCGGCCTTGTGGGCGTATTGCGTTGCAAAAGTCTCACCTCTTTTGCTTCAGATCGTTTTCAAATTGGGAGAAAGCTCTTTTTGAAAAACCCAAAAAGCGGTGAAGAAAAGGAAGTAGAACTCGCTTCTTTCCGTGATTCTGGCGATTACTATTTCATTTCTTTCAAAGGAATGGAAGACATCAACCTAGTCGAAGACCTCGTTGGATACGAGATTGAGATACCTGAAGAAGAAGCAACCCTTCCCGAAGGCTACTTCCACCTCTCCGATTTGATCGGTTCCAAGGCAATCAATCAAGAAACAAACGAAAAAATAGGCGAAGTCATTGACGTCCTTAGCTTCGCTTCTTCCAGCAATTTGAAAATCAAAGAAGAAAACGGAAAAATATGTTACGTCCCCTTTGTAATGGACGCATTCATCGCTTCCATTGACGTATCGAAAAAAGAAATATTGATACACGTCATCCCTGGATTGTTATGAAAATTACGATTTTGACACTTTTTCCTTCCTTCTTTGAAGGTTTTTTGGGCAATTCCATCATCAAAAGAGCCATTCAAAAAGGCGTCGTTGAAGTCGAATGCGTCCAAATCCGCGATTACACGAAAGACAAATACGGAAGAACGGATACTCCTCCAATAGGCGGAGGAGCTGGGCTAATCATGAAATGTCAGCCCATTATCGACGCCTTAAAGGACAAAAAAACACCCACGTCCCACACGGTTTTGTTTTCTCCGAGGGGAACCACTTATAATCAAGAGAAAGCCCAAGAGTTTTCCAAAATGGAGCATTTGATTCTTTTATGCGGCCATTATGAAGGAATCGACGAAAGAGTGAATCCTTATGTCGATGAATTGCTTTCTATCGGCGATTATATCCTCACGGGAGGAGAAACGCCCGCGATGGCTGTTGCTGATTCCGTTATTCGCTTATTAGATGGAGCGATTAATGACGAATCTTTGAAAGATGAGTCTTTTAATGACAACGTTTTAGAGTACCCCCAATACACGGAACCGTATGATTTCGAGGGACAAAAAGTCCCTGATATCCTCTATTCCGGGAATCATGAGGCAATTCGCAAATACCATCGCAAGGAATCCCTTCTTTTAACGGAAAAATATCGTCCAGACTTATTTGAGAAATTAGAGCTGAGCAAGCAAGACAAAAAGCTCTTGGCCGAAGCAAAGAGCTCTGAAACCCCTAAATGGGAACAGGAAGCCTTGGAAAAAGGCCATAAATTTATCAAAAAGAAAGAAAATTAACGGAAGCCTCCCATCGGGGGCATTTTCCCTGATTTTTGGTATTGCTTCATTTGTTTCATCATTTCTTTTGATTTTTCCCATTGCTTGATAACGCGATTTACATCGGCGTTCGTTTTGCCGCATCCTTTGGCAATACGGTTTTTATGGGAGAACTTTAAGCAATCCGGGTGTCTTCTTTCATAAGGAGTCATGGAATTGATGATGACTTCGAAATCTTTCATTCTTTTTTCGGCTGCATCTTGTTGCTCTTGGCTTAAAGAAGGCATACCGGGGATTAATTTTGCGATAGCGGAAATCGAGCCCATGCGTTGAACCGTCTTCATTTGTTTGAGCATATCGTCTAAAGTGAATTCGCCAGCAAGAAGTTTTTTCGCATCCCTAGCGGCTTCTTTTTCGTCCATGACTTCCTTGGCTTTTTCAACCAAAGAGACCACGTCACCCATCCCAAGGATACGATCGGCCATTCTTGAGGGATGAAAAATGTCGAGATCGGTGACCTTTTCGCCAACGCCGGCAAATTTAATAGGAAGGCCCGTTATGTATTTGATGGATAAGGCGGCCCCTCCTTTTGCGTCGCCATCAAGCTTAGACATGATAACGCCAGAAAGACGAAGTTTGGCATTAAAGGCGTTTGCAACATTGACCGCATCCTGCCCAGCCATGGCGTCAACAAGAAGAAGAACCTCTTCCGGATGAATCTCCGAATTGATGTTTTTAAGCTCATCCATAAGCCTCTCATCTATTTGAAGACGGCCGGCAGTATCAAGGATGAGTACATCATATCCCTCACGAATTGCGGTCTCTTTTGCTTTTTTTGCAACTTCAACGGGATTTACGTCCGTTCCTAGCTCGAAGAAATCAACTTGGATGGATTTTGCTAGCGTTCCAAGTTGCTCGATAGCAGCAGGACGGTAAACGTCCAATCCTGCCAGAAGGACTTTTTTCTGAAGCTTGTTTTTCATCAAATAAGCCAACTTTGAAGCGGATGTGGTTTTGCCGCTTCCTTGAAGACCGACAAGCATAATGGTCGTTAAGCCGTTCTTGCTAAAGGTGATTTCCGTGTTTTCTGCTCCGAGAAGCTCCTCTAATTCATCATGGCAGATTTTAATTAGTTGCTGAGAGGGGTTCACTTTCTTAAGAACTTCCTGGCCCAACGCTTTTTCTTTGACGTCATTGGTGAAAGCTTTGACAACCTTGTAATTAACGTCCGCTTCTAAAAGAGCGATACGGATTTCCTTTAAAGCGGCATCCATGTTCGCTTCTGTCAAAGTGCTCTCGCGGCGCATTTTCTTAAAAATGTTGCTAAATTTTTCGGTTAATGATTCAAATGCCATTTCTTAATTCCTCCCGAATGGATGTAAAGTCGTTTTTCTGAATTGCTTCAATCACTTTCTTTTTAAAGGAAACTTCATGAAGCTTTTCTTCATATTCTTGCAATTTTGTCAATGATTTATGAAGCGAATCGGACGCGGCCGCTTTAGAAATATGATGGTTTTCAGCTATTTCCGAAAGAGAAAGGTCATAGAGGTAATAATCGGAAAATATGTTTTGCTGAGAGGATGTCAAAAGATTCTTATATTCATCGAAAAGAAGGAGGACCTCCTCTCTTTTTAGCAAAAGATCATCATTCATCTTTCTTATCTCCAACAAGAAGGGCATGTAGATATTCATCCAAATCGAACTCTTCTAAATCGTCCATTTGCTCACCAAGCCCAATAAAGCGGACAGGAATGCCTAATTGAGAACGGATGGAAAGAATAATGCCGCCCTTCGATGTGCCGTCCATTTTGGTAATGACAATTCCCGTTAAATCCACTACCTCCTTAAAGGAAGCGGCTTGGGTAACGCCGTTTTGTCCGGTGGTCGCGTCAATTACTAGAAAAGTCTCGTGAGGGGCATTAGGGATTTCGCGGGAGAGAACGCGTTTCATCTTAGCAAGCTCATCCATGAGGTTCTTCTTATTTTGCAGTCTTCCAGCCGTATCCACGATCAGCAAATCAATATGATGGTCTTTAGCGTATTTGGCCGCATCAAAACAAACGGATGCGGGATCGGAGTTTTCCTCTTTGGCGACGATTGGGCAATTTAGTCTTTTTGCCCAAATTTTAAGCTGTTCCACCGCTCCAGCGCGGAAGGTATCAGCGGCGGCAAGCATAACTTTCTTTCCTTTGTCAAGGTATCGTTTGGCCAATTTGGCGATTGTCGTCGTCTTTCCGACGCCGTTAACGCCAATGACAAGCAAAACGGTGGTTTCTCCCTCATGAAATTGAATGTCATTAACGATGGAGTCACCGCTTTCTAGATAATCGACGAACATCAAGTCGATTAACTCTTCGTTGATTTTCTTGGGATCGGTGATTCCTTCCTTTTGGGATTTGCTAAGAAGGCTATCTAACAGTTTTAAAGTTAACTCTACCCCGACATCCGCCTCGATGAGAATTTGCTCCAATTCATCAAAATAATCCGCGTTCACTTTTTCATAACGTTTGGAAAGTTCTTCTAAACGATCGGCGAAAGCAGCGCGGGATTTCGCTAATCCTTTTTGATATTTCAAAGTTTGAGTTTGAGAAGCGGATTCTTCTTTTTTCTTAGAGAATTTGTTTTTTAAATATGCGAATAAACCCATAAATCCCCCTATTTTAGGCCAACAAACGCCTTTTTCGTTAAAGCATCGCGAGCGGCATTTGCCTGAGCCTCTTTTTTGGTTTTTCCCTCGCCTTCTCCGAGCAAATATTTGTCAAAATAGGCACCCATCACAAAGTAATGGACGTTGTTTTCGTCTTTTTCGCTAATTAGGCGATAGGTAACGGCTTGCTTATAATCGGCTTGAAGAAGCTCTTGCAGCTCACTCTTAGGGTTTTCGGCCACTTCGATTTTGCCGTTTTTGATTTTTTCGTAATAAAGGGAAATCAAAAAAGAGTTCACTTTCTCAAATCCTTGGTCCAAATAAAGCGCGCCCGTAAAAGATTCGAAAACATCTTCCATCAAAGAAAGAGATTTCTTTGGGTCGCTCGTATATGATGGCCCAACTTGAACATAATCGCCTAAGCCAAGGCTTAATCCTAATTCGGCTTCAAATTCGGTGCGGATAAACTGTGAGCGAAGGACAGAAAGATCGCCTTGTCTCATTTCAGGATGAAGGCGATAGCAAAGCTGTCCTACGACAAAGCCGATGATGGAATCTCCTAAAAACTCCAATCTCTCATAGTCAAAATGCTTTGCGTTCATGCATGCGCCATTGTGAGAAGAGTGGGTTAATGCCTCGACATAAAGAGTTTCATCGTGAGCAACAATGCCCATCTTCTTTAAAAGTTCGCTAACGGGTTTGCTCATTTTGTTTCTTCTTTCTCAAAAGAGGAGGAAATCTTTTGAACGATTTGGGCTTCAATCATGCGATATTCGACTTCCATGGCAGAAAGAAAAGCCTCCGCATTCGAATTGCCATGGGCTTTCACGGCCACGCCATTGATACCAATCAGCATAGCCCCTCCCACTTTCTTTGGATCCATAAGCCTCTTCATGTTTCCGATAACGCTCCTGGATAAAAGGTAACCTAGTTTTGTTGTGAGGTTCTTTTTGAAACCGGCTTTTAAAAGCCTGCCAATTCCTTTTGCCGTTCCTTCCGTCGATTTCAAAAGAATGTTTCCTGAATAGCCATCGGTGACAACAACGTCTGCAGCTCCCATCAAAACCTGGCTTGCCTCGATGTTGCCTTGGAAATTGATTCTTTTATCTTGGGAAAGCAATTTATAAGCAGCCTTCCCTTCGGGTGAACCCTTTCCTTCTTCGGTGCCATTGGCTAGCGTTTTCACAACAGGTTTTTTGATTCCATATACGGATTCGGAAAAGGTGGCACCCATATAGCCAAATTGAGCCATCTCCTCGGGTGTGTTTTCATTAGAGGCGCCCACATCCAAGATGGTGACATAGGTTTCGCCATTATTCATTAGATTTGGGAAAGAGGTAATTAATGCGGGCCTAAGAACGCCAGATATTTTCTTTAAAATCAAAGTGGCGGCGGAAAGGAAACCGCCCGTTGCACCAGCGGAAACGACGCCATCCGCTCTTTCTTCTGCAGCCGTTTTTAATGCAACCACCATGGACGAATCCTTCCTTCTAAGCACGTCTAAAGCTCCAGCAGTCATAGGAACAACGTCTCTTGCATCGATGATTCTCGCGAAAGTAAGGGAGGAGAGTTCTTCTTTTTTGCCGACACAAATTAATTCATAATCAGGATGTTTTTTATGAAATTCTTTTACGGCTTCCACCGTAATCGCACTTCCTAAGTCCGACCCCATCATGTCTACTACTATCTTTTTCATACGTTTTTCCCTTGTCTTATCTTCTCTAGTATAACTAGAGAGCTTTCTTTTTACTAGGATAAAGAAGTTCTCTTCTCATTTTGAATCCTTTGAATAATTTCTTTATTTTCCGCATCGTTTTTGTGCATAAGAATCCAGGTCGCGTCATCCCTTGCGCACTCGAATATTTTGAAGTCGTCAATCACGTTCAATGCGTTAAAAGAAGGCAGACCTGATTGTTTTACGCCCAAAATTTCTCCCGGACCACGGAGGCGGAGATCTTCTTCCGCAATCTTAAATCCATCATTTGTTTCAAGAAGAATATTTAATTTTTCCTCACTATCTGGCTCTTCCCCTTTTTTATAAGCCATAACGAAAAGAGAAGGCGTGCCATCCCTTCCAATCCTTCCGCGAAGTTGATGAAGAGAAGATAAAGAGAAATGTGTAGGGGCATAAACAACCATGGTATTGGCCTCTTTTACGTCGATGCCCACTTCTATAAGTGAGGTTGCCACTAAAATTGGGCATAAACCAGTTCGAAATGCGATTTGAGCGACTTCCTTATCTTCTTCGCTCATTTTTCCGTGCATCATAGTGACTTTGTTGGGATAAAGCCTCTTATATTCTTCAGCGATTTCCAAAACGGATGTGTTTGCCTTCTCCCCTCCTTCGATTTGAGGGACGACAATATAAACACGATGCTTGCTGGAGATAGCATTTTGAATGATGGTTTGAATCTTTGGGCTATTGGGCGCAAGAATCAGAGACTTCACCTCCCTTTTCTTCGCAGGGAACTCACTCAAAGAGGAAACATCTAAATCCCCGTAAACAGTTAAGGTTAAGGTTCTAGGAATCGGCGTCGCGCTCATCATCAATAAATCGGCATGTTCGCCTTTATCGACTAAGAGGGTGCGTTGGTTGACGCCAAATTTGTGTTGTTCATCGATGATTGCAAGACCTAAATACGCATACTCGACTTTGGAAGAAAAAAGAGCGTGAGTGCCTATAACCAAATCAATCGTCCCGTCTTTTAAGTCATCGGTTATGGTGCGTTTTTCGCTCGGAGAAAGCGAGCCGACAAGCAAAGCGATATTCATATTCGTTCCTTCAAAAATCTTTTTAAGATTGTCGTAATGCTGCCTTGCTAAAGAATCCGTTGGAGCCATAATAGCGGTTTGCTCGCTTCTTAAGTGATTTGCATAGGCGCATAGAGCGGCCACTAACGTTTTCCCCGTTCCAACGTCCCCCTGTAAGAGGCGGTACATAACCTGGTTAGAATTCATATCGGCAAGGCATTCATGAAAAGCCTTTAGCTGATCATTTGTAGGTGGATATGGCAATCCCTTAATAAAACGTTCCATCATTTCGTTGGGGATTTTTCTACGGATGTCTTTTGCTAACGCTTTGTTTTCTCCGCGCACAAGTTGATTTCTCAGAGAGAAAGAAAGAGCTTCCTGGTATTTAAGATAACGCATCCCTTGACGGATTTCTTCTTTGGAATTAGGAAAATGGACGTCTTTAAAAGATTCCCAAGCGGAAGAAAGACGATATTTCTTCATTAAAGAAGAAGGAACTTCGTCTTCTAATTTCCCTTGATAGGAAAGAAGAATTCTTTTGACTAACGCTTGGTAGGTATGGTTTGCAATATTGCTAGGCAAAGAATAGATGGGACGCAAAGAAACGTTTCTTTCGATTTCACCCTTAAGGATTTTAGAGAGGTTGATTTTGTTTCTTTTCTTATCAAAATATCCAACAAGAGTGAACGTATCATTGAGATTTAAATAATGCGATAGGTACGTTTGATTCCAAGCTTCTACCTCAAAAACATAGCCTCTTGTTGTTTCAAAGGAGAAACGATACACGCTTCTTTTTGCAAAGCGAAGACATCGTGGCATGTTCCCAACTATCTTTCCTAAAAGAACCACTCTTTCCTTATCTTCATAAGAAGCTTTCGAAGGAGAATAGGTAAAATCATCATATCTTCTAGGAAGATGTTTTAAGACGTCTATGGGCTCAATGATTCCGATTGAACGTAACGCTTCATTAAATGCTTTCGATTTCGAGATGGCCATCAAAAACATTTTATCATATGCGCTTTTATTTATTGCTTACTAATGATAACCTCCAACGCGCGGACGCACCCCATGGATTCGTCATATTCTTCGCCAGAGAAATCCACCGAGAACTTAAGCTCAATCGTTTTGTCGTGGTTGAGTGCCCTGTACCAAACTTCTCCATTGTCGGTTTTTTCGTCCAACAAGATGGAGGCAAAATAATCAAATTTTTTATTAAGGTAAAACCATCCTAAATCTTCATCTTTTTGGGGATGCCAATGATCGTAGAAGGAATCATAAATCCCGATTCCGAAGACATTGAACCCATAAAAGGGATTTCTTGTGAAAAGGCCAACACACGTTCCCGCATCATCGAAATAAATGTAGGTTTTGTTTCCTTCATAAAGTTTCTCTGCTTTTATAGAATACGCATGGATTCCGTCGTCTTTCTTTTCCTCATAATCTAAATCATTTATGGCAGAATCGAGTTTGAGCCCCAAGGGAAGACATGAATTCTGTTTTAAAATCTCAAGATCGCTTTTCTGTTTTTGGCAAGAAAACAAGCAAAAAGCCAAACAAAACATACTCATTATCTTTTTCATGTTAGTAATTCTCCCAAATCAAATGATCTACATCGCTAACGTTGTCATATATCTTAAAACAACCGCTTGTATTAGAAGGTGAGACTTTATCAGCGACAATTCTTATTTCTTCGTGATGTTTTGACTTTCTGACAATCATCGAATCTTCTTTGATAAGCTCACCACTATCAGTGTTAACTTTTTCCTTTATCTTCAAACGGTATTTCGTAATGAAATGCTTTTTAGAACCAGTTTTTGTCTTTTCTAAAGAAGCCTCTTGAACCAGTTTTAGAATAAGCCCATCATTTTCATCAGAATTGCCTATAGCTCCATGAATCACGCCCAAATGAAAATAAAGATTGGACCAATCCCAATCGATTTCGTTTCCAATGATATTTGAGACAAGACCCAAACCTAAATTTATAGTATCTAAAAGCTTATTTGAACAAAAAAAGCTGACCATGCTCAAACCTGTAGAAACCATAGTTAGACTAGTAGTTACATTCGTTAGCCCTGCATTTTTGGCCTTAATCTTGTCTAAAGTAACGAGCAAATTATCAACGTCTTTAAGAAGGGCGTTTAAGGAATCCTTTCCCCAAAGATAAACAACTCTATAAATTTCTTTATAATCCTTTGCACAAGACACAATCTTAGGAAGTTTGTATGTGGTAAGCAAACCATCCGTGTGGTTTTCTTCAAGTAAAGTTCCATCAATTGGCTGACAATCTTTCGGCAAATAATCCGATTCCCAAACTACTGCTTGGTGCTTAGTCATAAACTCATCATTCAAAACTAAGGTTCGCATATTCTCGGCCATTAATTCCGTATCTAGCCTAATGCTTAAATAAATTCCATAAGCAACTGAGGCACTATTAGGATTATGAATTTTCAAATAATAAGCCCCTCTTTTCATAAAAGCGTTTGAGGATGGGTTCTCTTCGTCGAAATAATCTTTGATATCAAACATATGATTATGATTCTCATCCAAGATGGAAATCTCGATAAGCAATTTAGTTGGGTCGTAGCAACATTTGAAATAAGCTCTATCAGGAATAAAAAAATAGTAATAATCATCAGGAATTCTTCCCGTGCCAACCGATCCAGTAATTTTTCTCATCGGAAGTTGCCAATCGTTTTTTGGCTCAGGAAATTTGATTTTTTTGGCACTGTCTATGGTAGTGTTAAAAGAAGTAATGTCTTCTTTTTGTTCTTCGATGTCAAATTCGCCGTTAAAAGCCAAACATTCATTCTCTCCAAAAACCTTATAATTAAAAGAATTAAATATGGTTATGTCGGAGCCTGAAATCCCTTTCGCTTGCACCATAGTTAAGCCAACTACAGCAAGCAAGAAGAAATTCATCATTTTAAAGCCCTCTTTTCGTTAACAAAATTATAGTTTAACAATAGTAAGTTTCAACTAATTATGTACTTGAACCATTCTGATTTTGGGTCAATGTTTTTGTATTACGCCTTGTGTGTTCTCCAATACACGAACATGTTTGCTATTACTACCTTTATAGAAAAAAGCGTTTCCCATATAGAGAAACGCTTCAATAAGTGTGTTTTTATTATTCCGCTCCAATAAGGAAGGAATAGACAGGCTGTTTTCCAGAGAAAACGTTGATTTCAACATCAGGATAGAGATTTTGAAGCTCTTCTTGGATAGAAGGGATATCTTCTTCCTTGATATCTTCTCCGGCGATAATGGTCATGACCACTATTTCGGGTTTAATAAGCGATTTGACAAGCTCTCTTAAGGCAACAAGTTTATCAGGGACACAAGCGACAACCTTTTTATCATCACGCATAGCCATGTAATAGTCTTTCGTGATATGGACACCTTCGATATCGGTATCCTTAATAGCGTAGGTCACCGATCCGGAAGAGACGTTCTTCAAAGCGGATTTCATCGTTTCGAAATTGGTGTTGGGATCGCTGTCTGAGGAGAATTGCATCAAGGCACTTAATCCTTGAGGAATACTCTTCGATGGAATGACGTAACAATGAACTTTCTCATCTTCCGCTAAAACGTCACAAGCTTGATTGGCAGCCAATACGATATTGGAGTTATTTGGGAAGATGTACACGTTCTTTGCGTGGGCTTTTTTAACCGCATCCAAGAAATCTTGGGTAGATGGGTTCATAGTCTGACCGCCAGAAACAATCACATCCACGCCGAGTTCTTTAAACATCTCGTCTAATCCAGAACCAGAAGAAACGGCAATCAAAGCATATTCCTTTAGCGGAGCGTTGTTTTCCTTTTCCGCTTTTGCACGGGCGATGTTGCTTTCCATATCGGTTGCAGCATGACCATGTTCGATATTGTGGTGTTCTTCCGACATATTCTCGATTGTGATGGTTAAAAACTCACCATATTGCTGAGCAAAATTAAGCATCATGCCCGGCGTCAAAGTGTGTACGTGGACTTTCACCAAGTCATCGTCTCTAACAAAAACGACGGATTTGCCATGGTTCGAAAGGAAATTTTTGAAACGTTCTTCGTTAAATGGTTTCTTTCCATCTCCCGCTTTTCCTAAACGGATAAGAAGCTGGGTGCAATATCCATATCCTTCTTCGGATTCCGATAATTCCGCGCCTGCGTACTTGCCATTTGGAGTAGACAATACATTGGAAATGGCTTCTCCTTCAGCTAAATTCTCGATACGTTCAACGAATTGGCCTTTTGCTGCTTTTGCCATGCCCTCAATGATAACGGTAAGTCCAGCCCCGCCAGAGTCCACAACGCCAACCTGTTTTAAAACAGGTAGAAGATCGGGCGTATGCTCAAGGGATTTCTTCGCTTCTAAGAAAAGAAAATTCAAAGCAGATTCGATGGTAGCGAATTTAGCAATATTTTCGCTCAAAGCGGCGCTCGCTTCACGGATAACGGTAAGGATGGTTCCTTCCACAGGCGCCTTAACGGCCTTATAAGCAACCTCTTTCCCAGAAACGAAGGCTTTTGCTAAATCTTTAACGGATAAACTGGTTTTCCCTTTGCAAGCTTCGGAGAAGCCTTTAAAGATTTGGGAGGTAATAACGCCAGAATTCCCTCTAGCGCCCATCATTAATCCTCTAGAGAAAAGACGGGAAATCACTTCGACGGATTCATCATTATTGTTTTTGACTTCTTTTGAACCGCTCGTAAGAGTTAAGTTCATATTCATTCCAGTATCGCCGTCTGGAACGGGGAAAACGTTTAATTGATCAATTTCCGGATAGTGATTATAGAGGTTATTAGCCCCCGACAAAAACAGTTGTTTTAATTCTTGTCCATTAATGCGTTTCATATATTTTTACTCAATTTCTTGGACGTCTTGAACGAAAACGTTCACTTTCCAATAGTCGATAGGGAAGACGTTCTTAAGGTCATAAGCAATTTTCTTTTGCACTTCCCCAACGACTTCAGTTATCTTCACACCATAAGCAACTACAAGATAGACATCAACTTGATAGCCTTTTTTGGCTTTACGACAGTAAACACCTTTTACATAATCGGTATTTTTTAAAAGCTTATTCACACCTTCGCTGATAACTCCGCCAAGAGATGGCGCTTGGGTAAGACCCATAACCCCATAGCAGGAGATTGCTGCATTCCCAGCAACTTGGGCTATAACTTCCTCAGAGATTTTAATGTCTCCATATTTCGTTTGTGTACTTGCTGCCATAAATTTCTTTTGCGTCTAAGCTTTACTATTATCCCACACTATCGCCAAATAGGCAACGGAGGGGGCTTAAAAGAAAAAAGCCCGGCGGCGCGCTATTTTCGCCGGC
>ERZ808240.851-NODE-851-length-39313-cov-12.221942_pt1 | contig 39313 bp, 27 predicted proteins | sample MGYA00521084_ERZ808240 | MGnify/ENA primary metagenome ERZ808240 (study PRJEB31516, sample SAMN03275571) | gut metagenome | biome: mammalia-associated habitat; material: feces | host: Papio cynocephalus | place: Kenya | collected 2012-08-06 ... | reverse complement strand
ATGCATGAGGCTCTATCCGCAAAGGAAGATGTCGCTATGGTCGGCAAAGAAGATATGTACAACCCATGGTACAACGTGCTTGCCAAGCAAGGCACGGGCACGCTGCAATATCAAGGCTCGTGGAATCTCTTTGACCAGATAATCTTGTCGCCAAGCCTTATAAACAAGAATGGAGAAAAAGATTACACGACGCTTAAATTTTTCAAGAACGAGATTCAGCGCATGCCTTACCTCTTCCAGACGGAAGGCAAATACAAGGGTGGAACCAAGCGCACTACGGCTGGCGGTGTCTGGCTCGACGGATTCTCTGACCACCTGCCCACAGTAGTGTATCTCGTGAAGGAACAGAGTGAGAAGAAAGGCAAGGCATTGAAAGAAAACCTGTTCGCATTGCCGGAGTATACGGAGGCCGAGCTCAAGAACATTGCCTCGTGTGAGGCCGAGCAGAAGGCAAGGATGGAAAAAGACGAAAAGAAACAATGATTGACACGATGTCAACACTTGATATAGAAACCCATCCTTTCGAGCCATTCTTGCCCAAGACGGCTCGGCTGCTCATGCTCGGCACTTTCCCACCTTCACCTAAGCGTTGGTGCATGGATTGGTATTATCCCAACTATACCAACGACATGTGGCGCATAATGGGCTTGTGCTTCTTTGGCGACAAGCTTCATTTCGTGGATGAGGCCAACAAGACTTATCGCCTTGATGCCTTGAAGTCGTTTCTGTCGGAGAGAGGCATTGCCATTTTCGACACGTGCTTGCGTGTTAAACGTACAAAGGGGACTGCATCGGACAAAGACTTGGAAGTGGTGGAGCCGTCGGACCTTGATGGTATGCTCAAGGCGTTGCCACTTTGTCATGGCGTGCTCACCGCAGGTAGACTTGCCACAAAAATCTTCATGGAACATTATGGAATTGGCGAAAAGGCCAAGCACCTGAAAATGGGTGGCCATGTCGATTTCGTGTTCAACGGCAGGGAGATAAGCCTATATAGGCAACCAAGTTCGAGCAGGGCTTATCCCATGAGGCTTGAAGACAAGGCAACGTACTATGGAAGTATGTTTAAGGAGTTGGGGATTTTATAGAGAATATAACTTATATAAATTTGGTGTATATACTTAAAAACAAGATAAATCAATGAAACCAACAATTATCGGGATTGCTGGAGGTACAGGCTCTGGCAAGACCACAGTAGTTAAGAAGATAGTAGAGTCGCTTCCTCCAGACCATGTAGCAGTCGTGCCTCTCGATTCTTATTACAACGACACGACTGGTCTTACTGATGAAGAGCGCAAGGCAATAAACTTTGACCATCCAGACGCTTTCGACTGGAAGTTGCTGATAAAGCAGGTTCATGAGCTTGCCAACGGCATGGCCATTGAGCAGCCTACATATTCGTATATTCTCAGTAATAGGTTGCCTGAGACCATTCACGTGGAACCTAAACCTGTCATAATCATAGAGGGCATCATGACATTACTTAACAAGCGCCTACGTGACATGATGGACTTGAAGATTTTTGTCGATTGTGATTCCGACGAAAGGCTCATACGCAACATCCAACGCGACACCATCGACAGGGGACGCACCGTATCAATGGTCGTGGATCGCTACTTGAAGGTATTGAAGCCGATGCACGAGCAATTTATCGAACCCACTAAGCGTTTTGCCGATGTGATTATCCCTGAAGGTGGTGAGAATTTGAAAGGCATAGGTATGCTGACGGATTACATCAAGACGCTTATTCCTGCGACGTCTCTTCTTTGATTTCTTCAGCGGTAGCATCATTGGTGCCGTTGGCGTTTCCCATCCGCTTGCGGCACTGATGTATCTTGATAGAGTCTATCAGGTCTACTACACCATAGGCCATGATGCACCAGCCAAGTACGAGCAGTGGGGCACTGGCTATGAATGACGGCTTTACTATGGCTACAAGGCCGACAAGCAGCACCAAGGTAGGAAATATCCACCACACGATGCCTATTTGAGCGAAGCGACGGGCGACGGTGAGATTGAAAAACTGTGTCAAGGCACCTAATATAAGCATTATAGCCAACACATAGGTCAAACCATTGACAAAACTGTTTGGAAACAACGCGAGTACGGCTCCAAGTATGACGCTGCCAAGACCAACGACAGGGAAGGGCTGATTTGGCATCGTGATGAGGTTGCCATTGGCGTCATAAATGTCTACTCCGTCCGTGCCGCCTTTACGCTTGGCTGAAAACCATGCGGTAATGCTGATTATGCCACTTACGAGAAACATTAAACCGATGGCAATGGTAATCCATGTTACCGTTTGCTCACGATACTTTACCAACAATGCGCCAATGACAATGGCACACAATGCACGAAAAATACTGCTACGGAAGACTTTCATGTTAATTGTTTTGTCGTTTTCTCATTTATTGCTTGAGACTACGATGATTTCCTGATTGCAAAGATAATGCAAATCGAACGCAGAAAATCAAGCTTGCTTGAATTTTATGCTGAGATGCAGCTTATCTTGTGCAAAGATAGGCTTTTTTATCAGAACATTTAATTAAACCGTGTTATTTTTTGTAATTTTGTGCCATGAACATGGAATGTTTTCAATCAGGACAACATTTTAATTATGACAACATTATATCTTGTACGTCACGGCGAGACCGTGGCTAACGCCGCCCAGATATTGCAGGGCTGGCAAGGTGGGGAACTCAATGAGACGGGTAAGGCCCAAGCTCATGATGTCGCGGAAAAAATGAGAAACGAGAGAATTGACGTTTTCGTGGCAAGTGACTTGCGTCGTGCCATTCAGACTTGTACGATAATCGCGTCGGCAAAGGGTGTGAATCAAGAGGATATAGTGACGACTCCACTACTTCGGGAGCGTGATTGGGGATCATTCACTGGCAAGTTTATCCCAGACCTCGAAAACGTGGAATGGCCTGATGATGTTGAGAGCCTTGAGCACATGAAAAGTCGTGCTCAAAACTTCTTGACATGGGTAAAGACTACTTATCCCAACAAGGTTGTGCTCGCAGTTGGCCATGGCATCATAAACAAGGCAATACAGAGCATGTATTTCAAGAAGCCGATGAGCGAAATACCCAAGATGCACAATGCGGAGGTAAGAATCCTGATGCTGTAAACATTTGCAAAATAATGAGGGTGCGCTAAAGTTCAATGCTTTGGTGCACCCTCAGTGGTGTTGTCTCGTTATTGCCAGATTACTTCTGCTGGTCAATAGCCTTGATCTTTTCTTTTATGAGTTGGGCATCGTCTTTGAGTTTTTGCACCTTGCGGTTCATCTCGTCTACGAGGCTATTGCCCTTCTTGCTTGAGATACTGAGGAATCCGAGGTTGTTCTCGTAAGTCGTGATTTCCTGTTTGAGTTGTTCGAGACGTCGTACAAGGCGTGCGCGCTCGTTGTCCATGGCATCCTCGCCCTTCTTTGCCATTCCGCGGAGGTTGTTCTTGAAGTTGTCAAGATGACGACGAGCGGCGGAAATGTGTAGCTCCTCGAATATCTTGTCCATCACGTCGTGGTACTCCTTGTAAATCTTATCCTTTTCCCGGAAAGGCACATGGCCGATGGCGTTGTACTTGTCGGCCAGCTCCTGCACTTTCTCACGTGCGTCGCTGTCGGTGGCGGTTACCTTCTTCAGTTGCTCTATTATGTCGCGCTTCTTTTGGAGGTTTTCACGCTCCTCATCATGCACGCTGGCATGAGCTGCGTTACGTGCGTCGAAGAAGTGGTTGCAAGCTGAGAGAAAGTCGTTCCAAAGCTGGTCGCTTATCTTTCTTGGGGCAGTGCCAATGGTTTTCCACTCTTTCTGAAGCTGTATGAGCTTGTCGGAAGTTGTCTTCCAGTCAGTAGAGTCGGAAAGCTCTTGTGCCTTGGCTACCAGTGCTTTCTTCTTCTCCGCGTTCTCGTAAAGATGCGCCCTGACCTCTTTGAAATATTCTGCCTTACGGCCGAAGAAGTCGTCGCAAGCCTTACGGAAGCGTTGGAAAATCTCCTCGTTGCTCTTCTTTGGTGCGAACCCTATGGTTTTCCACTCCTGCTGAATGGCGATAATCTCTTTCGAGTGTCTCTCCCAGTCGGCGGCGTTCTTGTTGTCTTCTTTCGCCACGGCTTCCGTCTTCTCGCACAGTTCTGTCTTCTTTGCGAGGTTCTCCTCCTCATTGGCTCTGAGTTTCTCGAAGTGGTCTTGGTGCTTCTTGTTGATGACGGTGCTCGCGTTCTTGAACCTTGTCCATATGTCCTCGCGCATATCCTTTGCCACGGGACCAATCTCTCGATATTGCTCGTGCAGGTCTTGCAACTGGTGGAAAGCGCTCACCACGTCAGGCTCGTCGGCCAGTTTCTCAGCTTCCTCACAGAGCTTTGTCTTGGCTTCGAGGTTTTTCTTGAAGTCATATTCGCGAGCCTCACGGTTGAGGTTGAGCAGGTCGTAGAATTGCTCAACGTAGAGTTGATAGTTTCGCCACGTCTCGCTTGATTTCTCTGGTGGTACGGCTCCAATTCCTTTCCACTCTTGTTGCAGGGCTTTGAATTCGTTGTAAGACTTGTTGGCTTCGTCTGGCGACGTTGCCATGTTCTTTATTTTCTCAATGATTTCCTCCCTATGCTTGAGATTCTCTTCGCGTTCTTGCTGAGCTTTCTCGAAAGCCTTTGCGCGCTTCTCCTTTATGATTTGCATGTTGGCCTTGTAAGTCTCTTCGTCTTCATCGGGGAGAATCTGGTATTTCTCAGGGTCACCTCCAGCTTCGAGGTATTCCTTTTGTCTTTTGTCGCGCTCTGCTATGTGGAAACGATAGAAAGAAGCCTTCAAGTGGTCAACCTCATCCTTTTCAGGAGTGTTATCGCTCTTGGCGATTTCCTCAATGCGGTCAAGCACTTCTTTCTTTGAGGCGTACACTTTCTTCGCCAGGTCGTCTGTTGCAGTTTCTTCAGCCTTTGGCTCAACCGCCACGGCTTCTTGCACTTGCGTGTCGGCTTTTGGCTCTTCTTTCACGTCGTTCTTATTGTCGCCGTTTGTTACTGGGGCAGCGGCCTCGGCCTTCTGCTCTTCCTCGATTCCCTTTGGGGTACTGTTTTCTTGAGAGTCCATCATTTCACTCTATTTAAGTTTATGACTCGGAGTTCCATGGCCATGCTGCTGCATGTCAGCTAACGCCTCAGACGGGCATGGCTTCCAATTGTTAATAAATATGATGCAAACTTAGCTAAAAAGATTGTATTATGCTAATTTTTGGAATGTTTTTTATTGTATATGAGCTAAATAAGTTTTTTATGCCGCAAAATCCACCAGCTCACACCTGTTACAAGCACGGAAACGGCTATGCAGATTATGAAGCCATACTTTGATGCCTCCAGACCGTTTACCACGTTCATTCCGTATATACTTGATATAAGCGTAGGTGCCATCAGGATTATGTTGAGCGAGGTGAGGGTACGCATCGTGGTGTTCATGTTATTGTTGATGATGCTCGAATACGTGTCCATTGTAGACTCCAGAATGTCGGAATAGATGTTCGTGGTTTCCCTTGCCTGTGTCATCTCGATGTTTACGTCTTCAATAAGGTCGGCATCAAGCTCGTCTACTTGCAATTTGAACTTCAATTTTTGCAGCAAGTTCTCGTTACCCCGGATGGAGGTTATGAAGTAGGTGAGTGAGTCTTGCAGGCGGCTAAGCCCAATGAGGCTCTCGTTGTTCACTTCATGGTCGAGGTTGTGCTTGGCTTTTTCTATGAGGGCGTTGATTTGTTTCAGTCGCTTTAGGTACCAAACGGCGGAAGACAGGAAAAGCCTGAATGTCATGTCCACATAATCGGTGAAGCCCACGCCACGTTTCTGCTGGTAGCTTACGAAGTCGAGCATCATGTTTGTCTCATAGAAGCAAACTGTTATGGTGACGTCGCGCTTATGGATTATGCCCAATGGCACTGTGGTATAAGGTGTGCGCGACCTTATTTCCTTGACATAAGGTATGCGCAGAATGATAAGAGTCCAACCATCGTCGTACTCATAACGCGCGCGCTCATCGGTATCGCTGATGTCGCTCATGAAATAGTCGGGAATGTTAAACCTCTCTTCCAGCTCTCGCTGGTCGTCATCAGTTGGACATGTGACTTGAATCCAGCATCCGGATTTCCACTCGTTGATGACTCTCAGTTGCTTTTCAATGCTCCAGTATGTTTTCATTGCAGCCAATCTTTTTAACATGAACAGGTTGTGAAGATTGGCGGTAATGCTCAATCCTCACGCTAATTATTGTAACTGTCCGCGTGATAATCGTCCATATTGTTTAACTGAATTGTTCTATGGTGCAAAAGTAAAGAAAATATTTTTTAGACGCAAAAGTTTGGCATGTTTTTTACATGCCCATGTTTCATTTCGCAAATTATTTTAAGATGCAGGGATGATGATAATTTGCGTTGATACATTTGTCTATTGTGCCAATCTTCCATATTTAAGCGTTTTGCACGGACATTGGGTATTCAATGTTCGTGCAAAACTATATGTATTGTCTTTCAGAAAGTCAAAGATTCTTATTTCTCAGGAATCTGCTCAAGCGTTGCGGTCAGCAACTTCCAGAAAGGCTCTGCTGTGTCTATCTTGAAACGCTCGCTCGTAGTGTGGGGGGAAAGCAATGTCGGGCCAAGGCTTACGACATCCATCCCCGGGTACTTGCTGAGAATGACAGAACATTCCAGTCCGGCGTGGTCGGCCTGTACGGTTGCATCCTCTCCTGTCTGCTCCTTGTATACTCTCTTGAGCAAGTTGAGAATCTCGCTGTCGGGATTGGGATCCCAACCACCGTAACTGCCGCTGAGCTCCGTGCGCATGCCTGCCATGTTGAAGCAACTCTCAAGCATTGTTGCCACATATTCTTTCATGTCCTCACGGCTTGAGCGTGCGAGAATCTTGATGGTTGCCTTGCCAGCCTCTATGTCGATGATGGCGAGGTTTGATGATGTCTCCACCACGTTGGGATAAGAAGGAATCATGCGTATCACGCCGTTGTGGCAGGCGTAGATGGCATCCACGAGGTTGTCTTGAATTTCGCAAGGCAGCAACTCTTTTGGACTTTCCGTATCCTCAACGAAGAACTCCACGTTTCTCTCAATGCCCTTGAACTCATCCTCAATAGCGAGGCGTTGTTGCTCGACAAGCTTCTTGAGATTCTCAATCTGGTCTTGTGGCAAGGCGAGCACCACCTCGGTCTTGAATGGGATGGCGTTTCTCATGTTTCCACCATGCCATTGTGCCAAGCGAGCTCCTGTTTGCGCCACGGCTTTGCGAACCAGGCGAACCATTTCCTTGTTGGCGTTGGCGCGTCCCTCGTTTATCTCAAGGCCAGAGTGTCCGCCGCGCAAGCCTTTCAGTGTTACTTTCACGGCTCTCTCTTGATCGTTGGCGACGGGCTTGTATTCAAGAGTTGAGGTGACATCGATGCCGCCAGCGGAACCTATCACAAACTTTCCCCATAATTCCGAGTCGAGGTTCATCAGAATGTCGCTGTGAAGTTCGCCTTCAGGCAGCTCGTTGGCTCCGTACATGCCTGTCTCCTCATCGCGTGTGATAAGTGCCTCCACGGGGCCGTGCTTGATGTCGTCGGCCTCCATGATGCCCATTATGGCGGCAACGCCGATGCCGTCGTCGGAGCCAAGCGTGGTACCCTTGGCGTGAACCCATCCGTCCTCTACGTATGTCTCTATTGGGTCTGTCTCAAAGTTGTGGGTGGAGTCTGGACTCTTTTGAGGCACCATGTCCATGTGGGCTTGCAGCAGCACGGTCTTGCGGTTCTCGAAGCCGGGCGTGGCGGGCTTTCTCATGACGATGTTCCCTGCCGGGTCTTTGAATGCCTCAACGCCTACGCGCTTTGCGAAGTCGAGAAGGAATTCTTGCACTTTCTCCACGTGGCCACTGGGACGTGGAATCTGTGTGAGGTCATCAAAGTTGCGCCAGACGGCGGCAGGTTGAAGGTTACGGATTTCACTCATAGTTTTTGGTTATTAAATATATGTGTTATGTTATTCTTGTCGTTTTCCGCCTTTTGCGGCTTGTCTCTTTCTTGTCAATGTCAGAGCCACCCATCCATAGAAGCCGAGCAGCATCACGAGAAGTGTCTGCACGCTATGTACTATCAGCACGAAGTATAATGCGTCGTTTGATGCCACGCCGTAGAGAATGAGCATGGTCTTCACGGCAAAGTGCCAAGGACCAGCTCCATTTGGCGTTGGCACGATGACGGCGATGGAGCCCACGATGAATGTCACCAACGCGCATGCCATGCCCAAGTGGGATGTCGCGGAGAAGCAAAAGAAGGTCAGGTAATAATGCAGGAAATAGCACGCCCATATCCCGATGCTGAAAAATATGAACAGGGGAATGTTGCGCACGTCCTTTACCGACATGACACCAGCGAGAAGCCCGGTGAATGTGGTTCTCACCTTGTTATATATCGACAACCGTCGAAGCAACAGCCAAACCAGCAACAACGCGGCTATGGCGCAAATGGCCGTTACCCACCATCCTGCCGCTGAAAACCTCGATAGTATCTCGTCGAGGCGAGTGCCTGTGCTTGAGAAAAACTTGTGGAACACTGGCAACTGCCAAATGAACGTGAGCGCGGTTATTATGATTATTAGTGATGTGTCAATGGCTCGTTCTGTCACCACAGTGCCCAACGACTTTGGGAAAGACACGCCGTCCCACCGCTTCAATATTCCGCAGCGCACGATTTCGCCTGAGCGTGGTATGATGAGACTTGCCGCGTAGGAGACGAAGATGCTGTTTATGGAGACGGTTTGGCGAGGCTTTTCCCCCAGTGGCTCAAGGGTTTGCTGCCATCGCCAGCCTCGAAACGCCTGAGCCAGGATGCCAAAAGGAAACGAGAGGAGCATCCATGTCCAGTTCATCTGGTTCATCATCACATCGCCGATGCTCTTGATGTCGAAGCCACGATACATCCAATAGAGTATGGCTCCACCCAAAAGTACGGATGTTGCCACCTGTATGATCGTGTTTATGGTCTTCTTGGATTCCATTGCCTTGCAAAATTATAAAAATATTTTGACTTACTATGGAAATGGCACCAACTTTATCATTACTTAGCATGGGCAATCGGTCTGTTCCCGCCTCATCGACCGTTGATTTGTGTCAAGTGTGTGGGTTGACGCAGGTCAACTTGTTTGATGAGTATCAAATATTGGCATCAAATTATCCATTTGTAGTACCAATTGTTTGCGCACACAGTGGGGAATGTCTATCTTTGCAGTGTCAATAAGAAAATAAGGAGCCTTCTAAAAGGCAACAGATATGTATTCGGATAACATTTAAAAGTATTGTATAGAATTAAGTTCCTCAGGATAAGGATTTTTTAGGATAACAGAGATTTAGGATAACACTGGCTAAAGAGTTATGCCAGCAATGTAGAATAATTTTAAAATGGAGGAGTAATAAGATGAGTATTGAAACTTTCACGATTACGGCTACCGTAATGTTCGTATGTATCGCAATGACAGCACTTATTATGGACAGGATGGCGCGATAAGGCACACGGCCTTTTCCATCCTTTTAGTAGAAAAAAACAAGTAGAACGCTTAATATAAGAGCCGGAACCCGTATGGGTTCCGGCTCTTTGCTTATTTGTATTGGCCTTTAATGCTCCACAAATTGCTTTACCATTTTGTATACGTTCTCAGCTGTGTAGCCGAGCTTTTCGTCGAGCACTTTGTATGGCGCCGAAAAGCCAAAGCTCTTCATTCCATATACGTAGCTGTTCGGTCCGATGCCAACGAGGCCCTCAAGCGTGCATGGCAGCCCAGCGGTGAGGCCAAACTTTTTCACGTTGTAAGGCAAGACGTTCTCTTGGTATCCGACAGGTTGCCTGCGGAACAAGCCTTCTGAAGGCGCGCTCACTACCCTCACGCGGATGCCGTCTTTGCGCAACAGTCTTGCGCCAGCCACCAGCGTGGAAACCTCAGAGCCGTTGCCCACGAGTATTACGTCAGGGTTGTCGTCTGATTCGCTCACTATATAAGCGCCCTTTCGTGCTTGCTCGTAGTCGTTGCCTTCGGGCAGGTTGTTGATGGCTTGGCGTGAGAGAATGAGAGCGGTAGGAGTTTCCATGTTTTCCATTGCCATCTGCCAGCAAATCGTAGTCTCGTTGCTGTCGGCAGGCCGGAACACTCTCACGCTGTCTTCACCCTTGTGGTTTTGGAGCTTTTCCAAGAGCCTTATTTGTGCTTCCTGCTCTACTGGCTGGTGTGTTGGTCCATCCTCGCCCACGCGGAACGCGTCGTGAGTCCAGATGAACTTCACTGGTGTGCCCATCAATGCGGCCAAGCGGATGGCAGGTTTCATGTAGTCGGAGAAGACGAAGAACGTGCCCATCGCGCTGATGACGCCGCCATGCAGCATCATGCCGATACACATGTCTGTCATTGTCAACTCCGATACGCCGGCCTGGAAGAAGGCTCCTGAGAAGTCGCCTTTCACCAAGTCGTGGGTTTCCTTAAGGAATCCATCGGTCTTGTCGGAGTTGCAAAGGTCAGCTGAGGAGCAAATCATGTTCGCTACCTCGTGGGCGAGGAGCTTCAAGCAAGTCGAAGAGGCCGCGCGAGTTGCGATATCTGGCTTTTGCTCAATCTTGCTCCAGTCGATGGCGGGAGCCTTCCCGGAGAACCAGTCGTCCATTTGCTTCTTCTTCCCTGGGTTTTGAGCGGCCCATTCTGCTTCCTCCGCCCTGCGCCTTGCCACGATCTTCATGAGTTCCTCGCGACGGTCGGCATAGAGCTTCTTCACGTCATCGAATATCTCAAATGGCTTCTCTGGATTTCCACCAAGGTTTTTTATAGTATTGACATACGCTCCGTCACCGAGTGGGGCACCGTGTGTCTTCACGCTGTTCTCATAGCTTGTGCCATCGGCTTTCAAGGCTCCCTTGGCCATTACGGTCTTGCCAATGATGAGCACGGGGTGCCCTGTGCTTGCCAAGGCCTTGTCGAGGGCCTCGCGTATTTGCTTCACGTCGTTGCCGTCAATCTCCATGACCGTCCAGTTCCACGCGCGATATTTGGCGGCCGTGTCCTCGGCCATCACCTCGTCGACGGTTGTTGACAACTGCACGTTGTTGGCATCGTAGAACATTATGAGGTTGTCCAATCCCAGCGCTCCGGCTATGCGGCCCACGCCCTGTGATATTTCTTCCTCGATGCCACCATCAGAGATATAGGCATAGATGTGGTGCCTCATCATGACGTGACCCAAGCGTGCCTCAAGAAACTTCTCGGCTACTGCGGCTCCGGCGGCGATGGCGTGGCCTTGCCCCAAGGGGCCAGAAGAGTTCTCTATGCCATGCATGACATCAACCTCAGGGTGTCCCGGGCATGGAGAGCCCCATTTGCGGAACTGCTTGATATCGTCGATGCTGAAACGGCCTTGCAAGGTAAGGGCAGAATAGAGCATGGGGCTCATGTGGCCTGGGTCAAGGTAAAAACGGTCGCGTCCTGTCCATTTGGGGTCCTCTGGATCCCACACGAGATATTCGGAGAAGAGCACGTTGATGAAGTCAGCGCCGCCCATTGCGCCGCCTGGGTGTCCAGACTTGGCGTTCTCTACCATGCTGGCAGCAAGAATGCGGATGTTGTCAGCGGCATGATTCATTGTTTTAATGTCATTCATAATTTTTGGTATGATTCTATCTGTGTTATTGCTGTTTTATGGAAAACGTGTAAGCCAAGTGGCTATTGTATTCCTGACATCGCAATGGCGATGCTCGCGGCGCAAAGTGTAGTCTTTGTCTTTCTCATTTCACTGACTGATGTCGTTGGACTTTAACTTTGGAGTGTAAAGTTACACTGTATTATTGAATTTAGCAAATTTTTCGTGGTAAAATGACACTAAAATCTGTCTATTGATTTCAAAAGGGCGATTTTTAGGCTCAGGGGAGATTACTTCTATTCAATGTTCTCATGCGCAAGTTCCTTTATGGCACGCCCGACAGTGTGACTTGTCGGTATGCTGGCGTTGGGAGACTCACGCAGGTGGCACTCGCTTCTGTTCACATCCTCCACGCTCAAGTGCCTCGTTGATTACCTTGCCAAGTGAAAGGGCGTTAAATGCCTTGCTCGTGAAATAAATTCCACCTAACGGAGTGAGCTTCTCGGATTTTATGCTTACCTTTGCCATATGTCAGATGCTCCTTATTTGAGTTTTTTGCAAAACCAACTCGCCAACACGAGCATCGCTCGGCGGAAACATGGATTATGCCTATGTGGATGAGGAGTCGTGTCTGTTGCTCAATAATAATGAATATTCAAAACGGTTGGAAGATTATATCGTCCGGCGCAAGATAATTCAGACAATCGGCAAAGCAGATATGGCTGCTGAGCCACGATGGGGAGAGAAGTTGAAGTCGTTTCTCGCGTTGTTGTTGGCAATATGATTCATTGTCTGTATGTAATAACCAAACATTAAAGTAACCCATATAATGAAGCACAAGATACTTTTCGTCTGCCACGGCAACATCTGCCGAAGTCCGATGGCGGAGTTCGTGATGAAAAAGCTCGTCAGGGAGCAGGGCCGTGAAGAGGAGTTTGAGATAGACAGCGCAGCCACGTCGACCGAGGAGATAGGCAACGACATGTATCCGCCCGCCAAGCGGTGCCTGCGCGCCCATGGCGTGCCTTTCGCGCACAGGCAGGCACGGCAAGTCACCCAGGCCGATTATGACCACTATGACCGGATATTCGTGATGGACAGGAACAACCTGCGTTGGCTCCGCATGATTGGCATTGATGACAGATGCCACAAGGTGAGGCTCTTGATGTCGCTCGTGGGCGAGGAGCGCGACGTGGCGGATCCATGGTATACGGGCGATTTCGAGCGCACCTACGACGACATCGCACGTGCTCTGCCCATGCTTCTCAGGTGAAAAATGGGGGATGAAAAAGACCGTTTTTGCAGCATTTCGGCCTTACGCTTGAATCGCGTCGCGATTCAAGCGTAAGGCCGTTGCGATTCAAGCGTAAAGCCGTTGCGATTCAAGCGTAAGGCCGACGCGATGTCAATGGGGGCGCGGCCATGCCTGATTTTACTGTGTGTTTCGCATCATTTTATGACATACACGCGAAACGACTTGGCTGGTATGTCGTCGATGAGGGTTGTGTTGCGTTTGTCGCTGACGCATTGAGCCTTACCACTCACTGGCTGTATGCGGTTGGGCGTGTCGAGCGTGTTTTCCGCGTCCATGTCGTCACATTGCAAGGTTGTGACGGTGGCGGAGTGGCACCCTTTCATGCCGTGTAGGTTTAGCGTGATGGCTTGCGCCTGGCTGGAAGTGTTGACCACCTTCACGATGGTCTCGCCTTTCTGTCGGTCGGCGACGGCACTCGCGAAAAGGCCGTCTTGTCCGTCCTGGCCGGCAACGGTTTTCCCGTTCATCGTCAGTGGCAGCACGTTGGTGCCCTTGTTGTGGGCATACAGTTGCTGCACGTAGTAGCTTGACGTGAGCACGGCGCGCGTGTTGTCAAACCAGATAAGGTCGGGTCGCCACTGCCATCCGTCGACATGGGCGAAGAGCGGGGCATAGGTGGCCATGTCCACTATGTCGGCGTTGCGCTCAAGGTCGGTCATGAAGGCGGCCTCGTAGAGGGCTGTCTCAAAGTGGTTCCACTTCTTGCCCTTGCCGTGGCAGGCATATTCGCCGGCGAAAACTTTCGGCCCCTTGCGGTCGTACTGCTCGTAGCGCAGCCCGTGGGACAGGAACCACTTCTCGTCGCGATAGAAGTGCTCGTCCACGAGGTCGGCCTTCAGCTCTTTCATCGCCTTCCATCCCTTGTCGAACATCTTGCCCTCGGGGTCGGGGCCTGACGTGCCGATGATGCGAATCTTGGGATAGCGTGCTTTGATGGCCTTGATGAATGGTCGCAGTCGCTCATAATACAGTGTGTCCCACTGCTCGTTGCCCACGGCCAGCAGTTTCATGTTGAATGGTTTGGGGTGCCCCATCTCCGCGCGCTTGCGCCCCCATGTGGTAGTGGTGTCGCCATTGGCGAATTCTATGAGGTCGAGGCAGTCTTGGATGTAGGGTCGCAAGGAGTCGACTGGCACGTGCGCCTTGGCATCGTTCCAGTTTTGATACTGGCACGCCATGCCCACGTTGAGCACGGGCAGCGGCTCCGCGCCGATGTCCTCGGCAAGCTGGAAATACTCGAAGAAGCCCAGTCCGTAGCTTTGGAAATAGTCAGGGAAGAGCCTATTGGTAAATGTTGTCTGCCAGCGGTTCATGTTGAGCGGTCGGTTCTCCACTGGGCCGATGGTGTTCTTCCATTGGTAGCGGTGGGCGAGTGTCTCGCCCTCCACGATGCAGCCGCCAGGAAAGCGCAACACGCCGGGGCGCAGGTCTTTCAGGGCCTGTCCGAGGTCGCGGCGCATGCCGTTGGCGCGGTTCATGAACGTGTTGACGGGAAACAGGCTTACGTGCTCTAATGACACTCCGTCCTTGCCGTCGAGCAGGAGGCGTAGCTTCGCCTTGCCGACAGTGAGTTGAGGCTCCAGCGTGAGTTCATACTTTCGCCACTCGCCACCCTTTACAATCAGGTCGGCTGTGGCAAATTCCTGGTTCTCGGCCTGTGTGCTCTCGTCGACGAGAGCCACCCTAAGCTTGGCGTCGCCATTGTCGGCTTTCGCCCAAACCGAGAAGCGGTATGGCTCGCCTTTCTCAACTCCTATGCCGAAGAATCCCTCGTTCTGGAGCCCGGTGCGTCGCTCGTTGTGGCCAGAATAGCCGAGGTGCACATAATGTGGGCAACGGTTGAATGGGCCGTCGTCCCTGACTCTGACGTTGCCGAACGTCTGCCAGCCCATGAGCGATTGCGGAAACTCGAACGAGCGGTTCTTCACCAGCTCGCCGTAGAGCCCGCCGTCGGCGGCGAAGTTGATGTCTTCGAAAAACACGCCATACATCGTGGGCTGCACCGCGGCTCCGAGCTTCTTCGTGTTCACGTCGAGGGTATGCGTCTGTGCATGAGCCCCGAATAGCGATGAGGCGGCAATGAGGCACGACAGGAATCTGTTGATGTTCATATATGATTACCTAATCAGGATAATTTTTTTTATTGACGACAATAGAGACAATCTTTGGCAATGTTGTCTCTATTGTCGTTTATGTTTTATTTTGGGCATGAGTTTCCCTCTACTTGACATATTGGGAGTACATGATCATTCCTTATTCTCCACGGCAGCCTTCTCTATGGCAAGTCCTTGTTGGTAGGCTTCGATGTATGCGTCGAATCCAGCCACGTCGTCGGCCGTAGGCACTATCTCCACTCCCTTGTCGCCTGCGAACACGCAGTGGTCGAGCCAGTCGGCAAGCGTCTCTTGTCCCACGTTGTTCACCATGTAGCCGGCGAGCAGCGCGATGCCCCATGCGCCGCCTTCACCGGCAGTCTCCATGACGGATATTGGCGAGTTGATGGCGGCGGCGAGGATGCGCTGTCCCACGACGGGAGTCTTGAACAGTCCGCCGTGTCCGGTGATGCGGTCAACCTTCACGTGCTCGTCCTTGAAGAGCACGTCGTTGCCGATTTTCAGTACGGCAACCGACGCATACAGGTTTGAGCGTATGAAGTTGGCAAGGTTGAAACGGTCGGAAGCCGAGCGCACGAAGAGTGGCCGTCCTTCCTCAAGGCCTACTACGGGCTCGCCAGAGAAATAGTTGTATGCGAGCAGGCCGCCACAGTCGGCATCGCCTTCGAGGGCATGGTTGTAGAGTTTGGAGAACACGTCGCCCGTGCTCACGTCCACGCCAAGGAGCTTGGCATACTCCTTGAACAGCGTGACCCAGGCGTTGAGGTCGCTCGTGCAGTTGTTGCAGTGGACCATGGCCACTGGGCTTCCGCATGGAGTCGTCACCATGTCGATGACCTCGTATGGTCGGCTCAGGGGCTTCTCGAGCACGATCATGGAGAACGACGACGTGCCGGCCGACACGTTGCCCGTGCGTTTGCGCACGGCATTGGTGGCCACCATGCCAGTTCCGGCATCGCCCTCTGGTGGGCAGAGCGGGCATCCCGCCCGCAGGTTGCCCGAGGGGTCGAGCAGCCGTGCGCCATTTTCGCTAAGCACGCCCGCGATGTCGCCGGCGAGGAGCACCTCCGGCAGGATGTCGAGGATGCTCCATCCAAGTTTTCTCGGCGCTATGAGTCGGTCGAATTGTGCGGCCATGGTCGCGTCGTAGTTGTTGGTCGCGGAGTCGATGGGGAACATCCCGGAGGCGTCGCCAATGCCGAGCACGCGCTTGCCCGTGAGTTTCCAGTGCACGTAGCCAGCGAGCGTCGTGAGGAAATCGATCGATTTCACGTGGCTCTCGCCATCGATGATAGCCTCGTAGACATGGGCGATGCTCCAGCGCAGTGGAATGTTGAAGTTGAAGAGCTTGGAGAGCTCGGCCGCTGCCTTGCCAGTGTTTGTGTTGCGCCATGTGCGAAACGGCACGAGGATGTTGCCATCTTTGCCGAAAGCCATGTAGCCGTGCATCATCGCGCTTATGCCAATGGCGGCGAGCGACGTTATGTCCGTGCCGTATTGCTCTTTCACGTTTTTGCGCAAGTCAGCGTAGCAGTCTTGGAGTCCGTTCCAGATGTCGTCGATGCCGTATGTCCAGAGCCGGTCGTCATAGCGGTTTTCCCACTCGTGCGCGCCTTGCGCGATGGGCGAGTTTGTCTCGTCGATGAGCACGGCCTTGATTCGGGTTGAGCCAAACTCGATGCCGAGCACGGCATGCCCTGATAGTATTGTCTGTTTGGGATTGGCCATAGCTGAAATGATATTATTTTATGTTATCTCAGAGCCTTGCTCAGCATGTAGTAGATTTCGTTGGTTCGCAAGTCTTGGCGGAAGCGCTCGTAGTCGGTGTCCTTGTTGATGACGCAGCACTCTATGTCGGCAATCTCGGCGTAGTCGCGCCAATACTCGTCTGTCAGGCCGAAGCTGAAGCATGAGTGGTGCGTGCCGCCAGCCTGCATCCAGCATCCCACGCCAATCTCGAACGAGGGTTCTGGAATCCACAATGCCGATGCCACGGGGAGTTTCGGCAGTGGCTTCGACTTGATGAGGTTCACGTCGTTGCAGATGAGGCGGAAGCGGTTGCCCATGTCTACGACAGTGGCGGTGATGCCGTGGCCCTGCTTCGTGGTGAACACGAGGCGCGCGGTCTGTGTCTTGCGTATGCCTATGCCGAGGAAGTGAACCTCCAGGCGTGGTTTCTCCTCCTCGGAGATGTCGGGGTTGACTTCGAGCATGTGCGACTCAAGGATGGACGTGTTGTCGCCATCGAAGTTGAGCGTGTAGTCCTCAAGAAACGACGTGCCGCCTTCGAGTCCCTGGCTCATGAACCATGTGGTGCGATATAGGGCCGCGCTCTTCCAGTCGCCCTCGGCGCCGAAGCCGTAGCCGTCGTGCATCAGTCGCTGCGACGCAAGTCCTGGAATCTGGTCGAAGCCGCGTCCGGTCTCCTCCACGTTGTAGTCGCCAAGGTCGTCGAAGTTGGTGGTGAATCCCTTTGCGCCGAAAGCCTTGAGCACGAGACGCAGCGTGAGTTCAGCCTTTGCGGCGTTCCATATCTTGCGGTAAGCCTCCGATGTCTCGTCTTTCAGTTCGTCGGCCACGGTGTACTGCTTGAAGTAAACGTCGTGTACGAGAGCCGTCACGTCATCGTCGTTCACCTTGTCGAAGTATTCCATCACGGTGGAGAACGGGCAGTAGTCCACGTGGTAGCCCAGCACCTGCTCGGCAGCCACCTTGTCGCCGTCGGTCACGGCCACGTTGTTCATCTGGTCGCCGAAGCGCAAGATGAGGCAGTCTTGCGCGTCGGCCCAAGCCGCGCACACCCGTTCCCACACGGCGATGTGGTCCTGTGTCTTCTGATCCTTCCAGTAGCCGATGACGGTCTTGCGCGGCTTGCGCAGGCGCGAGAGGATGTGTGCATACTCGCGGTCGCCGTGTGCGCTTTGGTTAAGGTTCATGAAGTCCATGTCCATCGTCTCGTATGGAATGTGCTGGTTGTATTGCGTGTGTAGGTGGAGGAGTGGCTTGCGCAGAATCTGCAGGCCGTGAATCCACATCTTGGCGGGCGAGAAGGTATGCATCCATGTGATGACACCCACGCACTTCTTGTCGTTGTTGGCGGCGGCCATCACGTCGGCCACCTCGTGGGTGTTGTTGGCGGTGCCCTTGTAGACCACCTTAATTGGCAGGCGACCAGAGTCGTTCAGTCCAGCCACCATTTCCTTGGAGTGGTTGTCTACCTGCACCACGGCATCGCCTCCGTATAGAAGTTGTGCTCCTGTTACAAACCAAATCTCGAAATTGTCAAATGCCTTGATCATGATTATCTTAGTTTTTAGTGGTTATTTGTTGCTTTGCTTTTTCTGTCCGTAGTAGGCGTTGGGCCCATGCTTGCGGCTGAAATGCTTTTCTATGAGCAGTGGGTTCATCGTAGTGTTGGGGTTGACGCTGAGCGAGACGAAAGCCATTTTCGCCACTTGCTCCATCACTACAGCGTTGTATACGGCATTGTCGGGCGACGTGCCCCAAGTGAATGGGCCGTGGTTTTTCACGAGCACGCCTGGCGTGTGCATAGGGTTTATGTTGTCGCGCACGAAACGCCTGACTATTACGTTGCCCGTCTCCAGCTCGTAGTCGCCTTTCACCTCAGCCTCGGTCATGTCGTCGGTGCAAGGAATGTCATTGTGGAAGTAGTCGGCGTGGGTCGTCCCTATGTTCGGTATGTCCTTGCCGGCCTGCGCCCATGCCGTGGCATAGGTGGAGTGGGTGTGCACGATGCCTCGCACTTCCGGGAAGGCGCGGTATATGGCGAGGTGGGTAGGTGTATCTGACGATGGGTTGAGATTGCCCTCGACAACCTTTCCTGAGTTCAGGTCTACCACCACCATGTCGGCCGCGGTCATCTTGTCGTAGGGCACGCCCGACGGCTTGATGACCACCAGGCCGCTCTCGCGGTCTATGCCCGACACGTTGCCCCATGTGAATATCACGAGATTGTGTCTCACCAAGTCGAGGTTGGCGCGATACACGGATTCCTTGAGTTGTGCTATATCTGTCATGTTATTTGTTTGTTTAAGAATAGTTTACCAGAAATACCAATAGAATGCGGCGCACAATGCCACTACCGCGAGCGAGCCGATGATGTCCCACACGTTCCAGCTGCCGCGTATCATTTTGCGATAGTCTGCCGTGAACGTGATGGCCGCCACCTGTTCCTTTGACGGGGCTGGGGTGAAGCACGACACGACAATCATCAGGACTATAATGGCCACGAGCAGCCATATTTCGAAGATGAGCCAGTTGGTCTGCCAGAACCAAGCCGTGGCATGCCAGAATGCACCGTCCATGGCGGCCTTGCCCGAGTCGGTGATGACATTGGTGAGCAGGCGGAGCATGCCGATGGCGAAGCCGCCGATGAGTCCCCACTCGCCAGCTTTCGGAGTGATGCGCTTCGAGAAGATGCCGAGCGTGAATACGGCCACCATCGAAGGTGCGAGCAGCGACTGAATGCCTTGTAGATAGGTGTACAGTGTGTCCATGGACATCATTACGGGCATCCATGCCAGTCCGAGCAGCACCACGACGACCGTCGCGATGCGTCCCACGAGCACGTAGTGGACCTCGCTCTTGCCCTTCCTCAGAGGCTTGTAGAAATCCTCGGTGAATAGAGTGGCGCATGAGTTGAAGAACGCCGCGAGCGAAGCCACGAGCGCGCACACGAAACCTACGGTCACTATGCCCTTGATGCCGGTGGGCAGGACGTTTTTCACCATCACGGCAAAAGCCGCGTCGGTGTTGAGCTGCCCTGTGGCGGTGGTGCCCATGTCGAAGCCAGAGCCAGCCTTGTTTTGCAGGGCGATGGCAATCATTCCTGGAATGAGGAACATGAAGCATGGCAGGACCTTGAAAAAGCCGGCTGCTATGGAGCCACGCCTGGCGCGTGCGATGACCTTGGCGTTGTCCTCGCCCTTCTGCTGTCCGAGCACGCGCTGCACTATGTGCTGGTCGGTGCACCAGTACCAGAAACCTATGATAGACGCTCCGAGGAACACGGCGTAGCCCGGATAGTCGGGGTACATGGGGTCGTGGGGGTCGGTATGGAACATGTGGTTGATGCCGTATCCGTCGTGCATGGCGCGTGCGTTGTCCATCATGGCCGTCCATCCGGCCGCAATGGAGCCGTCGCCGAGCAGGTTGAGCCCGAGGAAAAGCACGAGGAAGGAGCCTATGATGAGTATTGGCGTCTGTATGGACGATAGTGTCATCACGCCCTTCATGCCGCCGAAGACGGTGAAGAAGGCGGTGACGGCTATCAGCCCGATGGCCCCAGTCCAAAATGGTATGCCGAGCAGGTACTCGAAGAAGATGCCTCCGGTGAATGCCGTCACGCTGACCTTGGTGAGGACATAGGCCACGAGGGTGATGATCGACAGCCATGAGCCAGTGCGATGAGTGTAGCGGAACTTGAGGAAATCGGGCATGGTGATGATCTTGCCCAGCTTGTTGTTGAGCAGTTGGTAGAACGGCACGAACAACCACCCGAGGAACAGGATCATCCATCCCTGCATTTCCCAGTGGGCCATGCCCACGCCGTCTTTCGCGCCTGTCCCGGCGAGACCTACGAGATGTTCCGATCCGATGTTGGCCGCGAAGATGGCCATGCCTATGACATACCAAGGCTCTCCCTTGCCGAACAGATAGTCGGAAGAGCTCTCTTCTGCCGAAGCTCTCTTGTCCTTCATGATGGCGTGCCATACGGCCCACACCACTCCGAGGATTCCTATTGTGAGTACGGCCCAGTCGAGCCATACGAATTCATGTGAGTTCCAGTTCATTTTTAGTTTAGGTTTTTATTCGCGATTATTTGTTGATATCGAAGTCGCCAGTCCAAAAGCGGTATGCCACGTGGCTGTGATATTTCTCGCCCGGATGCAGCAGTGGCGATGGCCATGCTGGCTTGTTGGGCGAGTCGGGGTATTTCTGGCTTTCGAGGCATACTGACGCATGCTTGGGATACTTCACGCCATGCTTACAGCTAATGCCCGTGCCCAGGAAGTTGCCTGTGTATACTTGTACGCCTGGTTCGTTGGTGTACATGGACAGTCCGATTCTTGTAGTCGGTGACCATAGCACGGCGCACACGCGGCTGTCGTCGCCTTTCGTGCCATCGTAGGTGTTAAGACACCAGTTCTGATCGTATCCCATGGCATTCCTTATCTGGTCGTAGTCGGTTCTGCCGATGGTCTCGGCTATGGCGTGTGGTTTGCGGAAGTCCATTGGCGTGCCGCTTACGGAGCGTATCTCGCCAGTCGTCATGTAGGTGGAGTCGGCAGGAGTGAATGAGTCGGCATTGATGTATAGCCACTGGTTTGTGCCCTCTTTGGATGGGTCGCCGTTGAGGTTGAAATAGCTATGATTGGTCATGTTGACTACTGTCGGCTTGTCGGTCGTGGCGTCGAAGTTGATGTCGAGCGTGTTGTTGGAAAGCACGCGGTATGTGGCGTGTGCGGTGACCGTGCCGGGGAAGTTGTTATCGCCATCGGGCGACACTATGGTTAGCACGAGCGTCGTGTCGTCGGGTTGTGTCGCGTCAAACACCTGGTATTGCCAGCCCGATGGCCCGCCATGCAGACAGTGCCCGAAATTGTTGCGGGGGAGTTGGTAGGTGGTTCCATCGATAGTCAGCTTGCCGTTGGCTATGCGGTTGGCGTAGCGTCCCACGGCTGAGCCGAAGTCGCTTGGCGAGTTCACCGAGTCGGCATATTGCTTCAAGTTGTCGTATCCGAGTACGACATCGGTCGGTTTGCCCTTGTCGTCGGGCACCACGAGCGATACCACGCGCCCTCCATAGTTGGTGATGCACACTTCCATTCCGTGTTTGTTTTTCAGCGTATAGAGTGCTGTCTTCTTGTTGTTTATGATTGAGTCGAAGCGTTCATGGTTTAGTCCTGATATCGTTTCACGTGCAGCCTTGCCCGTTGCGCATGCCGATAGAGTGAATGCCGCTGTAGCAAAGCTGATTGATGCAAGTTTAATAATGTTCATGGAGGTATTTTTTTTATTGACTTTAAATAATTCTTACAGGCTGTTTATGATGTTGCCGCCCATTGGCTGCATCATGATTTTGAACTTCCCGTCCTTTCCGACCTTGGTCTTCCTTACCGCCGACTTAGGCCACAGGCTCTTCTTGTCGGCAGTCTCATAATAGAAGTCCACATCCTTGCCGGCGAGCATGGGCAGCGAGAGGTTCAGCTGGAGAGGCTTGTCGGTGCCGTTGAGTGCTGCTACGTACCAGCGTGAGCCGTGCCTGCGCGCCAAGACTGCGTATTTGCCAGGATAGCCGTCGATGAAGCGCGTCTCGTCCCATGTGGATGGCACTTGCTTCAGGAAGTTGATTTCGTGGGCAGGCAGTTCGGAGAGATTGTTGGGATAAATGGCAATGCACTGTATGCTTGTCTGGTTGACAATGGCCGCGGCCATCTCGAACACGTCCGACGTGTAGCGGCGGTGGCGCGAGCGGTTGTCGCGCGACAGGTAGCGGTTCATGATGGTGCCTCCCCAGTCCATGGCTGCCACGGCGTTGCGGCAGAACGGGTGCATTGTCAGCTCGAAACCTTCGCGCTTGGCGTGGTGCTCCTGGAAGAAGACGTTCTCCGATGCAAGCACGGCCTCGCTCGACACGTAGTTCGGGAACATGCGCTCCCAACCGCGCGGCAGTGTGCAACCGTGGAAGATCACTTGCAGCCCGTAGTCGTTGGCGTCGCTCAGTATGTCCTCGTAGAGTTGCATGACGTGTTGCTTGTCACCCCCGAAGAAGTCTACCTTTATGCCTTTTATTCCGATAGACTGCATCCAAGCCATCTCTCGCTTACGGGCGATGGCGGTGTTCATGCAGTTGCGCGGTGTCAGCGGAGCCTCGTTGGCTGTGCCATTGCTGTTGTACCAGAGCATCAAGCTTACGCCTTTCTGCTGTGCGTATCGGCTCAGTTCGGCAATGCGCTCACGCCCCGTCTGCTGGTCCCATAGGCAGTCCACAAGCACATATTCATAGCCCATGGTCGCCGCGAGATCCACCATTTGCCGCTGGTCGTCGTAGTTGGCGGAGTTGTCTTGCCAGATGAGCCAGCTCCATGTGTAGCGTCCGGGGCGGTAGTCGTACTTAGCTTCGTAAAGGGGCTCAACCACATCGTAGCTTATGGTTGTCTCGGCGATAGGCTTCAGCGTCGTGCCGACGGTGATTGTGCGCCACGGCGTGGCACCTGGCAGTGGGAAGGCCGCGCTTGAGGCACCGCGACCGTCGCATTCGCCAGCCATGGGAAAGGCTATGGAGTAGCCATCGCGCGCGTCGTAGTCGCTCAATCGGCATCCAGGGTAGTTGCCGTGGGTGCCGGTCTCGCTGACGAGCACCCATCCGTCGTTGCCCACACGGAATAGGCATGGGAAGGTGAAGCCTTGTCCGTATTTCGACTTTGCCGTCATGGGAGCGTCGGGCGTGTATTCCTCCTCGTAGCTTGGCTTTGAGCGTTTCCAACCTATCATCGGGTCGCTTTGTGGCGACAGGAATGTCGTGGTCGTGTTTGGAAAAAGAAAGGAAGTCTTCTCCTCGTCTATAATAATATGTGTATGTTTTGGCACGTCGCCAAACTCGTAGCGGAAGGCGATGTCATTGTCAGAAACGTTGAAGCGCACGGTCATCGGCAGCTGGTCGGCGTTCTCGTAGACCACGCTTAGCTGGTTGGCGCGGTAGGAAGATCGCGATGCCTTGGTGGTGTGCATGGCGTAGTCCTTGGCCACGGTGGACGTGGCAGAAGACTTAAACGTGAGATTCTGGCTGAAGTCGCCGGTGTTGGCTATTACCCCGAGGCGCGACGGCTCGAGCATTTGCCGTCCGTCGTAGGCGACGCTATAATAGAGTTGGCCGTCGCGGTCTTCCACGCAGACAGTGAGATGTCCGTCAGGTGAAATCACCTTGCTTTCCTTGGCTTGCGAGGCGATGGCAATGGACGCAAGAAGAAGTGCTGATAATGATGTACGTAGTGTCAGCTTCATGAATTGGCGTTTTTAAGTATAAGTTATATGCAAATTTATAAAGAAGTATTATAAAAAAGTGTATGAAAGTCGGCAAAAAAAGGGTGTTTATGGTTAAATGCGGTTTATATAGACATGATTTGCCGTGGGGTCAGGGAATATTATCACCACACGAGTGTTTTCACGATAAATCCCTATTTTGTCACGATTAATACCCTTTGTTGTAAAAGCCTTTTTGTAATTTTGACATGATTATAGTCAAAACCTAAAACAAGCAATAGATGAAGAACGCTATTCTATTCGCCGCGCTCGCGGTTTTTTCAATGTGCCACATACGGGCACGCGCGCAACAGAACCCTATACTGCCGGGTTTCCATGCCGATCCTGAGATTGTGTACAGCAACCTCACCAACCGTTACTATATATATTCCACCACCGACGGTACGCCAGGATGGGGAGGCTACACATATAGATGCTTCTCATCGGCCGACCTAAAGGAGTGGCGCGACGAGGGCGACGTGCTCAACGCCAAGGACGGGCAAATACCGTGGGCCGACGGCAACCTTTGGGCACCGGCCATACAAGAGGTAAAGACAGGCAAGGGCAAATACAAGTATTATCTCTACTACAGTGCCAACCCAAAGGCTGGCGACGGCAAGCAGATTGGCGTGGCGGTGGGCGACTCGCCAACAGGACCATTCGTGGACTATGGCAAACCTCTAATCAGCGCCGCTCCAAAGGGTTGCCATGGACAGCAGATAGACGTGGACGTGTTTGTGGACCCACGCTCGAAAAAGCCCTATCTCTACTGGGGCAATGGCTATATGGCTGGCGCGGAACTGCGGAAGAGCATGACAGCCATAAAGCCGCAGACCATGAAAGTGCTCACTCCCGAAGGTGGCACGCTGGACGATTATGCCTACCGTGAGGCACCATACGTGTTCTACCGTAAGGGAACCTACTACTTCATGTGGTCTGTCGACGACACCGGCTCGCCCAACTACCACGTGGCATACGGTACGGCCAAGTCGCCGCTTGGGCCCATCACCGTGGCGCGTGAGCCGGTAGTCTTGCGGCAAGACCCCTCGAAGGCCATCTACGGCACGGCCCATAACTCCGTGATCAACATTCCCGGCACCGACGACTGGTACATCGTATATCACCGCATCAACCGCCACTACGTCAATGCCGACAAGAACCCTGGCGTTCACCGCGAGGTGTGCATCGATCGCATGGAGTTCAATGCCGATGGCACGATAAAGCCTGTTGAGACAAGGAAATAAGCAGATATGGTAATGCCAAGCAAGTCTCTTTGTAATGTGAAAGAGTTGTTTTCGTCCACTCGCGACGTTCGTGATGAACGCTCGCAACGTTCGTGATAAACACTCGCGACGTTCGTGATGAATGCTCGTAACGTTCGTAATGAACAATCGCTCAATGTGCCATAACGTGCCGCTCATAGTTGGATTTGAGCAGCTCGACGGCAGGCAATACGCCGCACGTACAGTCAGACATACGGCTTCTGATACCGAATCCATGTTGTCGCTTGACATTGCGGCAGCTTATCCGAAGGCTGCAGTATTAAACCTTTACAGAATAACAAGATGATTCACGTGAATAAACTTTTCGTATTGCTATTAATGTCATTTCTTTTAACCTGCCATGTGTGGGGCAAGACAGGCTTACCCTTTAAAGGTATAGCCTTATGTCCAAATTCAAAGATGCCGCAAGATATGCAAGTCGTAGGTAGCAAGTCGAAGCGCTGTTATAATGGAGACAGTGTGAGAATTGAAAAACAAAAAGCATCAATTGACACAACCTTCCAATTGAGCGACGTGGTAATTAAGGCTGCTCGCGTGATTCATAAAGTTGATAGGGATATTATCTTGCCTACGGCCAAGACAAAGGAAAACTCTTCCAATGGCTATGACCTTTTGAAGAAATTGCACTTGCCTAATCTCAATGTAAATGAGGCTCAACAGAGCATCAGTAGTTATCTTGGTGGGGTGCAAGTCCGTATCAATGATATAAAGGCTACGGTACAAGACATCTTGGCTTTGCAGCCAGAGGACGTTACCCGTATTGAGTATATAGATAATCCAGGGGTGCGCTATGGTGACGCAAGCCTTGCCGTTGTTGTCAATTATATAGTAAAGAAAAGATACGCTGGTTATATAAGTGGGGTCAATACCACTCAGGCTTTTTGGGAAAAGTTTAATAATAGCAATGCTTTCTTTAGATACAATTACAAGAAGTCTGAGTTTGGGCTATCTTACGGGTTGAACTATCGAGGGTATGATAAGAGAAGAAAGGACAATCATGCTGTATATTTACAGCCTGATGGATTGAAGCGAACTGTGGATTATGTTGGTCAAGATGCGGAGATGACGTATAATACTCATAACTTGCAGCTTAGCTACAACTTGGCTGAACCTGATAAGTATTCGCTGAATGTGAGATTTGGCTTGGACTGGTCAAATTCTCCTTACAATAAGAAAGTGCAAAAGGTGTTTGAGACTGGTCGTCAAGATTTATTGCTTTTTACCAATGATTATGGACATGGTAGAAGTCCGGTGCTGGATATTTATTATAGTTTGAATCTTCCTAAAAAGCAAAGTCTTGTCTTCAATGTTGTTGGTACGCATTTAGGCTCAGACAATACCCATAGGCAGAATGAGTATGTGCTACTGGATGATGTTGATGAGACGCTGACTTCCAGTCCTTTGCACGACTATGGTTACAATGTCGATGGTAGTAAGTATTCCTTGATAACGGAGGCTATTTACACCAAGGTGTTGAATAAGGCATTGGGCTTTTCCGGTGGCGCAAACTATGCTGTTAGTAGGACAGATAATGAATATACCGGAAGCCAGAATGCCACTACGGTCTTGAATTCCAACAATGTGTATCTGTTTTCTCAGTTGGATGGACGTTTGGGCAAGATTGCCAACTTCCAGTTAGGTCTTGGCGCCAACTATATTTCAATAGTTCAAGGCAATGTGGGCTTTCATAAGTGGACATTTAGACCAAAGCTCACGTTTGCCACAAATTCCATTAAGAACCTTAGGATAAGACTTACCGGTTCCGTCAATCCTCAGGTACCTTCGCTCTCACAGTTGAGCGAGGTGCGACAGCAGGGCAGTGCGATGCAAGCAGACGATGGCAATAGCAATTTGAAGGCGACATCCACCTATAATGGATCATTGGATTTTACCTGGAATAATAAGAAATTCGATGTTTATTGGGGCGGTAATATGAGCCACACTCCAAATGCCATCATGACAAGTATCTTGCCACAGCTGCAAGCGGATGGTAGCTATTTATATGTTTGGAAGCCTGAGAACCAAAAGAGTTTTACTTCTTATTTTGCTTACACGACTTTGGTTTTTCATGTCATACCTGATATCTTTGATGTTCAAGGTGAGTTGCAATATCAGCACCTAAGAAGTCGAGGCTTGGATTATTCGCATGATTTCGAGCCTTTGCATTATGGCTTAACGGCATCTTTGAGCCTGAGGAAATGGTATATTGAGTATTATTTTGCCAATGCTTGGGAGCGTCTCTCTGGTGAAACACGGAGTGCGGGAGAGAAACAATCTACCCTCACGGTTTCTTATAAGCATAAGGCGCTTCGTTTAGGTCTCAGCTGTTTACTTTTGGGCTATCCACAGGGGTTTGACTATAAGAACAGTACGAATAGTAAATATTATGTCAGCCGAGGGGTAACTTATATCAAGAATAATGGTAATATGCTCATGTTTACACTGGGCTATACCTTTAGCCATGGTAGAAAATACAAGGCGGATAGGCGTAAATTGAATAATAGTGATACGGAGAGTGGCTTAAGGATTTAATCATTGTGGTAAGCAGCCTTGATAGATAATGTGTAAAAATTGGTCAAAGATGTGCGTTTTTTGTTCAGAATAGGCTTTTTGATAAAAACAACCTTTTTTTTGAACGTATTTTGGCGCTCGATTTAATGACGCGGTTGTAATTTTGCAGCAGAAAACAAAGAAAGCCGATGGTGTTGACTTGTCGGCATAGACTAAAAAAACTTCAAATTACAATGGGTATGAGTTTCTTCGGATAAGGTATAAAAGATTGTATTTCAAGGATGATTTTGATAGGATTTTAGACAAGACAAAGAGATTGTTAGAAGATATTTGATGTTTTTTGCATAAGTGATTTAGTTAATAGTTTGGTTTTTATGTAAATGGTTTTTTGATTAGTAGTTTTAGTATAAGAAATGAGGTTTCTTGAAAAGGGGCATGCCGTGAGGCACGCCCCCTTTTTGGTTTTGTCGAATAATACCCCTTTTTGATTGATTCTTGTACATCTTTTTCATGCGTATATATTACTTTTGCACTATCGTTCACAACGAATAAAAACTAAAAATAATACAAGGCGATATGCGCAAGACATTAATCTCTCTTTTCACGTTCGTGCTGCTCATTGCCGCTGCCGTGTCGGCAGGCGCGCGCAACAAGTACCTCTTCGTCTATTTCACGGGCAACGCTCCAGAGCAGGAGCAGATAACCTATGCCGTGAGCGACGACGGCTTCAACTACACGCCTCTCAACGGTGGCCGTCCCGTCGTGGCCTCCGACACCATCGCCCGCACCGGTTGCGTGCGCGACCCCCACATACTGCGCGCCCCCAGTGGCGAATATCTCATGGTGGCCACAGACATGCGCTCCTCGCTCGGCTGGTCGAGCAACCGCGGGTTGGTGCTCATGAAGTCGCGTGACCTTGTGCATTGGGAGCACCACGCCGTGCATTTCCCTGAGAGATATGCCGGCACCAACCTTGCCAACGTCACCCGCGTGTGGGCGCCGCAGACCATCTACGACGAGAAGGCGGGCAAGTTCATGGTCTACTTCTCGCTGCTCACCAACGATGGCACGATACCATACGACCGCGTGTATTGGGCATACGCCAACGACGACTTCTCCGACCTCGCCACCACGCCACAGGTGCTCTTCGACTTCCATGCGCCGGCCATCGACACCGACATCGTGCAAGACAAGCATGGAGAGTATCACCTCTTCTTCAAGACCGAGCAGGACGGAGCCCACAAGGGCATACGCCAGTATGTGTTCCGCGACATCCATGCCCCAGGGTCGTGGACATTGCTCGACGGCTTCTGCGAGCAGACAAAGGAAAACGTGGAGGGAGCTGGCGTGTTTCCGCTCGTTGGCGGAGGCTGGTGCCTGATGTACGACTGCTACATGTCGGGGCACTACCAGTTCACGCGCTCTGACGACCTGCGCTCCTTCAGATGGGTGGCCGACACCAAGACGACCGGGGCGTTCACCCCACGCCATGGCACGGTCATACAAATCACGCCAAAGGAATACAAGCGCTTGGTGAAAGCCTTGGGTAAGTGATTTATGCGTTACCCGAACTTGTTTTTCGTGCAATAATAGACTTATAATTAAAAGCTATATGAAAAAGTATATTCTCTCTGCCGTGTTTGTCATGGCCGCATCGGCCACGCTGTCTGCCAAGTCAAACACCCCCAAGGCGATAGCCAATGGCTATCCCTACACGCAGGTGCCATTCACAAGTGTCAACATCGCGCACGATTCCTTTTGGGGCGCGCGCCTGAAGGCTGCTCGCGAGGTGACGGTGCCGCTGGCCTTCTCGAAGTGCGAGAGCGAGCACCGCTACAAGAATTTCGACATGGCGGCCTACACCTTGCGTCATCCCGGCCACGCCGGACTGAAAACACCCGAGTGGGACGTGTCGAAGATCATGGGATATTCGTTCGACGACACCGATGTCTACAAGACCATCGAGGGCGCGAGCTACATACTCCAGACCTACCCCGACAAAAAGCTCAAGGCTTATATAGATAGCGTGCTCACCATCGTGGGCGCGGCGCAGGAGCCGGACGGCTATCTCTATACCGCCCGCACCATAAACCCGGAGCATCCTCATCAGTGGTCGGGGGCTAAGCGCTGGACAAAAGAGGAAGACCTAAGCCACGAACTCTACAACCTTGGCCACATGGTCGATGCCGCTTGCGCCCACTATCAAGCCACGGGCAGCCGCAAGTTTATAGACATAGCTCGCCGCTATGCCGACTGCGTGTGTCGCGAGGTGGGCTCCGGCAGCGGACAGGCGACAGTGGTGCCAGGTCACCAGATAGCGGAGATGGCCCTTGCGCGCCTATACACCCTTACCGGGGAAAAGCGCTATCTCGACGAGGCCAAGTATCTGCTCGACTATCGCGGCAAGACCCAAATACGCCAGGAGTACTCGCAGAGCCACAAGCCAATACTTGAGCAGACCGAGGCCGTGGGTCATGCCGTGCGCGCAGGATACATGTACTCGGGCATTGCCGACATTGCCGCCCTCACGAATGATTCCGCCTACATGAAGGTCATTGACCGCATCTGGCAGAACATATATGGCAAGAAGGCGTATCTCACCGGCGGAGTGGGGGCGCGTCATTGGGGCGAGGCCTTTGGCGACAACTATGAGCTTCCCAACAAGACCGCATACAACGAGACGTGCGCGGCCATATCCATGGTTTACCTCAACGAGCGAATGTTCCTGCTACACGGCGACAGCCGCTACATCGACTGTCTGGAGCGCACGCTATACAATGGCGTGATATCGGGCATGAGCATGGACGGAGGCCGCTTCTTCTATCCCAATCCGTTGGCGAGCGACGGCAAGTATGCCTTCAACGCCGACAACACCACCACGCGCCAGCCTTGGTTCGGCTGCGCCTGCTGTCCGAGCAACCTGAGCCGTTTCATACCATCGGTGCCTGGCTACCTGTATGGCGTTAGGGGAAACGACATATACGTGAATCTCTTTGCCGCCAATCGCTCCACCGTTTCGATAGGTGACAAGGAAGTGGTGATAGAAGAGACGACAGACTATCCATGGAACGGTGACATACGGCTGAAGGTGGTGAAGTCTACGGCCAAGGATGCCAACCTGATGGTGCGCATACCGGGTTGGGTGCGCAACCGCCCCTTGCCCAGCGACCTCTATTCTTATAGCGACTCTCAGCGTCCGGCATATACCGTGACGCTCAACGGAAAGCCAGTCGAAGCCGACGTGGAAGCCAACCGTGGATATGTGCCGGTGAAAGGCGTGAGGAGGGGCGACGTGATAAGCGTGCATTTCGACATGCCCGTGCGCACGGTGAGAGCCAACGACCATGTGGCTGCCGACCGTGGCCGTGTGGCCGTGGAGCGCGGACCGCTGGTCTATTGCGCCGAGGCTGCCGACAATAATGGAGCGTCGGTCCTGCATGCCGTCATGGCAAAGAAACCCTCGTTCACCGTCATGGACAACTATCTGATACACAACACGGAGGCGAAAGGTGCGCCGGCGTTTGCCGTAAAAGCAATAACCACCGATGGGCAAGTGCTTGCGGACACGGCTGACGGCGTGGCCGTGAAGAACCACAAGCTGACGCTCATACCTTATTACGCGTGGAACCATCGAGGAACGGGCGAGATGAACGTGTGGTTTGTGCGGTCGCTCGCCATGCTTGATGAATGAATGCGTTGTACCAGGTAGCTTGGCGTGAGCAATGTGCGCTTGTCGTCAAGCTCACTTGTTTATCAAAATCTTAATGTTACGTTAACACCTTTGCAATTTCATGTAGATACCTTTGCCGCAAGTTTTATAACCAATAGATTTATTTCATGCTTAAAAAGGTTGTTCTTGCGGCAAATCTTATTCTGTGCTTGCCGTTGTTGCCTGTCAACGCGAGAGGCGATAACGGTTCCGAAGGCATAGAGGAGAGTGTTGCCGTTGGTCAGGTAACGGGTATTGTCAAAGATGTTCATGGTGAGCCTATCGTAGGCGCGAGCGTTGTGGAAAAAGGAACTCACAATGCGGTTGTGACAGATGTTGACGGAAAATTCTCATTGAAACTGGGTGGAAAAGGCAATGAAATCGAGGTGTCATACATTGGCTTTACCACGCAGACCATCAAGGCGACAGGCAAGATGGTCATAACATTGCAGGAAGACCAGCACTCTCTTCAAGAACTTGTTGTGGTGGGCTATCAGAGCATGCGCAAGACGGATGTGGTAGGAGCCGTGGCAAGTGTCAAGGCCGGTGAGCTCAACACCTCAACCAATAGCATAGGCGAGAGCCTTGTGGGAAAAGTAGCGGGTGTGCAAATTGCGCAGGTAAGTGGAGCTCCATACAAATCCACTAAAATCAGGGTTCGTGGCACCGCTTCCATCAACGCGAGTTCGGATCCTTTATACGTCATCGACGGATACCCGTCAAGTGGCGACCTTCTCCTCGACCCGGAGGACATCGCTTCGATAGAAGTGCTCAAGGACGCGGCTTCGGCAGCCATCTATGGTTCCAGGGCAGCAGGTGGTGTGGTGATTATTACGACCAAGCGTGGGCAAAGCGGAAAAGCAAAGGTGGGTTACGACTTCCAGTTGGGAGTGAACAGCCTTGCGAAAAAGGTGAAGTTGCTCAATTCCAGCCAGTTTGCCGACCTCGTGGTTGACGGGCGCAACAACTATTACAAGCGTTTGCTTATTAGCAAGGGCATTGCGTGGGATGATAGTTATTATGGCGATACAAATGCCCAGAGGGCACAACGTTTGGGGTCGTCAAACAGTGCGGTTAACATTCCGGAGTTTCTTTATGATTTTGACAAGCAAGAAGTCATAACACCACAGTATGACACCGATTGGCAAGATGAGCTCTACCGTACGGCCATATCACAGCGTCACCACATCACGGTCAATGGCGGCAGCGACAAAGTGAGATACGACCTCAGTGGCAGTTTCATGGACTTGGCGGGAATAGTGCGGACATCGCAGCAGCGTCGCCTTAATTTCCGCGGGAACATTGATGCCAAGATCAATGACCACTTAAGCGTGGGAGCCAATTTCTCACATGTCTCCAATTGGAATCGTGAGATAGACGAAGGCCGCTTCGACCATGGCCCCATTCTCGGGGCATTGATATATGCGCCAATCTTCCGTTGCTATGATGACAACGGCAACCTCGTCAAGGGTGAAATGGCATCCTATTCATCTCAATATGGTTTCCAGCAGATAGAAAACCCGGTGGCATTGGCTGAAGAGACAAAGATAAGGAGGAGCGGAGACCGCAACACCTACAACTTCAATGTCGCCTACGAACCGCTGAAAGACTTGACCTTGAAGGCCAACTTGGGCATGTATACCTACTATGAAAAATATGAGTATTATCGTCCAACGAGTCTTTCCACGGGCGCGTACCAGCCTGGGTCGCCACAGGCTCAGGCTGCGGCTTATGACATATCAACCAGTGCGCACACCAATGACTATTTGGGCGAGTTTACCGCCAACTACAATCACTCGTGGGCAGGTGTCCACAATTTCAGTGGCGTGGCTGGCTATTCCATACAGAAGCACGAGTATGACATCTTGGGAGTAAAGGGCACGGGATATGAAGACGACCACATAGAGGAAATAACAGGCCATGGCGCAGACCCGAGCGACCTTTCGCTTTACGACACTTCAAAGTCAAACTGGGCAATGCTTTCCTATTTCACCCGTTTGAATTACAATTACAGGAGCACATATTATCTTACCGCGTCTTTCCGAAGTGATGGATCTTCTCTGTTCGGTCCCAAGAATCGTTGGGGATATTTCCCGTCGGTGTCTTTGGCATGGACGGTGTCCAACGAACCGTTCTACAACTCGCTGTTTGGAAACAAGTCAACATTGAAATTGCGTGCAAGTTGGGGAAAGAGTGGCAACAACAACATAGGCAACTACAACTATGAGGCTGTGATGAGCTCGCCGGAGGGCGCGGTCTTCGGCAATGGCACGGTGTCTTCCGGCGTGGAGCCTGGAGGTGTCAAGGACAACACGATAGGTTGGGAGTCCACGTCACAATTCAACTTTGGCGCGGATTTGTCGCTGTTCAACAACCGCCTGTCCATCACCGCCAACTATTATCTCAGTTATACGCGAGACCTGCTTTTCGAACAGCCAATCTCAGCAATAGGTGGAGCGAACTCAATCTTGACAAACTTGCCCAACTCGAAAATTCGTAACACGGGCATAGACTTGCAAATCGATGGGCGTGTGATAGCAAGAGATGGCATGCACCTCAACGTAAGTGGAAACTTCTCCGTGAACCGCAACAAAGTGCTTGAGCTTGACGGTGGCAACACTTTGATTGTAAATGGTGCGGAAAGGTCATACAAGACGCACATCACCGAAGTGGGCCAGCCCATAGGCATGTTCTATGGCTTTAAGGTCGCAGGAATGGTGAGGCAGTCGGACATGGCCAATATAGCGGAAGACGACAAGCATTATGATGCCACGACACATAAGTTTCAGGCCGGATACAAAATCAAGGGACCGGCACGCTCATTGTCGCAGAGCTTGCCATTGCAGCCTGGTGACATCTATTTTGAGGACATCAATGATGACGGAGTTGTTGATGACAACGATAAAACCATCATAGGCAATCCTCATCCGAAGTTTACTTATGGCTTCAACATCAGTGGCGACTACAAGTCGCTTGATTTCTCAGCGTCTTTCAATGGCAGTTACGGAAACAAGGTGCTTGACGGACAAGACTATTATCTTTTCAACATGGAAGGATCTGGCAACCAGTATGCGGTTGTCGACAATCGTTACAGAAATGAGTCAAACCCAGGCAACGGATGGGTCTATAGCGCTTCACGTGGAGGAACCCAAAGTAACAGCACACGCCTGTCAACATTCTATCTTCAGAGCGGCTCGTTCTTTAGGTGTACCAATCTTACAATAGGTTACTCAGTGCCGTCAATAGGAAAGTTGACAAACAATGTGTTCAGCAAGTTGCGCTTGTATGTAGCAGCCGATAACCTCTTTACCATAACCAAGTACAAAGGCTATAATCCTGAGGTAGACTACAACAATGGCTCAAACCTTACTCCCGGTGTGGATTATGGTAAATATCCTTTGGTGCGGGCATTCAATTTTGGAGTGCAGTTGATGTTCTAACTTAAAAAGAAATTGAAAGAAATGAAGAAAAATATATTGTTCATTGCCACGGCAATCTTGGTAGTGTTGTCGTCGTGCGGTGATTTCCTTGACGAGAAGAATCCAAACAAGATACCTGTCGACTCTTATTTCCAGAGTGTCAACGATGTGGAAAAGGCCCTGAATGGAGCTTATGTCTCTCTGCGAAGCACCTATTGCATGGGTGAGTCGAGCACTATGTTCACGGAGGAGCGCTCCGACAATACTGGCCGCCTTGACAACCAGTCGGCTTCTGGCGAGCCGTTCCAGTTTACCAATTTCGCCATTCTGCCAAGCAACACATACCTTAAAAAGTATTGGACAGGTCTGTACAGTACGGTTAACGACTGTAACTTTACTATCAAGGGTGCAAATGAAGTTAGTATGGATGAAGACGCTCGCGCCAATGATTTGGCCCAGGCGAAGTTCTTGCGTGCCCTTGCCTATTTTGATATCGTGCGAAAATGGGGTGACGCCCCTCTCGTGACAACTTATTCGTCACAAAAAAGCGATATTACCGCCAATACATTCAGGACACCCAAAGAGCAAATCTATGCCCAGATAGTAAAAGACTTGGATGAAGCCCTTGAAAGTTCTCTGCCCAATCGACAAGAAGCGGGCAGCCGCGGCCGTGCCGACAAGGCCTCCATCACGGCTTTGCTCGGAAAGGTGTATCTCACCATGGCGGCCGTGTTGAGTGACGGCAATGCGGAATCGTATCTTGAAAAGGCAAAACAATATCTGACACAATGCTATGACATGAGGGAATTCAATTCCCTGACGGACATTCCTTACCCTGATGTGTTTGACGTTAACAAGAAGTCCACTTGCAAGGAGATAATCTTCCAGATAGTGTATAAGCAGGGCGACAAGGATAATCATTCTTCAATAGCGGCCACAAACCAGTCGAAGGGCGAGACCATCAATTCACAGGTGGCATCGAAAGGAATGGGCACGTTTGTCAATCCTGATTTGGTAAAGGAATATGAGAATGGTGATGTTCGCAAGGATTGGTCCGTGAAATATTGCAGTGACCCTGCGGCTATGGCGTGGTTCATCACGAAGTTTCGCGACACGAGCGACGCTGCCGGTACGCTTGGCTATGGTGGCAACGATTGGATCATTCTCCGCTATGCAGATGTCTACCTTATGTTGGCAGAAGTCAATGCGCGCATGGGCAATGAGGCTGAAGCCGTGAAATGGCTGGATGAAGTGAGGAAACGAGCAGGATTGAAAAGCTATGAGGAGGTGCGTGATGACGCGTCTTACAGTGCGGTATGTCCTAATTTGATGCGTGCCATTCTCCATGAGAGACGCTGTGAGCTTGCGTTTGAAAACCAAAGATGGTATGACCTTCTTCGCTTCTTCAACGCAAAAGACTTGGTGCAGTATATGCACGGAAAGAAGTCGGAAGACTATGGCATATCCAATCTGAATAATTTTGGAGAAAAGGACATATATTTCCCAATTCCTTATGATGAATGGAAACTCAATCCTGACAAGATGTATCAGAATCCTGGGTATTAAGCTCCGCAAATTGTATAAAATCAATGAGAAGGTTCTTGTTATACTTGATGCTGCTCTTGTCCATTCCTGCTATTGGCCAGGGGAGGCAGTGGCTTGTCCCCATCTCGCCAGATGACGTGATGAGCAAAAATTGCTATTTCTGTTTTATGGTTAACAGAAATCCGGAAATCAGGACATTACTCTCCAAAGACAAGGTCTTGTCGCAGATTGGAAAGGAGCAGCGCCGTTTATTGTCATGTACGCAATATGGCATGGTTAGCGCTAATGAATTGAAGTTGACAGACGATGCTGTTGACATCGTTGGTGGTGAACTTCAGCGTTTGTATGACAGTGACACTCACTTCCGTTCTTTTGTTGATGACTCAATCTGCGCAACTGGCTGCTATGTCATGACAAAAGGAAAGAATGGCGTAAAGGTGAAGAATATTTGGCTGCACGACGCACAAGCCATCAATCATGCCATAGATGTTTATGGCAGTGGAGCTAAGCCAAACTATCCAGACGTGGATTCTGTGAGTTTTAATGTCCATAGTCCTCGCTTCGTGAATGAGATTCTGCCATTGGTGGTTGAAAACTCTCTCATGCTCAATGAAGAAAGCCAGACCTTTGTGTCAATACCCATGCAGGCCGCCAAGTTGCTGCTTGCAGCCAATGGTCGCTTGCAAGCAGCCGACTATGAGCCGTTGTCCTTTGGTGAGAACGAGCATGCTTATTGTGCGGCATCTGCTACTCAATGGGAGCAATACCCTTATTCGGCCATAGTCGTATTGGGGGTAGGCCCTAACTCACGATCAGAACACGTTACCGCGGAGAGCCTCATGCGCGCTGAGTATGCGGCTCAATGCTGGAAAAACAAGATGGTGCCATTCATCATCGTGTCTGGTGGCAAGGTGCATCCGTTTGGTACTCCATATTGTGAGGCATGGGAAATGAAAAATTATCTCGTCTCTGTATGTCATGTGCCAGATAGCGTGGTAATCATAGAGCCACATGCCCGTCACACCACAACCAATCTTCGCAATGCAGGAAGAATAATGATACGCCAAGGCTTTCCTATGGAAAAAACAGCATTGGTAGTTGGAAGCAAGTCGCATATAGACTATGTTGTCAGTCAAAAGTTCGCACTCCGCTTCGTCAAGGAATTGGGTTTCTTGCCTGTCAGCATAATAAAGCGTAAAAACAATTTCCTTGCAGAGTTCAAGGTCAACGAGTCTTGCCTACAGCTTGATGATGATGAGCCTATGGATCCGTGACGTGTTTGTGGCTTGTTATTGTGATAGATTTAATATTATTGTATCCTGTTTGTCAACGAGTGGTAATATGGCCGTGTTAACTTTGCCATTGAATACAAAATAACACACAGATTATGAAAGTATTGTTCGTCGTACAGGGAGAAGGTCGCGGCCACTTGACTCAAGCGTTGGCCATGGAGAAGATGTTGAAGGCCAATGGTCATGAGGTTGCCGGAATGCTCATCGGCAAGAGCAAGAACAGGGAGATTCCTGAGTTCTTCTACCACGAGGCTGAAGCCCCGGTGACAACGTTTGACAGTCCCAACTTCATGCCAGGAAGAGACGATATGCATATTGGGCACTTGCGCTCAGCCGTCTACAATGTCATCAAGGCCCCAAAATATTTGGAGAGCATTCACAAGATAAGCCGAAGCATAGCTATGAGTGGTGCGGACATGGTGATAAACTTCTATGAGGTGCTTTGTGGATTGACTTACCTCTTGTCGCGGCCGCATGTCCCCATGGTATGCGTCGGACATCAATACCTCTTCCTTCACCCCGACTTCAAGTTTCCGGAGGCACACCTTTACAGTCAGCGTTGGCTCACGTGGTTCACGCGACTTACGTGCCTTGGGGCATCGCGCGTCATGGCTCTCTCCATACGCCCTTATGCCGATGTGGAGGATAGCCACCTTACCGTGGTGCCGCCTTTGCTCCGTCCGGAGGTGCGCGACATCACCCGGCATCATGGCGATTATGTCACGGGATACATTCTCAACGCTGGCTTCGCACGGTCGGTCGTGGCTTGGCACAATGAGCATCCCAATGTCAACTTGCGATTCTTCTGGGACAAGAAAGGCGCCGACACTATTACAAAGATCGACGACACGCTGTCGTTTCATCTCATAGACGACAAGGCGTTTCTTGATAGTCTGGCCAACTGTCGCGCCTATGCCACCACGGGCGGTTTCGAGTCGGTGTGCGAAGCGCTGTATATGGGCAAGCCGGTGCTCATGGTGCCAGCTCATATAGAGCAGGAGTGCAACGTGGCCGACTTCGAGCGCGAGGGCGTTGGAGTGGGGGCAGACGGCTTCGACCTTTCCAGCCTGTTGAGCTTCGCTCGTGGCTATGAGGAGGATGTGGATTTCCGTTTATGGGAAAACAATGCGGCCACGCGGGTGGTGGCCTCTCTTGAGCAGGTGGCTTTCAGCACGCCTGTTCCATCTGTGCCGGTTGCCATGTCGTAGCTTGCAGGTGCATTGTTTCTGCATATAGCTTCATAGTTTTGTCATTTTGGCTTGCGTATGACAGATAAAAGGCTTAACTTTGCATTCTGTCATTCATTAAGAAACAATTATGCTTAAACTAAAACGACAATTCTCATTGCTGACGCTCCTCATCTTGGTGGCGCAGCTTTTCGCCCAAGGGCCAAACAACAGTGGCACATATTATAAAACAGC
>ERZ808240.850-NODE-850-length-39327-cov-4.900642_pt1 | contig 39327 bp, 30 predicted proteins | sample MGYA00521084_ERZ808240 | MGnify/ENA primary metagenome ERZ808240 (study PRJEB31516, sample SAMN03275571) | gut metagenome | biome: mammalia-associated habitat; material: feces | host: Papio cynocephalus | place: Kenya | collected 2012-08-06 ... | reverse complement strand
CATGCCCACCGGGGCGTCCGGCGTGAAATAAATCGCATGAAGGAGGATAATTTTTATGGACACTATTTTTTACAACGGCGTCATCCGAACCTTGGATCAGGCATATCCACAGGTCAGCGCCATGGCGATCAAGGATGGTGTCATCCTGCGGCTTGGCAGTGATGAAGAGATCCTGCCCCTAAAGAAACCGGAAACCAATCTGGTGGATCTGAACGGTCGCCTGATGCTTCCCGGCTTTGCCGATACCCATCTGCATCTGCTGTTTTACGGAACCTTCCGTCGGCGCATCGATTTGGTCAACACGACCACCTACGCGGAAGTGGTTCGCTTGTGCCGCGAAGGCGCGGATAAAGTACGCGGTACTGGCCGCTGGGTCATCGGCTGCAATTTCAACCAGGTCAACTGGACGGATACCAACAAGATCCCGGATCGTAACGATCTGGACGCGATTGCCGCGGATGTCCCGATATTCCTGCAACGCGCCTGCGGTCACATTGTATGCATGAACACCAAGGCGCTGCAGCTTGCCGGTCTGTGGAATGAGCGGGCAGAGAGCACGACCCAGACGTTAGACTTCGGTTCAGACGGTCTTCCAAACGGCTACGTTCGTGAAAACACCGCCATGTGTGTCCAGAGCTGCTGGGAGCGTTACAGCGTGGAAGAAATCAAAGAGATTCTAGAATCCACCTGCCGCGAAGCCGCTTCCAAGGGTATCGTACAGGTGCATACCGATGATTTCAACCTCATCGCCGACGACGACTTTGAAGATGTATTGCAGGCTTATCGTGAGCTGAACGAGGAGGGACGTCTTCCTATCCGCATCAATGAGCAGATTCGTTTCCGTCGTCCGGAGCAGCTTCAGCGTTTTTTAGATCTGGGCTATCGTGCCGCCGACACCATCGGTCGCTTCAAATTCGGTCCCGTCAAGTTCCTGTGCGATGGTTCCCTGGGCGCACACTCCGCTGCGATGCGCCAGCCTTACCGCAACGATCCTGAAAAGCAGGGTCTGCTTCTGTTCACGGATGATGAGCTGTACACTATGGCCAAGCTGGCCTACACCAATGGCTACCATGTGGTCGCGCACTGCATCGGCGACGCCGCTTTGGAACAAATGCTCAATACGATCCAGCGCGTATCCGAGGAATTCCCGCACGTCGACCGGCGCAACGGCATCATCCATTGCCAGATCATGGACGAGGCGCAGCAGGATCGCTTTCGGGAAATGAATCTGGTAGCCTATGTGCAACCGATTTTCGTTAAAGCCGACTCCGCCGTGGTCGACGACTGCGTGGGTTCGGAACTTGCCAAGCAGAGCTATAACTGGCGTCGTTACAGAGATCTGGGTGTCCACATGTGTGGTGGCTCTGACTGCCCGGTGGAGCCTTTCGATGTCCTGCCGAATATGTATTATGCCATTACTCGCAAGAATAAGCGTGGTGGTACGGCATGGTATCCGGAAAATGGTGTCTCGCTGGATGAGGCAATTGAAATGTTCACCACAGAAGCTGCCTATGCCTCCTATGACGAGGCAAAATACGGCACTCTCACCGTCGGTAAGTATGCCGATCTGGTGGTACTGGATCGTAACATCTATGACAGGCCATTAGAGGAATTATTTGACGCCCAAGTAGATTTGACCATGGTAGAAGGTGAAATCGTGTACCAGCGTTAGTCTCTGTACATACCAACTCACGAAGGAGGGTTTTTGTAAATGAAAAAGAATCACATCACACGCGACAGCATCATCGTTGGATTAGCACTTTTTTCCACTATGTTTGGTGCAGGCAACCTGATTTTCCCGCCACAGATCGGTCTGACGGATGGCACTCTGTGGGGTTGGGGTGCGCTCGGCATTGTGCTCACGGGTGTTATCCTGCCGGTTCTGGCCTTTTGGGGCGTAAACAACGTCGGAACCGATGTCAAATGCCTGATGGGTCATGTTCACCCAAAGTTCTATGACTGGTTTTATCTCATCGGCTGCATTCTGGTCGGTATGGGTTCCACACTGCCTCGTAATGGTGCCACAACCCACGAAATGGGCGTTCTGTCCATCTTCCCGAACGCGCCAAGCTGGCTGACCATGATCATTTTCTTCGCGCTGGTCTTCTTCTTCGCCTGTGATCAAGGTAAGGTCGTAGATAAGTTGGGTAAATATCTGACACCGATTCTGCTGGTGCTGTTGGCCATCGTACTGGTTAAGGGCGTATTTTCCCCGATCGGCACACCACAGGACACCGGAGTTTCCTCTCCGCTGACCTCTGCCATGCTCACCGGCTACCTGACCGGCGATTTAACCGTCGGTCTGATGTGTGCCAATATTTTTATCGGCGGCATTGTCTCCAAGGGACACACCAATCCGCTGGAACGTAAACGCAGTGGTTTACTGGTAGGTCTGACTAGCATTGTGGCACTGGGTCTGATTTACATAGCACTGACATACATCGGTGCCTGCGGCGGCGACTACTATGACCTCAGTGTTCCGCAAACCACATTGCTTTCCGGCCTGGTTGGTCATGTTCTGGGCAACTTTGGCAAGGTTTGTATGGGTATGGCTGTCAGTCTCGCCTGCCTCACCACTGCCATTGGTATCGGCTCCACCGGCGCTGCGGTGATCAATGAGGTTTCGCGGGGACGCATTTCCTACAAGCTTTGGATGGGTGTAGCCTGTATAGTTGGCGCAGTGTTTGGCTCCTTCGGCATTCAAAACATCATCAATTACGTTACGCCGATCTTCCTGATCATGTATCCAATCTGCATTGTATTGACTTTCTTGGGTTTAATCGATAAGTGGATTCCAAATGATGGCGTGTACAAGTTCGGTGTAACCGTGTCCGGTATTGTCAGCGTAGGGGATGCCATCCTGGCTGTTGCTCCTGACTTGAACGGTCTGCGTGAGTTCATGTATCGGATTCCGTTAGCTGAGCAAGGCTTCTCTTGGCTGATTCCTACGATCATCGCTATGATCATCGGCGGTTTCGTTTATCGTGGCAAGCCACGCTATCATTACGAAGCAAGCGAGACTGCAGAAGCCGTGGCTACGAAGTAATCTCTTCTCGCTTTGCTATCTTTCAGGAAAGGTTCCCTGCGGTTTCTGCCTGCAGGGAACCTTTCCTCTTTCACATTATCTCAAAAAAAGGAGTCTTCCGCATGAAACGTATTTCTTCCCGCATGCTGCAGCGTCCCATTATAGTATGCCTGCTGGCTGCCTTCTGTTGTTTGCTTTGGGGCAGCGCCTTTCCCGCCGTAAAAATCGGTTATGCCTTGCTCAATATCTCTTCCACAGACGCTGCGCAGCAATTGGTCTTCGCCGGTCTTCGTTTTTTCCTGGCCGGTATACTGACGTTAATACTAAAAAGCATCTCGCTGGGACGTCTTTCCATACCGACCGAACGCGGCTCATTTGGTCGTGCTCTGCGATTGGGATTGGTGCAAACCTTTGTGCAGTATGCCCTGTTCTATGTCGGCATGGCACACACCTCTGGTGTCAAAGGTTCCGTCATCATGGCTACTCATGTCTTCTTCGCTATTATCATTTCCGCCAGGCTTTTTCACTCTGAGCATCTGGCACGAGGTAAAGTGTTGGGATGTCTGGTCGGCTTTGCCGGCGTTCTGTTAATCAATGTTACCGAAAAGGGGTTTACTGGAGATTTTTCGCTGCTTGGGGATGGAGCCATACTGCTTGCTGCTCTCTCCAATGGCTTATCCTTATCTCTGTTTAAACGTTATGCAGCTCATGAAGACACTTTGGTCCTCTGTGGTTATCAGTTTGTGCTGGGCGGTGCTCTGCTGCTTCTGACAGGATTCGTGTCTGGTGGTGCGATTCCGACCTTTTCGCTTCCGGCGGCGCTGCTGTTGGGGTATATGGCACTGCTGTCCGCTGTCGCTCAGACGATTTGGAGTGCGCTGACCAAATATAATCCGGTAGGACAAGTCGCTGTCTATGGTTTTTTGAACCCGGTATTCGGAGTGTTGCTATCGGCACTGCTGCTTCGTGAGGGTGCGCAGGCTTTCACCGTCTACAGTCTGATATCGCTGGTTCTGGTCTGTGTCGGTATTTTTCTCGTCAATCGCAGCGGGGCAAACGCGTGCAAAACGGAATTGTAGAGTCCTTTGCACGCATGCCTGCCGTTCATGGCAGGCGTTACGCAGGATGCTTGGTCGTTTTTCATTCGTCCATTGATAAAAGCGCACCGAAGTATTCTCTCCGATGCGCTCTAGCTATAGCTTTCTATCTTCATTTTGGTTCCTGCGCAAGCATAGCTTGTCGAGTCATCCCGCCTACAGCCCCAGAAACAGGCTGGCCATGGCGAAGTAGATCGTCAGCGCCACGGTATCGGAGATCGACGAGATCGCCGGATTGGCAATCAGCGCCGGATCCAGTTTGATCTTTTTGACCAATAGCGGCACCATACTGCCGAGCACCTTGGCAAAGATGACGATAAACAGCATCGCCGTGCAGACCGTCAAGGCAATCTTGACATCGTAGCGGTCAAACAGGCAGATCCGCGCGAAGTTGAACAGACTCAGGATCACGCCGATGACAAACCCGATGCGGATCTCCTTCCACAGGATGCGCAGCGCATCCGAAGTCTCTACCTCGCCGGTTGCCAACCCGCGGATGATCAGGGTCGCCGCCTGCGAGCCCGTGTTGCCGCCGGTTCCCATCAGCATCGGCATATATGCCACCAGACAGATAATCTCCGAAAGCCGCGCTTCAAAGTTCGTAATGATCATACCTGTAAAAATATAGGCGACCATCAGGATCAGCAGCCACGGCAGACGGTTGATCGCATGCTGCCAGACCGAAACATCCAGATAATCCTTATCCGGGTCATCGAAGCTGATGACACCGTTCATTCTCTCCATATCTTCCGTTGCCGCCTCTTCCATGACATCCAGCACGTCATCGACCGTGATGATGCCGACCAGCCGATGTTCCTTATCCACGACCGGCATCGCCAGAAAGTCATATTTTTTGAAGGCTTCCGCAACCGCTTCTTTATCATCATACACGTTCAGCCAGATGTAGTCCGTGTGCATGATGTCCTTAATCTTCACATGATCGTCCGTGATCACGAGCGTGCTCAGCGACACGATCCCAATCAGCTTACGTCCGGCATCCTTGACATAACAGGTATAGATCGTTTCCGCGTCCATCCCCTCGCGCTTGATATACGCCAGCGCCTCGCCGACCGTCATCTCCTTCTGCAGGCTGATATACTCCGGCGTCATCAGACTGCCGGCGCAATCGTCCGGATAATTCAAAAAACTGTTGATCAGCGCACGCTCATTTTTGGGCGTTTTTTCGAGGATCTTGTCGACCAGGTTGGCCGGAAGTTCCTCCAAAATATCGATCTTATCGTCAAAGTCGAGCTCTTCCACAATGTAGCTCAACTCCGCATCCGTGATACCGTCTACAATCTTCAACTGGTCATCCGACGGCAGGTACGAAAACACCTCGACCGAAACGTCCTTCGGCAACAGACGGTAAACCACGACCGTCTTTTCGATCAGTTCCGGATTTTCTAAAAGCTCCTCAAACATTTCCGCGATATCGGCATCGTTGTACTTAAGCAGTTCGTCCTTTGCCTGAAAGTATTTCTTTTCCTCCAGCAACTGGAAAATCTTTTCCAACGATTCTTTCATCGCTTCATCGAGATTCATTAAAGTATTCTGATCCATTGGAATCTCCTCCTTTCGCCATCCCTGCCTCTGCAAAAAGCAAGTGCCGCGCTCCGGTTCTCTGGAGATTCCGTTTTACGCACAGTAAGCAAAGGCAAGGTTATTCACTTTTACTTTTGTTGTGTTTTTCCCATCGGGCACACTATCCATGTCTTTGCTCCTTTCATTTTCACTGAGGAAAATTCGCGCGCCACACTGTTTCAAGCATGCCGCACGCGTTTTCGCTTTTAACTTATATAGTATACATCCTTTTCCATGCTTTTTGCAAGCGGAAAGCCCCCTGATTCTGAAAAAAATTTTCCGACAGACTCCCGAAGACGCTCTGCATTTTTTCAGACCGAGAGCCACGGATTTTCGCGGGAAAATATATGGGAAACGATTGAAATTCCAAAGATTGGCCACGCTCGCGGCGTTCGAGGTTTGTTCACCAAAAAATACAAAAAATCTTGTATACACGGTGTTGACAAGGCCATCCCTTAGTGTTACATTTGAGATAGAAAACAATTTATTTAAATTGCGGTTAAAACATTCGAAAATCTTAATATGAGAAGAGGAGAAAAGCAATGGCAACTTATGTTGAAAGAGTAATTGAAGAATGTAAAAAAAATAACCCTGGCGAAAAAGAATTCCACCAGACCGTAGAAGAAGTATTAACTTCTCTGGCACCGGTTATGGACGCTCACCCGGAATACGAAAAAGCAGGTCTTCTGGAAAGACTCGTTGAACCGGAAAGAGGCATCACCTTCCGCGTTGTTTGGGTAGATGACAACGGTAAAGTACAGGTTAACAAGGGTTACAGATATCAGTTCAATTCCGCGATCGGACCTTACAAGGGCGGTCTGAGATTCGCACCAAATGTATACCCTGGTATCATCAAATTCTTAGGTTTCGAACAGATCTTCAAGAACTCTCTGACAGGTCTTCCGATCGGCGGCGGCAAAGGCGGTGCGGACTTCGATCCGAACGGCAAGAGCGATGCTGAAGTTATGAGATTCTGTCAGGCTTTCATGACAGAATTATACAGACATATCGGTCCGGACACAGACGTTCCCGCAGGTGACCTCGGTGTCGGCGCAAGAGAGATCGGTTACTTATTCGGTCAGTACAAGCGGATCAGAGACAGATTCGACGGTGGCGTTTTAACCGGCAAGGGTATCTCCTACGGCGGATGCCTCGGAAGAACCGAAGCGACAGGTTTCGGTATCGTTTGGTACGCAGAAGAAATGCTCAAAGCAAACGGCGAAGACATTAAGGGCAAGACCGTTGCGATCTCCGGTTTCGGCAACGTATCCTGGGGTACTGCATGGAAACTGCAGCAGTTAGGTGCGAAGTTAGTGACCATCTCCGGCCCGGATGGATACATCTACGATCCGGATGGAATCAACACAGACGAAAAGCTGAACACGATGCTGGAGCTCAGAGCATCCGGCAAGAATGTCTGCGCACCTTATGTTGAAAAATTCCCGAATGCAAAATTCGTTGCGGGAAAGAAACCTTGGGAGGTGAAAGCTGACCTCTACATCCCTTGCGCAACCCAGAATGAAGTACATATGGAAGACGCAAAGGCGATCGTTGCAAGCGGTGCGAAGTTCTACTGCGAAGGCTCCAACATGCCGACCACAAACGAAGCTCTGGCATACTTACAGGACAACGGCATCATCGTCGGACCGGCTAAGGCTGCAAACGCAGGCGGCGTAGCAACTTCCTGCATCGAAATGGGTCAGAACGCAGGTCACACCGTATTCCAGCACCAGGATGTATATGATCAGTTACACCAGATCATGATCAACATCCACAAGGCTTGCAAAGAAGCTTCCGAAAAATACTACGGCACTTATGACTTAGTAAAGGGTGCAAACATCGCAGGTTTTGAAAAGGTTGCGGATGCTATGATGGCACAGGGTTTAGTATAAACCGAACGCACAATCCAAAATGAACAAGCTCCGTCGGCATATGCCGACGGAGCTTGTTATATGTGGGGAGGGGAGACTGCCCGGTTCTTTGCGGAGATCCTCGCAAACACGCAAAACATCCTCAGTCTTCCAACGGATTCTGGCGGAAGCCGTCCATCAACGCATCATTTTCCATGACAAACGGGCGTGTCGTATCCTGTCCCCAGGCGGTATCGTACTTTTCCATCAGATAATCGCTCAGTTCTGTCCGGTTTTGAAATTTTAACAGGCGATATGGCTCCTGAAACGCAACCTTTTCGAAGAAATACAGCGTATCATCCTCAGCCGGAAGTAATACACCAGCGTGCCCAATCGAAAGAGTGTTATCCGTGTCGGAAAACTTATCATGAAATACGACACAGATCAGATGCGCCTTGCTGCTTGCGAACGTAATTCCGCGGGAGTTCCAGCCTTTTTGCAGCGCCTGTACCTGATCCTCGGTTCTGGTGCTGTCTGCCGCGTCAATCGGCGCAAACAAGGCGCAGAATTTGGCAGTACCGTCACCAAAAAGGACTGTCGGATCCGCTGCGATCGTCGCAAGATCCGTAAAAAGCAGATCTTCGCCCTGCGTTTCCGGTTGATCTGCCCCCACCGTCAAGAAATTGCCCAGTAGGCTATATACCGTGATGCGACAGTTATACCCCGCGAAGCTTCCGTTTTTTTCCGTCCATGCATCCTGCATATCATAAACATCATATTTTGTTTCAGTCGGTGCTGCACTTTCAAAGCCGTCGGTTAGCCATGTGGATTTCACACTGGCGTTGAACTGCTCGATCCGTTTCAAAAGTGCCTGTACGCGCGCCTGCTCTATACCATCCTCTGTCAAGAGTGTTACGAGCAGGTCACGGGAATCTTGATCGGTCAGATTCGAGTATTCCACGGTTTGCAGCGCCGGCTGCTGCAGATCATTTTTTTCTTGCTGTCCGCATCCGAACAAGACTCCTGACACCGCAAGAACCATGAGCAGACACAAAAACCACCAGACTCTCTGTTTTTTCCTTTTGAAGTTTTTCTCTTTCATAAATCCCCCTAATTTTTGTATTCAGTGACAAATATCTTTCTGTGACAAATCTTCTTCGCAGCGGCGCTTTGCTCTGTGCTGTAGGTCACATATCCAGCGTTTCTCCAAGATTCATCAAGTAGAGGTAGGCTTCGCGTACCGGCATGTCGGTTGCTGCCTCCAAAGCTCTGCGGTAGATCTCCATCTGCGCCGCATAGGTTCTGCGGAGCTGCGGCGCTCTGTGGGCAAGCTCCGCAGCATTTTCGATATGAGTGGTCTTATAGTCGACCAGTACCAGCTCTCCATTCTCTTCAAAGAAGCAGTCGATGATGCCCTGCACCGCCGCCATACTGCCATCCACTTTCAGCATCAGGTTGAACGGCTGCTCACGGCGTACATTGGGGCTGGCCGCGATGCGGCGGCCGAGCGGCGAATCCGCAAAAGCGGCGATCTTTTCAACGTCCACGACCGCCGCCTCTTCCGCGGTCAAAAACTCATCCGCCACCAGCTGCTCCAGCAGCTTCCGCACATAGGGCACACCGAGCTGTGCCGCGTGAAAATCCAGCTTTTCCAATATCTTATGCGTGATCGTTCCCACCTGTGCCGGTGTGAAACTGGTTCTGGCATGGAAAGACGCAGGCTCTGCGAGGCTGACCGCCGCATTGGCAGATTCCCCGGTCACGTGCTGCTGCGTTCCTGCCGTCGTGCCCTTGATTTGAACTGGCTCTGCCGATGCTTCTGTGCGTTTCTGCACCGTTTGTCTAGCCATTTGATCGGAAATTTGATCGGCAAAGGCTGCGATCTTGCTGACAAAGACGCTCTCGTTTCCGACGCGTACCCGAGTCAGTTCACTGACGGCATACTTGGATTTGATATGCAGATCTTTTTCATACGGATAGCGAAACGCCATCTGCGCCGCGATGCGGTCTGCAAGCGGCAGCGCGGTATGCACAGCTACTCCGATACCCTGTGCCTGTACGCCTTCCGTCCGGCTGCACGACCTTACAGGCTCTGCAGTTACAGCTGCCGCCACGCTCACAGGTGCGCCTGCGTCCAGCAGGCCGCGCACGTTGGCAACGGCGCGTTTGCGGCCTTTGGATAAGCCCACAAGCTCCGCGTTGGTGAGCAGCCGATAGCCGCCGACCCGTTTACAGATCGTCCGTCCGGTCATCGAAAAATAGCTGCTGTCCTTCGGCAAACCTTTCAGCACGCCGGCAATCGCCTGCTCCGGATCATCCTCAATCCCGAGCAGGCACAAGAAGTCCTTGGCGCGCGTCATCGCGACATAGAGCACGCGCTTTTCTTCGGCGGCCTCTTCCCGGCGGATCTTCGCACGGATCACATTCTGTGTGATGCTCGTCCGATACCAGCTTTCTTTATAGTTGACCACCGGGAAACCCAATCCGAGCGTTTTGTGCACCGCCGGGCCTTTGCCGATCGTCGTATAATTCAGCTTGCGGCAGTAACCCGCCAGCAGCACCATCGGGAACTCCAATCCCTTGGACTTGTGGATCGTCATAATACGGATCGTGTCGTCGTCCTCACCGACCATTTTGACCTGACCCATGCTGACCTTGCGCTCCTTGACCGCGTCGATGTATTCCATGAACCCATACAGCGACCCGTCCTGACTGCCCTGATACGCATGCGCCTTATCGACCAGCGCGCGCAAATTCGCCTGTCTGCGGCTGCCGGACGGCATCGCGCCCATGGCGATATAGAAGCCCGTTTCCAGGAGAAGCTCCCAGATCAGCTCATCCAACGGCAGCAGCATCGCAAGCTGTGACCAGGTTTCAAGGCGCTGCAGCACGCTTGTGCACTTTTCGCGCAGGGTTGCGTCCACCACACCGCACGCGCTTTCGCCCACGCCGCCGATGTCCGCCGCCTGCCGGACATCGCCTGCGTTCTCAGTGACCTCTGGCTGGTCGGCACCGTCGGCACCCGCGGCAGCGCCCGGTACTGGCGGATTTTCTCCGGCACACGCGGCCAGCGCCTGATAATAGCTGCCGATCCTGTGTGCGATCCGCACCGCCGTCAACTCCTCGATGCTGAAATCAAAGATTTCCGAGCGTAGCACGGTCAGCAGAGGGATGTCCTGCTTCGGGTTGTCCAAAAGCGCCAGTAGCGCCATGAACGTGTTGATCTCGATCGTGTCAAAGAAGCCGTCGTTGTCGTCCACATACGCAGGCAGGTTGTTCTCCGTCAGGATCTTATAAAACAGATCACCGTAATTCTTCATGCCGCGCATCAGGATCACGATATCCTTCTTCTGCAGCGGCCGTTCCATCTGCGCCTTGCTGTCGTAGATCGTTTTGCCGAGATGATCGCGAATGATCTTGACCGCCGCCAGCGCTTCCTTCTCTGCCTTGCGCAGCGACTTCAGTTCTTCGTCCGGCTCTGCGCCCTCATCCCACGGCGTCTGCGCCAGATACAGCACCGGCCTCGTCGAGCACCGCGCGGCAAACGGATCGCCCGGATACAGTGCCGCTCGCGCGTCGTAGTCTTCCATGGCATCACGAAATACATCATTGATAAAGTCGATCACGCCTGCCTTACTTCTGAAATTCCGGTTCAAGTCGATGCTACGGCTCGGGCTAGCCTCCCCCTGCTCTGCTGTCAGCGCGTCATACCGGCGATACCGCCCGCGAAAAATCTCCGGCTCCGCCAGGCGGAACATATAGATGCTCTGCTTGATATCGCCGACCGTAAACAGGTTACGCCCACTCTGCAGACGCTCGATCAGTGCCTCCTGGATCACGTTGCTGTCCTGATACTCGTCGACAAAAATATGCAGGAATTTTTCCCGGTAAAACGCCGCAGCCTCCGCATCCTTGAGGATCTCGTAAGCGTCATGCTCGATGTCATTGAAGTCCAGCAGACCCTTTTCCCGCTTTTTTTCCGCGTAAATCTCGCCGTAGCGCAGCAGAGCCCGCGCGAAGAAGCACGCCGACGGATAGCCTGCGTAGACATCCTCCGCGATACTTTGGAAAACATCATAGAAGTACAGGCTCTTGAGGTCTTTGACGCAGCTCTTGAGCGGACTGCGATTCTGCTCGACCATCTCCCGCACGTCGACCATCGCGCTTTCATCGAAGTCTGCCGTCTCCGCGAAAAGCTTTTTGCTCAGCGCCTTGAGACGAAATCCGTCCAAGCGACTGACCATGCCGTCAAAGTCCCGTGCCGTTGCCAGAGCTTCCAGCTCCTCCGCCATGCGCAGATCTTCCTGCGTCAGCTCCTGCAAGCTGTCAAGGCTGTGCAGCGCCGCAAATTCCGCCGTCTTGTCAAGCTGCGCCTTGGCACGCGCGATCCGCGCCTCTGCGTCTAGCCAAAGCTCCTGGATCACCGCGCTCTCCGCGAAAGCCTCGACGCCGCGCGCCGGATTCAATTCTTCGACCTTTTCGTGCAGCCAGGCGGCAGGCTCCGGCATACTCTGAATTGTGTCGAAGGTAGTTTCGATCATCTGGCGAAAGCGGTTCTCATTACGGTCGCCACTGTAAGCGTTCAGGAACTCATAAAACTCCGCTTCGTCCGCCGCAAAATATTCCTCGAGCAGCTCGTCCATCGCCTGCCCTCGCAAAATCAGCTGACGGCTATTATCGCAGATTTTAAAATTCGGCTCGATATTGATGAGGTAAAAGTACCGGCGGATGACCTCCAGCGCGAATGCGTGGAAGGTGCTGATATTCGCGTTCGGCAGCAGATCCAGTTGCTTTTTTAAAAACACAAGATCATGCTGCAGCGCAATGCGCGCCTCACTTGCTTTCTCGCCGCTTGCCGCCTCGCCGTCTCTGGAGGCTGCGGCCGCAAGCGCTCCGGCGATCCGGTCGAGCTCCTTGCGGATCGCCTTCTCAATCTTCTCCTTCATCTCTGCCGCCGCCGCGTTCGTAAACGTCACAATCAGCATACGGTCGATCGGGCAGCGTTCCTCCAGAATCAATCGCTTGATACGCTCTACCAGAACCGCCGTCTTACCGGAACCAGCCGCCGCTGCCACCAGCAGATTCTGCCCGCGCCGCGTGATCGCCTCCGCCTGTTCCGGCGTCCATTGTACAGCCACTGTCTGCGCTGACACCGCATTTTGCTGACTTCTACCATCCATGACTTTTTTGTTCATACTTACTTTTCTTTCCATTCCCCATATGCGCAAAAGTCCTGCTTAGCTTTCTTTTTTATTCTCTGCTTTATTCTCTGCTTTATTCTCCGCCTGCATCCGTTTTTCCAGTGCACGCTGCTTGGCAAGAATCGCGTTGACCTTGTCATAGAGATCTTCGATCATGATCTCGGTTTTCAGATTGACCTTATAATCATTTTCCGATCTGCGACGATCCTTTTCTTCCTGACGGTTCTGGCTCATCATAATGAGCGGCGCCTGGATCGCCGCTACACAGGACAGCACCAGATTCAGCAAAATAAACGGATATGGGTCAAACGCTTTGGATGACAATATGACATTTACAACCATCCAGATGGCAAGGATCGCGGTAAAGGAAAAAATAAAGGCCCAGCTTCCGGCAAACTTCGCGATGCTATCAGCCGCGCGCTGTCCCAGCGTATACTTTTCCTCTCCGCTTTCCGGACTGACCGAGATCTGGCTGTCCGCCAACAGGTTCAACAATTCTTCATTTGTCATATCATGGCGAACTTCCTTGAGTACTTCCTTTAACACTTTTCTGTTTTCTTTCATCGTTTTTGTCCCTTTCTTCTTATTGATGAGATCCTTCCTGTCATCTGTTTTTTTATTTATTTTGTTTGTGCGAAAAGCACAATCTTTCTTTCTTTTATTATACCGTCAGTCTATTGTCTTTTCAAGCAAAAAAGAATACAATAATCTCGAAAGTTGCGAAAAGCAAAGAGACGAAAGGATGAAAAAAATGATGACTTCAAAATCCATGAAAGTTTTAAATATCATCGCCGGCGTTCTTCTGATTGCTGTTGGCATCTACTGCTTGTGCAATCAGGACATTGCGGTGATGACCGCAGGATTCATGCTTGGCATCTTCATGCTGATCTGCGGTGTCATGGAGATCGTTGTATTCGCGGCAACAAGCGGGACATTGTTTGGCTCCGGTTGGCTTTTACTCGACGGTGTGGTGACCTTGATTCTTTCCTTGTTTCTGCTGTTTAATCAATGGTTTACGATGATGTCGCTCCCGTTTCTGTTCGCTCTGTGGTTGCTGTTCTCCGGTATTTCCCGGTTTGTCAGCGCATTTGATCTGCGTGCCGTCGGGGTGCGCGACTGGGGATGGGTTTTCGTTATCGGTATCATCTTAATCGTCGCCGGATTCATCTGCATGATGGATCCATGGGTGAGTGTCATGGCGGTTGGCGTGACGGTTGGACTTGCTTTCCTGCTGGAGGGTGTCAGTTCCATTCTCTTCGCCTGTATCCCGCGTAGCCGGTAAGCAATGCTTGGTTGCACCTTTGGCTGCAAAGCAAAGCTTTTATCATAAAATAAAAAAGAAACATGTAACAGCAAATGATGAAAAGAAATGGAGGAATGTATGATGTTACCTGTAATTTATGGAGAAAACATGTTTGATGACTTCTTTGACGATGAATTTTTCGGCGCTCATAATCCACTGTTTGGTAAACGCGCCAGAAATCTGATGAAAACCGATATTCGTGAGACCGATGACGCGAAAGCTTATCGTCTTGCTGTTGATTTGCCGGGTTTCAAAAAAGATGAGATTAGCCTTGACCTCAAGGATGGTTATTTGACCATTCGCGCCGCAAAGGGTCTGGATAAGGACGAAGAAGACAAAAAAGGTCGTGTTTTGCGTCAAGAGCGTTATGCCGGTTCTTGCGCACGTAGCTTCTATGTTGGCAACGTCAAGGCCGAAGATATCAAGGCAAAGTATGAGTTCGGCGTATTAACGGTTCTGGTTCCGAAAGAGGACGTCAAAAAGTCTCCTGTCAGCACCGCAATTACGATTGAATAAGGAACGTAGAGTTCCCGTCGAAGGAATGGATCAGAAACCGCCAAACGCAATGTTTGGCGGTTTTCCTTTGTTGGTTGAATAAAAAAACACCGATCCGATTCTCGCTCCCGCGCCGTAGCGGTTGTTTTTTTTCGCGAAATTTGCTAAAATAATCTTGTTGTAAAGCTTGGTGCGTCGCCCTCTACGCTCGTTTGCAGAGGCTGCAGAAGCAGCACGCAAGCATTTTTTATCCATTTACACATTCCATACAAACAGAAAGCAGGCATATCTATGAACCACAAACGACCAACCATGTTAATGATATTGGACGGTTTCGGACTCAATCCTTCCATCTACGGGAACGCCATTGCCGCCGCGCGCACACCGAACCTAGACGCGATTTTCGCTAAATACCCACACATCCGGCTCGCCGCAAGCGGTTCGGCTGTAGGGCTGCCGGAGGGTCAGATGGGAAACTCCGAGGTCGGTCATCTCAATATCGGCGCCGGGCGCATCGTCTATCAGGAGCTCACCCGCATCACGAAGGCCATCGATGACGGGGTTTTCTTTGATAATGTGCCTCTGAACCACGCGGTGCAGCACGTCAAGGAAACGGGTGGCACGCTTCACATTTTCGGACTGCTGTCCGACGGCGGCGTCCACAGTCACATCACACATATCCAGGCTGTGCTCAGGCTCGCAAAAATGCGCGGACTGCAAAAGGTCGTTGTGCATTGTTTCATGGACGGCCGCGATGTCCCTCCGACCTCCGGTCTCGGCTTCGTGCGGGCCATGGAGGTATATCTTTCGCAGCTTGGCTTAGGAAAAATCGGCGTGATCGCAGGGCGCTATTATGCCATGGATCGCGACAAGCGTTGGGATCGCGTGCAGCTTGCTTACGATGCCTTGACGTGCGGCGACTGCCGATCAGCTGCTTCTGCTCACGAAGCGGTGCAGGAAGCTTACGATAGAGGAGAAACCGATGAGTTTATCAAACCGACTCTCTGCTGCGGCGAAAATGATGCAAGTCCGCTGACCATACAGGACGGCGACAGCATCATCTTCTGCAACTTCCGCCCGGATCGCGCCAGAGAACTGACCCGCGCCTTTATGGATCCGGACTTCGACGGCTTTCCTCGTAAAAGGCAGGTGCAGAATCTCACTTATGTCTGCATGACGCAGTACGACGCGACCATTCCGAATGTAGAGGTCGCGTTCCCGCCTCAGGTCATCGCCAATACGCTCGGCGAATATCTGTCCGAGCTCGGCCTGCACCAGCTGCGCATCGCCGAAACGGAAAAATACGCGCACGTGACTTTCTTTTTCAACGGCGGTGTCGAACAGCCGAATCCGCTGGAAGACCGCGTTCTGATCCCATCCCCGAAAGTCGCGACCTATGATCTTCAGCCGGAAATGAGCGCGCCGGAGGTCACCGCACAGGTCATTCGGGAAATCGCATCGTCCAAATACGATGTGATTATTCTGAACTTTGCAAATGCCGATATGGTCGGACACACCGGTGTCTTTGAAGCAACGGTCAAAGCCATCGAAACGCTGGACGGCTGTGTACAGCAAATCGTAGATGCCGTTTTGGCTGCGGGCGGACAGATCCTGCTGACCGCCGACCACGGCAACGCGGACGAAATGCTCGACGCGGACGGCCATGTAGTCACGGCGCATTCGACCAACCCGGTTCCGCTGGTACATATCAGCACCGAACCGGCTACGTTTCTTAAGGACTCCGGCAAACTCGCTGACATCGCCCCGACCCTGCTGCACCTGATGGACTTAGCCGTGCCGCCCGAGATGACCGGCGACTGTCTTGTTAAATAAATAACCGTGCGCAGAGTCTTTGCAAAGCATTGAAAAGGTGGTATAATGGTTCTATCGATCGTCCCTTCGGCGTTGCCGCAAGGTCAGAACCATTGAAACGCCTTTTTCCCGCTTCGCGGCGGCGTTATAATGTCCTTGTCACAGCGATTTGAAGCCCTAGCCCGCTGATTGACGAGCCGCAGGGCGATGGCAGAAGTGAGGCAGGTCTCACGCCAAGAAGTGCAGCGCTTCACAGCGCGTGGCACTTTAAGGGCGGAGCCAAAGGCGGCAGCAGAGCCGCTCAGCGTCCGGACGAATGGTTCCATCGACGTATGTTAATTCTGGGATTTCCCGTACAAAATACATGGAGGTAATTACAAATGGCAATTTTTGATGAATTTGAAAAGAAACTGCAGGCTGATCCAAAATCGATCGTATTCACAGAAGGTACCGATGCGCGTATCCTTTCTGCGGCAAGCAAATTATTGGCAGGCAAGACACTCAAGGTCATCCTGCTCGGCGAAGCAGAAGCAGTGAAGAAGGCTGCTGCGGACGGCGGTTTCGATATCACCGGCGCAGAAATTCTCGATCCGAAGAACTATGAAGGCATGGACGAAATGGTCGCGAAAATGGTAGAGCTCCGCAAAGGCAAGATGACCGACGAGCAGTGCCGCGACGCGCTTTCCAAGGGCAACTACTTCGGTACGATGCTGGTTAAAATGGGCAAGGCTGACTGTCTGCTGGGCGGCGCAACTTACTCCACAGCCGATACCGTTCGTCCGGCTCTTCAGCTGATCAAATGCAAGCCCGGCATCAGCTCCGTAAGCTCCTGCTTCATTATGATGCGCGGTGATGAAAAGCTCGCAATGGCTGACTGCGCAATCAACATCGACCCGACGGAAGACGAAATCGTTGAATCCACGGTGGAAACTGCGCACACTGCTGAAATTTTCGGTATCGAGCCGCGTGTAGCTCTGCTTTCCTACTCCACAAAGGGTTCCGGCAAGGGCGAAACCGTTGACAAGATGCGAAATGCGACCATTCGCGTACAGGAAGCGCATCCGGAACTTGCCGTTGACGGCGAATTACAGTTTGACGCAGCGGTCGCTCCGGAAGTCGGTCAGCTCAAAGCTCCAGGTTCCAAGGTCGCAGGCTACGCCAATACCTTCATCTTCCCGAACATCAACGCCGGCAATATCGGCTATAAGATCGCGCAGCGCCTGGGCGGTTTCGATGCTTACGGCCCGATCCTGCAGGGTCTGAACGCACCGATCAACGACCTTTCCCGCGGTTGCAACGCAGATGAAGTATATAAGATGGCATTGATCACTGCTGCTCTGATTTAAGATCGCGTGACGCAGAAGATCAATGAACGACAAGATTCAAATTCCCGCATCGCTTTGATGCGGGAATTTTTTTGCCTTTTACTGAGGGGAATGTTGATATTCGTCTATCTTTGTGGTGTCATTGAACCTATCATGCAAGAGAATGTGTTAAGTATGAGGTTCCTCGATCAGATGCGAACAAACCTGCAATACGAGAAATCCCTGCTTCATCGGGTTAGAGCAAGGAAATTAAAGAGGTTTTCGTTAAAAAAGGTCAAAAAGGCATTGTACATCATGCATTCCTTTTTTGAATGGCATCCAGATAAGCCGGTTTCCACTTGCGGATGATGGTTTCTGCAATACGGATGCCGTCTACCGCAGCGGACATGATGCCGCCTGCGTAACCGGCACCCTCCCCGCATGGATAAAATCCGCGCAGAGTTTCTGTGGCGACGACAGAACCGCAAGTCCGCGCCAGGCTGCAGGCGCCCTCGTACTCTGCGTTTCGCGCAAAGCGAACCGGTGAGGAGCTGCGGGTTTCGACTGCTGTGATCAACGCGGTCGAAGCATCAAATCCATGAAGCTTCTGCCCTAGATGCGGCATGGCTTCCCGCATTGCGGCAATCGCGAAGTCCGGCAGGCAGCTTTCTACCTGCGAAGCCTTGCCGTCACGTAGCTCACCCCAGGTGCAGCGCGGCGGCACGTAGGTGCTCCCACCGGCAAGGAAAGCCTGCTGCTCCAGTTTCTCCTGAAACACTACGCCTGCAAGCACATCCTCACTTCCAAAATCTGACGTCCGCACATCACAAAGCAAGGCACTGTTTGCCGTGCCGCTGTCACGGTCATGATAGCTCATCCCGTTCGTCACGACGCCTCCCGCTTGCGACGAAGCTACGATAACCTTGCCGCCCGGACACATGCAAAACGTGTAAACACCACGACCGTCCTCGCAGCGCCAGTTCAGTTTATAATCCGCCGGCGGCAGTCCCATCTCCCGTCCGGGCGCGCCATACTGTGCGGTATCGATCAGATCCTGCGGATGTTCAATCCGCACGCCCACAGAGAATGGCTTCTGCCTCATTTCGATCCCACGCGCGTGCAGCCAGCGGAAAGTATCGCGTGAACTATGACCAATGGCGAAAATGACAGCTTGGCAAGGGATAGCTTTCGCTGTACCCACGTCTTCACAGGAAATCCCATTGACCCGGCCGTCTTCTACACGCAGATCCTGCACCAACGTGCTAAAGCGTACCTCCCCGCCGAGATGCTGGATCTCTTCACGGATGTTCTTGACAACGACGCGCAGCACATCGGTACCGATATGTGGTTTTTGCTTATATAAAATCTCATCCGGCGCGCCGGCCGCCACGAACTCTTCCAGTACTTTGCGAATCCGCACATCTTTGATACCGGTCGTCAGCTTGCCGTCACTGAACGTGCCGGCGCCGCCCTCTCCAAACTGCACGTTGGACTGTGTATCCAGTACCCCGTCCTTCCAGAATTTTTCCACTGCGACAGTTCGAGCGTCCACGTCTTGGCCGCGCTCCAGTACCAGCGGCCGCAGACCGGCCTGTGCTAAGATCAGTGCCGCAAACATACCCGCTGGACCAAAGCCGACGATCACCGGTCGATCTCGCAATACGCGCTCTGCCACATCTTCCTCATAAACCGCCGGATGATAGGTCAGATCCGGCGCGGCCTCCAGTTTCAGTTTCGGATTTGCAGCCAGTCTGACCTGCTTTTGGGGGCTTTTTTTTGAAACCGCCGTAAAATCGACCGAGTATACCAAGCGAATATCCTTCTTATCCCGCGCGTCAATCGATTCTTTTACAATTTTCCAGTCTTTGATCAGAAGGTTCCGATTGCCGATCCGCTTCAGGATCTTCTGCGGCAGAACATCGGTCTTTTCATCCGGCCGCAGTCGGATCTGATGGATTCTGTACATATAGAAAGCTCCCTCCCGTTTTTCCGTCATGTGCGAAGTAAAAGCATAGCCGCCATCGCTCTCCCGGCACGGATCCCGGTCAGCCAGGCATGATGCAGATTATACCCGCCGCAGGGGCCGGCATATTCCAGTACCTCACCTGCGAAGTACAGTCCCGGAACGAGGCATGACTCCATTGTGAGCTCATTCACCTGACTTTCCCGCACGCCGCCTGCAGTCACTTGCGCCTCATTCCATCCCTTCGTGCCGCATATCGTCAGGGAAAAGTGCTGCAGTCCGTCCGCAAGCACTCCAAGCTGTGATGCGGACAGGTTCGCAGCACTCATTTCCGGTCGGATTCCTGCGCGCCGCAGAAGGTACTCTGCCAGCGGTGCCTTGACCAGTGTCCGCAAAAGGTCTGCCGCGCAGCAATCGCAAAGCGCAAAATGCGATTGGAAGAACTCCAGCAGCTCCGTGCGCGTAAAATCCGGAACCAGATTCAGTACCAGACGATAATCAGCGAATAATGCGCGGATACTGCGTCCGGAAGTCTTATCCAGCCGGATCCGACCGGACAGGTTCAAAATGCAGATCCCCGACAGTCCATCCGCGCGGAACTGCACCTCTCCGGCTTCCTGCGCGCAGATCCTGTCATCGCGCAGGAGGCTCACCTGTGCTTTGGCACGAATCCCTTTCAGCACGGTCAGATCCTCCGCCGTATCGATCGCCGTCAGTGCCGGTACCGGCGTAATGACCTCATGTCCAAGTGCCCGCGCGAACCGATAGCCGTCGCCGGTACTGCCAAACACGCCGTAGGACTTGCCTCCGGTCGCGATCAACACCGTTTTTGCCGTAAGCCTCTGTGCCGCATCGTCAAGGCTTTCTTCCGTGATTTTCTTCCGTGCATCATGCGCTTTTTTTGTGCTTCTGCGCGTAGCAGCGCGATCCTCTTCTGCAATATTATCTTCCATAGTGAAAAGATGGAAGCCACCCGTCTGCATGGCTTCCACACTTTGAATTTCACAGCTTGTCATGATTCGCACGCCCAATCGCCGCGCCTGCTCTGTCAGAACCGCCGCGACCTCCTGCGCGTCTTCATTATAAGGATACCGCCTGCCATCTTCCTCCTCGCGTACCGCGATCCCCGCGGCACGAAAAAAGTCCGTTACGGTCTGCTGATGTCCGCACGCGGCGTTGGAAAGATTGCACCTGCCGTTTCCGGTCACGCTGAGCTTTTTGCCCGGAATCTCTTTTTTTTCCAAGAGCAGAATGGAAAGCTCCTTTCCGATCTGTTTTGCCTCACGTCCGGCTTCGATCGCGGCCGCAAGTCCTGACGCGCCGCCTCCGACGATCGCAATATCCCAGACTTGTCTCATTTAGGCTTTCTCACTTTCCTTTTTTATTTCTTCACCGTTTCCCACGGCCGTGCCGCCCTCTGCCGATTTGTCCGCCGCGCTTCCGATATTCTCTGCTTCTTCCGTACCGGGCTTTGGTGCCATCGTAATATCCAGCACTTCCTCCGGTGTCGCTTCAATCACACGAACCTCGGCTTTAGCGTCTTTTGCCGCTTTAATCGCAACTTTCGCCGCCTCATGCGCCTCAGCCGCCTTGGCTGCCGCCTCTTCCAGTTTTTCTACTTTCGTTTTCAGATAGTCCGGCTTTTGAATGATGATCGTCGCGCCGACATTGACGATATTAATACCCTGCACAATCACGCAAAGACCAACCATGGTCATCGTCTGCAGGTTGAAGATATCGCTGTCGAAGAACACATACAGCCCACAGATCAGATTGAACAGTCCGGTCACCAGATGATCATAAAAATCATGTTGCCGTTCTTCGATCTTTTCCCAGGCGCGCACAAAATTACGGATACCGGTCGTAATGACCCACAGACCCAATACCGCCGGAACGACTGCATCTGCGGTCAATTTGTTCAAAATAATCAGAGCGCCGAGCATAAAGGTTGTCGTACCATCAATCAGAATCCAGGTTCTTTCCTCATTGTCACCGCGGTAACTGCTGTAGGAAATGCATTCGATCACACCAGCGACCATAAATGCCAATCCGATTGGAAACGCAACGGATAAGAACGTGATTCCACTGTTTGCCATTAAATAAACGCCGGCGCCTATAAACAAGACACCTGTTGCCATTGTCAATATTCTCACGAGATTTGTCCTCCATTTCTCGTAATATTATACCGAGAAATCGCTTTCAAGTCAAGAAACGCGGAAACTCTTCACAAAAACCACATAACTGTGATACAATGTTCTTGGCACTGCGATCGGCGAGCCGCAAGGCGAAGACGGAGCAGATGCAAGACAGGTGCCCGAGCGAAGGCGATCGGCGAGCCGCAAGGCGAAGACGGAGCCGCTCAGCGTCCGGGCCAATGTTCTTGGTTTGACAGAAAGGAGTCGCCCAATTACCATGGCAACGAAAGATTTCACAGAAAGCTATACAAATCCGAACGTTCTTACCCGGCAAGACGCGAATCCGAGGGATCGCGTCATCCTGCACTGTGACATGAATGGCTTTTTCGCTTCCGTGGAGCTTTTGGAGCGTCCGGAACTGCGCAATGTGCCGATGGCCGTCTGTGGCGATCCGGACAGCCGCCACGGGATCATTCTGGCCAAAAACGAACCGGCCAAAAAATACGGCATCGTCACCGCCGAGACCATCTGGCAGGCAAAGCGCAAATGTCCGGAGCTGGTGTGCGTCCCGCCGCATATGCAGAAGTATCGTCACTACTCCGCCGAGATCAACCGGATCTACTGCCGCTATACCGACATGGTACAGCCGTTCAGCATCGATGAGTCCTGGCTCGACGTCACTGCCAGCCGGAAGCTGTTCGGCAGCGGACGGGAGATCGCCGATCGGATCCGCCTTTCTGTCAAAGAAGAACTGGGATTGACTCTTTCGGCCGGCGTATCCTTTAACAAAATTTTCGCCAAAATGGGTTCAGAATACAAAAAACCGGATGCTACGACTGTGATTACCCGACAAAATTTCCGCGACCTGCTCTGGCCTCTGCCGATCCGAGAGCTGTTCACTGTTGGACCGGTCACTGCGGAAAAACTGACGAAAAAAGGAATTCGCACCATCGGCGCGCTCGCGAAAGCTGACTCCGCATTTCCGGAAGCCCTGTTAGGAAAATCCGGGCGTATCCTCTGGGAATATGCCAACGGTCTGGACGAAAGTCCGGTCGCGCGCTTTTCGGATCGGGAACCGATCAAGTCCATCGGCAATGGCACCACGTTTCGCAAGGATCTGCTGACACGCGACGAAATTCTAACTGCCGTTACCGCCCTGTCCGACACAGTAGCCGCGCGCCTGCGTAGCTGCGCGCTTAAGGCGCGCGGCATCAAAATCGATATCAAAAACCCCGATCTCAAAACGATCTCCAGGCAGAAGCAGCTATCCTGTCCGACTCACCTGACGTCCGAACTCGTCACAGCAGCCATGGAGATCATCCTGGCCTCCTGGCGCATTGGTCAGCCGATTCGTCTTTTGACAGTGACCGCCATTTATTTATGCGAGGAAGGCACGGACGAACAGCTGAACTTTCTGGCGGGCGATCCGGCGGAACGCGAACGGGCGAAACGCATGGAGCAGGCCATGGATGAAGTACGAAAAAAATACGGCACCGCAGCCATCGGCTTCGGCGCTGTCATGCAAAACGAAATTGGCGCTACGGTTCGCGGCGATCTGCTCGAAAGCGAGGTAATCATGCCACAAAAGACTGATCACAAGGGTTAGATTTCTTTATTGTTTTTTCCCGCAAAGAGCAGCTGCGCGATCTTCGCGATCTTTGACATTCTTTCCTCTTCACTGAACTCCTCTTCCGCCGGATATTTTTTAACGGTCGTTTCCACACGATTCCTTCCGCACAGCGCCGAGATCTTCTGATATTCTTCATCCGAAAGCTGCGTCATGGCGATGCCCGCATAGCCGTAGAACACGCCCGGATACGATCGGTTCAAGCAGTTCAGGATCCCCGGCGAAGGCAATCGCAAAAGCTCAAAAACGGCGGCTGTCCGCTCGGACAGCCGCCTGATGTTCATGCATGTAGCGTCTAATTGTAGCAGTTGCAGAAGATGATCACTAAGAGCAGGAAGAAGAACAATAAGCTGGTATCTACGCCGCCTTCGCCTAAAAGATTGCAATTATTTCCCATAAAATTCACCTACTTCTTTCAGATTTAAATTTTGGTTTTCTTATCACAGTTCTGTCTCCGACTTACGTCTCGGCCTCACTGTGTAAGTACATTAACACTATATGAAAAGACCGGCAAATGTGTGCCGGTCTTGCGGATATTTTCCGTCCGCAGGACAAGATCCGTCCTGCCATTCTTTTGTGCTTCGGGGATTTGTCGGCAAGTTCTTCAGCGCGGGATATCACCTCCGCTGAGCGCATCGTCATAAACCGCGCGGCTACCGCCGATGAATTTCGGGCGGGTTCTCGCGCAGACCAAATGTGCCTTGCCGATCTGGTTCAAGGAAAGTCTGACCGGAACCGCCACGTGCCTGAGCTGCATGCCAATCAGGGTGTCACCGATGTCCATGCCTGCGTCCGCCTTGATCTCTTCGACCGCTACCGGACATTTCGCGTGTTTGTAGACCATCATCGCGAACGAACCACCTGCGTGCGGCTGCGGCACCACATTGACAATCTCCGTTCCCGGGAGCAGTGCGCTTTTTTCTACAATGACCGCCCGGTTCAAATGTTCGCAGCACTGTGCCGCAAGATAGATGCCTTTCGGTGCCAGCACACTCATCACGCCCTCGTAAACCGCGCCCGCCGCATTGATATCAGAGCCTTTTCCGATGTGCAGGCCTACGACTTCACTCGAGCTGCAGCCGATCACCAGGATATCTCCTTGCTTCAGTTTCGCAATTTCCACCAATTCCGCGCAGGCTTTCCGCGCATCCTCTCGAATTTGTTCATATGTCACGTTCATCTTTCGCTCCCTCGTTTCTGTCTGCCGCTTCCGGCAGCCTTTTGTTCAAAAGCCCGCAGCGCTTAAAACTGCCAACTGTTGAGATATTTTTCCTGCTCCGGTGTCAGGGTGTCGATCTCGATCCCCCAGGCTGCCAGTTTTCTTCTGGCGATGATATCATCAATTTCACCGGAAACATCAATCACCGTATTCTTCAGCTTGCCGCGGTTTTGCAGGATATACAGCGCGGACATGGCCTGTACCGCAAAGCTCAGATCCATGATCTCCGCCGGGTGTCCGTCGGCTGCCGCGATATTGACCAGGCGACCTTCCGCGAGCACATCGACCCACTTGCCGTTGGTAAGCTGATAGCCCATGATGTTTTCACGCAGTTCTTTTTTGGCGACGCAGGCTTTTTCGAGGCTGTTCATGTCAATCTCGACATTGAAATGGCCTGCGTTGGCGAGAATTGCGCCGTCCCTCATCTTCAGCATATGCTCAACCGTGATCGTCCAGGCGCATCCCGTTGCCGTAACAAAAATATCACCGAGCGGCGCGGCATCCTCCATCTTCATGACACTGTAACCATCCATCCGTGCTTCGATTGCTTTGATCGGGTTGATCTCGGTCACGATGACCTGCGCGCCGAGCGCTGCCGCACGCATCGCGATGCCGCGTGAGCACCAGCCATAGCCGATCACAACGACCGTCTTTGACGCTATGATCAGGTTCGTATTGCGCATAATGCTGTCCCAGGTCGACTGTCCGGTACCGTAACGATTGTCAAACAGGTGCTTGCAGTCCGCGTCATTGACGGCCACCATCGGAAATTTGAGCACGCCCTCACGTGCCATCGCCTTGAGGCGGATGATTCCACTGGTCGTTTCCTCGCAGCCGCCCCAGACCTCTTCTGCCAAATCCGGACGCTTTTCGTGAATGCAGCTGACCAGATCCGCGCCGTCGTCTATGATGATGTTCGGTTTGTGCTCCAGAGACATTTCGATATGCCTTGCATATTCTTCCGGCGTTGCCGCGTGATAAGCATAGACATGCAGACCATCGTCGGCAAGCGCTGCCGCAATCTCATCCTTGGTGCTGAGCGGGTTGGAGCCGGTAATGGACATCCGCGCACCGCCGGCTGCCAGTACTTTGCACAGATAAGCCGTCTTGGCTTCCAGATGCACAGATAAGGTAATCTTCACGCCCTCGAACGGTCTGGTTTTCGTAAATTCTTCCTCCAGCCCGCGCAGCAGCGGCATGTGTTCGCGTACCCAGGCGATCTTCTGATGTCCCTGCGGTGCCAGGGAAATATCTCGGATTTCGTAATCTTTCATGGTTCTTTCTTCTCCTTGTGAATCGTGTTTCGCGCAGTCGGTTTCTTACTCTACGGTCACAGACTTCGCTAAGTTCTTTGGCTTATCGATATTACAGCCACGTTCCCTGGCCACATAGTAGGCAAAAAGCTGAAGCGGCACCACACTGAGCAGCGGCGTCAGTTCATCCCGACAATAAGGAATGTAGATCACTTCATTGCTCTGCGCTTCAATCGCGCGGTTTCCCTCCTTGGCGATCGCAAGCACATGCGCGCCTCTGGCTTTAATTTCCTGAATGTTGGAAAGCATTTTTTCATACAACGCGTCCTGCGTTGCCAGGCAAAGAACCAGCGTACCCGGTTCCATCAGCGCGATGGTTCCGTGCTTCAACTCACCGGCGGCAATCGCGAAGGAATTGATATAAGAGATCTCTTTCAGCTTGAGAGAACCCTCATAAGCGACAGCCGAATCCAAACCTCTGCCGATGAAAAAAACCTGATCCCGGTTGTAAAGGATCTTCGCAAGTGCCTCCACATCGCGCACGTCCTGTAAATATTCCGCAAGCTTACCCGGAATTTCGCGAAGAGCTTCCACAAACTGATGATACGCCGCATCTCCGATTCGTCCAAGCGTTCTACCCATGTGCAACGCCAAAAGATACATACAGGTCAGCTGTGTGGTATACGCCTTGGTGGAAGCCACAGCGATCTCCGGACCCGCCCAGGTATAGAACACATCGTCGGATTCCCGCGCTACGGAACTTCCTACCACATTGACCACGCTCAGTACCCGCGCGCCCTTTGCTTTGGCTGCGCGCAGCGCTGCCAGTGTATCCAGCGTTTCGCCGGACTGGCTGATCGCGATGAACAGGGTTCGATCATCGACCAACGGATCCCGATACCGAAACTCCGACGCCACATCGACCTCGACCGGGATCTTCGCCATCTTTTCGATGATGTATTTTCCGACCAAGCCCGCATGATACGCGGTACCGCAGGCTACAATGTAGATGCGGCTGACTTTCTCCAGATCCTCTTTTGTGAGAGAAATGCCATCCAGCTTAATGTTGTCTGCATCGTCCAGGCGGCGATTCAAGGTTTCACTGACCGCTTTCGGCTGCTCGTGGATCTCTTTGAGCATGAAATGCGCATAGCCTTCCTTTTCGGCTGCGTCCACGTCCCAACTCACGTGGAAAACCTCTCGCTGCACCGGTTTGCGATTCTCGTCAAAAATCGCGATTTGATCCGCCGTGACAACGACCATCTCACCGTTTTCAATCAGATAAATTTCTTTACAATATTTCAGCAACGCCGGAATATCCGACGCAATAAAATTTTCTCCCTTTCCGATTCCTGCGATCAGCGGCGCGTCTTTACGAACCGCGACGATCTTGTTCGGGTCTTTGCTGGAAACAACCGCGAACGCATAAGCGCCCGTCATTTCCTGTGTTGCCCGGTAAACAGCGTCTTCCAGCGTTTTGGCGTCCCGCATATAGATGCCGATCAGCTGTGCGATGACTTCGCTGTCTGTCTCGGTTTGAAAGCGGATCTGATACTGCTCTGTCAGCATCGTTTTGAGTTCCACGAAATTCTCAATAATACCATTGTGCACGATTGCCACGGTACCGCTTGCATCAATATGCGGATGCGCGTTGATATCCGAGGGCGCGCCATGCGTCGCCCAGCGAGTGTGTCCGATGCCGGTATGGCTTTCAAGACTGATGCCTCTGCGCGCTTCCTGCTCTAAAAGTTCTTCCAGATTTTTGATTTCCCCTACTTTTTTTCGGATGTCGATCCCGCCATTGCGCACAAGCGCAATGCCTGCGGAGTCATAACCCCTGTACTCCAGACGTTTCAGACCATCCAGTATCACGTCCTTCGCGTTGCGTTTACCTACATATCCTACAATTCCACACATATTGCTATCTCCTTTTGTTGATCGACCGCGGTCTTTTCCACTGCGCTCCATTTCTCTTCCGGCTCGCCGCCAATCTCGCACGCAAGGCGTACGGACGCCGGGCTATCCCAGTCTGCGCTCAATCAGCGCTGCCAGCTCCTCCGCAAGCGGACGAATCACCGCGAGGTCACTGCCCTCCAGCATCACTCGCACCAGCGGCTCGGTTCCGGACGGACGAATCAGCACGCGCCCGTTTCCAGCCATTTTTTTCTCCAGCTCTTGGATCGCTGCGGCGACCTCGGTGTCTTTCATATAAGTTTTTTTATAGTCGTTATTGATCTTCGCGTTGACCAGCACCTGCGGATAGATCCGGATGTCATCGGCAATCTCGGATACTTTGCGCCCATCCTCCAACACCGCTTTGACAAACTGCAAAGAGGAAAGCGTACCGTCGCCGGTGGTCGCGAATTCTCGAAAGATAATGTGCCCGGATTGCTCACCACCGATCACACAGCCGCTTTCCAGCATACGTTCCAGCACGTAACGGTCACCGACTCCGGTCACGTCCACTGTGATATCTTCTGCTTCCATCGCCTTGTGAAAACCGATGTTGCTCATGACCGTCGCGGTTACCTTGTTCTCTGCCAGGCGCCCCTCACGTTTGAGCATTTTCGCACAGATGGCGATCGTTTTATCGCCGTCGACGACGCGTCCCAGGTCATCACAGACGATCAGACGATCCGCGTCCCCGTCAAAGGCCAATCCGAAGTCCGCATGCAGTTCTTTGACCTTCGCCGCGAGTCCCTCCGGATGCGTAGAACCGCAGGCAGCATTGATGTTCACGCCATTCGGCTGATTACCGATCACGGTGACATCCGCTCCCAGCGCGCGGTAGACACGCTCCGCGACCTGATAGGCTGCGCCGTTCGCGCAGTCGAGAACGATCTTTTTGCCCTCCAGCCTGTAGTCGACGGTTCCGAGCAGATGCTTTTCGTAAAGCTGCTGGCTGTTTTCTTCGGCCTCCAGACATTTTCCGATCAGTTCTCCGGTGATGTGGCGGTTGACATCCACGCTGCTGATGATGATATCTTCGATCTTTTCCTCCAACAAGTCATCCAGCTTATAGCCGTTGCCGTTAAAAAACTTGATGCCGTTGTATTCGAAGCTGTTGTGTGAAGCGCTGATGACAATACCTGCATCTGCCTCATAGTGCTGCGCCAAAAAAGCCACCGCCGGCGTCGGCAGGACACCGACCTTGATCACATTGCCACCGACGGCCAAAATGCCCGCCGTCAACGCGTTTTCCAGCATATCACCGGATATCCTGGTATCCTTACCGATCAAAATAACCGGTCTTTTGTTTTCTTTCTTTAAGACATAAGTGCCTGCTTTGCCGAGGTTAAAGGCAAGCTCCGGCGTCAGTTCGAGATTCGCGATCCCACGGACACCATCGGTGCCGAAAAGTCGTCCCATATTCCCTCCGATTCACAGGAAGCCGCTTAGCAAGCGGCTCTCTGATAGGTTTTGATCACAAACGGTTTCTGCGGAGACCGTGCCGTCCCTACTACTGCACGTCCTCACTGATGATTATATTTATTTCCTTCGGGTTGTATTCCAAATCCGCCAGGTCTTTCTTGCTTGTGCAGGAAAGACGCACGGTATGAGTGCCGGCTTCCAGATCCTGCACGTTGGCGGTCAGCGCAAAGTCCTCTTTGGTCAGACTTTCGATCACTGACGTTTTGCCGGAAGCCACGACCTGTATGATACAATCATTGGCAACCGGAACCAAGCCCTCGGTTACGCCCTCGATCACGATATCGCTTTCCGAAAACTCAAAGGTTGCGGTTTCCGCACCCTTGACTGTCACCTGACACCGCAGGTTTCCGGAATCGGTCGCGGTCGTGACGCCATCCGAAAGCATCGGCCGCAACGTGATTTCCACGTCGTCGTAGACTTTGGAAAGATCTACGGTTTCGCAGGTTACTTCATCAATTTTGGCCAGCGCCGCGTCAGTACCCTTGATAGTGATTGTCTTCGGAACCTGATAGCTGATATCCAATCCGTCGTGATCCTGCCCGATGACCGGAACCGACAGCGGAACTGTCTTTTTGTTCAGCATCACAGCTGTCACAGAGACTTTGTCTTCTGCCAGACTGACGCCCTCGACCCTCTTACCTTCCTTGTCGACCGGAACCAGTTCGACGGTCAGCGCTTTCATTTCATTCTTTACTTTTTCGGCGTCAACATAGCCGATCAGACGATCTATCCGGTTGATCAGCGTTGCCGCGCCCTCCACACGGATCGACTCCTGGCTGACCTGCACGATATACGGCTCGCTTTCATCACTGTTCTGGTTGATGATGACCGGCTCGACCGGTTTCTTGACCTTGATCAGATCGTCAATCGTCACGGTAATCTTCTGCGCGCTCATACTTTCCACCGTCACATTATCCGGTCCGACTACACGCAGTTGTACGACATTCTCGCCTTTTTTGAGTCCCTCCAGATCCGCAATAACCTTAAAGCTCTCCGCTTTGGCTTTCGTGATCGCGGTTCTTTGCCCGGAGAATGTGATATTCACCGTGTCACGTTCGGTCTCCAGCACTACAAGTCCATTGTCCCGCAGAGTTTCTTCATTCGCGAACGTAATGGGGATATTCCTCAGTGTATTGGTTGATGCCTGGTTTCCTGAAGCCAGTACGTACGCCCATAGTACGATGGCAATGATCAGTGCCAGCACCATATTTACTTTATTGCTTTTTAACATGTCTGCCCCCTTTCAGAAGTTGGGTGAGTCTTTCTGCAAAAGGAACTTTCACTTCTTCCTCCAGGTAGAGGTTCAGCAAAGTTTTTTCGATTTTCTTTCCGTCCAGAAAGCGAGTCAGTCTGCCGTTCTGCGCGATGGAAATGACCCCCGTTTCCTCTGAAACGATGATGGCCAGCGCATCCGAATTTTCGGTAATGCCGATACCGGCTCTGTGCCGGGTGCCAAGCTCCTTGCTGAGATCCTTGTTCTGCGTCAGCGGCAACACGCAGCCGGCCGCGTAAAGTCGGTCTCCGCGAACAATCACCGCGCCGTCATGCAACGGTGTACCCTCATAAAAAATCGTGCCGATCATCGGGGCGGAAATATCAGCGTTGATGATCGTTCCGGTTTCCACAATGTCGTTCAGCGAAATTTCCCGCTCGATGACGATCAATGCGCCGGTTCGTGTCGATGACATATTCTCGATAGCCTCCACAAATTCCCCTACAATGTGCTTGGCCTCTTCTTTATCCACTTCACCAAATACGTTTGAAATCCTGCTTCTTCCCAGGTATTCCAGTCCCCTTCGTAATTCCGGCTGAAAAATCACGACGATGGCGACCAAGCCAACCGTCATCACTCCGGACAGCAGCCAGCGCAGTGTATACAGATGCAGAACATCCGACAGCATCGTAACCACGACCAAAAGCAGCAGACCCTTGGCCAGCTGTTCGGCTCTGGTTTCACGAATGAAGCCTAGCACTTTATAGATCAGAAACGCAACGATCAGAATGTCCAGCACATCGGTAATCCCGACACTGGAAGTAATTCTCTCAATGAATTGTTCCATACATCATTCCCCTTAGTCTTTCTATACCTTATTGTACTTGAATTTCGTGTTATTTTCAAGTAGGTTCTGGGATTTTCCACCCATAAAGCCCAGAAAAAAGAGCCCGAAAAAAGACAGAAAAACAGCTCCTGTTTGAAAGGAGCCGTTCGTACGATACTTGTTCTGATTTTTGCGTTTTTACGTTTTTACGTTTTTTCTGAAAGCGGAGCTTTTGGAAGCTTCGCTCTCCTAACGTGTCGTCTCCAGCAGACCGTAGTCGTTGTCGTTTCTCTTATAGACCACATTGACGCTGTCGGTTGCCTCATCCAGGAAAACGAAGAAATTGTGCTGCAGCATTTCCATCTGCATAATAGCCTCATCGACCGTCATCGGCGTCAATTCATACTTCTTGGTCTTGACAACTGCGCCTTCCTCCTGCGTGGCCTCCGGAATCATTTCGAATCTTACAGATTCCTTGGATTTGTTTCTTTTTTGCAGCTTGCCCTTGTATTTCGACATCTGACTCATCAGCTTGTCGCCGACGATGTCGATGCAGTCAAATACATCCTGTGAAACATCCTCTGCTCTGAAGATCGTTCCCTTGGTCGCGATCGTGGTTTCCATTTTTACTTTGGCCTTTTCAGGGTGAATGACCACCTTTGCCTGAATATCATCGGCAAAATACTTACCCAGTTTTTCAAACTTCTTGTCGATTGCTTCCTGGATTTTGTCACTAATTGTAATGTTTTTGCCTGTTACGATAATCTTCATACTGATGACCTCCTCTCGTCTGCGTCCGGCGGATCTGCCACCGCAAACTTCAACTTGCTGTGTAAGGACATTCGCCCGGTCGCTGAGCGGCTCCGTCTTCGCCTTTCGGCTCGCCGATCGCCTTCGCTCGGGCATCTGTCTTACATCAGTTCTGCCTTCGCATTCTGCTCGGCAATCACTGTGTAAGGACATTATACCACATCACGTATGAAAATCCCATACTTTTTTGTGAAAATTTTGTGCCGTCCGGCTGACCTGGCCTTTGCCCCCACACTTGCCTTGATCCGATTTTCGGAGGACTTACTTCTAAGGTACGCCATGATCACCGCCCGAACTCCTGCGCGACGGCTTACGTGGATCCTTTTGCCCGCACCTGGCTTGGATTTTCAGCCACAGACCCGGACAGCAGTTTCATTCTAACGGTTTTCGCGCGGCAGCGCAAGTCTTTTTTAACACAGGAAAACAGTTTTTTCATGCAGGAAAACAGATCTGGCAGAAAAGCTGCTCGCCGCTTATGTAAATTGTGTTTTAAGGCTGGATCAATAGAAAAATCCTAATTTTCCTCGAAAAACTTGTCGAAATATATCGAATCACGCAATCTGTTGCGTTTTTGCAGTTGCCACCGTTCATCACACAAGGTTTTTCCCTTTATCTGTAAGATTCCTTGTATTTTTAACTCACCCTGCGTATTTTCTCCCATTCATCCTTGCAGCAAGCATAAATATCCCGGTATTTTCACCATGTCCTTGCGTTTTTGAGTCTGGCATTCGGATTTTTCCAAAAGCAAAGCAGATCCGCAATCGATTTTTCAGCGGCGTACTCCGGTTTTGTGATCCGTTTTTTGGTTTCACTTCAAGGTACGAAAATTTCGCTTCGGTTTGCCGAAGGAAAATGTCCGGACGTGAAGTGGTTTCCGGTTGCCAGCGCGGCGAGATGGACCTCCTCGGCGCCTGCTTCTTTGAGCACCTTGGCGCATTGATCTGCCGTCGCGCCGGTCGTATAGGCGTCATCCAGCAGTAGGATGCGCGCCCCCGCGATCTGCGGCTGCTTGCCAGGCCGGATTGAAAAAGCACCGTCCAGATTCTCATAGCGTTCTTCTGCCGACAAGGCGCGCTGCGGCGTTGTTTCGCGAGAGCGCAGCAGCGCACCGTCCAGCAGCCGCGGATAATGCGGCGGCTCACAGACTGCGTCTTGCTTCCGAACTGCGTCTTGCTCCCGGCCTGCGTCTCGCATCCATCCTGCATCTTGCTCCCGGCCTGCGTCTCGCATCCATCCTGCATCCCGCAGCCGTTCCGCATCCCGCAGCGTCTCTGCACTTTCGCGCAGACGCGTCGCCAGGTGCCTGGCGATCTTGCTTGTCTGGTTGAAGCCGCGCTGTGCCAGCCGTTTCGCGTGCAGAGGCACCGGCACCAAAAGATCTGCGTCCAGAAGATACGTTGCATCCGGATCGCTCAGCAAGCGATCCGCGAGAATGTCGGCAATGATCCGCGCCGTATAGGTATGCTTGTTGTATTTCAAGTCAAAGATCAGTCGTCTGCCATACAGCCCATAAGTGATACAGGCCACCGCCGAATCGAGATGGTTCGCCCGTCCGCTTTCTTCCGCCTGCGCCGCAAGGTCGACCGTCAGCCAGCCCCATTCAATCCGGCGGATGCAGTGGTCGCATAAGCAATAGCTACGGCTCTGATCAATCAGATTGCCGCAGCAGACGCAATAGGTTGCCATCGGATACAGCCAGCTTGCAAGTACCCTGCCGGCATTTTTGATTTTCCTTTTCATGCCCTTACACTTTCTTTGCACACAGCTTACTCCCCCATGAGCGGGGCTCCACAAGGTACGTTTGTCATGATTCTGACAATATCGCGTCGTAATATTTCCTACACAAGGAAAAGCACGCGCACGCTATACCATTCCGTACAGCCCCACCAGCCGCGCGCACAGGCCGGAGTTGCGGCTGCGGCTCTGATTGTTATCCGTCATGGCATTCAGATAGCCCGGATTTCCGACAATATAGACCTGCTGCTTGCCTCGCGTAATCGCGGTATAGATCAGGCTCCTGGTTGCCAGTACCGGTGGAAACCAGGTCATGGGAAGAATGACGATCGGATATTCACTGCCCTGACTTTTGTGAACCGTCACCGCGTAAGCATGTTCGATCTCATCGAGCTGCACATACTGGTAGACAACCCAACGGTCATCATCATAGGTGACCGTCACAGTCCGCAGGTCAGGATCGATGCCGGAAACCATGCCGACCTCGCCGTTAAAAATCCCCTTGCCGTCATAGCCCTTTTCCGTCGTCGGCTTCTGTCCGCGCGGCGCGGGGATCCCGCCGCTGGTCTTCGGCGCGCCGCTGTAGCGCCACTCCAGGCGATAGTCGTTTTTGATCTGCATCACGCGGTCACCCATGCGGAAAACCCGTTTGCCGAAGGTGATCTCCGGTTTGTCCTTGTCCGGCGGGTTGAAGGTTTCCTGCAGCTTCAAATTCAGATTCGCGCTGCCCAGGATCCCTTTTTTGACCGGTGTCAGCACCTGCACATCCTCGCGCGGACAGCGTCCTGCCAAGGCCGCGATCTTAAGCAGGATCTCCTGCTGTTTGTCCGCGCGCACCAGCTGAAAATCATCGCTGAACTGCGGATATTCGCCGCGGTTGATGCGGTGCGCGTTGCGCACGATCCCGCTGTCTTCCGCCTGCCGGTAGATCTGCGTCAAGCGGATCGTATCAAAATACTCGCTGTCGATCAGATCCTGCAGTACACTGCCCGCGCCGACCGACGGCAGCTGATCGGCATCACCGACCAGAATCAGCCGCGTGCCAGGCTGCAGAGCATCGCACAAGGCCTCTGCCAGCAAAAGATCCATCATGGAAGCCTCGTCGATAATGACCGCCTGACATTCCAGCGGCTGCAGCGCGTTGCGCCCGAACGCCATGCCGCAGGCCATTTCATCGTAATAATATTCGAGCAGCCGGTGGATTGTACACGCATAATGCCCGCTGGTTTCCATGATGCGTTTGGCGGCTCGTCCGGTCGGGGCGGCAACTGCGGTTTTCAGGCCGCCCCCTTCCAGCAGCGAGAGCAGGGTTTTGATAACGGTCGTTTTACCGGTACCCGGTCCGCCGGTGATGACGGACACGCCGCTACGCAGCGCCATTCGCACTGCTTGTTTCTGCTGCTGCGAAAGAACGATTCCGTTTTCGGTTCCGGCCTTTCGCAGCATGGCCTCTTCATCGACACAGACTCGAGCCAGTCCTTTCGGTGGATTTGCCATCGCCGCCAGCTTGCCGGCGATCGTGCATTCGGCTTTATAATAGCCATAAAAATAAATCACGCGTCTGCCGTCGATCTCTGCCATCTGCAGGCGACCATCAAAGACCATGTCTTCCAGCACATCAAGGATGACTGCGCTCCCAAGCTCCAGCAGCGCGCCGACTTTAAGACTCAGCTCCTCCATCGGTGCGAATGCGTGTCCCTCTGCCAGATACGCGTGCATGGCGTATTCCACCGCCGCCTGTACGCGATAAGGGCTGTCCTGTTCCATACCAAGTCTCTGTGCGGTCTCGTCCGCTTGCGCAAATCCCAGCCGCGGAAACTCTTCCAACAGCCAGAACGCATTGTCCTGTGTCAGCGCGATCGCCGCGTCGCCGACCAGATCATAGATCTTAATGATGTAGTAATTAGAAAATCCCAGGCTGCGAAAAAACAGCACTTCTTCCGCAGGCACCTGACTGATCTTCGTGATACCGTCCGCGTCTCCCCCCGGCGCAGCATCTGCCGCTCCCGTTTCCGCAGGCGCGAAGTCTGCCACAGGTACATGCTCTGCTTCCTTTGCCGGTTCTTGTTTTTGAAAAACGGCGGCGGCATTGCTGCCGCCGCCGACTTGAGTCTTATCTAGCGTAACCACTTTACACCCCTCGTCATGGCTGCAAACTTACTCTTCTTATACTTTTTGGCCAGTTTCAAAAGCTCCTTGTACTCATTCAGCTCCGGCTTTACGTGGATCGTTTCCACCAGCATGGCAAGCATCTTTCCGGCATTGTCCGTCGTGCAGATGCCAGCTTCTATCAGATCATTGGCATCAATCGCCAGATCCTCAACAAAGACAGCCTCGCCTTTCCGCTTGAATTCATCGATCATGTACATCTTACTCTTGATCTTGGTATCCGAATGATAGTCAAAAACAATACGCTGCGCCTTTTCCAGATTCGCCAGATACTGATAGCGTTCCCATCCTCTTTCATAGATGAATCGTTTCAGCTCGGCCGGCTGCACGGTAAAATACAGCTTCGCCATATCACGAACCGCGTCGATCAGATGCTGATAGGTTACACTGTCAAAATTCAGCTTTTCGATGGACGGCATCGCCTTTTTGCGTGAAATACAGGTGTAGAATAATCCCAGGCGACGTTCCGGCACCTGATGGGTTCTGTCAATGTTCTGCGACAAAACCATCAGATCACTCTTTTCCCGCCGCGTCAGCTTTGCCACCACATCATCGCCCAAAATGATATTCAGGATACCGGTATCCATAATCAGGCTCAAGCCTTTCCCGCCATGTGATGCCGTGATCGTTTCTGTAAATTCATCACGGATCTTATCAACGCTCACGCTTTCCAGCAGTCGATAATTGTTCGCGATCGCTCCGAACACATCCTTCGTCAGGTCGAAGTCCAATTCCGCAGCATAGTAGATCGCCTTCATCATCTGAATCGGGTCTTCCCGGAAAATCTCTTCTGCAGGTCGTGTGGTCCGGATTAGTCTTTTCTTGATATCCTCACGTCCGTTATACGGATCGACGATCTTGTACGGATTATCCGCGATCGCGTTGATCGTGAACGCTCTGCGCGCGACTTCGTCGTCGATCTTGTCGCTGAAGTTCAGACCACCGCGGCGATAAGTTCCGATGTCGACAATGATACCGTCCTCTCCTGCGAATTTTCCCTCATCATCATAATGCTCTTCGATAAATTCCATGCGGAGAATACTGTATTTTCGGCTGTGCACCTGTGCTTCCGGAAAAAGCTCCTGGAGCTTATCCAGCGGCGCGTTCGTCGCAATATCCCAGCCGAACGGTTTGCGTCCCAGCAAAGCGTCCCGCACGCAATCGCCCACCACAAACGCTTCCTGCTTGGCATCCGTCAAAGTCTTCATAATCTTAGAGACTTCCTTTGGTAACTTGATCATTCCTATCCTCCTTATTCCGGTGATCGGTTCTTGCCGTCACGCTGCTTCGCATGTATCCTCGTGTATGGCGCCGGGTTTACGCCTGATCAAAAGATCCGCTCTGCCGCGGATCTCGGTACTGCGTTCGTTTCCGGTACCGCAAGCTCCGGCTTATACAGTCTGCGATTATCCAGAGTTCGCACTTTTTCACTGAACTGCCCCGGCTCGGTGTTCTCCAGTGCTGCCTGCATATCAAACATTCTGGCATCCAGAATGTCCAGATAATGCAGTACTTCCGCTTCCGGAAAAAGTGGTTTCTTCGGACTTCCGTATTCCGGTTCGTAATGATGTGCCAGGATCATATGCTCCAGCATGATCGCTTTTTCTCTCGGAATATGCAATGCTTCCGTTTCGCGGTCGATCATCTTTACACCCTGTACGATATGTCCGAGCATCTGCCCTTCAAAGGTGTATCCGATCGCGATTCCATCCGATCCTGCATCAATCTCGTTCAATTTTTCCATATCGTGCAGAATCACGCCCGCCAGCACGAAATCCGCGTTCAGATTCGTGTACACCTGGCATACACGCTCACCGGTCATCAGCATGCGCTTGGTATGATACAGCAGCCCGCCAAGCTGCGCGTGGTGGTTCTTCTGCGCGGCCGGATAGTACAGCAGCCGCTCTCGATTCTCCGTCAGAATCTTGACGCACAGTCTGCGCAGATCCTCATCCCGCAGCTTTTCCGCCACGGTCAGAATATAAGTATACATGGCCTGCGGATCCTCCGGCGCAGCTTTCAGGAAATCTCCGATTTCCTGCCCGTCGGTCTCGACCGCCGGGCGGATCCTCTGGATCCGAAGCTGCAGCTGACCCGCCCATTCGGTGACCAACGCCTTGACCTTGATAATATCCTTTACCTGGATCGCATGCAGACGCGCGTATTCTTCCTCACTCACATCCCATTTTTTCGCAGACACCTCTCCGCTGTTGTCTCCCAGCGTGATGTCCAGATATTGCTTGCCATTGGAGCCCGTCTTGATCGCACTGGCCTTTACCATGAAGAAGTCCACGACCTCCATGTCCTTCTTCAGATCCTTTACAAAAATCTCTTTCATATTCTTCCATCTGCCTTTCGTCAGTTCTTAATATTTTACCATAAAAACCCTTTAGCCGCAACTGGCTTTTCCTTGCTTTTTTTGCTCAGCATCGTTTTCTTCGTTTTAATCGTAAATGCAGGAAGGTATCCCGGCTGAGCATACATCTTTCACGAAAATTTTACAAAAAGATGGTTTCAGGATTTATCCTGCCGCGGTACTGTTTCCCTATAAGTGGAGCATCTTTTGACTATCCGGAAGAAAACCGGTGAAGTATGAAATATCGCAGATACATCCTAATCCTCTTTTTATAAGATTTATGGCGGTGATAGAGCATCGGCTGTGCAACCGATGCTATCACGGAGGATACCGTCAAAGAGGCAATGGCTGAACAGGAAAGAAAGAGAGATAAATAACATGAAAAATAACATGAAAGGTAAAGAAACACCCAGAAAAACATCCTACGAGAGGCAAGCGGATGTCGCCGTTGGGCTGCTCATTTTCATCATTTGCGGCATACCGACCCTGCTCGGACTCGGGCTGTTATGGTTCTTGTCTGACGCTAGGTGCATGGGGATGACGGGGTTCATTCAGGCGGTCATCTTCCGGCTCCTTGGGATCATGACGGCGATCATCGTGGTCCTGATTATCGGAAAGGCGGTTCAGAACAAGTCTTCTGCCGTGAAGCGGATGATAAAGGCGGCAGGCATTGTATTCTGTATTGCTATCTCGGTTCTCTGCTTGCGCACGATCGTTCTGGATGTTCCCTACCTCTCGCACCCGGAGACGATGTACCTGAGCGATCTCGAATTTGAAGATGATACAAACTACGAGTATCTGAACTTCTACTATCTGCGTGGCATAGGCGTGGACAAGCATATGCACAGCTTCAATGTCAGCGAAGAGCGGATGGAGGAGGGGCAGGAGCTGGTGCAGGCAAGCGACCGGCCCGTATATGCCA
>ERZ808240.849-NODE-849-length-39335-cov-5.022912_pt1 | contig 39335 bp, 34 predicted proteins | sample MGYA00521084_ERZ808240 | MGnify/ENA primary metagenome ERZ808240 (study PRJEB31516, sample SAMN03275571) | gut metagenome | biome: mammalia-associated habitat; material: feces | host: Papio cynocephalus | place: Kenya | collected 2012-08-06 ... | reverse complement strand
AAAACCTAATTATTCAATTTTGAGCCGGTGTCCAGAAAACTGGGTACATATCAATAGCGACAGCAGCTTTTTGTATATTCTCTTTATCCGAGCCGCGCTTCAAGAGCGGCGAGCTCGTCGGCGAGACGCTGCGGGAGCTTGTCGCCGAATTTGGCGTAGAACTCGTGGATGCCCTTGCATTCGGCCTTCCAGAGCTCAGGATCGACGGAGAGAAGATCGGCAAGCGTTTCCTTCGTCACGCCGGAGCCCTCAAGATCGATATCCTCGGGGTACGGCTCATAGCCGAGCGCCGTTTCGCGCGCGTTCACTTCGCCGAAGGCGCGGCGCAGCACCCACTCGATCACGCGCAGGTTGTCGCCGAAGCCCGGCCAGAGGAAATGACCCTCGTCGTCGGTGCGGAACCAGTTGACGTTCGCGATGACCGGCGGCTTGGTGACGAGCTTTTCCATATCCAGCCAGTGCTGCCAGTAGTCGCCCATGTTGTAGCCGCAGAAGGGGAGCATAGCCATCGGGTCGCGACGGGTCTCGCCGACCTTGCCCTCGGCCGCGGCGGTCTTTTCGGAGGCCATGATGCTGCCGACGAATACGCCGTGGCCCCAGTCGCGGCTCTGGTAGACGAGCGGCGCGGTCTTGGCGCGGCGGCCGCCGAATACGATCGCGGAGATGGGCACGCCCTGCGGGTTTTCAAACTCGCTCGAAATGCACGGGCAGTTGACCGCCGGAGAGGTGAAGCGGGAGTTCGGATGCGCGCCGGGCACGCCGGAGGCGGGATCCCACGGCTCGCCCTTCCAGTTGAGCGCATCTGTCGGCGGGTTCTTGTCGAGCCCTTCCCACCAGACGGTGCCGTCCGGCTTGAGGACGACGTTCGTGAAGATGGTATTCTTGCGCGTTGCGGCGAGAGCGTTGGGGTTCGTCTTCTCGCTCGTGCCGGGGGCGACGCCGAAGAAGCCGTTTTCCGGGTTGACGGCCCAGAGCCGTCCGTCCGGCCCGGGGCGCAGCCAAGCAATATCGTCGCCGACGCACCAGCACTTCCAGCCCTTCTCGCGCCACGCCGCCGGAGGAATGAGCATGGCGAGGTTGGTCTTGCCGCAGGCGGACGGGAATGCGCCGCAGATGTAGCGGATCTCGCCCTTGGGGTTCTGCACGCCGAGTATGAGCATGTGCTCGGCGAGCCAGCCCTCCTCACGGCCCAGCGTGGAGGCGATGCGCAGCGCAAAGCACTTCTTGCCGAGCAGTGCGTTGCCGCCGTAGCCGGAGTTGACGGACATGATAAGGTTTTCCTCCGGGAAGTGCGCGATGTAGCGCTTCTCGGCGTCGAGCTCAGCCTTGGAGTGGAGGCCCTTGACAAAGTCCGGTGAATCGCCGAGCGCTTCATAGACCTTCGTGCCGACGCGCGTCATGATCGCCATGCAGCAGACAACGTAGATCGAGTCGGTGATCTCAATGCCGTATTTGGCAAACGGCGAGCCGATCGCGCCCATCGAGTAGGGGATGACGTACATCGTCCGGCCGTGCATGCAACCGTCGTAGATATCGTGCAGCTTTGCCTTCATCTCGTCCGGCGCCATCCAGTTGTTCGTGGGACCGGCGTCCTCTTCCTTTTTGCAGCAGATGAACGTGCGGCCCTCGACGCGGGCGACGTCGTTGAGCGCGCTGCGGTGGTATACGCAGCCCGGCAGTTTTTCCTGGTTGAGCTTGATGAGCTCGCCGGTGATATACGCCTCGCGGCGCAGCTCTTCAAGCTGCGTTTCCGTGCCGTCGATCCAGAGGACCTTGTCCGGCTGCATCAGCGCGCGGCTCTCCTCGACCCAGTCGGTGATATAATGGTTGATCGTATATGCCATTTCCCGGAGCCTCCTATTGTTTTTACATTATATTATTCATAATAGACGGTAAAGTTCCGTTTGGCAATGGCGTATATCGAAAAAAGTGGGGAAATTTGCAATTTTCATTTGTCGAACTTGCGTAAAAGCACATTCGAGAGTGCGGCAAACTGCGCAATGGAGAGCGTTTCGCCGCGCACGGCAGGCGGAAGGCCGGTTTCCTCCATGGCGGAGTCGATGGCAGCGCGGTCGAGCTCGGAGAAGCCCGAACGCAGAGCGTTTGAGAGCGTTTTCCGCCGCTGGGCGAACGCGGCGCGCACGGTGCGGAAGAAAAACTTTTCGTTGTCCGCGCTCGCGGGTGGCGCGGCGCGCCGATCCATGCGCACAACGGCGCTCGTCACCTTCGGCTGCGGCACGAAGCAGTGCGGCGGCACGTCAAAGAGGAGCTTCGGCTCGGCGTACCACTGCACGAGCACGGAGAAGGCACCGTACTCGCCCGTGCCGGGCGCTGCGCACAGGCGCTGCGCGACCTCCTTCTGGATCATCACGGTGACGCTCTCAAAGCAGCCCGCCTCGAGAAACGCGGTGATGAGCGGCGTCGTCACGTTGTACGGCAAATTGGCGCACACCTTCCACGGCCGTTCGCCGAGCGTTTCGGTGCAGATGGCCGGCAGGTCCGCCTTGAGCGCATCGGCAAAGACGACGGATACGTTGTCAAAATCTGCGAGCGTTTCGCCGAGAACGCCCCGCAGCCGCTCGTCCAACTCAATGGCCGTGACGCGGTCCGCGGTTTTTGCAAGCTCCGCCGTGAGACAGCCGACGCCGGGGCCGATCTCCAGCGCGCCGTCCGCTTCCGTGATGCCGCTTTCGGCGGCGATCTGCTGCGGCACCCACGCGGCGGTCAGAAAGTTCTGCCCCATGGATTTGGAAAAGCGGAAGCCGTGGCGCTGCAAAAGCGCCGTAATGTCGCGGTAATCGGTTAGATTCATCGTTCCACCAGCTTTTCGAGCGCAATACGCAGCGCGCCGTCGTCCACGCCGCCGACGAGACGGATCGTGCCGCAGGTCTCAAAGCCGTTTTTGCGCAGCATGGCGCGCATGGGCTCGTTGCCGGGGGCGGTGTCGATGCGGATACCCGCACAGCAGTAGGCGTGGGCAAAGTCGTCCGCGAGCGAGATCATTTCCGAGGCGATACCCTTGCCGCGGTAGGCATCCGCAACCATGATGCGGTGGATCGTGAGATACGGCCCCGCGCAGGAGAGCCATTCGCCCTCAATGGCGGTATATGCTGCCTCACTCCGGCGGCTGATGCAGAGATAACCCGCGCCGTTTCCGTCCGCGGTGAAGAGCCAGCCGTCGCCGCGCTCAATGTCCCGCCGGAAGTCCTCCTCCGCGGGGTAGCCGTGCTGCCACTGGTCCAGTCCCTGCGAAGCGAGAAACGCCTTTGCTTCCTCCGCAATGCCGAGAATGGTGGGCAGGTCGGCTTCCTCCGCGCGGCGGCAGTCGATCTTCGGCGGCACGGGGCGCGGGTGGCGCTCGGCGTCGATCTCGTCGAGCAGCGCCTTGTCCTCGTCGGTCTGCGGAACGAATTTGGCAAAGAGTTCCGGGCGCTTATCCATCGTGCGCTCGAGCATCTTCTTCCGCCGCCAGCGGGCGATCTCGCGGTCTACGCCGCTGCGCAGGATCGACGGCACCTCGCGCCCCTCCCACACGTCCGGGCGGGTGTACTGCGGGTATTCGAGCAGGCCGTCCCAGTGGCTCTCGCCGGTGAAGCACTCTTCGTCCGCAAGCACGCCTGGAATGAGGCGGCACACGGCATCCGTCACCGCCATGGCTGCGATCTCGCCGCCGGTCAGGACAAAGTCGCCGAGGGAGATCTCTTCGTCCACGCACTCTTCGATGAAGCGCTCGTCCACGCCCTCGTAGTGGCCGCACACGAGCACAAGATGGTCGTAGTCCGCGGCGAGACGGCGCGCGCAGCCCTGGTCGAATGTTTTGCCCTGCGGGGACATGTAGATCACGCGGCGGCGCTTTTCGCCCGCCTTGGCGCACACGTCGTCGAGACAGGACTTGAGCGGCTGCGCCATCATCACGCAGCCCCAGCCGCCGCCGTAGGGGTAATCGTCCACCTGCTGCTGTTTGTTTTCGGTATAGTCGCGGATCTGGACGGCGTGGATGTCCAGAATGCCCTTCTTCTCGGCGCGGCCGAGAATGCTGATCTTGAGCGACGCCTCCACCGCGTCGGGGAAGAGCGTCAGAATGTCGATACGCATGGCGTCACATCCCTTCTATCAGATGAACGCGGATGACCTTTTCGTCCGCGTCAATGTCGAGAATAAATTCCGGTACGGCGGGGATGGTGTGCTCGGTCTCGCCCTGCACGACATAGACCTGTCCGGCGGGCATATCGAGCACTTCGGTGAGCTTGCCGATCTCCGCACCCTGCTCGTCCACGATCACCGCGCCGAGAAGATCGGCGATAAAGTGCCGTCCCTTCGGCAGGCGCACGTCGCTGCGGGCGAAGTACACGATCTTGTTTTTCAAAAGCATCGCGCCGTTCACGTCCTCCACATCCGCAAAGCGGACGATGAGCATGCCCTTGTGGACGCGCGACGAGGCGACGGCGCGCGGCGCGCCGTCAATGTAGAGCGTTTTGAGCGGCTTTAAAAACTCGGCGCTGTCGCACCACGGGTCGAGCTTGACCTCGCCCCGCACGCCGAACGTGTTGATGATCTTTCCCGCTTCGAGATACGGCTCTTTTGCCATAGGTAATCCTCCGAAAATATGGGAACCGCAGGGACGGGGCTGCGCCCCACCCCTGCGGTTCGGGTTTTGGGTTTGAGACTCAGTCGAGGATCTCGACCGAGACCTTTTTTCCCTGTCGCTGGGCGACGGCCTTCATCAGCACGCGGATCTCCTTGACCACGCGGCCCTGACGGCCGATGACCTTGCCCATGTCGCCGGGGGCGACCCGCACTTCAAAAACGGTTTCGCCGCCGGTCTCGTGCTCTGTCACGGAGACCTCGTCCGATTTCTCCACGAGACTTTGCACGATGTAGGTCAGCAGTTCTTTCATTCCGGCAGCCCTCGGAATCAGGCTTCGGCTTTCTTCAGCAGACCGCGGACCGTGTCGGTGGGCTGGGCGCCGTTGGAGATCCAGTACTTGGCGCGCTCCATGTCGATCTTGATGGTGGCAGGCTCGGTCAGAGGATCGTAGGTGCCGATCTCTTCGATGAAGCGGCCGTCGCGGGCGAAGTGGCTGTCGGCCACGACGACGCGGTAGAACGGAGCTTTCTTGGCGCCGGCGCGGCGCAGACGGATTTTGACCATGATGTGTTTCCTCCAAAAATGTTTAAAATTTTATATTTTTATTGCTGTGCAACAAAAAGCTGTTAGAAGCCGAACGGCATTTTGCCGCCGCCGCGCTGGAAGCGCTTCATTTTTTTGCCGGAGAGCTGGCGCGCCATCGTCTGCATCATTTCAAACTGCTTGAGCAGACGGTTGATGTCCACCACGCCAACGCCCGCACCCGCGGCGATGCGCCGCTTGCGGCTGGAGTTCAAGATCGAGGGGTTCTCGCGTTCGGCAGGGGTCATGGAGAGGATGATCGCCTCGGTGTGCGCCATGGCCTTCTCGTCGATCTTCGCACCGGCGAGCGCCTTGGCGTCCAGCCCCGGCACCATCCCGGCGAGCTCCTGCAGCGAGCCCATGTTCTTCATGGAGTTGAGCTGGTCGAGATAATCGGTCAGCGTGAAGCGGTTCTTTTTGAGTTTTTCGGCGAGCTCCTGCGCTTTCTTCTCATCGACGGCGGCCTCCGCCTTTTCGATGAGCGTGAGCACGTCGCCCATGCCGAGAATGCGGCTCGCCATGCGGTCGGGGTGAAAGACCTCGATGGCGTCAAGCTTTTCGCCGACACCGGCAAACTTGATGGGCTTGCCCGTCACGGCCTTGACGGAGAGCGCCGCGCCGCCGCGGGCGTCGCCGTCGAGCTTGGTGAGCATCACGCCGGTGATGCCGAGCGCCTCGTCAAAGGCGGCGGCGGCGTTCACGGCGTCCTGACCGGTCATCGCGTCCACGACGAGCAGGATCTCCGCCGGTTCGGTCTCGGCTTTGATGCGGCGCAGCTCGTCCATGAGCGCCTCGTCGATGTGGAGCCGTCCGGCCGTATCGAGGAACACGAGATCGTTTCCGTGGCGGCGGGCGTGGTCGATCGCGTGCTTGGCGATCTCCACCGGGTCGCCCTGCCCTTCTTCGTATACGGGAAGATCGAGCTTTTTGCCGACGGTCTTGAGCTGCTCGATCGCGGCGGGACGGTATACGTCGCACGCGACGAGCAGGGGGCGCTTGTTCTGGCTCTTGCGCATGAGCGCGGCGAGCTTCGCGCCGTTCGTGGTTTTACCGGCGCCCTGCAGACCGACGAGCATCACGACGCTCGGGGACTTTGAGCCGATGTTGAGCTTCTGGCTCTGACCGCCCATGAGCGCGCACAGCTCCTCGTTGACGATCTTGATGACCATCTGCGCGGGGGAGAGGCTCTCAAGCACGTCCGTGCCGACGGCGCGCTCGCTGACGGATCTGACAAAGTCCTTGACGACCTTGTAGCTCACGTCGGCCTCGAGCAGCGCGAGACGCACCTCGCGCATCGCTTCCTTTACGTCCGACTCCGACAGGCGGCCCTTGCCGCGGAGCTTTTTGAAAACGTTATTGAGTTTGTCGGAAAGATTTTCAAATGCCATGTCCCAGCTCCTGTAATGCGGCGGCGATCTCGCGCGTTAAGTTCTGCGCGGCGCCATCGGTCATGGTTTCGAGCCGCGCGAGCTTTTCCTGCGCCGCAGCGAGAATGTCCCGCTCGGCGGCGAAGCGCGCGACCAGCCCGGTCTTCTCTTCAAACCGGCGCATCGTCTCCTCGGCGCGGCGGATGATGTCCCACACGCTCTGCCGGGAAACGCCCTCGCTCTGCGCGATCTCGGCAAGAGAGAGGTCTTCGTTGTAATGCAGGTCAAAATACTCGCGCTGCTTTTCGGTGAGCAGCTCGCCGTAAGAGTCAAAGAGCATCGTGCGAAAGAGCGCTTCTTCCATACTCTCTGCCCCCTCCTGTCAAGGATTTTTCCCTGTCACCGGCACATTATACCCGCCCGGAGCAAGCCTGTCAAGGCTTTTTCGCTGACAGACGGAAAAAAGCCGAAGCGTCTTCCCGGGGGAGAAACACTTCGGCTTTTCGGAGGAAACAGCTCGGTTAAAACCAGGCTTCGAGCCGGATATCGCGTCCGGCGGGAAGCGTGACGCGGCCGGATTCGAGCGCGGTCTCTTCGCCGTTGCAGCGCGCGCGGATCGCGCCCTCGGCGTGCGTATCGACGGTGAACGGCGCATTCTGCGCGCCGATCTCCACAGTCATGTAATGTCCGTCGTGCGCAAAGCGGCGGAAGCGGCCCTTCGCGGTGCTCGAAAAGACCGTCCGGCCGTTCTTTTCGAGCGCGGTGACGCCATCCTTCACGCGCAGAGAGTAAAACCCGTCGGCCATGCGCAGACGCCGGACGCTATTCCTTGTTATGCGTGTCTATTTGCAGAGGTCGCCATTGGATGAACCGGTCTACCTATTCATGGACAAGAAACGCGCCGAGGGCACGCCATACCGCGTCTACATGATGGTCTCCGCCAACAAGTTTCTGCGGATCTACTACGCCACTGTGAAAGCCTATCTGGAGTCGCTGGAACACACCGCCTGATCTTGCCATACAACATTGGCTGGCCGCCGTTTCATTTTTGAGGCGCTAAGCGGCTTGGTTTGGTGCGGTCTTTTTGCGCACCACATTACCTTGAAATTTCTACTTGACTTTTCTTAGCAGGTCTTCGTGCTGAAGGCGCCGAAGGCGATCTGGAACCCGGCGGGGAGAAAGACATAGTTTGCCGGGCTCTCCGCGGTCCAGGTGTTCCAGTATTTTGTTTTTGAAAGCTGTTGCATGCGTTATTCCTCCCTGCCGTAGCAAATGAGGCTCGACGGACGCACCGATACATACACGGTGTCGCCGGGCTGATACGATTCCAGCCCGCAGATGATGCGCAGCATCGTGGATTTGCCGCAGCCGGACGGACCGAGCAGCGAGAGAAATTCGCCCTCGTCCGCTTCACTCGAATATCCCATGCGGTTGAGCAGCAGTATCACGAGCAGCGACAGCAAGATCATCAGCGCGACGAGATCGGTGTCAGTCTGGAGAAAATCCTCCTCCCGCTTGAGGCGCGGGCAGGAGAAGATCATCTTCCGGTCCTGCGTAAAATACCGGACGGGGATCTGGGATACGTGGTTGACAAGGTCGCAGATCTCTCTGAATTCCTTCACGGCGGTACGTCCTTTCGCTTTCTGTATTCTATCATAATTTAAAAATACTACGATTTTTCCGTTTCCGTAAGCGCCATTGTCCGCCGCGCGCATATCGCGCCGGATATTTGGGGAAAATGTTCCATAAATATGCTTTGAAACATGCATTGGAGGCGGAAACTATGGAAACGGTCGTGATAGCGCTCGAAGAGCTGGCGCATTATGCCGAGAGCACGGCGCGCACGATGCCCGTGACGGGCGTTGTGCCGCGCACCGTGGCGGAGGATCAGATCCGGCACGCGCTGCGTGCTCTGCGCGAAAAGCGCCGGCGGCTGGATGCGTCCGCACCCGACGGCGGCGCGCGCTGGCTGCTCGACAATCTCTGGCTGTGCGAGCGGGAGGCAAATGCCGCGCTCGCCGCGTTCCATGCCGCCGGGCGGCTCCGCACCACGTGCGAGGGAGCGCTCGTCCCCGCGCTCTGCCGGGTGCTGCTCGCCTCCGGAGGCGGGCGCGTGGACGAAGAGAGGATCGCCGTGTTTCTCGAAGGCTTCCAGCGGAAAACGCCGCTCACCGGGCGCGAGCTGGCCCTTCTCGGCGCGTCGCTGCGCGCGGCGGTCCTCGTCCGGCTTGCGCAGCTCTACCGGGGCGATACGCCGTCCGGCGCGGCGGCCGCCGTATACTTCACGGCGCTGCGGCACATCGCCTCGCTCGATTTGGACGCGGTGCTGGAAGAGGCCGACGCCGTGGAGCACATCCTCCGGCGCGACCCGGCGGGGGTGTACCCGCGCATGGACGAGCGCAGCCGCCGGGATTACCGCGCACGCGTCGAAACGCTTTCACGGCGGAAAAATAAGAGCGAGGCGCGTGTTGCGGAAGAGGCGCTTCGCCTTGCCGAGCACGCCGAGGGCGTTCGGCGGCGTCATATCGGCTACTGGCTCTATGAAAATCCTCTCGGCACGGGCGTGCCGAGGAGAGACGGCGCGGCGTACATTCTCGCAAACGTCCTCTTCACGCTCGCTCTCTCCGCGGCGAGCGCGCTGTGGACAAAAAGCGTCCTCACGGGAGTGCTGGCGCTGCTGCCGGTCTCGGAACTGGTAAAGGGGCTTTTGGACCGCGTGCTGCTCCGCGCCGTGCCGCCGCGCCGTCTGCCGCGGCTCTCTCTGAAAGACGGCGTTCCGACCGAGGGAAAGACGGTCTGCGTGCTGTCGGTATTGCTCACGGGAGAGAAGGCCGCAGATGGCGCGCTCCGGCGGCTTGAGGAATTTTGTGCGGCCTCCCGCAGCTGCGGGGAAAATCTTCTCTTCGGCCTTTTGTGCGATCTGCCGGAGAGCGGCGAAACGCTCTCGCACGCCGACCGCGCCCTGCTCGACGCTGCTGCCGCCAAGACCGAGACGCTCAACGCTCGCTGCGGCGGGGGCTTTTATCTCTTTACCCGCGACCGGCTCTACAGCCATGACAGCGGGAAATTTGCCCCCTGGGAGCGAAAGCGCGGCGCGGTGTTGGAGCTGTGCCGTCTGCTCGCCGGGGAGAACACGACTCTTTGCGTCCGTGCCGGGGACGCAAAGGCGCTGCGCGGCACGCGCTATATCCTCACGCTTGACGCCGATACGCGTCTCGAACCGGAGAGCGCCAGAGAACTCATCGGTGCGGCGCTCCACCCGCTCAACCGCCCGGCGGTCGATCCGAAGAGGGGAATCGTTTTCCGCGGCCACGGCGTGCTGCATCCGCGCGTCGCCGTGTCGCTTGAGAGCGCGTACCGGAACGACTGCACGCGCCTCTTTGCCCCCGCGGGCGGCGGCGACCCTTACGGCTCGGACGCCGGGGAAGTGTATATGGACGCCTTTCAAAGCGGCGGCTTTGCCGGGAAGGGTCTCATCCATGTGGGGGCGTATCTCGCGTGTCTCGGCGAGCGTATCCCCGAAGGGCGCGTATTGAGCCACGACGCGCTCGAAGGGGCGTTTCTCCGCGGCGGATATGTGAGTGACGTGGAGCTGACCGACGGCTTCCCCTCCGGCGCGGTGAGCTATTATGCCCGCGCGCACCGCTGGATGCGCGGCGACGTGCAGAATCTGCCGTGGCTTTTCCGGCGGGGAAAAGCGCTCCCGCCCATCGAGCGCTGGCGGCTTTTCGATTCCCTCCGGCGCGCGCTGCTGCCGGTGGGCCTGTTCGTATCGTTCGGCGCATGGTTTCTCTTTCCGAACGCCGTGACGCGCCTGCCCGCGCTCTGCGCGCTGTTCGTCCTCTTTCTGCCGGTGCTCCGCTACTGTTTCGGCGTCCTCTTCCGCGACGGGCGGGAGGTGCGCTACAAAAGCGCCGTGCTGCACGGTCTCGGCGGCGAGCTGACGCGCGTTTTCACGCATATGCTCTTTCTCGCGGCGGAGGCGTGGACCAGCGTTTCCGCGATCGTCCTCGCGCTCTGGAGGATGCTTGTTTCGCACCGGCGGCTTCTCCAGTGGCAGACCGCCGAGCAGAGCGAGCGCCGCAGCGCCGATCTTGCCGGTACGTTCGCCGCGATGTGGCCGGTCGTATACTTTTCCGGGCTGCTGCTCGCCTTTTCGCAGACGTTCGCGGGACGGGCTGCGGCCATCTGCTGGATCTTCACGCCGCTTATCGCCCACCGGCTCGGAAGAGAGAAGAAGGAGAAGCCGCTCGACGGCGGGGAGCGGGAATTCCTTCTGCGGCGTGCCGCGGAGATCTGGCGGTACTTCCGCGAAAACTGCACGGCGGCGTCGCATCATCTGCCGCCGGACAACGTGCAGCTCTCGCCCCCGGCGTCGGGCGCGGACCGGACGAGCCCGACGAACATCGCCATGGCGCTCGCGGGCGCGCTCTCGGCGCTCGAGCTTGGCATCGCGTCGGAGACCGAGGCGCTCACGCTCTGCGAAAACATCCTCGATACGGTCGAGCGCCTGCCCAGGTGGAAAGGGCATCTTTATAACTGGTACGATACGAAAACGCTCGCGCCGCTCGATCCGGCGTATGTCTCGACCGTAGACAGCGGCAATCTGGCCGCCGCGCTCACCGCCTGCGCCGCGGGCTTTGCCGCGCACGGCGCGCCCGTTCTCGCAAAGCGGGCGGGAGAGATCGCCGCGGCGATGGACTTTCATGCGCTCTACGATGAGAAACGGCGGCTTTTCCGCATCGGCCTTCTGCCCGGCGCGAGCGCCCCGGCGCAGAGCTGGTACGATCTTCTGGAGAGCGAGGAGCGCCTGACGGCGTATTTCACCATCGCCTCCGGGCAGATCGAACACCGCCATTGGCGGCAGCTCAGCCGCGCGCAGGTGGGCTGTCGGGGGCGGCGCGGCATGGTGAGCTGGTCGGGAAGTCTCTTTGAATATCTGATGCCGGAGCTTTTCCTGCCGCTGTACCGCGGCTCGCATCTTTGGGAGAGCGCCCGCTTTGCCGTATACGTCCAGCGGCGGCGCACGTTCGGCGCGAAAAAGCTCTGGGGCATTTCCGAGAGCGCCTTTTACGCCTTTGACGCCACGGACCATTACCGCTATAAGGCGCACGGCTGCGCACCTCTCGCGCTCTGCCGCGGCGGGAACGGCGAGAACGTCGTATCGCCCTACAGCAGTTATCTTGCGCTCTGCGCCGCGCCGCACGCGGCGGTGGAAAATCTCCGGCGCATGACAGAGACCGGACTCTCCGGCCCTTACGGATTATGGGAGGCGGTCGATTTCACATCCTCGCGCACCGGCGGCGGGCCGGTCTGCGTCCGGTGTGTGATGGCGCACCATCTCGGCATGAGCCTTTGCGCGATCGCAAACGCGCTGTGCGGCGGCGTGCTGCGCCGGTGGTTTTTAAGCGATCCGGCGATGGCCGCGTACACGGGGCTTTTGCAGGAAAAGATCCCCATGGGTGGAAAGCTCCTGCGCCGCGAGCCGGCGGGCGGGGGAAGAGCGGAACGCGCCGGGAACGCCGCGCCCCGGACCGGCGAGGGGGCGGACCCCTTCTTCCCGGACGGCGCGGCGCTCTCGAACGGCGCGTACCGGCTGCTCGTGACGGCGAACGGTATGTCCCGCGCCTCTTGCGGCGCACTTATCCCGTACCGGAGCGCCCGCACGCCGTGGGAGGACGCGCCCGGCATCATGCTCTGGGCCGAGACCGGCGGCGTCCGGCGGCCGCTTTTGCCAAAGCCGTGGGAGAAGAGCGCGCTGCGCTGGCGCTTTATATCCGGAGAAGCGTGCCTGTCGGGGCAGAGCGGGGAGCTTCTCTGGGAGATGCGCTGCGTCGTTTCGCGCGCGTATCCGGGCGAGCTGCGACGGCTGCGCCTGCGCTCCGGGAGCGCCGCGCCGGACGCGGTCATCTTCGGCTTTGAGCCGGTGCTGCTGGATACGCGGGACTATGCCGCGCACCCGGCGTTTGCCCGGCTGGGGCTTTGCACGACGGTGAAGGACGGCGTGCTCATCGTGTACCGCGCGCCGCGGGGAAAGCAGAGCGCGCAGTATCTCGCGCTTGCCTGCTCGCAAGAGGCGGAGTTTTCCTCCGACTTCCGGCAGTTCCCCGCCCGCTCCGGCGCGGGGGAGTTCCGGGAAAATACGGGCTGGCAGAATGAGCCGTATATCGCCGCGCGCCTGCCGCTTCCGGAGGGGAGCGCGTGCGAAATCGCGCTCGCGCTCTGCGTCGCCGGAGACGCGGATACCGCCGCGCTCGGCGCGCGGGAGATGCTGCGGGAGACCTCCGGCTTTGCCATGGCGGACGCCGCCGCTGCGGTCTGGGGCATGGAGAGCGGCGAGAGCGCCGCGGCCATGGAATATCTCCGCGCGCTCACGTTCCCGCCGCTCTGTGCCGAAGGGCGCGCCCTGCCGGGCGGGACGCGGGACGCGCTCTGGCGGCTCGGCATCTCCGGCGATCTCCCCGTCATGGTGTTCGACGGCGGGGAAAACGGCACGGAGACTGCGCTCCGGGAACTCCGGCGGCACGCGCTGCTCGGCGCGTGCGGCGTGGAGTACGATCTCGTGTTCCTCACCGCGCCCGCCGGAGACTACCGGAACGAGCAGCGCGCGGCGATCGAAACGGCGCTCGAGGCGATGCGTCTTTCCGAAACGCTTTCTCTGCCGGGCGGGGTGTACTTTGCCTCCCGCGGCGAGCGCGAGGCGCTTCTCGCTGCTGCCGCCCTTTTCGGCGACGCGGCGGGGACGTCCCTCCCGGCGGGGCGGGCACGCTCGCTCCGTCTTCCCCCGGCGGCGCAGGAGGATACCGGTACGCCGCCGGTGTCCTATACCGACGACGGGGAAGTGAGCTTTCAAACGCCGCCGGTGCCGCCGCGCGCGTGGGGCAATATGCTCTATGGCGGCGGTCTCGGCTGCGCCGCGGCGGACAGCGGCCCGGCAGCGCTCTGGCTGGAAAACGCCCGGGAATGTCCCGTCGTCCCGTGGTCGGGCGACGCGCTCGCCGCGGCGGGCGCGGAACGGCTGTGGATCGAAACGGAGCACGGCGCAGAAAGCCTCTTTTCGGATGGCGGCGCGTGCAGCGTAACGTTCGGCTTCGGCTATGCCCGCTGGGAGAGAGATACCGGCGGGAACCGCGTTTCGGTCACGGCGTTTATCGTGCCGGATACGCCGGTGCGCGTGCTCCTGCTCGAGAGCGGCGCACCGTGCGAGGTCTCGTATTTCGCGCCCGTGCAGCTCGCGCCGGAGAGGGAGGACGCGGCTTCCGCGTCCGTTTGGCGCGACGGCAGTGCCCTTCGCGCGGAAAACCCGCGTTGTCCGTATAAGGATGTGCGCGTGACGCTGCGGTGCAGCGCGCCGTGGGTCTCGGCCGGGACGAACGCGCGCTTTCTCTGCGGCGAAGGCTCCGGCACGCTCCGCCGCGGCTTCCCGGCGCTGGCCGGGACGTTCCGGCTGGAAAAAGAGGCGGTACTGCTGCTCGGCACGGCGGATGTCCCCGCGCTGCTCGATATCGCGCGGGCCAGGGAAGAGCTGACAAAGACGAAGGCGTGGTGGGCGCATCGCGTGCGGCGTGAAAAATATTCCGCCGCCATGCCTGAGTGCGTGCGGCACCTCGCGCCGTGGAGCGCGTATGCCGCGCTCTGCTGCCGCGTGCTGGGCAGAGGAAGTCTCTACCAGAGCGGCGGCGCGGTCGGCTTCCGGGATCAGCTGCAGGACCGCATCAATCTCCTGCCCATCGACGCCGCAGGCGCAAGAGCGCACATTCTCGCGTGCTGCGCCCACCAGTACGCGGAGGGCGACGTGCAGCACTGGTATCATCCGACCGGCGGCGAAACGGACAAGGGCGTGCGCACCGACTGCAGCGACGATCTTCTCTGGCTGCCGTGGGCGGTGTGCGAATATGTGCGCGCGACCGGCGACGAGAGTCTCTGCGCCGAGGCCGCGCCGTATATCGCCTCGCCGCCGCTCGCGCGCGGCGAGCACAGCCGGTACGAAACGCCCGCGCTCTCCGGCGAGAGCGGCACGGTGCTCGACCACTGCCACCGCGCCGCGGCGCTCGTTCTCCGGCGCGGTGTCGGAGAGCACCGCCTGCTGCGGATGGGCGGCGGCGACTGGAACGACGGCTTTGACGCCATGGGTGAGAGCGCAGAGAGCGTGTGGCTCACATGGTTCGCCTCCGGCGTGTTCCACGATTTTTCCGCTCTGCTAACGAGACTTGGAGAATCGGGCGCGGATCGCTACGAGACAGCCGCGGCTGCGCTCGGCGCGGCGGCGAACGAGGCGTGGGACGTAGACCACTATCTGCGCGGATACTATGCCGACGGCACGCCGCTCGGAGCATCCGGCGCGGCGGCGTGCCGCATCGACTCCGTGGCGCAGAGCTTCGCCGCCTTTTCGCCCTATGCCGACAGAGATCGCGTGCAGACGGCGCTCACCGCGGCGCTCGATGCGCTCTGGGACAGGGAGAAACGGCTTATCCGCATCTACGCTCCGTCGTTTCTGCCGGAAGAGCGCGCGCCGGGGTATGTTTCGACCTACGGGCCGGGCTTTCGTGAAAACGGCGGGCAGTATACCCATGCGGCGGTGTGGCTCGCGCTGGCACTGCATCGCGCCGGACGGCGGGAGGAAGCGGCGGCACTCGCGGAGGATATGGCGCTCTCGCTCGCCGCAGACGGATACGGCGCGGAGCCGTTCGTCCTTTCGGCGGATATCGCGTATGCGCCCGGAAAGGAAGGACGCGCGGGCTGGAGCTGGTATACGGGCGCGGCGGGCTGGTATCTCCGGCTGCTGCGCGGGCTGTACGGCGCGGAGCCTTGAGGAAAAAATTCACATTTGCGCTATGAACGAGGGGAAAAACGTGATATACTACTTTCGTATATTCAAAGGAAAAGAGGTGTGACCGTATGGAATACTTCCGCGAAGAGCTGTTCCCCTGCGTATCGCTGACGGCGGTGCAGACCGACAAATTCAAAACCGGCTGCATGACCGCCTATCTTCTCACACAGCTGCACCGCGAAACGGCGGCGGAAAATGCCGTGCTGCCGTATGTGCTGCGGCGCGGCACAAAGTCGCTGCCGGATATGCGCCGCATTTCCGAGCGGCTCGACGCGCTCTATGGCGCGGAGATCGAGCCATCGGTGCGGAAGCTCGGCGAAATTCAGGCCGTCGGCTTCTATGCGGGCTTTGCCGAGGACGCATATCTCCCCGGAGAGACGGACGTGCTCGGCGAGGTCGTATCCCTGCTCGGCAAGCTGTGGCTCTCCCCGGCGACGCGCGGCGGGCTGTTCTTGCCCGCATATGTCGATTCCGAGCGCGAACAGCTCGTTGAGCGCATCGAGCGCGTAAAAAACGACAAGCGCAGCTGGGCTTTCCAACGCCTGCGGGAGAACATGTGCGCCTATGAGGACTATGCGACCGGCGCTTACGGCACGGCGGACGAGGCCGAGAGCATCCACTATGTGAAACTCACAAAGCACTATAAGGAACTTCTGACTGTCTCCCCCATGGAGTTTTTCTACTGCGGCAGCCGCCCGGGAAAGGAAGTGGCGGCTATGCTGCGCGAAGCGTTCGCGCTGCTGCCGCGCGGCGAGATCGATCTCGATCTCGGCACCGATATCCGCATGAATGCCGTGGAGGAAAAGCCCCGGTACTTTACCGAGGAGGACGAGATCTCGCAGGGCGTGCTCGCCGCCGGCTTCCGGCTCGGCGAGTGCATGGACGATCCCGACCCGGCAAAGCTCGCCGTGTTCAACGCCGTGTACGGCGCGGGCGTCACCTCGAAGCTCTTTCAGAATGTCCGCGAAAAGCTCTCGCTCTGCTATTACGCCTTTTCGAGCACCGATACGCTCAAGGGCATCATGGCGGTGCTCTCCGGCATCGAAGTGGATAAGTACGACGAAGCGCTCAAGGAAATCCTCGCCCAGCTCGACGCGGTGCGCGCGGGCGATATCTCGGAGGCCGAGCTCGCCGCGGCGCGGCGCAGCGTGGCGAACGATCTTCGCACCGGCGCGGACAGCCCGTACTATCTCGCGGACTTCTATCTGCGAGAGACCGTGCAGGGGACGGATGCTTCGCCCGACGATATCGCGGCGCTTGCCGAGATCGTCACGGCCGAGGACGTGGCAGCCATCGCGCGCGGCGTGGAGCTGGACGCCGTATACTTTCTCCGCGGAGAGGAGGCCGAGACCGAATGAACAAGCACGAATATCCGAATCTCGGCGAAACGCTTTATGAAGAAGTTCTTCCGAACGGACTTTCCATCCTCGTCGCGGTCAAGCCGGGCTTTTGCAAAAACGCGGCCTTTTTCGCCACGCGCTACGGCGGGGCGGACCGCCGCTTCAAGGTAAACGGCGAGTGGATCGATACGCCAGCGGGCGTCGCCCACTTCCTTGAGCACAAGATGTTCGACATGCCGGACGGACGCAACGTCCTTTCCGACTTTGCCGCGCTCGGCGCGAGCCCCAACGCCTTCACCGGCACCGGCCACACGGCGTATTACTTCACGGGCTCGGAAAACTTCATGGAAAATCTCCGGCTTCTGCTCACCTACGTCTCCACGCCGTACTATACCGACGAGAGCGTCGCCAAGGAGCAGGGCATCATCGGACAGGAGATATGCATGGGCGAGGACAGCCCCGGCTATGCCGGATATTTCCAGCTCCTGAGCGCGCTCTACGACCACCACCCCATCCGAGAGAACATCGCCGGTTCCATGGAGAGCATCGCGCAGATCACGCCCGAAACGCTCTACCAATGCCACAGCGTCTTTTACCATCCATCGAACATGGTGCTCTGCTGCGTCGGCGACGTAGACCCCGAGGCGATCGCGGCGGCGGCGCGTGAGATACTGCCGGACACCCCCGGCGAAAAGCCGGAGCGCGACTACGGCGCGCCCGAAACGCTTCTGCCCGCCCGGACGCGCGTTGAGAAAACGATGAGCGTTTCCGCGCCGCAGTTTCTGCTCGGCGTGAAGCTGCCGTATCCCCCGTCCGGCGCGGCGAGAGCGCGGCAGAAGCTCCTTGCGGAGCTTGCCGGCGAGTGCCTGTTCGGCAAGGCCTCGGCATTTTTCAACGACCTCTATGCCAACGGACTTCTGAACGGCGACTGCACCGTCGAATACGATTCCTCCGCCGGAACAGCCATGCTGTTTCTCGGCGCGCAGGGCCGCGATCCGGACGCTGTGGCGGAGGCGGTGCACGGGGCCGTGTCCGGCGTTGCGCTGCGCGGACTGGATAAAAACGCGCTCGAACGCTGCCGCCGCGCGAAGTACGGCCGGCTTCTCGGCTCGCTCGATTCCTTCGCCGCCTATGCCATCTCGCTCGCCGAGAGCAAGCTCGACGGCTGGGATGCGCCCGACGCGTTCACCGTGCTCGAATCCATCACTCTCGCGGAGTGCGAGGCGTTCCTCTGCGAAAACCTCACGCGCGAGCGTCTGGCGCTCTCCGTGATCCGTCCCAACGCCTGATTTTCCCGCAGCGAAAGGAGTTTTCCCCATGCCCGAAGCATTTCCCGGCGCGATCATCACATTTCCCATGCTCGGCGAGAGCTTTTCTCTCAACCCGAGCGGTACATACACGCTCTTCGGCCATACGTTTTACTGGTACGGCGCGATCATCGGTCTCGGCTTCATTCTCGCCGCGCTCTACTGCATGTGGCGCGCGCCGAAGGATTTCGGCGTTTCCAAGGACACGCTGACCGACGTCGTGCTCATCGGCCTTCCCACGGCGATCATCGGCGCGCGGCTTTATTACGTTTTCTGCCACTGGTCGAACTACGTCGGCGACACCGTGTGGCAGACGCTCTGGAACTGGTGCAAGATCTGGGAGGGCGGCACGGCCATCCCCGGCGGACTGCTGCTCGCAACGTTCTGCGTGTGGCTGTACGCGAGAAAAAAGAAGATCCCCTTCGGCGCGATCATGGACTGCGTCGTGCTCGGACTGCTCATCGGGCAGATCATCGGGCGGTGGTCCAACTTTATGAACCGCGAGTACATCGGCGAGGTGACGGACATCTTTTGCCGTATGGGACTCACGACCGGCGGCACGACGTACTATGTGCATCCGCTGTTTCTGTATGAATCGCTCTGGAATCTCGTGGGCTTCATCTTCCTCGCCATATGGACGCGGAAGGGGAAACGGCAGTACGACGGACAGGCGACGCTGCTGTACTTTGTCTGGTACGGTCTCATCCGCTTCCTGCTCGAGCCGCTGCGCACCTCGCCCCTGCTCATTCCCGGCACGGCGCTGCGCGCCTCGCAGGTGATCGGCGGCGGCATGTGCCTTGTCGCGCTCGTGATCCTCGTTGTGCAGAGCCGGAGACCGCACAAGCCGGAGGATCTCTATGTGAACCGCGTCCGCGCACAGAGCGCCGCGGCGAAAGAAGAGGAAAAAACACCGAACGGATCGGAAGATAAAACCGTCTGATAACCGGAAACCAAAATCTTGAAGGAGGAAACAGAACATGAACTTCAATTTCGATTCTCTTATGGACACCATCTCCAACCTGCGCGAGCGCGGCGCGGAATACGCCAACGTCGCCATGGACAAAACGAAAGATGCCGCCCGTCTCGCCAAGCTCACCGTTTCGCTGACGGGGGAGAAGGACGCGCTCAAAAAGGCATATATCGAGCTCGGCAAGGCGTACTACGAAGAGCACCACAACGATGCCGAGGGCCTGTATGCGCAGCTCGTGGAGGAAGTGGATGCGGTCAATGCGCGCATCGAAGAGATGCAGTCGGAGATCGACGCGCTCAAGGGCTCGTTCCACGTGAGTGCGGACGCGAGCTTTGAGAATGTCGTCGCGCAGGACGAGGACGGCGACGAGGACATTTCCGTGGAGATCACGATCGAGGAGGAGCCCGAAGCGCCCGCCGCGGAGACCGCGGAAGAGCAGCCGGAAGAGCACACCGAAGAGTAAAAACGGTTCCGGCGGCAGAGAAACTCTCTGCCGCCGGAAATCTTTATTTTTTGTGTTGACAAATGCGATCGGATTTGCTATTATATCCCTCGCTGGATTTCCTGCTGGTATAGCTCAGCCGGTAGAGCAGCTGATTTGTAATCAGCAGGTCGGGGGTTCGAATCCGTCTACCAGCTCCACTTTTTTCTCGGTGGGTCAAGTGCATATGGGGGAGTTCCCGAGTGGCCAAAGGGGACAGACTGTAAATCTGCTGGCAATGCCTACGGTGGTTCGAATCCACCCGCCCCCACCAAAAAGCCCGCATCGCAAGATGCGGGCTTTTTCTTAGTATTGTCCTGGCGGGAGATTCGATCCGAGCGGGAGTGAATGGAGCGCCGGAGGCGCTCCAGAGCCGCGAGACGGCCCGCACCGCAGTGCGGGCGTTTCGGTTCGTATGCGGTTTTTCCGCAGGAAAGAGAATGCCGGCAGAAAGCCGCAGACGTTAAGAGAGAAGGATGCGGTCGTTATCGAGCGCCGCGCCCGTGCCGGATTTGAAGCGATCCAGCAGATCGTTTACCTCCATATGAGCGCGTTCCGCCCCGCTGACGTCCAGAACGATCCGGCCGTTGTTCATCATCAGCGTCCGATTGCCGAGCGCGAGCGCGGCGCGCATGTTATGCGTTACCATCAGGCATGTCAGCTTCTGCTCGGCTGCGATGCGCGTGGTCATGGCCAGAATTTTCTCTGCCGCGCCCGGATCGAGCGCTGCCGTATGCTCGTCGAGCAGCAGGAGCTTCGGCTTGGCTATCGTCGCCATCAGGAGCGTCAGCGCCTGGCGCTGACCACCGGACAGAAGACCCACCGGCTGCCGCAGCCGGTCTTCCAGACCCATATCCAGCTCGCGCAGCTGTTCGCGGAAATATTCGCGGTCACGGCGGCGGATCTGCCCCAGCCAGCCGCCGCGTCCGGCGGCAAGCGCCAGGTTTTCTTCGATCGTCATACCCGGCGCGCTGCCGCGCATCGGATCTTGAAACAGGCGGCCGATAACTTTCGCGCGCTGGTGTTCCGGCCAAAACGTCACATTTTGGCCGTCGAGCAGGATCTCCCCGCTGTCTGTCAGAAAGCTCCCGCTGATCGCTCCGAACAGCGTGGATTTTCCGGCGCCGTTCGCGCCGATAATAGTGATAAAATCTCCGTCCGGCACACTGAGCGACAGATCGTGCAGAGCGCATTTCTCGTTGACCGTTCCGGGATTGAAAGTTTTGGAAATACTCTTCAGCTCCAGCATGCGTCTCAGTCCGCCTTTCTCTGCATTCGGCGCCGGATGACCGGCAGCTGCGTTTTAAGATAGGGAATGGAAATGGCGAGCACGACGATGACAGCCGAAACGAGCTTCAGCATGAATGCCGGCATATCCAGCCGCAGCGCGACGGTATAGACCAACCGGAAAATTATCGCGCCCAAAACTGCGCCCACCGCGCGCCGGAAGATCCCGCCGCGGCCGAGGACGGTGCTGCCGATCAGGAGCGAGGCCAGTGCGATGGTCACCATGCCCTGCCCGATGTTGATATCCGCCGCCTTTTGGTACTGCGCGAGCAGACAGCCGGACAAAGCCGTGAAACTGCCTGCAATGCACAGGCCGATCGTTGTGGTTATCGCCGGGTTGATGGACGATGAGCGCACCATGTCCGGGTTGTTGCCGGTCGCGCGGATCGCAAGCCCCATTCGGGTACGGAGGAACAGCGTCAAAAACAGGACGATCAGCGCCGCCGCAGCGAGAGCGGTCAGGAGCTTATACTGCCCGGCCAGCGGAGTGCCGGCCAGCGCGGTTTTCATCAGAGAGAACACCGTCTGCGTTTTGTTGAGACTCAGCAGCGACGCGCCGCCCATAATGGCGATGTTGATGGAATACAGCGCCGTATTCACGATGATGCCGGCCAACAGGCTGTTGATGCCCATGCGCGTCTGCAAAACGGAAACGATCAGTCCGGACAGCAGCCCCGCAGCCATTGCCGCGAAAATCGCCAGTATCGGATGCCCGGCCATTGCGGTGACCGCGCCTGTCACCGCGCCCAGCGTGAAGCAGCCGTCTGTGGAAAGATCACAGACATTCAGCATCGTATAGCTCAGATACAGCGCCAATACCGTCACGGAGCAGATCAGCCCCAGCTCCAACGCCGTCTGTATCAGCCCCTGAACACTCGATAGATCCATGGTGGTTTTCCTCTTTCTGCTTTTTGGAATTTGCCCGGAGCCGGTCGTACATCCGGCTCCGGGCGATCTGTTCGTTTTGCCGAATTCGGTTTCAGATCTGGATCATGAGAAGCTCTCCGCCGTCGTCAGCGTGGCGATTTTGGTGCAGTACGGCGCAAACGCCTGGGAGAGTGCGTCAAAGTCAAGGCCCAGCCCCGCGCAGGTTTCCGTGTTGATGGTGGCGGTACCGTTATCAAAGGTCCGTACCGGCGTGGAGGCCGGATCGGCACCGTTCAAAAGAATGTCCGCGATCATGTCCGCCGTCTCCCGGCCGAGATTTGCGTAGTCCACGCCATAACCGAGGAACGCGCCGTTGAGCGCGAAGGAGTCGGCACCGGTGTACTGCGGGATGCCCGCATCGATGAACGTCTCGTAAATGGCAAGCTCGGCTTTCATGATGGAGTTGTCGGTCGGGGTAAACACAGCGTCAACGCCGTCGGCAACCATGGCCTGCGCAGCCAGCATGACTTCGTCCGCCGTGCTGCCGGTGTGTTCAACATATTCGATCCCGTTCTCGTCCAGATAGGCCTTGGCGCTGGCAATGGCAGCCGTCGAGGAATCCTGTCCCGCGTCATACAAAAGGCCGATTTTCGATGCATCCGGGTCAGCCGCAAAAATCAGTTTCATGACGGCGGTAGTGTCCAGATAGTCGGATGTCCCGGTCACGTTGCTGCCCGGCGCTTCCAGCGACTCTACGAGACCTGCGCCGACCGGATCGGAAACGGCGGCAAAAACGACGGGCGTCTGGCTGTCCTCCGTGGCCGTCTGCATGCGCATGGCGACAGGCGTGGCAACGCCGACGAGAAGATCGGCGCCGCTGCCCTGGAAGTTCGCAATGATCTGCTCCATCACAGTGGCGTCCGCATTGCAGTTATCATAGTCGATCACAAACTGCACGCCCTTCTCCGTGCTGATCTCTTGCAGTCTTGCCTGGATGTTCTCCACGATCTGGTTCAGGGAAGCGTCGTCTACGTAGTTGCAGATGCCGATGCGGAAGGACTGCGGCTCCGCCGCCGGTCCGGAGTCTCCGTTTGCCGTCTGCGAGGGCTGCGTATCGGACGAGACGTCCGATACGGTCTGTCCGGCGCCGCAAGCTGCTGTCATCAGCAGCATGGCGAAGACCAGGACGAGAACTGCAAGTTTTTTCAGGTTCAGCTTTTTCATGGTGATTTCCTCCATTTTTGGCATTTCGCCATAATTTTTTCGGGTGGCGGATGGAGGAGCCGCTGCCAACGGCCGAATTTGGAGTATAAAAAAACAGCCCCTTATCCCTCATGGGACAAGAGCTGTACTCCTGCGATACCACCCAAATTGACGCTTTCGCGTCCGCTCGCTCATGCGCACCATCATGCGCATCCCGGTGGATAACGGGTGGGAACCCGTCGGTTCCTACTTGCATCCACGCGAATGCGTTCAGACCGCCCTCAAAAGTCCATTCCCCTTACGCCGTTCCGCTGCACTCACACCATCGGCAGCTCTCTGAAGGCCCGGTCTTGCAAGGGTACTCTTCTTTCTCAAAGGTTTCGTTGGTATTTTCTTGTTTGGCGTCATTATATCCGCACCCCGACGGCAAGTCAATTGTCAATTTAAATGAAAAAAATGCGCCGGTGAGCCGCGATTTTCTGTATCCGGTTTGCCGGCGGGTATTTTCTTGCTTTATTCAGCCGGTTTTGCTATATTGAATTTGGCGGTGAAAGAACTATGAAAAAGCTCCTTGGCTTCTTCCTTGCGGTCGTGATCCTTGTGTCGCCGGTACTGGCGGCGGGCGGCTCGACGGTCGTTTATATTACCCGCACCGGCGAATGCTACCATGCTGGAGAGTGCCGCTTCCTTCAGAAAAGCAAGATCGAGATAACGCTCGCGGACGCCGTAGCGCGCGGTTACCGCGCCTGCAAGGTATGCCGTCCGCCGAGTCTGTACAGCGAGGAGCGGCAGGGGCATGCCCTCGCGGGGAGCGGACAGGCGGGCAGTACGCCGTCTCCGGCTCCGTCGGCTTCCCCGACGCCGGCCGCAGAGCCAACATCGACACCGGCACCAACCCCGACGCCCACGCCTGACCCGACGCCGACACCGACGCCGGACCCTGCGGCCAAGGCGTCCGGCGCGGGAAGCGGGCTGCTCTGGGCCGCCGGCGGTGCGGCCGCTACGGCGGGCGTTTACGCGATCTCCGGCGCTGCCAAACGCCGGTTCGGCAGGGCGGCGAAAAAGTAAAGTAATAAAGTAGTAAATGACCGGATGCTTTTGCCTCCGGCCATTTTTGCATACAAAGAATCCGTTTGGTCAGGCTTCGGCGCCCTCCTGCCGCAGGAGCTCTTCCATCCGCGCTTCCAGCGCCTCGTCGGTGCGGAACAGGCGGACGTACTTCTCAAAATCGGCGTTCAGCTCTGCCGGAGTCTTTCCATATACCTGCGCCATGGCGTCCGGCATATTCTCCTGCCGGCTTGAAATCCGGAGTCAGACTCAGCACAGCGCAGATGTGAGAGAAGCAGCTCTCCTGCTGCGCGGCGATCTTTTCGATATCGCGCTCCGCCGGGGCGTTCGCGCCGTAGTGAAGAATGTAATGCTCGGTCTCAAACGTTTGCATGGGCCACCTCCAAAGCTGTGATCCACTCGTGGTATGCCGCTTACGAAAGCTCCGAGGTGCAGTGCGGGCAGCGGGTGGCATCGATGGCGATCTCGCTTTTGCAGTAGGGGCAGACCTTCGTTTTCGGCGCTTCCTCCACGCTCGCTCCCTTTTTCCGGCCGAGCGCCATGATCTTCTTTACAAAAATAAAGATCACGAACGATACGATCAGAAAATCGAGCACCTGCGAGAGGAACGAGCCGTATTTGAGCACTGCCGCGCCCGCGGCCTCAGCGTCGGCGAGCGTGGCGTAGGTGTTCCCGTCGAGCGGAACGAAGAGATTGCTGAAGTCGATCCCGCCGGTCAGCACGCCGACGAGCGGCATGATAACGTCGTTGACGAGCGACGTGACGATTTTCCCGAACGCGCCGCCGACAATGACGCCGACCGCCATATCGACCACGTTTCCCTTTATGGCAAATTCCTTGAATTCCTTTAGTAATGCTTTCATACTATCGCCTCCGATAAGCATGATATCAGCCCGCCATTCCGAAGTCAATGAGTTAATGCGTGCTAACAGAAGGAAGGGCGTGCTAATATTTTGCTGAAAAGTGCAAATATTAACAGAAAATCTATTGACAATGCCGGAACATAAAGATAAAATGCGGGCGAAATCCAAAAGAGATAAGGAGGATACTCTCATGAATTGGGGTAAAGTTGGTCTTTTCGCGGGCGGCGTACTGTTCGGCACGGCGGGCATCAAGATCCTCACCAGCCGCGATGCGAAGAAGGTCTACGCTTTCACGACCGCGGCGGCGCTGCGCGCCAAGGAAGCCGTCATGACGACCGCGACGAACATCCGCGAGGGCGCGGACGACATTCTCGCCGACGCGAAGGCGCTCAACGAGAAGTATGCCGCGGAGGATGCGGGCGAGACCATCGAGGACGCCGCGGAGTAATTCGCCATGAAATGCACGATCCTGCACGATACGGCGGGACGCATCCGTGTCCATCTGGAGCAGCCGCGCATGTCGCTGCTCCAGGCGGACATTCTGGAGGCGTATCTGCGAAACACTCCCGGCGTTGCCGATGTGACGGTCCACGACCGCACCGGCAACGCTACGATTCTTTATACCGGCTCCCGCGCGCCCATCGTCGCGGCGCTCGCCGCGTTTTCCTACGAGAAGTCGGCGGCGCTCGCGCCCGGGCACAGCGTCCGCGCGCTCAACCGCGAATATGAGGGAAAGCTCATTTTCCGCATTGTCCGCCGGTATGCATTGAAGCTCATCCTGCCCGCGCCGCTGCGCGCGATCTGCACATTTGTCCGTTCGCTCCGCTTCCTGCGCGTGGGCATCCGCTGTCTGCTGCACGGGAAGATCGAAGTGCCGGTGCTCGATGCGACGGCCATTGCCGTATCGATCCTGCGCGGCGACTTTGAAACGGCGGGCTCGGTCATCTTCCTGCTCGGCATCGGCGAACTGCTCGACGAGTGGACGCACAAAAAGTCCGTCGCCGATCTCGCCGGAACGATGGCGCTGCAGGTGGACAAGGTCTGGCTCGAAACGACGGACGGCAGCGTGGCCGTGCCGGTCGGCGATGTGCGCCCGGGCGACCGGATCATCGTCCGTACCGGCGGCATGATCCCGCTCGACGGCTATGTCGTCGCGGGCGAAGCGATGGTAAATCAGGCGTCCATCACCGGCGAGGGGCTGGCCGTGCGCCGCACGGCGGGCAGCTATGTCTACGCCGGAACGGTCGTGGAAGAGGGCGAATGCACGATCCGCGTCGATAAGAGCATGGGCTCGGGCCGCTACGACCGCATCGTCCACATGATCGAGGAATCCGAAAAGCTCAAGTCCGACACCGAGGCGCAGGCCTCGCATCTGGCGGACAAGCTCGTGCCGTACAGTCTCGGTGCGACGGGGCTCATCTGGCTTGTGACGCGCAACGTTAACCGCGCGCTCGCGGTGCTGATGGTCGATTTCTCGTGCGCGCTCAAGCTCTCCATGCCGATCGCCGTGCTCTCCGGCATGAAGGAGGCCGGTATCCACCACATCTCCGTCAAGGGCGGCCGCTTCATGGAGGCGGTGGCACAGGCGGATACCATCGTCTTTGACAAGACCGGTACGCTGACCCATGCCGCGCCGCGCGTGGCGGCGGTCGTGCCGTTCGGCGGCAAGGAAGAAAACGACATGCTCGCGCTTGCTGCGTGTCTTGAGGAGCACTATCCGCACTCGATGGCCAAGGCGGTCGTGACCGAGGCGGAAAACCGCCGTATCTCTCACGAGGAGCGCCATTCGAGCGTGAGCTACATCGTTGCGCACGGCATCGCAAGCAGCGTGGACGGCGAAAAGGTCGTCATCGGCAGCCACCATTTCGTGTTTGAGGACGAGAAATGCGTCATCCCCGCGGGCGAGGAGGAGAAGTTTGAATCGCTCCCGGCGGAGTATTCGCATCTCTATCTCGCCACGGGCGGGGTGCTCGCCGCGGTCATCTGCATTGAGGACCCGCTGCGCGCGGAGGCCGCCGAGGTGGTCCGCGGTCTCCGGGAACTCGGCTTTACGAAGCTCGTTATGATGACCGGCGACAGCGACCGCACGGCGAAGTCCGTGGCGGCGGCGGTCGGTGTGGACGAGTACTATTCCGAGGTCCTGCCCGAGGACAAGGCCAACTTCATCCGCCGCGAGCACGAGGCCGGACGGCGCGTGATCATGCTCGGCGACGGCGTAAACGACTCCCCGGCACTTTCCGAGGCGGACGCGGGCATCGCCATCCGCGACGGCGCGGCCATCGCCCGCGAGGTGGCGGACATCACCATCGGCGCGAACGATCTCTATTCGCTTTTGACGCTGCGGCGGCTCAGCTGCGCGCTCATGGACCGGATCCATACGAATTACCGGAACATCATCGGCTTCAACTTCATGCTGATCTGTCTCGGCGTGGCGGGCATCCTGCCCCCGGCGACCTCGGCGCTGCTGCACAATGCGTATACGCTCACCGTGAGTCTCCAGAGCATGACACGCCTGCTGCCCCCGGTGGAAAACGAATAAGCGCGAAAATCGGCTGTCTTGAAAAAAACAGCCGATTTTTTTACCCGTTTCGGCATATGAGCCAAAATATCTTGCAAAGCGGGCGCTGTTCCGGCATAATACAAAGTAAACACAGGGAGACCTGCCCGATATGGGGAGACCCGCCCGAGAGACAGAAACAGGGAGGAACGAAACAATGAAGCACCGGATCCTTGCCGCCATGATCTGCGTCTGCCTTGCGCTGACGAGCTTCTGCATGCCCGCGTTTGCCGATACTACGGAAGCGGAGGTGCCCGCGTCCGTGGAAGAGACGCCCGCACCGGTAGAAGAGACACCCATACCGGTAGAAGAGACGTCTGTGCCGGTGGAAGCAACGCCTGCGCCGGTCGAAGAGATGACCGCAGAGGCAGAAGTCCAGCCGCTGGAAGCGGCGGACGTTCCGAGCGTTCAGGCGAATTGGAACGATCCGAAGATCAACGGTGTGTTTCTCGAAGTCGGTACCTACTATAAAAACGATCCGTCGGATAGACGCGGCTTTTCCGAAGCAACGGCGGACGATTACAATTTCTGTTTTGACGGCACGACGCTCTTTTTGCGGAACGCCGATCTTAAGGGAACAGGGAATGATCCGGAGGGCTCCGATTTGCTTGGCGTCTATGTGCCGCTTGTTATAGATCTGACGGGGGAAAATCGGTTCAGCGTGACAGCCTCTTACGATGCTCCGATCAACGGCACGAACATTACCATCCGAGGCAGCGGCTCTCTCGCCTTAACGGGAGGGACAACGGCGATTACCAGACTGACGGTGGAAAGCGGAACGGTTGTTGCCGATAGGATTCAGCCGCAGTCTTTTGGTGCGTCGGGCAAGGGACTTTATTATAAAGGCGGCAATTTTACTGCCGCAGCATTCGGCGGCGGTGGCGACGGCAGCTACGGCCCGTACTACGGATTGTACATCAGTGCAGAATTTTACCGATGGAAAACGGATTCCGGCAAGGATTATATGCCGTCCATCTTTGAGACCTGCCCGGATCCCAACGGAACATATCTGAGCCTTGTCCAGATGGACGATCCGTTCCGCTCGAAGCTGCGCGTCAACCCCGATACGAACGAATGGGAAGTATCCTACGACAGCGGGACTACGTGGAAATCTCTCGGTGTGAAAGCCACCGGCGGGGACGGCTTGACGCCATCCATCGGCGAGAACGGGAACTGGTGGCTGGGCGATACGGATACCGGCGTGAAGGCTGCCGGAACGGATGGGCAGGACGGCATGGACGGAAAAGATGGTGCCGACGGTCTGACGCCCGTCATCGGAGAGAACGGGAACTGGTGGATCGGCGAAACGGACACCGGAGTAAAAGCCGCCGGTACTGACGGTGCGGATGGCGGGGACGGCTTGACGCCGGCCATCGGCGAGAATGGAAACTGGTGGATCGGAGATACCGACACCGGGGTAAAAGCCGCCGCGGAAGACGGAAAAGATGGTGCCGACGGAAAAGACGGTGCCGATGGCAAAGACGGTATCGACGGCAAGGACGGCACGGACGGCACCGACGGCAAGGATGGCGCGGATGGCAAAGATGGAGCCGACGGGCAGGACGGCGCGGACGGCCTGACGCCCTCCATCGGCGGCAACGGGAACTGGTGGCTGGGCGGTATGGACACCGGCGTGCGGGCTGCCGGAACGACCGGGGCCACAGGCGCTACCGGTGCCACGGGCGCAACGGGTGCTACCGGCGCTGCCGGACGCAACGGCACGGACGGCAAAGACGGGAAAGATGGAAAGGACGGTAAGGACGGCGTCGGCATCCGGGAAGTCTCCTTGAACGATTCCGGCGAGCTGATCGTCGCACTCACAAACGGAACGGAAACGAATCTCGGAAAAGTAACGGGAGAGGACGGCGCGCCCGGCGTCGGGATTTCTTCTGTAAGCGTAGACGAAAACGGTACTCTCACCGTGACGCTCACGAACGGCGAGAGCGTAGAGGCGGGCGCGGTATTCAGCGCGCAGGAGGGTAAAACGGTGAAAACCGTTTCCTATATCACCGCCGCAGCAGCGGCGCTGGCATTCCTATGGCTCGCGGTGCTCACGGTGCTTTTTGCCAAATCCCGCCGCACGGCAGTATACAGATAAACCGATAAAATGGAAGAAAGGCAGCTGCCGGTATAGTGCGCAGCTGCCTTTTTGCTGTAAATTCGGAAAAATGAAATCCGCTATTGACAGAAAAGCCGGGAAAACCTATAATCAAATTGTGATTGTAATCGGTTACAATACAGGGGAAAAAATGAAGGCAACCATTAAGGACGTGGCGCGGTATGCCGGGGTATCCGTGGCGACCGTGTCCCGCTATCTGAATAAAAGCCCGCTGATCGCCGAGACGTCTGCTGAGAAGGTGCGCGGCGCGATCGAGGCGCTGGATTATCAGCCCAGCATGATGGCCCGCGGGCTTCTGCACGGAAACAGCAAGACCGTGGCGCTCGCCGTGGATTACAGTGATTCTGAGACCTACGGCAACGACTACTTCCTGCGCATCCAGTACGGGCTCGAGCATGAGCTGAGCAAAAACGGATATTACCTGATGATCTGTCATATCGGCGGTGCGGACGGCGCGCTGACGCTTCGCTCGCTCATCAACGAAAACAGGATCGACGGTCTCGTACTGCTTAGCGCGCTCGCCAGAGAAGAGGTTATGAGCGTTGTGAACGAGAGCCGGATCCCGTGCGTGATCGCCGGACGGAGCGACGATCCCGACGCGGTCTGGGTCGATATCGACAACATCTCCGCCGGAGAACTCGCCGCGCAAAGGCTCCTGGAAACGAAGCCCGCGGCGGTCGGCTTTCTCGCAAACAGCTTCGATAAAACATTCGTTTTCGAGCGCTTTTCCGGTTACCGTCATGCGCTTGCCGCGGCCGGGATCGAAGAAAACCGCGCTTTTGTGAGCGACGGGCTGACGGACGCCGCGAGCATATCCGCCTTTGTCCGGCAGCATTTTTCCGACCTCTGCGATGCATATGTCGTGTCCGACAGTACGATCGGATTCTACTTCCTGCGTGAACTCTCCCGGCGCGGCGTTCGTGTTCCGGAAGAGGTGCAGGTCATTGGTTTTGACGACAGCGTCCTTGCGGCGGCTGCAGACCCCGCGATGACGGTCGTTGAAATAGACGTAACAAATCTGGGAAAATCCGCAGCAAGGCTTCTCATTGCACAGCTTCAGGCAGAAGATCTGTGTCCGGGACAGAATCTTTTGCCCGCAAGGATCATCCATAGAGCATCGACAAAATAACTGGGCTATATGCCGAGTTATTTTGTTGCCCCAAATTGTAACCGTTTACAATTTAAACTCCGCCGATCCGTGCGATCCGATACCTTGCTGCAAAAAACAAAAGGAGAATAACGTATGATGAAACGTCTGCTGACCATTGCGCTCGTTTTTGCCATGGCTTTTTCCTTCGCGGCCTGCGGCAGTGCTCCCGCGAATGAGGAGACGCCTTCCGCCGCGCCTGCGACGGAGGCTCCGGCAAAGACGCCGGCGGAGACGCCGGGCGAAGAGCCTGTAGAGATCACCTTCTGGCATTCCTACAGCGAGGGCGAGGAAAAGATCTTCACCGAAACGGTGCTTACCGCCTTTGCGGAAAAGTATCCCAACATCAAGGTAAACGCGATCCGTATGCCGTATGAGGGCATGGACGAGCAGCTCGTCACCGCGGTCAGCGGCGACGTTGCGCCCGACGTCATGCGCATGGATCTTACCTGGGTATCACAGATGGCGAAGCTCGGCGCTCTTGAGTGTCTGAACGGCTACGAGGGCTTCGGCGAGATCGCGGCGAACGCGCTCGAAGGCTCGCTGAACACCACGCTTTACAACGGCAAAAACTACGGTCTCCCGCTCAACGCGAACACCACGGTTGCCGTTTACAACAACGCCGTGCTCGCGGAATACGGCTTTGACGCACCTCCGGCAACGATGGACGAACTGCTCGCAGCGCACGGCAAAACCGACCCGGCGAACGACAAATATCTCTTCTGCGTTTCCGGCTCCTATAACTGGGCGATGCTGCCCTTTATCTGGACGCTCGGCGGCAGCGTCACCGATGACGCCTATACCGAAGCGTCCGGCTATCTGAACTCCGAGGCGACCGTAAAGGCGCTGGACACGATCGCCGGATGGTATAACGACAAAACCATCGGCCCCGCGATCCTTGGCGAGCAGCCGGACGGTTGGGGCGGCATTGAAGCGGGCAACTACACCATGTTCGTGGAAGGCCCCTGGTTTTTCAGCTCCGCGGATAAGATGGACACCTATACCCCGGCGCTCATCCCCTCGGTGGAGGGACGCAGCGTTTCCATTGTCGGCGGCGAGGACATCGTTATGACCGCCACCAGCTCCAAGAAGGATGCCGCGTGGACGTTCATCCGCTTCATGGTCGAGGATGAGCAGCAGGTGGCGATGGCGGCGGCAGGCATGATCCCTGTGACCGCAACGGCCATGGAAAAGGTCGATACGAGCGCCAACCCCTATGTCGCCGTTTATATGGAGCAGCTCAAAACGGCGGAAGCGCGCATTCCCTGCTCAAGCTGGCCGACGATCGAAACGATTTTGAACACCGCATTTGAAAGCGTGCTGCGCGGCCAGATGACCTCGCAGGAGGCGTTGGATGATGCCGCCGCGCAGATCGACGAGCTGCTTGCCGCCGAATAAGGCCGAATAAGTAAGCAAGAAATATGTCCGCGGTTCGCCGGACGGCGTCCGGCGAACCGCGGCAGATCAGGGGGAGGGTGATCCGATGGACCGCCGAATCGACCAACTCCGCCGGGGAGGGCGGCAATGGGGCAAAGCCCTGCCGTTCATTCTTCCGGGCTTCGTGCTGATGGCGCTTTTTATTCTCTATCCGCTGCTGCGCAACGTATGGATCAGCTTTACCGAGTTCAACGTCATCAAAAACGAGGTCGTGCGCTTTGTCGGTGTGCAGAACTATATGGATGTAATGAAAGACCGGCACTATCTTACGGCGTTTCGCAATACGCTTCTTTATACGCTCGTCACAGTGCCGGGGCAGATGTTCCTCGGTCTCGTGCTTGCAAGTCTCATCAACGCTGTGCGCCGCGGCCAGACGGCGTTTAAGGTCATATGCTATCTGCCGGTGATCACTTTGTGGGTCGTCGTGTCGCTCATATTCAAGTATTTATTCATGTCCGGCAGCGGCGGACTTGTAAACCACTTTCTGATGAAGCTGCACATCATCTCAAAGCCTGTGGCGTGGCTGCAGGGGGAGTGGACGGCCAATCTCGTGCTCTGGCTTTTCGGCATCTGGAAGGGCGTGGGCTGGGTCATGGTCATCTATCTCGCGGCGCTGCAGGGCGTGCCGACGTCCGTTTACGAGGCCGCGGAGATCGACGGCGCCGGGCGCGTCCGCCGCTTTTTCTCCATGACGCTGCCCATGGTGCGCAACACCACGAACTATCTTCTGACCGTACTTACGATCGGCGCGTTCGGCGCTTATATCCACGTTATGATGATCACCGAGGGCGCGCCTCTCGGCAGCACGAACGAGCTGATGAACTATATGTACAACACTGCATTTTCCGCCTACAACATCGGCTCCGCGGCGGCGCAGTCGGTGCTCATGGGCGTGATCGTGCTGGTGCTGACGATGATCCAGCGCCGCGTGTCCAAAGACCAGATCAACTGAAAGGAGCCCCGGAATGAAAAAACTTGCCAAGCTCCCGACGTACATCGGACTCATTGTTTTCTCCGTGGCCGCGCTGATCCCGTTTCAGTACATGCTTGCGACGGCAATGACGCCGCAGAGCTATTCCATGCCGTATCCGCCGATCCTGTTTCCTCAATCGGCCTACTTCGGCAACTTCGTTGAGGCGTGGAACGCCAACCATTTTAGCCGGTATTTTCTCAACAGCCTGCTCGTCGCCGCCGCCGCGACGGTGATCATCATGCTCGTATCCTCCGCCGGGGCGTATGCGTTCGCGCGCATCTCCTTCCCCGGGCGGGAGTTCGTTTTCTATCTTTATCTTTTTACGATGATGGTGCCGACGGTCACGAACCTGATCCCGCAGTTCCTTTTGATGAAGGAGCTGAAGCTGGTAGACAGCTATCTCGGCCTCCTTTTGATTTACATCGGGATCGGCGTGCCGAGCAATACGTTCTTCCTCCGCAATTTCTTTCTCGGCCTCCCGCGTGAGATGGAGGAGGCTGTCATTGTGGACGGCGGAAATCATTGGCAGATCTACTGGAGGATCGTCCTGCCGCTCTCCAAGCCCGCGCTCGGAACGTTCGCCATTCTCGCGTATTCCAACGTGTGGGACGAGTTTCTCATCGCGCTCACGATGATCAAAACGCCCGACAAGCGCACGCTTCCCATCGCACTCAAGCTCTTTCAGGGGCAGAATCTCAATAACTGGGGGCTGATCTTTGCGGCGTCGCTCATTGCGGTGCTTCCGATCCTGCTCATCTACATCGTATTGCAGAAAAAGCTCATCCATGGCGGGGCCATGGACGGCATGGTAAAAGGATAAAGCTATGCGGCTCTTACACTATTCCATGGAGCATCGCGCGGACTACCCGTGGCAGTTCGTTGCCGGGAGCACCTGCACGCTCCGTCTTCGCTGCAACGAACCGGTACGGTCGATAAACGTTGTGTTCGGCGACCCGTTCTGGTTTTTGAATGGGGACAGGCGGCGGCCCAACCTCCACACGTTGCCGGTCAAGGACAAAAAGACACTTCTGGGCGACACGTTCTATTCGGTCACCCTTGAAATGGAGACGCGAAAGCTCCGGTATCATTTCGAGATCGTTCTGGAAAACGGGGAAACGGTGTTTCTCTCTGAAACCGGGGTCACGGAGCCGCTTTCGGAAGAGTTCCTTCGAGCGTTTCAGGTGCCGTATGTGTACCCGGCGGAGCACTACGCCGCGCCCGCCTGGGCGTGCGATACCGTATGGTATCAGATATTTCCCGACCGGTTCAGCCGGGGCGATGAAAGCACGGAGGCGTTTGTCCCGACGCGGGATAACCGCTTCGGCGGGACGCTCCGGGGGATCGAAAAGCATATCCCGTATCTCAAATCGCTCGGCGTGCAGGGCGTTTATTTGAATCCGATTTTTCAAAGCCCGTCCAATCACCGGTACGATACCGCAGACTATGCACGCATCGACCCCATGCTCGGTACGGAAGCGGATTTCGCCTCGCTCATGGACGAGCTGCACGAAAACGGTATGCGCGTCATGCTCGACGGCGTTTACAATCACGCCTCCTGGCAGCATCCGTTCTGGCAGGACGTTTTGAAAAACGGAGAGAAATCCGCGTACTTTGACTGGTTCTGCGGTGTCAGCATGGAGGCGCTGCGCGGCAAAACATCAAAGGAGCTGACGGCGGACGTTATGCGCGGGGAAAAGCCTTTTGAAAGCTTTGCCTTCGCCGCGGATATGCCGAAATGGAACACCGAAAACCCCGCGGTGCAGGATCATCTCATCGGAACCGCCGCGGAATGGACACGGAAATACGGCATTGACGCCTGGCGGCTGGACGTACCGGACGAGGTCAGTTTCCGTTTCCTGGAGTATTTTAAAAAGCGTATCCGCGAGGCAAATCCGGAGGCGTACATCATCGGTGAAATATGGCAGAAGAGTACGGCGTGGCTTCGTGCCGGGGTGTTTGACGGCGCGATGGACTACCCGCTGTATTTTGCGATCCGCGATTTTGCCATGAAGCACACGGACGGCGTGGAGACCTTCGCCGAAAGGATAAAGGATGTCTATCTCTCCGCCCCGGACTGTGTCCGGCCGAGACAGTTCGCGTTCTGCGGCAACCACGATATTCCGCGGCCGCTCACCGTCTGCGGCGGGGATACGGACCGGTTTGCTGCCGCACTCTTTTTGCAGATGCTCCTCGGCGGCGCGGTGAGCATATATTATGGCGACGAGCTCGGTATGTCCGGCGGCGAGGATCCGGCAAACCGCGGCGCGATGGCGTGGAAAGAGCAGAACGACGAGATAAAAGCTCTGTACATTTCCATGATCCGCTTCAAAAAGGAGCATCGGGGAGAAATGAACGTCACAGAAATGCGCGTGCAGGACGGGGTTCTTTGTCTCACGTTCTCCGGCGGGGATTATACGGTGTATATAGCGGAACCCGGCGGGAAAAAACACTTTGCCGTCCCGGACGGCATGCGCCTTCGCTTCGGCGATGCGCAGCTTTCCCGAGGGTATGCGCTCTTTGAAAGGGGGTGAGGGAGATCCTATGCAGTGGTGGAAGGAACGGGTATTTTACCAGATCTACCCGTGCAGCTTTCAGGACTCCAACGGCGACGGCATCGGCGACATCCCCGGCATCCTTTCGCGTCTCGACTATCTGAAGGAGCTGGGGATCGGCGCGGTGTGGCTTTGCCCCGTGTACGATTCCCCGAACGCCGATATGGGCTACGATATCCGCGATTACGGGAAAATCATGGCGGAATTCGGCACCATGGAGGACTTTGACCGGCTGCTCGAAGAGATGCACCGGCGCGACATTAAGCTCATCATGGATCTCGTGGTAAACCATACCTCCGATGAGCACACATGGTTCATCGAATCCCGAAAGGGAAAGGAAAGCCCGTACCGGGATTATTATCTCTGGCGCGACGGGAAAAACGGGCGGGAACCCAACAACTGGGCGAGCTTCTTTACACCGTCTGCGTGGAGCTTCGATGCGGAGAGCGGGCAGTGGTATCTGCACCTGTTCTCCGAAAAACAGCCCGATCTCAACTGGGAAAATCCGGAATTGCGCCGCGAAATTTACGGCATGATCAACCGCTGGCTTGATAAGGGCGTCGATGGGTTCCGCATGGACGTGATCACCTGCCTTGCGAAAGACCCAATGCTTCCGGACGGTACGGGCAGACCTTATGCCTTCAGCCCGGAATACTTCGCCATGCAGCCGCGGCTCCGCGAGCACCTCCGCGAGATGCGAAAGGCCTGCTTTGCAGACCGCGATTGTATGTGTGTCGGCGAGGCGACGTTCGCAACGGCGGAAAACGCCGCCTCCCTCGTCGGCGACGGGCAGGAGCTCGATATGATCTTCCAGTTTGACCTGATGGACGTGGACGGCGGCGAAAGCAAATGGGATCTCCGAGCGTTTGACCTTATGAAATTCAAAGAGATCGTTGCCCGATGGCAGAAGACGCTCGACTGGAACACGCTCTTCTGGGGCAACCACGACCAGCCGCGCGCCGTCTCGCGCTTTGGCTGTACGGAGAATGAAGAACTGCGCGTCCGGAGCAGCAAGTGCCTTGCCGCGGCTATGTATCTGCTCCGCGGCACACCATTTATCTATCAGGGCGAGGAGCTGGGGATGACGAACTTCCCGTTCGGAAGGGAAGAGCAGCTGCGCGATGTGGAAAGTCTCAACCTGCTGCACCAGAGCACGGATAAGGCGTGGGCATGGCGCGGTATTCGGGCGAAGGGACGGGACAATGCCCGCACACCGATGCAGTGGAGCGCAGAGAAAAACGCCGGGTTCAGCTCTGCCGAGCCATGGATCGCCGTCAATCCCAATTACCCGGAGATCAACGCCGAAGCGGAGAGCCGGGATGAAAACTCCGTGCTCCATTTCTATAGAAAACTTATCCGCCTGCGGAATTCCGCCCCGGCGCTCCGCGGCGGCAGCTTCACCATGCTTTATCCGGAACACAAGCAGCTGTTCGCCTACGAGCGCAGCGGGGAGGGGGAGACGTATACGGTCGTCTGCAATCTGAGCCGCGCGGAATGCGCCGCACCCAAACTTTGCGGCGAGACCGTTCTCCAAAACTGCGAGTTTACCGATACGCTGCCGCCTTACGGCGCGGCAGTGATCCGGACGGTGAGCTGACCGGCACCGTCCCCGCTCTCGTTTGTTTCCTCCGCAGAGCGATTTTTCCGGCAGAAAGGCCCTGCATCCGCGGATGCAGGGCCTTTTCCTTTACGTTTACTTTGATTATTGCAGGGAGTTTATGCCATGATGCCGGTGGACTGGAGGAAGAGAATGAGCATCATTACCGGCACAACGAAGCGTACCATGACCGCGTACAGCCGCTTGCGGCGGAACGCCGCGCCGCTGCTCTCGACCTCTTCGATCACGTAGTCCGGGGACTTGACCCAGCCGATGAGCAGTGCGGAGAGAAGCGCGATGAACGGCATCATAACGCTGTTGCTCACATAGTCCATGAGATCGAGCAGCTGCCCGACCGAGCCGTTTGGCAGAGAAATCTCGCAGTAAAACACGCTGTAGCCGAGCGCAATGACTGCCGACGCCGCGAGATAGATCACCGAGAGCACGCCGACGGTTTTCTTTCGTGGCGCGTGGAAGATGTCCATGCAGTTGGCGGTGATGGATTCGAGCACCGAGATGCAGGAGGTGAGCGTTGCAAAGATCGCCGCGACGAAGAACAGTACGCCCACTACCGTTCCGGCCTTGCCCATGGCGGCGAAGACTTTCGGGAGCGAAACGAACATCAGCCCCGGTCCGGCGCTCATGCCCTCCGTGCCGGAGAAAACGTACACCGCGGGGACGATCATCATCCCGGCGATCAACGCGACGGCCGTATCGAAAAACTCGATCTGGCCGACGGCGCGATTGAGATCGACGTCCGGCTTCACATATGAGCCGTAGGTGATCGTTATGCCCATCGAAACGCTCAGCGAGAAGAACAGCTGGCTCATCGCGTCGAGCAGGATCTGCAAAAACCGGCGTACGGTCAGACCCTCGATGTGCGGCGTGAGATAGTAGAGAAAGCCCTCCATGCCGGTGCGCACCGTCCCGGCACCGTCGGTATGGCGCAGCGTCAGCGAGTAGACGGCGCCCGCGACGATGAGCACGAACAACACCGGCATCATCCAGCGCGACACGCGCTCGATGCCCTTTTCGACGCCGTTATAGACGATGAACGCTGTCACGCCCATGAAGAGCAGAGCAAACACCGCCGCCGAGACTGGTGAGGTGATGAAGTCCATAAAGAAGCCATCCTCCGCTGCGGCGGCGGATTGCCCGGTGAGATATACGACGGCGTATTTCGTGATCCAGCCGCCGATCACAGCGTAGTACGTCATAATGATGACCGGCACGAGAAACGTCAGCACGCCGAGAAACTTCCACTTCGGGTGCATCTCCGCATATGCGCCGATGACACTCTTCTTCGTCCGGCGGCCGATGGCAATGTCGGATGTGAGCAGCGTAAAGCCGAACGTCAGCACGAGCACGATATAGATGAGAATGAACAGCCCGCCTCCGTTCTTCGCGGAGAGATACGGGAACCGCCAGAGATTTCCCATGCCCACGGCGCTCCCCGCCGCGGCGAGAACAAAGCCCGCCTGTCCCGAAAAATGACTTCTCTTTTTTCCATGATCGATCTCTCCTCTTTTGGTTGCCATGAGACCATACCATATGATATGGTGTAGTATCAGTAAACCAAATGTTTTTGAGACTATATATAGTATTTTTTAATGGATATGTGACTATGAAAGAGATCAAGGACCGGTACGAGATTTTTTTGAAGGTGTGCGAAACGGGCAGCTTTTCCGCCGCAGCGGAGGTGCTGAGCTATACGCAGTCGGCCATCAGCCAGATGATGGCGGGACTGGAGGAAGAGCTGGACGTGCAGCTCTTCGTGCGCGGGAAGAAGGGTGTTGTCCCGACGGACAACGGCTACCGGCTGCTGCCGTACATCCGAGAGATGGTCAACCAGAAGGGCAAGCTGCGGCAGGCGGCGTTCGAGATCAATCACCGCGTGGAGGGGACGATACGCTCATCATGGCGTTCGTGCGTGCCTCGCTCGGCGTGACGATATCTCAACAGCTTGTAATGGATGCCTTTTCGCACGGTCTCGCCGCCGAGCTGCCGGACGATCGGACTGGCGTTCGCGCGCGCGACAAATTCCGTCGTGGCTCAGACGCTGCTTAGCTATATGCAGCAGAGGCTGGCATAAAGCGGTCAGCTCCTGTCCGCAAAGATGGAATTTCCATAATTTACCACCCTAGAAAAAACCATAGAAAATCTTTCCCGGCCCGCCAGAACGTACAGAGGCGGGCCGGGA
>ERZ808240.848-NODE-848-length-39341-cov-11.976506_pt1 | contig 39341 bp, 27 predicted proteins | sample MGYA00521084_ERZ808240 | MGnify/ENA primary metagenome ERZ808240 (study PRJEB31516, sample SAMN03275571) | gut metagenome | biome: mammalia-associated habitat; material: feces | host: Papio cynocephalus | place: Kenya | collected 2012-08-06 ... | reverse complement strand
GTTAATTTTTATTCAACATCACATCTTACACCGTAAAGTTATTATATAATTTCTTAGCCAACAAGAGAGTTGCGGCTTTTTTAACTGAAATAATTATTTCTTAACTTATCGGTTCTGATAGGTCAACGGAAATATGTAAATATGACATGAAGCTGTCTTGATGCTGTCTAACTCAACATTTTTATATGATGAGCCAAGCAAATTGCGCTTTTTTGGTTAAATTTGCAAGCCAAAACGGAAATACATGAAGAAGAGTGACATATTGCTTGCCAAGATACGCAATGGCGAGGAGATGACGAGACGGGAGAAAATAAGCCTTATCATAGACTTGAGCATTCCGTCTATGCTCGCCCAGATAACCACCGTGATGATGTTCTTCATCGATGCCGCCATGGTGGGTCACCTCGGTGCCGCGCAGTCGGCAAGCATAGGCTTGATAGAGACCACGACATGGCTTATGGGTTCCATTCTCTCCGCCGTGTCGGTCGGTTTTTCCGTGCAGGTTGCCCACTTCATTGGTGCCAACGACTTTTCCAACGCCAGGCAGGTCTTCCGTCATGCCTTGGCGTGTGGCATCGGCTTCAGCGTGTTCATGGCAATCGTTGGTGTGACAGTGGCTCCCATGCTGCCCTTTTGGCTTGGCGGCAAGGCGGACATCGCCCCCATGTCGTCTGCCTACTTTCTAATTTTCAGTATTACCCTGCCAGCTGTGCTCGTGTATCACCTCACGGCGGCAATGCTCAAGAGCGCGGGCGAGATGCGTGTGCCCAGCGCGTTGTCGATAATGATGTGCTGCCTTGACGTGCTTTTCAATTACCTTTTCATATATATCCTTGGCTTGGGTGTGACAGGAGCTGCGCTTGGCACGATGACCGCTTATATCCTTACGGCTATGCCAATGTCGTGGCAGGCAATGTGGAAAAACAAGATTCTCGCCCTCAACCTCGACCATGCTCAATTCGTGTGGAAATGGAAATTCGTGAGAAACGCCGCCAAGATAAGCCTGCCGATAGCGGTGCAAAACATTCTCATGGGATCTGCCCAGGTGGTCTCCACCCTCATCGTGGCACCATTGGGCAATGCCGCCATTGCCGCCAACTCGTTTGCTATCACTGCCGAGAGCCTCTGCTATATGCCGGGCTACGGTGTGGGTGACGCGGCGTCCACGCTCATTGGCCAAACCTACGGTGCTGGCCGTCGCCGACTGTGCTACAACTTCGCGCATCTCACCATTGGCACTGGCATGATAGTGATGGCTTTCATGGGAATGTTGATGTTCGTTTTCGCGCCAGAGATGATAGGCTTCCTCTCGCCAGTTGAGGAAATCAGGCAACTTGGTACTGAGGTCCTGCGCATAGAAGCCTTTGCCGAGCCTTTCTTCGCCGCGGCGATAGTAAGCTATTCCGTTTGCGTGGCCGCCGGCGACACCTTGAAACCCGCCATGATGAGTCTCTTCTCCATGTGGTGCGTGCGCCTTACCTTAGCTTGGTGGCTGTCTCAAAGCCATGGCTTGCGAGGCGTGTGGATTGCCATGGCCACGGAGCTTACCTTTCGTGGTTCCATTTTCCTCTTGCGAATATGGAAAGGAAGGTGGAACAATCTTGGACGGCAAGGTGACAGAATTGTAAGATGTAAGGTTTTATAAATTAATAGTCACATATCATGTCCATCTCCGACTATATGCAAACCCAACCGTTGTTGCAAGTGGCGGCAATGTTGTTGCTGGGGATTGTAGTGGGCGATGGGCTTTTTCGTTTTCTGCCAAACCTGCCTTCATGGTCCATGCTGGTTTGGCTATCGATGATGTCATTGTGTCTTGCCGCCGAGTTGTTGCTGAGGCGCAAGCCTTATACACAAAGTCTGCTTTTGCTCATTGCCGTCTTCCTTGCCGGTGTAGCGTTGGCAGGCAAGGCGAATCGCCAGGTGTCATTTCCTTTCAGCGAGGAAAATACGATAACCTATGAGGCGGTAGTGACAGCGGAGCCACGGGTTAGGGGGAAGACGCTGCAATGCGACCTCGCCCTTGTCTCAATAGGAGGGAGGCAGCTCGACAAGGCCATAAACGTGAAAGCGAACATTCTTCGCGATACTATCACTGGCGACTGGCGAGCCATAAGGTTGGGAACAGGCATAGAGGCTCGGTCGGCCATGATGCCATTGCGAAACTATCGTGATGGCAACTTCGACTACGCGCGTTGGCTCCGCTGTCATGGTTTCCGTGCCACAACGTTCATTTACCTCACCGATTGGCGAATCGCGAGGGTCAGCCTTAAACCGATGACGACCATTGGGCGACTTCGGCTTAAGGCCATGGGCTTGAGGCAAGGGTTCGTGGCACGGCTCAACCTTGGCAATGATGAGCGACGGCAGTCTGCCATCGTGGCAGCGATGGTCTTGGGCGATAAGATGGCTCTCGACCAAGACACTAAAGACGCGTTCTCTGTCTCTGGCGCATCACACGTGTTGGCGCTTTCTGGATTGCATCTCAGCATCATCTACTTTATCCTGACCTTGCTCATGGGTAGGCGGAGCAAGCGTCGGTGGTTTTCGCAAGCGATAATTCTGCTCTCGCTGTGGCTTTACGTTCTGCTCGTGGGCATGACACCAAGCATCATCCGCTCTGCTATAATGTTGTCCATCTACTCGCTCTGCATGATTGGGGGTAGGGAAAAGGTTTCCGTCAATACCCTCAGTTTTGCAGCCATCAGCCTGATGGTAGTCAATCCGCTGTGCGTGTGGGACTTAGGTTTTCAACTGTCTTTTCTTGCCGTGCTGTCCATAGTGACGCTTTGTCGCCCCATAAGACGGTTGTTGCCAGATGACGGTGAGCTGACTGGTGTCCATGCCATTGATAGCGTGCTCAAGGCGGTATGGTCGATGATGTCTGTGTCGCTTGCCTCGCAGGTAGGCACGGCTCCATTGGTGGCTTATTATTTTGGGCGTTTCTCGTGTTATTTCCTTCTTACCAACCTCATCGTGGTACCATGCGCCACGATCATCATCTATTGTGCCATAGCCGTTATCCTCACATCGTTTTTGCCTGTCGTCAACCATGTGTTGCTCTTGGTGCTTGGTTGTTCCGCTACGTTATTGAGCACTGCCGTCACTCGCATTGCCGCCCTCCCCGGTGCGAGCATAGAGGGCATAAAGGTCAACGCAATGGAAACAGGGTGCGCCTATGCCTTGATTGGCATAGCGTGCACCCTGATATATTATGTCTCAAAGTTGAGAAGTCTGCGAAAACTCGACGCGTTCAGAAAATGACGCGTCTCCATGAAGATGATTTACGTTAGCGATGGCTTACACCAGCGTGGCGATTGTATCCTCGCGTGAGCCTGGCAGCAAGTCGATGACAGGAATCTCAGGCATGGTGTAGCATCCAGGCTGCAAGCGTATTGAAGCGCGAGCTACGGCCACAAGTACCTGACCCGTGAGAGCAGGGTTGTTGATGCTCATGTCGAAGGATATGCGCTGGTTCTGCGTCTTTCCGCTCACGCCCTTGCGTGTCATGTGCACGCCATGTCCCATGTCTCTCAATTCGTCCACGCTCTTCACGGCGAAGACGTGCAGCTCATCGTGTGCGAAATAGTCGTCTTCCTTGAGCTCGTGGGTCACGTCCTCAACTTTCGCGCCATCCTCAAGCTCCACGTAGACCATGCGGCGGTGTATGCCCTCTCCAAGTGGAATGGTCATAGACAAGGCATCCTTCACGCCCTTCTTTGAGCGAGCTACGACCGAGTGGCCCATCGACATGCCAGGGCCGAAGTTTGTGTAGCTCAAACCCTTGGGTGCGAGAGCCTGCATGAGCACACGTACCACAGAGTCGCTCCCCGGGTCCCAGCCGGCGGAGATGACGCTCACCGTACCGGTCTGCTTGTTGTTCTCCATCTGCTTCTTGCGATAGTCGAGGATGAAGTGGTGCATGTCGAAGCTGTCCACCGTGTTGATGCCAAGTTTCGTGATTTGCTCCGCGTAGTCGGGGCAGAGACGTGTCGGTGTGGCGAGGATGGCAACGTCCACGTTACTAAGTTTTTTTATGTCGTCCACCACCTCGTAGGGTTCAAGCTCCAAAGGCTTGTTCTTGTCACCTTGACGGCGCACCACGCCAGCGATCTCGAAATCGGGAGCCGCCTCCAACGCCTCTACCGAGAATTTACCAATGTTGCCGTAGCCAACCACGGCCGCTCTTATCTTTTTCATAGCTAAAATGTTTTTATGTGTCTACTTTTATTGGTTTACAATCACTTGTATATAATCATGGTCTTTGCTTCTGCAAAAGTAAATGTTTATCTCGTGAACAGCGACATTGCCCCCGTCTTTTTATGGAATCGTAACATATCAGAGGCAATAACACACTGACAAGCGATTTGTAGGCCAATTAAGGTTAATATTGTTATTTTATGTATAATATCGTTCCAAATGCGATATTTTTTATTAATATTGCGATATAATAACTAACTTTTTAATTTCCTTGCTTATGAAAACCAAAATTATCTTTGCATTAGTTATTTTGGCTGCTTTTTGTTGCTGCAGCAGTGATTCGACAGAGGAGTCACAAAATTTCAGAGTGACGTTAAACGCTAACGGGAAAATGCTGTCAGAAACCCATCAGAAACTCGCAGCTCTTTTTGCTGGAAACTCAGAGGACAGCTTGGCCGTGTTCCAAACGAGAGCCAACCTTACCACAAACTCAGATTTTGAAGAAATGGATGATGAGCAAATGGAGGCTAAAGCAAAAGAGATTTTCTCTCCGTATGTTCAAGACGGAATCACGATTCGTGATGAAGTCATTAGATGCGCATCCGCAGGAACTCTAAACGTTTCTCCTGAAGACATGCGGAATTTCGAGAATCTTGACGAAGTAAGCCTGGCAGGATTGGCTTATTATATGTCAATTTTGACAGTGGTGGAAAAGCAAGAGCCATTGACAATAGATGGGGAACCATTAAGATTGACATCGGCAGATTTAAAAGATTGCCTGTCGCTTTCCCTTGGCTTTGATACTGCTAGCGGTATAATTGGTTATATATCTGGTACGCGGGGATTAATTACTGCGAGTACAGCTTTCGATTTAGGTCTTAGTTTTATAGGAAGGACTTTTGGCTGGGTTGGATTGGCATATTGCACATACCAATTCGTACAGTGTATAAAGAAACACGGATGCGTTTATTCTATCCAATGTCCAGATTCGTTAATTCATCCCGACCAAATGAAAACAGATGAAGGCATAACCAAAGAACCAGAATAAGTAGAATCGTTAGACAACTCAATGATCTTTGAATTTAACTAATAGGGTATGCTTTGCCATTTTATCACCATAGCCAATGAGATATTATTCTTTATGATGTTGCTGTCTGAGCAGTTTGGATGGTATAACCAGATAAGAATTGTCATGTTAATGGCTTTCATCTTCATGGTTATTCTTGAGGTCTATTCCTTGGCTAAATGTAATAATAAAGAAACAAAATGGACTCTTAGAGAGATAACATTTTGGCTGATACTTGATTTAGCAGGCTTCCTTTATTTTAGTGGTATATGGCAATAATCCATAAAACACTTTGCTTGCTGTTGATTTCAATAATATTTTGTTCCTGTTGTCAAAACAGGAACAAAATGAGCGATGCTTACAATTCCCCAAAGCCGAGGAAAGCCTTAAGCCAAAAGCCATGTAGCTTTGCAAAGGTCATAGATGTCAAGTATAAATATGATTTCAACAGCACTCGCTGGACAATTGAAATGAAGATAAGAAACGAGAGTGATACCGTCTTGTTTGTTAGTGACGTTCCGTCTGGGTGCTCTTGTTTTCGTGCGCAATTTTCCAAGAAACCAATAGGTAGGCATGGGATAACCAATATCAAGGCTGTTTATGAAGCGGACAAGCATGACAAAGGTTTCGTAAAGCCCATGACCATCATATTTAATAATGGTCGTTTCCATAAGTTGATTTTATTGCGCCATGACAGCAAAAATGCGGCTCGCGCGAATTATTCTCACGCCCGTACATAATAAACGGGCAAGAATGTCGTTTGTAAATAAGGAACATTGTACAATTACGCCTGAAGACGGGCAACACATATTATTTGCAAATGATAGAATACATTAAAGGCACATTGGCCGAGCTTTCGCCAGCGTTGGCGGTGGTGGAAACTAACGGCGTGGGCTACGCCCTCAACATATCGCTCACTACATACACGAAGATACAAGGGCAGAAAGACGTGAAACTCTTTGTACATGAGCAGTTGACGACTGGCGGGCGTGACGACAGCTTCACGCTCTACGGCTTTGCCACCAAGCAGGAACGGGAGCTTTACCGCATGCTCATCTCCGTGTCGGGCATTGGTGCCAACACCGCCCGCATGATGCTTTCCAGCCTGACACCCACAGAGCTGTGCAACGCCATAGCCAATGGTGACGAGAAGATAATAAAAAGCGTGAAGGGCATAGGCTTGAAGACGGCGCAACGCGTCATACTCGACTTGAAGGACAAGATAGTGTCTACAGGCATCGCCGAGGAGCTGCATGTGGCCAAGCAGCACTCTGCCGGACCATCGGTGAACACCGCGGTGAAAGACGAGGCCGTGTCGGCCCTGACCATGCTCGGCTTCTCGCCAGCGCCGTCGGCAAAGGTCGTGGTGGAGATTCTCACCGCGCAGCCCGATCTTCAGGTTGAGATGGTGGTAAAGGAAGCGTTGAAGAAAATAAAGTAAACGACTCGCCGCGAAACACACAATAATCATCAGACAAGTGCTATTCAGGAAGGCATACATATTCTTGCTTCTTTTTCTCGTCATCGCAATGGCGAGCAGAGCCGCTATGCCTTCCGACAGCATCAAGACGCGGTGGAAAATACAGCGCACCACGCCCATAACCTACGATGACCTCGACCAAAACGCCATGGACTTGCAACGTCCCGACGGCATAAAATATGACGTGGTGTACAACGACACCATCAACCGCTACATCATAGGCACTCGTATTGGTGGCACTTGGCTCGCCACGCCGATAATGATGACACCTGAGGAGTATATGGCGTGGAGCGAGAAACATTGGCGCGACACTTTCTATCGTGGCAAGAACGATGAGATTTACAAGCGCAAGGGCAAGGAGAAGTTCGACTTCAGCGATATGCACTTCGACCTCGGACCAGCCGAAAAAATATTCGGCCCGGGCGGCGTGCGCATTCGCACGCAAGGCACGGCTGAGCTGAAGTTTGGCGCAACCTACAAGAACATCGACAACCCGTCGCTGCCCGTGAGGTCGCGCAAGAAGACGTCTATGGACTTCGACGAGAAGATAAACTTCAACATGAACGGGCGCGTGGGCGACAAGGTGAACATGAACCTCAACTACAACACCGACGCGACATTCGACTTCGACTCGCAGAACATGAAGCTCAAGTACGACGGCAAGGAGGACGAGATAATCAAGCTCGTAGAGGGCGGCAACGTGTCGTTCCCCTCAAACTCGTCACTTGTGCAAGGTGCTTCAGCGCTTTTCGGACTTCGCACCGACCTGCAATTCGGCAAGCTGAAGCTACAGCTTGTGGCATCGCAGAAGAAGAGCACGTCGAAGAGCGTTTCGTCGCAGGGCGGCAAACAATTGTCGTCGTTTGAGCTGAACGCCGCCGATTACGAGGAGAACCGCCACTTCTTCCTCGCGCGCTATTTTCACGACCACTACGACGACGGCATGCGCACGCTGCCCAACCTCACCACGGGCGTTACCATCAACCGTGTGGAGATTTGGGTGACCAACAAGAGTGGGACGACAACCAACACGAGAAACATAATAGCGCTCACTGACCTTGGCGAGAATTCGAAGGTGAGCAACACGAGGTGGACGACGACCGGTCTCCCCGTGCCGGCAAACAAGGCAAACACCGAATACGAGACCATGACCACCGCCAACAGCGCGGCACGCGACATTGACCAGACGTCGACCGTGCTCGACGGCGCTGGACTCAACGGCGGCACCGACTATGAGAAACTGCAAAACGCGCGCTTGCTTAACTCGTCGGAGTATACTGTCAACAACGCCTTGGGATATGTGTCGCTGAGAAACACGCTGCAGACCGACCAAGTGCTCGCCGTGGCTTACGAGTATACCTATGGTGGCCAGACATACCAGGTGGGTGAGTTCGCGAGCGACGTGCCCGACGTGTCCAAGGCATTGTTTGTGAAGTCGCTGAAGAACACCAGCAACAACCCATCGCAAGGCAATTGGCCGTTGATGATGAAAAACGTGTATTATCTCGCCTCATCGGTGGAGAAGGAGAAGTTTCGCCTCGACGTGAAATACCAAAGCGATACCACTGGCGTGTATCTCAACTACATACCCGAACAGCAAGTGAAGGGCACTGCCATAATAAAGGCACTTGGCGCCGACCGTCTCGACAACAACAACAAGGCCCACAGCAATGGCTATTTCGACTATGTGGAAGGCTACACGGTGAGCAATGGCCGCGTCTTCTTCCCCGTGGCCGAACCTTTTGGAAAGAGCATATACGACTATCTCTTGAAGCATGGCGTGGCGGCTGACGTGGCAAGCAGATACGCTTTCACCGAACTATACGACTCCACGAAGACCATTGCCAAGCAGATAGCCGAGAAGGACAAATACATACTCCAAGGGCAATATCGCGGCACGCAGGCCAACGTCATCTCGCTTGGGGCCTACAACGTGCCGCAAGGTTCGGTCGTGGTGACGTCAGGCGGTGTGAAACTGACCGAAGGCTCCGACTACTCCGTGGACTACTCGGCAGGTGAGGTGACGATACTCAACCAGAGCATCATAGACGCTGGAACCGCCGTCAACGTGTCGTTGGAGAGCCAAAGCGACTACTCGCAGATGCGCAAGACAATGTTCGGCATGAATTGGGAATACGATTTCTCAAAGAACTTCCAGCTATCGGGAACGTTGCAGCACCTCGGCGAGCAAGCCCTCACGAGCAAGGTGACCATGGGCGCGGAACCTGTGAACAACACCATCGTCGGTTTCAACATCAACTGGAAACACGAAAGCCAATGGCTCACCAACGCCCTCGACAAGTTGCCGTTTCTGCACCTCACGCAACCTTCGCAGATAAGCTTTACGGGTGAGTTTGCCAAGTTGTTCGCCGGACAGGTGAGCGGACTGCAAAACAACGCCTCGTATATCGACGACTTCGAGGGCACCACCGACAAGATTTCCGTGTTGGATCCCACGTCGTGGATTCTCTCCTCAGTGCCATCGATGTTCGCGGAGAGCACCGACAAGTCAACGTTGCGCTCTGGCTTCAACCGCTCGCAGATGGCATGGTACACAATAGACCCGCTCTTCACTCGGCGCTCGTCGTCGCTCACCCCCGCGCACATAAAGAGCGACCTCGCCATGCTCTCCGACCCATACATGAGGGAGGTCTACGTGCGCGAACTCTATCCCAATCGAGACCAAAGCAGCTACAACGGTGCCACGTCGACGCTGTCGGTGATGAACATCGCATATTACCCCAACGAGCGAGGGCCATACAACTTCAACCCCGACCTTGACTTTGACGGAACCCTCAAGAACCCCGAGCAACACTGGGGAGGCATGATGAGGCGACTCGACACCAACGACTTCCAGCAGGCAAACATCGAGTATGTTGAGTTTTGGATGCTCGACCCATTCATCCATGAAAAAGATAAAGGGGAGACGGCACAGGGCGGCGACTTCTACATAAACCTCGGAGAAGTGTCGGAGGACGTGCTGAAAGACGGCAAGAAATTCTATGAGAGCGGATTGCCTGTTGACGGCTCGCAAAACTTCACATACACCCAATGGGGAAAGATACCCACGCAGACCACGCAGACCTATGCCTTTGCCACTACCAAGGGTGCGAGGGCGATGCAAGACTTAGGCTACAATGGCCTGAACGATACAGAGGAACAGCAGTTTGACAGTTACCAAGACTTCTTGAAGCAGATTCAAGGCAAGGTGTCGCAAGCCGTGTTCGACTCCATCTGGGCAGACCCGGCTCACGACGACTACCACTACTTCCGTGGCTCCGACTACGACCGTGAGCGGTTCGACATTCTCAGGAGATACAAATACATCAACAACCCGCAAGGCAACTCGCCTGACACCGACAACCGCACGGAGACCTATGACACGTCGTACAAGAGTGGTCCCGACGTGGAGGACATAAACCAAGACTTCACCCTCAATGAGTATGAGAAGTATTACCAATACAGGGTATCCATCCGTCCCGAGGACTTGCAGGTGGGCAAGAACTACATAGTGGACAAGCGCGACGCAGCCTCCAGCACACGCCAGGGCATGAAAACCTTCACGTGGTATCTCTTCCGCATACCTGTGGACCAGTATGAGAAGCGGGTGGGAGGCATAAGCGATTTTTCCAGCATCAGGTTCATGCGGATGTTCCTCACGGGATTCAAGAAGCCCGTGGTGATGCGCTTCGCCTCGCTCGACCTCGTGCGTGGCACCTGGCGCATATATACCCAGAACCTCGACAACGCTGGCACGCAGACGGGAACCATAACCACCGCGTCGGTGAGCATAGAGGAGAACAACGACAAAACTCCAGTAAACTACGTGTTGCCTCCTGGCATACAACGTGGGCAAGACCCCTCGCAGCCACAACTCGTGGAGGACAACGAGCAGTCGCTGCAAATCAACGTGAGCGACCTCTCGGTAGGAGAGTCGAAATGCGTGTACAAGAACACCACGCTCGACATGCGGCGCTATAAGCGATTGCAGATGTTCGTTCACGCCAACGCCGAGGAGGTGAATGCCACAGACCTACAAGACAACCAGCTCGCGCTGTTCGTGAGGTTGGGCTCCGACTACAAGAGCAACTACTATGAATATGAGATTCCGCTGAAGCTCACCGCCCCAAACAACAAATACAGCCGATACAACATAGAGGACATACGCAAGGTGTGGCCCGACGACAATATGCTCGACATACCGCTCGCCCTTCTCACCAACGTGAAGAGGGAGCGAAACCGTGCTCGCGCCCTCGGCACGGCCTCGTTCACGCGCCCTTACGCGGCATACGACAACAGCCATCCAAGCAACAAGGTGACGGTGATGGGAAACCCCACACTCGGCGAGGTGAAGACCATTATCATCGGCGTGAGAAACCTATCTTCCGGACTAAAAAGCGGTGAGGTGTGGGTCAACGAGCTGAGGCTAAAAGAATACAACAGCCATGGCGGATGGGCCGCTGACGGAAACCTCAACGTGCAACTATCCGATATGGGATCCGTGAACGTGCAAGGCAAGTATGTTTCCGACGGTTTCGGTGGACTCGAAGATGGCGTAAGTTCACGCACGCAAGACAGCCAGTCAAACTTTCAAATGACCACGAGTCTTGAGCTTGGCAAGTTCTTCCCCGACAAGGCGAAGGTCTCCATACCATTATATTATAGCGTTTCCAAGCAGACGACTAAGCCGAAATACAATCCGCTCGACACCGACATGGAACTGAAAGACGCGCTCAACTCCGTGGCATCGAAGCAAGAGCGCGACTCCATCAACGACATTGCCGTGACGAAGCACATAAACACCAACTTCTCCATCTCCAACGCAAAGGTCGGCATACAAAACAAGCGACACCCGATGCCATACGACCCAGCCAACTTCTCAGTGACTTACAGTCACTCCCATTCCCACTCGCAAGGTGAGACCACAGTCTATGAGAACGAGGACAACTGGCAGGGAATGCTCAACTATTCGTGGTCGCCCGTTTATAAGTCGTGGGAACCGTTCAAGAAGATAAAAAATCGCAGCAAGTGGCTTGACTTGCCACGTGCCATAGGGCTGAACTGGCTACCGCAAAGTGTAGGCTTCAACACGGAGATGACGCGCTCGTATTATGAGTTGCAGGAGCGTGACATGGAGGCGACTGAGAATTCAAAGTTGCCGCTCACGTTCTCTGAGCAATTCTTGTGGAACCGCGAGTTCTCGTTGCGTTGGGACTTGACGAAAAATCTCCACATGAACTTCCAGAGCGCGACCCACTCGCAAATCGAAGAGCCATATACCCCCGTCAACAAGGATTTGTATCCTGACCAGTATTCCGCGTGGAAAGATTCCGTGTGGACCAGTATTCGCCATTGGGGCACGCCTCTCGACTACCAGCAGTCGTTCAACGCGAGCTATCAGTTGCCACTAAACCTTTTGCCAATATTCTCTTGGCTTCGTGCTGACGCCAATTACAATGCCACATACAACTGGGTGCGCGGAACCGACCTTGAGGATGGTACGTCGCTTGGCAACACCATTGCCAACAACCGACAGATACAAGTCAACGGCAACCTCGACCTCGTGAGACTCTACAACCTCGTGCCGTTCCTGAAAAAGGCAAACGACCGTTTCAATAAGTCTACGCCACAAAAGAGCACATCACAAAGGCAACAAGAGAAGCGGAAAAAGGAAGCAGAGAGGAAGAAACAGGTAGAGGAGGAGAAAAAGATCCGCGCTCAGGCGGCTAAGGACGGCAAGGATGTCGACAAGGCGGTAGCGGAATGGAAACTCAAGCAAAAGCAAGACGCTGAAAGGAAAAAAGTGCTGCCGAAGAACCGCAATGCCTTTGTGAAGGAAATAACGCTCTTGCCCGATACTACCATCACCGTGAGCCACAACAAGCGCACAAGGCGGTTGTCTGTGACAGCGAGGACGCTGGACGGAAGGGTGTTCGACTTGAAATACAAGAAGGTTGGCGATAACAAACTCAAGATAAAAAACAAGGTCGACTCAGCCTTGAAACTGAAATTGTCTGTGGTGACACTGCCACCATTGGAAGAAAAAGGTTGGTACAAGACCGCCCAGGCACTCGCACGTGTCGCCATGATGGTAAGGTCTGCAAGCATAAGCTATCGAAACCAGTATGCCATGTCGTTGCCAGGGTTCATGCCCACCATTGGCAAGGCTTTCGGGCAGACGCGTGGCAACAGCGTGTTGTCGCCTGGTCTTGACTTCGCCTTTGGCCTCGTTGGAGACGACTACATAGATAAGGCCAAGCGCAACAATTGGCTGCTCATGGCCGACAGCGTGGCAACGCCTGCTTCGACAAACCTCACCGAGGACTTGCAGGTGAGAGCCACCCTTGAACCAGTGAAAGGATTCAAGATTGACCTCAGCGCATCGCGCATGAGCACAAAGGCGAAAAGCGTGCAATACATGTACCAGGGTAACCCGACAACGCAGACTGGCTCACTGACAATGACGACCATCTCCATTGGCTCAGCCTTCGAGGGCATTGGCTCTGCCAACAACGGTTATCGCTCGAAGACCTTTGAGAAGTTCTGCGGCTCGTTGGAAACGTTCCGTCAGCGCGTTGAGGCTCGCTATCAAGGCACAGTGTACCCACAAGGCACGGCATTGGCTGGCAAGACATTTGATGCCGCCAACGGTGGCGTGAACGCTTACTCTGCCGACGTGCTCATTCCGGCATTCTTGTCGGCCTACACGTCTGGCAACGCTAAGGATCTCGACATATTCCCATCGGCCTTGCATATGTTGCCCAACTGGACGATACGTTACAATGGGCTTAGCAAACTGCCTTGGCTGCGCGACCATTTCAACGCCGTGAATATCAACCACTCTTACAGGAGCATATATGCCGTGGGTGCCTACCAGAGCTTCTCGACGTTCGCCTCGCTCGCTGGCGACAACACCATGGGATTCGTCACCGATGCCACCACAGGCAACCTCGTGCCAAACTCCATGTTCAACGTATCCACGGTGAGCATCAACGAGTCGTTCTCACCCCTGTTTGGCATAGACGTGACGTTCCTCAACAACATGACCGCAAAGTTGGAGTACCGCCAGACGCGCGCCCTGTCGCTCTCCATGACCTCCGTGCAGCTCAACGAGGCGGTGAGCAAGGATTGGGTTTTCGGGTGGGGCTGGAGGCTCGACAATTTCAACCTTTTCGGCTTTGGAGGTAAAAAGTCTGCGAGAAGGAAAGGAAAAAACTCATCCAATAGCCAGCAAACTGCACAAACATCCCAGCGCCGTTCGCAGACCGGTACCAACCACGGCTTGAACCTGCGTCTTGACATGAGCTATCGCAAGCAAGCGGCGATAACTCGCAATATCACCACCGTGTCATCGACGGCATCGAGCGGCAATACTGCTTTCAAGTTGTCGTTCTCTGCCGAGTATACACTATCCAAGCTGATGTCCATGAGCTTTTATCTCGACCGCCAGACCAATACCCCACTGTTGGCATCAAGCAGTTACCCCACCACCACCCAGGACTTCGGTCTCAGCATCAAGTTCTCGTTGACAAGGTAAACTATACCGAAAAAAAAGGTCGTCGCGATTCAAGCGTAAAGGCGTCGCGATTCAAGCGTAAAGGCGATGCGATTCAAGCGTGAAGGCATCGCGATTCAAGCGTAAAGCCGCCGCGTTTTCAGTGGCAAGCCGAAACGATAATATTTCCCTTGATTATTCATCTTGATTTCAATATTTATTGCTAACTTTGCAATGGATGACTTCTCGAAGGGGAGACATCCAGACATTGTGGTAAAAACAAAAGCATTCGCTATTATTTCGCGTTTAGCCAAGAGCGTCGGAAACTAAGTAAAATGGATGCTAACAATATCTGAGAAATGCGAACATTATTAGACGTTCATACGCATACCGTTGCCTCTGGCCATGCATATAGCACATTGCAAGAAATGGCCATGGCTGCCAAGGAAAAGGGGCTGGACATATTGGGAATCACGGAGCATGGCCCAAATATCCCTGGGACTTGCGACCCTCTATATTTCAGGAATTTGCATTGCGTACCTCGCCGTCTCTATGGAGTTGAACTCATGTTGGGAGCCGAGCTTAACATCCTTAATACGCAGGGTGACATAGATCTCGATGAGAGCTATTGGCGCTTGCTCGACATACGCATAGCAGGCATACATAGTCTTTGCTGGCAAGGTGGAACAAAGGCGGAGAATACGCGGGGAGTAATCAATGCCATGCGCAACCCATTCATCCAGATCATATCTCACCCTGGGGATGGAACGGCGGAGCTGGATTTCGACGCATTGATGAGGGTTTCAAAGGAGACGCATACCCTGCTTGAGATAAATAATCACTCCATGGCCCCTATACGGCATAAGACGATGGCTGGGCCAAATAATTTGGAGCTTTTGGAACTTGCCAAGAAATACGAGGTGCCTGTAATCTTTGGAAGCGATGCCCACTTTTCCACCATGATTGCTGATTATGGCAATATCATGCCATTAGTGGAGAAAATCAAATTCCCCGAAGAACTTATACTAAATTATAACCCAGACAGATTCAAGGCTTATCTCAAGCCTAAACCACAATAGCCACGTTAATTTAGCGGCAAAGTTAAGAAGTGAACAAAGAAAAATAGCTCAAATGAAGGACACTAATCCTTCATTTGAGCTATTTATATTCTGACAAGCTCGCCATTAACCGAAGAAGATATCCTTACGCTTCAATTGTGTATGTGTTTGCTGCTTTTCGGATCTTTCTTCAGTTCATAAAACTTTACCCAATCGACCTGCATTTCCACAGGCAATTGCTTGGGGTCTGCCTTGCCAACCCAAGAGCCTTGGATTTGCATGTCTACGAGCAGGTAGTAAGGAGTGCCGAATGGGTATTGCCCCTTGTCTGTCGTTTCTATGCGTGGATATGAGAACGACGTGCGGCCGTTGATGGAGAAAACCAGCGAGTCGGGCAGAATCTCTACGGCGTAAGTGTTGTAGCTGTCACGGTCGATGCCGAGGGTAGAGCCGTGGGGAGGTGTTTGGTCTTTATGCAAAACGTGAGTATAATAGGAATGCACCGTTTGGTAGGCTATGGTGTCGTGGTTTAGATGCTCCATGATGTCAATTTCCCCACCTTCAGGCCATTTGATGTCGGAATCGGGAAGCATCCATATCGCGGGCCATGCTCCTTGTGCGCATCCCAATTTGGCGCGAACCTCTACCTTGCCGTATTTTATGGTTCGCTTGTGGCGTGTGTATAGACCGCCAGTGACGAATCGCGCGGTGTCGGCATCGAGATTCGTGTTGACACAGCCACGCAATATCAACTTGCCATCACGCACGGCGTAAAGTGAGTCAGCGTAAGACATGTGTCGTTTCCAATCGGCGTTGCCGCGTGGAATCTTTGTCCACGATTTGCTGTCAAAGGTCGTACCCTTGAAATGGTCTTGCCATACGAGACGATACTTGTGTGGTGTGGTGGCCATAGAAGTCGTGGCCAGGATTAGAGAAATGAGTGTTGTTGCGATTTTCATGATTTGTGTTTTTTAGTCTGTTGGATTGTTTATGCTTCCTTATTGATGTGTTAATGCAGAGTTATTGGTGTCATCAAAGCTGTAAGTTTGCCATAGGTGGCAGCGTCTACTGCGCGTCCACGAAGCGACCTCACTCGTGGCATGTTCTCGAACCATCGGTTGTCGGTGGTATACCATTTGGCGGCGGTGACTTCTTTCACGGCATGAATCCTCGCGTTTATTTCCCTTGCGAACCTTGGATTTACCGATGATAAGTATCTCTTGTCATTCGCGGTCTCTATGGCGAGCACGAGATACTGCCTGATTATGGTCTTGGACCCTGTATAGGCTTTCTTGATGCCTTCCATTCTTGTAGTCACGTGTATGTCCCACCCCTCGCGGTTGAGCCGTGACATCAAGCCCCTGAAGACAACGCCATGTGGCGAGGTGTCTTTCACTCCGCTTGCCGCGATGCTGAGGTGAATCATCTCGTGAAGCAGGACATTGCGAAATTGATATTCGCTTTGGTCGTAGAAATTGCTCATGGAAAGGGTGAACGCGTTGGCGGAGTTGCCTCGGTTGAAGAGCTGTCTGCCCAAGATGAGTCCACGCTTAAACGACAAGGATCCGAGTTGCGTTTTTGAGTGGCCGATGAAAAAACGAGGCTCTGGCAGCTTGTCGCCAAAGTATTGTTTGTTGAATTTGCGGAAGTTGTCCCTTAGCCATATTATATCAATTTGCATATAGTTAGAGCTTACGAAAATGCCGCGCTTTCCACGCTTGCCTGATAAGGTTCGGGTAAACGTCGCGGAATAGCGCGGCAATTATTGTAAACCACGATATGAAGAATCGCATCATGGTTCTATGTCATAAAATTAACGTGCGGGGTTACAGTTGGCAGAGTTCCACGAGCTTGTCAACGGCGGCATTGAGACCGTCGATATCCTTGCCGCCAGCCTGTGCGTAGTGTGGTTGTCCGCCGCCGCCACCCTTGATGAGCTTTGCGGCCTCTCGCACTATCTTTCCTGCGTTGAGATTGTGTTCGCTCACCATGTCGTCAGATAACATCATGGAGAGCATTGGCTTGTCGTGGGCGTTGCTACCAATGGCGCAGACAAGGTGATCAGGGATGCGCTCGCGAATCTTGAACACAAGATCCTTGGCACTGTTGGCCTCGAAAGGCACTATGGCCTTAATCACCTTTATACCATTTATTTCCTTGACATTGTCCACGAGGCGGTTGCACATCTGTTGCACCACCTGTGCCTGGAATTGCTCCACCTGCTTTCTGAGTCCGGAGTTCTCGTCTATTGACTTTTGTATTGCCTTGCCGAGATCCTTCGCGTTGTTGAACATGCCCTTTATGGCATCGAGAGTGTCTTGTACGTCGTAGATGCCTTCCTCCGCGGCCTCGCCAGTAAGAGCCTCGATACGGCGAATGCCAGCTGCGACGCTGCTCTCGGAGATTATCTTGAAGAAGCCTATGTGACCAGTGCTCTTCACGTGGATACCGCCACAGAACTCTGCCGACGGCCCAAAGCGTACCACGCGAACCTTGTCGCCATATTTCTCGCCGAAGAGAGCCACGGCACCGAGCTTCTTAGCCTCCTCGATAGGCGTGTCGCGATGCTCGTCGAGAGGAATGTCCTTGCGTATCATCTTGTTCACCATGCGCTCCACCTGCCTGAGCTGTTCAGGAGAAACCTTCTGGAAATAGTTGAAGTCGAAACGCAGAATCTTCTCGTCTACATAAGATCCACGCTGCTCAGTCTGCTCACCAAGCACTTGCTTCAACGCGTAGTCGAGAAGATGGGTTGCTGTGTGGTTGCATGCCGAACCCTCACGCTTATCCGTGTCAACCTCAGCATGGAGGTCAGCGGTGATGTCCTTAGGCAGCTTCTTTATGATGTGTATGCTTTGGTTGTTTTCGCGCTTCGTGTCAATTACGTCAATAGTCTCGTCGTCGAAGACAAACTTACCCTTGTCGCCTACCTGACCTCCCATCTCGCCGTAGAAAGGAGTCTGGTCGAGCACGACCTCGTAGAACACGTTTTTCTTTTGTGTCACCTTGCGGTAACGCAGGATGTGGGAATCGCAAGCGTCAGCGTCGTAGCCTACAAACTGCTGTTCTCCATCTTTCACGGTCACCCAGTCGCTGTTTTCCACGGCTGCGGCGTTGCGAGCGCGTTCTTTCTGCTTCTTCATCTCTTCCTCGAATCCGTTTTCGTCGACGGAGAATCCGTTTTCTCCACAGATGAGCTCTGTGAGGTCGAGCGGGAAACCGTAGGTGTCGAAGAGGCGGAAAGCCTTCTCGCCCTCAAGCTCCTTCTTGCCGGCGGCTTTCAGCTCTTCCATGTCTACTGATAGCATGCTTATGCCACGGTCAAGGGTGCGAAGGAACGAGTCTTCCTCTTGTTTCATCACTTTGGCGATGAGTTCTTGCTGGGCTTTCAACTCGGGGTAGGCGCGACCCATCTCTGCCACGAGCACGGGCACGAGCTTGTACATGAATGCCTCTTTCTGGTCGAGGAACGTGTAAGCATACCTCACGGCACGGCGTAGGATTCTGCGAATGACATAACCAGCCTTGGCATTGCTTGGCAATTGACCGTCGGCAATGGCAAAAGCCACAGCACGCAAGTGGTCTGCGACAACGCGAATGGCGATGTCTACTTTCTCCTCTTCGTTCACGCCCTCACCGTTGTGTCCTTCTGGGAACGTGTGGTTGTATTTATGACCAGACAGTCGCTCTATTTCCTCTATGATTGGTGAGAAAATGTCGGTGTCGTAGTTGGAGTTCTTTCCTTGGAGCAATCTGACAAGGCGCTCAAAGCCAAGGCCCGTGTCGATGACGTGCATCTTGAGAGGTTCCAATGAACCATCAGCCTTGCGGTTGAACTGCATGAACACGATGTTCCATATCTCGATGACCTGTGGGTGATCCTTGTTGACAAGTTGCTCGCCAGGTATCTTCTTTTTCTCTTCCTCTGGACGGAAGTCGATATGAATCTCGGAGCAAGGACCGCAAGGTCCCGTGTCGCCCATCTCCCAGAAGTTGTCGTGCTTGTTTCCGTTTACGATGTGGTTTTTCGGGAAATGCTTTTCCCAATATTTCGCAGCCTCGTCGTCGCGTGAGATGTTCTCAGAAAGGTCACCTTCGAAAACCGTTACGTATAAGTCCTTTGGGTCGAGGTGAAGCACGTCCACAAGATATTCGTAGGCGTAGTCTATGGCACCCTCCTTAAAATAATCGCCGAAACTCCAGTTGCCCAGCATCTCAAACATAGTGTGGTGGGACAGGGCGGAGTCGCGCCCCACCTCCTCCAGGTCGTTGTGCTTTCCGCTGACGCGAAGGCATTTCTGTGAATCAGTGCGGCGGCAAGGATTGGGGTCTTTTGTGCCGAGAATGATGTCTTTCCACTGGTTCATGCCTGCGTTGGTGAACATCAGTGTAGGGTCGTCCTTCACCACGATTGGGGCAGAAGGCACGATGACGTGTCCTTTTGACTCGAAAAACTTCAAGTACGAGTCGCGGATTTCATTTGCTGTCATCATCTGTATCTTGATTTTTTAATTATGTTCTTCTATTTTGAAAATATACGGATTGAAAACAGATGCAAAGTTACTAATTTCTTTGATTTTTAAGTATCTTTGCAGACAGAAAGAATAATAATTATGGAATCAGATAGCGATAAAAACAAGAAACTGTATTATTCCATCAAGGAAGTGGCTAAAATAGTTGGAGTGAGCGAGAGCACGCTGCGTTTTTGGGAGAAAGAGTTTCCTAATGTCAAGCCAAGGACTGCCGGTACGAACAAGGTGCGCCATTACACTGATCGGAACATTGAAGATCTTAAGGTCATATATAATCTCATAAAGGTTCGCGGTTTTAAGATTTCCGCTGCCCGCAACTATCTGCGCAATAATCGTGAGGGCGTGGACAAGAGCTCAGAGATTATAGGCCTTTTGCAAGATACGCTTTCTGAATTGAAGAGTATCAAAAAGCATCTCGACCTTCTATGACTTTTGATTCTTCGCAAGTCGTTTTTGCAAGGGGCATTAAAGCCAAGAAAATTGATTAGCAAAGTCATGGGCAGTATCCATGACATTCAAAGGGGGCGTGTCAAACTCCAAGTTGAGTATTGACACGCCCCCTTTCGTTTTTATAAAATTTGCCTCACGTCTTTTAGGTCGTCAACCTTTTTCAGTCTTCCGATGATGGTCTTAACGTCGTCACGGTCGTGGACTCGAAGTTCTATCTGACCGCTGAAGATGCCCTGGTCGGCAGTGAACGATACTTTGTGGATGTTTATGTTCATCTTGTTGGAGATGACTTCTGTCACATCGTGAAGTATGCCTTTGCGGTCTATACCCTGCACCTCTATTGTCGCGTCGAAAAACAGTTGGCGATGCATGTCCCACGTGGCATCGAGAATACGTGGGCCAAAACTTGCCTTGAGCTTGTTGGCGGTTGTGCATGAGCGTTTATGAATCTCCACATGGTGCTTGCTGTCGATGAAACCTAGAATGTCGTCGCCGGGGATGGGATGGCAACAAGGTGGGAAAACATACATTCCGATTGTCCGTTCGGAGATGACGCAAGGTATCTTCTTGTTGAAGTTCTTGTCAGCCACAAGCAGATCGTTACTGATAGGCTGGGAGTTGCCTTCTTTCTTTTTCCTTCCGATGAAAGGCACGAATTTCTTCCAGCCCGATATTGGCGAGTTCTTCTTCTCGTTGAGAACCTCTGCGTCTCCATCACCAAGGATTACCACTTTCTTGCCCAACGCCACGAAGAATTCATCGCGAGTCTTTATCTCATGGTATTGGCAGAGCTTGTCGATAATGTCTGGCGAAGCCTGAATGTCCCTGTCCTTAAGCCATTGTTTGAAGATGTCCTCGCCTGTGCTTTGCTGTTCGCGGCTGTCTCTTCTGAGTATTGCTTGGATTTTGGAGCGAGCCTTTGCCGTGTATACGAAGTTGATCCATTCTGGCTGTACGTGTTGCGAGTTTGATGAAAGAACTTCCACTTGGTCTCCGCTCTGCAGCTTGTGGCTTAGTGGCACGAGCTTATGGTTCACTTTCGCCCCTATGCAATGGCTTCCGAGAAAGGTGTGAATTTGAAACGCGAAATCCAGCACCGTGCTTCCTGATGGCAAAGTCTTGACCTCGCCTTTTGGCGTAAAGACGAAGATTTCAGTTGCGAAGAGATTGAGCTTGATGGAGTCGAGAAAGTCCATGGCATCGGGCTGAGGGTCATCAAGAATCTCCTTGATGGTACCCAGCCACTTGTTGAGTTCGGTGTCTTCATCGGTAGAATCGTGCTCCTTGTATTTCCAGTGGGCCGCGAAGCCTTGCTCTGCTATGTCGTCCATGCGGTCGGAGCGTATTTGCACCTCTATCCATTTGCCTTGCTTTGACATCATGGTGGCATGAAGGGCTTGGTATCCGTTTGCCTTGGGATGGTTGACCCAGTCGCGCAAGCGGTCAGGATGGCTCTTGTATATCTGGTTGAGAGCTACGTATATTTGGAAGCATTCGTTTATCTCATCGTTGCGGTTTTTTGGCGTGAAGATTATTCTGACGGCAAGAATGTCGTATATCTCCTCGAAAGTGACGTGCTTGTTTTGCATCTTGCACCAGATGGAGTAGGGGCTTTTCACGCGTGCCTTGATATGGTACTTGAACCCCATCTTGTCGAGCGACTCCTTTACCGGTGCTGTGAACTTGTCGAAGAGATCCTGGCGTTCTTTCTCCGTCATGGACAACTTCTTTATTATGTTGTCGTATTCCTCTGGATGCTCGAACTTGAAGCTCAGGTCTTCGAGTTCTGTCTTAATCTTGTTGAGCCCCAGCCGGTTGGCTATGGGCGCGTATATATAAAGTGTCTCCCCTGAAATCTTGTATTGCTTGTTTTTTGGTTGCGAGGCGAGTGTGCGCATGTTGTGCAATCGGTCGCATATCTTTATGAGGATGACACGTATGTCATCACTCATGGTTAGCAACAGCTTCTTGAAGTTCTCTGCCTGGGCTGAGGCGTGGTCGCCAAATATGCCTCCGCTGATCTTTGTAAGCCCGTCAACGATTTGCGCTATCTTTGGGCCAAAGATATTCTCAATGTCCTCGGTGGTGTAGTCGGTGTCTTCGACCACGTCGTGTAGAAGAGCCGCGCAGATGCTCGTGGAGCCTAACCCCATTTCTTCACATGCTATTTGCGCCACGGCAATGGGGTGCATGATATATGGCTCGCCCGATAGTCTCCTCACGCCCTTGTGGGCTTGACGGGCAAAATTGAAGGCCTTGGTGATGATGTCCACCTTGCGGCGGTGGGACGAGTGCAGGTAAGTGTCGATAAGATGATTGAAGGCATCTGTTATCATCTTGTTGTCGGCCTGCTCTCTTTCTTTGTTTTTCAGCTCCTGGTCGTCCATGCTCAATCAGTATTAATAGGTTTTTCTCATTGGGGCTTGTCGTTTTACTTCACGCGGATTTTCTTACCGGCCCTGATGTTGCTACCGCTTATCTTGTTCAGTTTTTTCAGTTTCGCCACCGTGGTATGGTTGCGTTCGGCTATTTCGCTTAAGGTGTCACCATTGCGCACGGAAACGTTTTTAGGTTTCTGCGTGCTCTTCTTGTTTTTCTTGCCTTTTCCCTTGCCGTTCTTTCTTGATGAGCTTTCAGGGCGTTGGTTATTCTTCTTGCCGCTTGCCTTTTGCTCTACGGCCTCTGCCCCTTCGTAGGCCACCTTGTTGTTGTTTACCGAATATTTGTCGCTCCCGCCTGCCACTTCAACCTCGTCGCGCTTCGGCTTGTAGTTTTTGGGGCTTGCCGTGCAAATGGAATCCTCTTTGTCGATGAAGACAGGTATGAGCGACGAAGGCAAGCGGAGCGAGGCGTCACCAGACTTACCGTTCACGATGTTGCGACGATATTGTGGATTGAGGCTTTTCAGTTGGTCTACGCTTATGTTGAGCACTTGCGCTATCTGCTCGAAATGCATGTCCCTGTCGACCATCACCGTGTCGGTGGCTGTTGGAAGTTCTTTGGTGGTCAATGGGCAGATGTTGTGGTCGCAATAATAGTTCATCACATAGTTGGCGGCGATGAATGCTGGTACGTACCCACGTGTCTCCGCTGGCAGTTTCGGATAAATCTTCCAATAGTCGCGCTCGCCATTGGAGCGCCTTATGGCCTTGTTGAGCGCGTTGGTGCCACAGTTGTAAGCGGCTATCACGAGATTCCAGTCGCCGTATATCTTGTATAGGTCGCTGAGATAGTGTGCGGCGGCATAAGATGACCTCACTATGTCGCGCCTCTCGTCAACCAATGAGTTGACGCTCAGCCCATAGCGCTTTGCCGTGTTGAGCATGAATTGCCATAGTCCCATGGCGCCGACCCTTGACTTTGCCATTGGGTTGAGTGCCGATTCTATCACGGGAAGGTATTTCAGTTCCAACGGAAGGTCGTAGCTTTCGAGAGCTTCCTCGAAAACGGGTATGTAGAAGTTTTGCGCTCCAAGCATTGCCGCAACCTTGCGTCTTAATGGCCCGGTGTAGTGGTCGATGAAAGCCTGCACTATGTCGTTGTAAGGCATCTCAATCACGGTAGGCAACTTGGAGAGGCGCTCCTTATAGACACTTGCTTCGTACACGGGGTTTATGTCTGGCATGTTGCAATCGGTGTCGGGTTGTAGATACATTTTGGCGTTGTATTGGCGCATCAGGCTGTCGAGGTCTGTTGTCATCGACTCAGGCAAGTCTATCTTCTCTTCCTTGCCATTGTCCTTGACCACTACGGTCTTGTCATCTTTTTGCGCGTTTGCCGACAAGCAAAACGCGAATATGGTTGATATCAGAAAAAGTCTTTTTTGTTTCATCCTTATTTTTAGTGCGAATTGAATGTTTTGTTGTTCCGTCACAGGTGTCGCCGTCAGAATGTGAAACCGCATTGAAGGCCTACGGCTGGCTTGTTGAACTTAATCTGCCCATTTCCCTGACCGTTGAATATTGCCGGAGAAAAGTGGAAACTCAAGTCTGGCGATATGTCAAATTCTGACAGTGAAGCGTCAACGTAAGCGTCCACCACGGACAGGGCGTATACGCCAATCATCACGAAAAAGCTCAAGTCGCGCCAACTGCGGTACCTATCCTTGCGCTTGCGGAACACTTCTTGCCACCTCTGTTGGTTCTCAGGGGTGATTTGTGTGCCAAGGTGCAAAAACTGGTTGTAACTCTGCGTGTTAGGGTCACTGTCCATGATGTCGAGATAAGCTTGGCTGTAATCATGGTACATCATGTTGTTCCATCTCAAGGCGTAGGCGCATCCCACGAATCCCCCATAGAATATTGGCAGTTTCCAGTATTTGCGGTTGTATATTTGCCCGGCACCAGGCACGACAAGTGCAAGCCACAAGGCCCTTTTGGGGTCTGGCTTCCATGTTGCCCAGTCGCGCTTGGGCTTGGCCAGTTTCTTCACGTCTGTTTGGCTTTGCCGTTCCGTTTCGCCTATGGTGCCTGCTTCCACAAGCTTCTCAGCGCGAATGGTGTCGTTGCCGTGCTTCTGGTCTATCGTTTGCGCGTGCGCGAGTTGCGGGCAGCACAAGGCGCAAACGATCATGGTGAGTATGCTTATTATATAATGTGTCGAGTGATGTGATGACATAAGTTGTGCGAAGGCTTCAATCTGCCTGTGCGTTTTGTTGCTTCATTCCGTCGAAGACGCTCATGATGCGTTCAAGTTCCTCTTCGTTGTTGAATGGAATGCTTATCTTTCCCTTGCCCTTGTTCGAGCAAGTCAGTTGTACCTTTGTTCCAAGGAAGTCGGAAAGGTGGTCTCTCAGGCTTGAGAAAGTCTCAGAGAGCGTGCCCTTTGCCTTTATGGTCTTCTTGCCCGAGTCGATGTCCTCTCCGTTTTTTAGGTGTTGCGCCATTTCCTCCACCTTCCTCACGGACCAGCCATTCTTTATTATTTCCTTGAACAGTCGCAACTGTGTGGACGGGCTGTCTATCGCGAGGAGTGCGCGTGCGTGACCCATGTCGATTTCCTTCTTTTGCAATGCCATCTGCACCTGTGCTGGCAGCTTGAGCAGACGCAAGTAGTTGGTGACGTTGGCGCGGCTTTTTCCCACGCGTTCAGCCACTTTCTCCTGTGTCATGTTCTTGCCCTCCATGAGGTGTTCGTAGGCAAGCGATATTTCTATTGGGTTGAGATCCTCTCGTTGTATGTTCTCTACGAGAGCCATCTCCATGACGCTCTCGTCCTTTATGGTGCGGATGTAAGCCGGAATGGTTTTCAGTCCCGCTATCTGCGAGGCTCTCCAGCGTCGCTCCCCGGCGATTATCTGAAAGTGGTTCTCCGCTGTTTGCCTGAGCGTGATAGGCTGTATGATGCCAATCTCCCTTATGCTTGCCGCGAGCTCCTCCAGCTTGTCCTCGTCGAAGAGACTTCGTGGCTGGTTGGGGTTGCGCTCTATCTGGTCGAGTGGTATCTCGCTAATGGTCGACGATCCTTCCGTGCGCACGTTCTCCGTGGAGAGAAGTGCGTCAAGGCCTCGCCCAAGCGCGTTGAATTTCTTGTGTACTGCCATTGTAGTTTCTTTACACGTTCTTGTCAATTATCTCCTTTGCCAATGCAAGGTGGTTCTTCGCGCCAGAAGAGTCGGCATCGTAAAGGATTACTGGAAGCCCATGGCTTGGAGCCTCGGAAAGCTTGACGTTTCGTTGAATCACTGTCTTGAATACCAACTCCTGGAAGTGGCGTTTCACTTCGTCGTAGATTTGGTTTGCGAGGCGAAGGCGCGAGTCGTACATCGTGAGTAGGAAACCCTCGATCTCCAATTTCGGGTTCAGCCGGCTCTTGATGATCTTGATGGTGTTGAGCAGCTTGCTTATGCCCTCCAGTGCGAAATACTCACATTGCACCGGTATGATGACGGAGTTTGCCGCCGTCAGCGCGTTTACGGTAATCAGTCCGAGCGATGGAGAGCAGTCTATGAGGATGTAGTCGTATTCCTCACGCAAGGGGCCGAGAATGTTTTTCAGCACTTTCTCCCTGTTGTCAAGGTTTAGCATCTCTATCTCGGCGCCCACGAGGTCAATGTGGCTTGGTATGATGTCGAGCCCATCGATGTCGGTCGTGTATATGGCGTCGCGCACGTCGGCGTGGTCTATGATGCACTCGTATATGGAGCAGTCCACTTGCGATATGTCCACGCCAAGTCCGCTTGAGGCGTTGGCCTGAGGGTCAGCGTCCACTACGAGAACTTTCTTTTCCAGCGTGGCGAGCGAGGCTGCGAGGTTGATAGTGGTCGTGGTCTTTCCTACGCCGCCTTTCTGATTGGCTAAAGCAATGATTTTTGCCATTGTTATCGTCTTTTATCCACATCTTCTTTTAACAGGTGTGGCATAGTTTGTTGCAAAGATACATATTTTGCGTGAAACATTCTATTTTTAAACCTTTTTTCGTACTTTTGCCAATGGATTTTAATGATGCGATTTTAATCCAACTGTTAGAAACAACGAAAAAGTACGGCATGATGAAAAAGAAACCTTTTATACTCATCTCCAATGATGACGGATACCATTCTAATGGCATACATAAACTCGTGGACTTCGTAAGTGGCCTTGGCGATGTTCTTGTGTGCGCCCCGGAGAGTGCGCGCTCTGGCTATTCCTGTGCTTTCTCGGCAGCCGACTTCCTTAGGTTGAAGCGGCGGAAGAACATTGGCGAAGCTGAGGTGTGGTCATGCACGGGTACGCCTGTCGACTGCGTGAAGCTTGCCCTTGACCAGCTGTGCGAGAACCACCGCCCCGACATCATACTCAGCGGCATCAACCATGGCGACAACTCCACTGTGAACAGCCATTACAGTGGCACGATGGGCGCTTGCATGGAGGGTTGCATGAAATACATCCCCTCTGTGGCGTTTTCGTCTTGCTTCTACAATGAGGACGCCAATCTTGAGCCTTTGCGGCCTTACGTTGAGAAAATAGTGGAGAAGGTTCTCGACAAGGGCTTGCCCAAAGGCACTTGCCTTAATGTCAATTTCCCGGCAAGGGAGAAGTTCGAGGGCGTGAAGGCTTGCCGCATGACTTGGGGCTCGTGGGTAAACGAGGTTGACAAGCGCCATCACCTTCATGGCTACGATTACTATTGGATGGTGGGCGAATACCGCAACGACGAGCCTACCGCCACCGACACTGACCAGTGGGCCTTGAACCATGGCTATGTGGCGATAACACCCACGACTGTTGACGTGACAGATTTCAAGTTTTTAGAGCAGCTTCGATGCGATACTATCTGATTGTTGGCGAGGCGAGTGGTGACCTGCACGCCTCGCGCCTTATGCGCTCGTTGAGGCGATGCGATGCCAAGGCGGAGTTCCGCTTCTTTGGCGGCGACTTGATGAAGGCCGAAGGCGGCACGCTCGTGCGCCATTATCGTGACTTGGCCTATATGGGCTTCGTCCCCGTGTTGCTTCATTTGCCAACCATTTTCAAGAACATGGCGTTCTGCAAGCGTGACATCGTGGAGTGGAACGCCGATGTTGTAATATTGGTAGACTATCCGGGCTTCAATCTCGACATAGCCAAGTTTCTTCACAAGAACACGTCCATACCTGTCTACTATTACATCTCGCCCAAGATTTGGGCGTGGAAAGAATGGCGCGTGAAGTCCATCAAGCGCGACGTTAGCGAGATGTTCTCCATATTGCCCTTTGAGACTTCGTTTTATGAGGGTCGCCACCATTACCCAATCCATTATGTTGGCAACCCCACTGCCGAGGAAGTGCGGACGTTCAAGTCTGGCTATGCAGAGAGCAAGGTGGAGTTTTGCCGTCGCAATGGCCTTGAGCCATCGAAGCCTATCATCGCGTTGCTTGCTGGCAGCCGAAAACAGGAAATCAAGGACAACCTTCCGGCTATGTTGGCCTCTGTCAAGGACGTGGCTCCTGATTATCAATGCGTTCTCGCATGTGCACCATCCATAGACGACAGTTATTACAGAAAAGTCATTGGCCAGGAAAACGTGTTTATGGTCCACGACGACACCTATCCTCTTCTTTCCCATTCCACGGCGGCGTTGGTGACAAGCGGCACTGCGACGCTTGAGACGGCATTGTTCGATGTGCCGCAGGTCGTGTGCTATGAGACGCCGTTGCCAAAGATTATCAGGTGGGGATTCAACCATGTCATAAAGTGCAAATACATAAGTCTTGTCAACCTTGTGGCCGACAAGGAGGTGGTGCCAGAGCTCTTCGCCGACCGTTTCAGCGTGGAAAACATCCGGAAGCATCTGCTCGCCTTGTTGCCGGGAAACGCGGAGAGAAAAAAAATGCTCTCAGGTTACGAGATTGTCAGCCAGCGGCTTGGCAATGAGAGCGCGCCCGACAATGCCGCGTGCCTCATGGTGAAGTTGCTGAGGGGTAAAAACAAAGTAGAACGTTAATTACTATCGCGAATATGCCAAATACCATTGCGCCTTTTGGCCACCCGCTTTATGTCATGCTGAAGCCGATCGGCGCGGCTTGCAACCTGAGGTGTGAATACTGTTATTATCTGGAGAAGCAGAACCTTTACGACAAAGGTGAGAGCCATGTCATGACAGATGAAATGCTGGAGCGGTTCACGCGCGAGTATATAGAGGCGCAGACCACGCCTCAAGTGCTTTTCACATGGCATGGCGGTGAGCCGCTGATGAAGCCTTTGTCCTTTTACAAAAAGGCGCTTGAGCTCCAGCGCGAATATGCGAGGGGACGGCAAATATCCAATGTCATCCAAACCAACGGCACGCTGCTGACAGACGAATGGTGCGATTTCCTCGCCAAGAACCATTGGCTTGTTGGTGTCTCCATCGACGGACCACAAGAGTTCCATGACGAGTATCGCCGCACGCGAACCAACAAGCCGTCATGGGTGAAGGTGATGAATGGCATCAAGTTGCTTAGAAAACATGGGGTGGAGTGGAACGCCATGGCCGTGGTCAACGACTTCAACGCCGACTATCCTCTCGATTTCTATCATTTCTTCAAGGATAATGGTTGCCAGTATTTGCAATTGTCACCCATCGTGGAACGCATCTTCAACCATGCCGATGGCAGGCATCTGGCAGACCTGAACGACCCAGAGCGTAGCCCGATAGCCGACTTCTCGGTTACGCCACGACAATGGGGCGATTTCCTTTGTGCCATATTCGACGAGTGGGTGCGCCACGACGTTGGTAAATTCTATGTTGAGACGTTCGATTGCATTCTCGCCAACTGGGTAGGGCAAGCCCCAGGGATATGTGTCTATGCCCGTGAGTGCGGACACGCTGGCGTGATGGAATACAATGGCGACGTGTATTCTTGCGACCACTTCGTCTTCCCTGAATACAAGCTGGGCAACATCCGCGAGAAGTCGATAGCCGAAATGCTGTATGGCGATAAGCAACGACAATTCAGCCAACTGAAGCATGCGTCTCTGCCACGCCAGTGCGTTGAATGCAAGTTTGAGTTCGCTTGTCACGGCGAATGCCCCAAAAACAGGTTTGTGCGCGACAGGTATGGCAACCCTGGCCTCAATTATCTGTGCGAGGGCTATCATCGGTTTCTTGAGCACGTCGCCCCGTATATGGATTTCATGAAGCGTGAGCTCGACAACCAGCGTCCCCCTGCCAACATCATGGACGCGGTGAGAAAAGGGTATTTTGGATAAACTTCATGGAATGAGGGTAGGGCGCGTCGGCCACTGGAAGCTGTCGGTATCACACGTAAAGGGCATTGGGATTTCATCTGAATCCCAATGCCCTTTACGTGTAATGCCAACCCCCCTGTTTGTAAGGCTTAAATGTGTCTTAGCGTAGTTTCGTTTGGTATTTGTCGATGAGCCATGCGTCTTGCTCGCCTATCGTCATGTGGCTATTGTCCAATACGATTGCGTCATCGGCTTGGCGCAATGGGGAAACCTCGCGATGCGTGTCTATGTAGTCTCGCTTTTGCACGTTTTCCAAGATCTCGTCATAGTTGGCTGCTTGCCCCTTGCCTTGCAGTTCGTCGTAGCGACGCTTTGCGCGTACCTCAGGCGAGGCGGTGACGAAAATCTTGAGCTCGGCGTCGGGGAAGACCACCGTGCCGATGTCTCGCCCGTCCATCACCACGCCCTTCCCCTTGCCCATGGCCTTCTGTTGTGCCACGAGAGCCTCACGCACGAACGGTATGGCGGCTATCGGGCTCACGTGTGAGCTCACTTCCATGCCGCGAATCTCCCGTTCCACCATCTCGCCATTGAGATAGGTCTCGGGCAAGCCAGTGTCGGCGTTGAGCTTGAAACTAATGTGAACCTGTGGTAGCTTTTCTTTCAATTCGTCGGTTTTTACGCTGCCGTCGGCATTGAAGAGGTCATTGCGGATGGCGAAAAGCGTGACCGCACGATACATGGCCCCGGTGTCAACATACACGTATCCAATCTTCTTGGCGAGGGCTTTTGCCATTGTGCTTTTCCCGCAAGAGGAATAGCCGTCAATGGCTATTGTTATTTTTTTCATCTATAGTGTTTTATAAAGAGTATGCGATGCTCATGATGAGGCTGGAGCTTGAGACATGGTATTTGCTCCAGCTTGCCGCGGCCTTGAACCGGCTCAGCGACAGTCCGGCGCCAAAACTCAATCCTGCCCCGTGGCTGCTCGATTTCCCGTCGGCGCTTGTCAGTTTCATCTCGTTGGCGCGTCGGAAGTTGTAGCCCATTCCTATCCAGAAATTATCCGATAGCAACGCGTCGGCCCCGACCACGAGATGGTTGATGGCCTTGTAGTGAGGGTGGTTCAAGTCCACGAGCGTGGCATGGAGGCGCAAGGGCATGTTGGTGAACCGTTTAGAGGCGCCTATCTGCATGTCAAACGGCAAGCGGTTGTAGTCTTCATTGTATGCCTTCAATTCGCCTCCAAGGTTTTTCAACGCTAATGACAACGACCATTCACGGTCTGGGTCATAATAGTTCAAGCCAAGGTCTACGCCTACGGCAATGCTGTTGTAGTCGGCTATATACGAGGTTATGAATTTGGCGGACACTCCGCCCGAAAGCCTGTCGGTGAGAAGGTATGAGAAATATCCGGCTATTGATATGTCTTTCGCGGAGAACTCGCCTGTCTGGATGTTGTTCTCGTCGGTTTCTTTCATCTTGCCATAATCGACAAATGAGCCGGAGATGGCGGCGGAAGCGCGTTCGCCAAACGTCTTGTTGAAAGCCGCGCTGGCAGCCTTGGAGCCTTGCATGTAGCTCATGTAGTTGAGGTTCAGCGACTTGTCGGTGACCGACGAGAGCAGGGCTGGATTGCTGAAGATGAGTGCCTCGTCGTCATCTATCACGCTGATGTTGTCGCCACCCAATGCCGCGGCATGGGCGGAGACGGGCAACCGCAGAAAGTTGTAGCCAGTCTGACTGTCATTCTGCGCTTGGGCAAACGCGATATTGGCAAGCGTGGCCATGATGACAAGGAAAGCCTTTCTCATTTATTTTTTCCAAATTATTCAGCAAAATTACAGCTTTTCTTCAAGAATAAATGTAATTTTGCAAGGAAGTTTTGATAGTATAGGATAAAATTATCATTGACGAATGGATATAAAGAAAAGCGGTAAAGCCAATTTGGACAACCATCGTTCTACAGGGTTCCTACTGGGGCTTATCCTGGCACTGTCCCTGCTTTTCGCTGCTTTCGAATATACCACACGCCCACACGCTGCCGAGGAAGACGACTCCATGCTCGACGACCTTGCTGAGGATCTTACCATGAAGTCAGCACCGCAAGACACGCGCGATATGGTATCAGCGGTGGCGGCTCCGGCTTCAAAGGCGATTACGCAGAACGTGAAGGAGGTGGCTCACGTGGACAATGCCGACAAAATAGCTCCAACGACGAGCAAACTTGTCATTGGCGATGGGCAAGCCGTGCAGAAAGACGCCAACGTGACGGAGGCTCTTCCACAGGTGACCGCCGACAAGGACACGACCGTGTTGCGTACCGTGGAGCAGATACCGGAGTTCCCGGGCGGAATAGTGCAATTCATGAAGTGGCTGACTCGCAACCTGCGCTATCCACCCCAGGCTAAACAACAAAAGATACAGGGCAAGGTGGTGGTGTCATTCATAGTTAACAAGGACGGCTCTATATCATCACCAACTGTCGTAAAGTCTGTTGATCCATTGCTTGATATGGAGGCCCTTAGGGTCATAAAGATGATGCCGAGATGGAAACCTGGCATGGAGAAAGGAAAGGTTTGTCGCACCATGTTCGCCATACCTGTCAATTTCGTATTATAAGAACTGAATAGCTACTTTTGTTTCATGGTTAAGATGTATACTTCGGATGAACTTTTGGAAAAGGTGAACCATTTTTTGGCTAACCTTCCATACAATCGTGTTCCAATGAGCCTATACGAGCCTATTCGCTATGTGCTCTCTATGGGTGGCAAGCGCATAAGGCCAGTGCTCATGCTTCTTGCTTACCAACTTTACAAGAGTGATCCAGAAAGCATTCTCATGCAAGCGGCCGCATTGGAGACCTACCATAACTATACGCTCCTGCACGATGACCTCATGGACAACGCTGACCTTCGCCGCGGTCATGAGACTGTGCACAAGAAGTGGAACGCCAACCAGGCTATTCTCTCTGGCGACTCAATGCTCGTGTTGGCTTATGAGCGCATGGCGCAGTGTCCAAAGGACAAGCTCTCACGTGTGCTTGGCATTTTCACCGAGACGGCACTTGAGATAGGCGAGGGCCAGCAATACGACATCGACTTTGAGCAGCGCACCGATGTCAAGGAGGAGGAATACATCGAGATGGTGCGATTGAAGACCAGCGTGCTCTTGGCTTGCGCATTGAAGATTGGCGCGACGCTCGCCGGCGCTCCCGAGGAAGACCTCGACAACCTCTATAAGTTTGGCGAGCAGATAGGCTTGGCGTTCCAGTTGCAAGACGACTTCTTGGATGTATATGGCGACTCGCGTGTCTTTGGCAAGGCCATTGGCGGCGACATAGTGTCAAACAAGAAGACATATATGCTCATCAATGCCTTCAATCATGCCAACGCCGCCCAGCGCGAGGAACTGATGCGCTGGATCACGGCAAAGACTTTTGACCGGGAGGAGAAGGTGGCGGCCGTGACGAGACTATACAACGAGATTGGCGTGGACAAACTCGCACTCGACAAGATTGCCTATTATTTCGAACAGAGCAAGAAATACCTCGATGCCGTGAAAGTGGAAGAGGCCAAGAAGACGGTGTTGAGGCAGTACGCCGAGAAAATGATGTCAAGAAAATATTAATTTTCTGCACAGATGCCTGATTATAAGTTTGTAGACACCCATGCCCACCTCGATGGTGAAGAGTTCAAGGACGACTTGCCCTTGGTTATCCAGCGTGCCAAGGACAGTGGGGTAGGTGCCATCTTCCTTCCTGGTGTCGACGCGTCATCGGTAGCGAGTGTCATGGATGTGTGCCGCCAATATCCTGGCTATTGCTATCCCATGATAGGCTTGCAGCCGGAGGAGGTGCGTGCCGACTGGCGCGACGTGTTGGCGATGATGCGCCAGGCGTTGCGCGACAACGCCTCTGGCGTTGCAGGGCAACCGCGTTATATCGCCATTGGCGAATGCGGCCTCGATTTTTATTGGAGCCGCGAGTTCGAGACGGAGCAGCTTGCCGCTCTCGAGGAGCAGGTGAAGTGGTCGGTGGAGACGCGTTTGCCGCTCATGATTCATTGCCGGAAGGCTCAAAACGAACTTCTGCACATCTTGCGAGCCTATGAGAAAGACCTTCCCGGTGGCGTGTTCCATTGCTTCACTGGCAACCAGAAAGAGGCGGAGGAGTATCTCCGATTCGACAAGTTCGTGCTTGGCATCGGGGGCGTGTCCACGTTCAAGAGCAGCCATTTGCGCGAAGACTTGCCTGCCTCCGCGCCATTGAGCCGCATCGTGCTTGAGACCGACAGCCCATACATGGCTCCCGTGCCCAACCGTGGCCAGCGCAACGAGAGCGCGTTCGTGCGCCTTGTGCTTGAGAACCTTGCCCGGTGCTACGGCGTGGCACCTGACGACGTGGCGAGGATTACCAACGACAACGTCCGTCGCACGTTTCCATTGTATAAGTGATGAGACAAGCACGTCTTGAGTTACCTCTCAATGCGTGCTTGTTTCTTTACCGACTATTTAGGAATGTGCTTTTTAGCTTAACATACAACTAAATTATGCCGATTTTTCCCTTCCTTTCCCAAAACCAGCCTTTGATAAGCAAAGGCTGAGCTACTTATTTCCTTAACTCTCTCTAAACGCCTCATTCACAACCTGCTTCTCTCCTCTGAGTTGGAAGATTGGAAAGCAGGTTTCTTCTTGTTAAACAGATTGCCTATCTTTTTTGTTAATGTTATTTCCACATGTTGGGTGTCATAATAATTATTGAATTCTTGCCTCACTCCATTGGAATAGTAACTGTATTTCGGGGTGGCGTTCTTGAACAGGTCTTCAGCCTTAAGGCTAACCATCATTCCCCTTTTCTTGTCTGTATACGCAAGTCCAATGTTCACAAGCAATAAGTTCTTGTTTTTCCTGTAATTATAATACCCAGGGATGTCATCCTCCACGTATAAGGACGAAGAGATTTTCTTGCTTAAATAGAATGTATTATTCAATGAGAACACGCCTCCCCACCCAGCGGTATTCTTGAACGCCAGTTGATGGGATACGTATCTTGAATACGAGACATTACCTGAAAGGTTAGACTCCAACCACGAACCAAATTGATAATCGTACTCCATATCGATGCCCCATGCCGATATGTTCAAGAAGTTTCCGGCTCTTTCTATTTGGTTACGCACATTATCGGAATCCAATATGACCATCTTGCCGAAATCATTTTTTGTATGCGTGAAATACATCTCGGCATAGAGTGAACTACCGTGCATATAAGCCAAGCTGGCATTGTGTATATAAGATGGTTTCAGGAAAGGGTTTCCTTCAGAATAATCATACTTGCTTATATACCAACGAAAAGGATCCAGCAAGCGAAACCCTGGTCTTTTGACCCTTCCCGAATAATTCAAGTTTAATGTATTCTCGTCATCAATGGAATACTTTATTCCTACGTTTGGGAATAATCTGAAATAATGATTGTTGTTAATGTCGTTCAACGCATAAGAGATTCCCTTTGTGTTTGTCAGTTCCGCCCTAATACCAATATTCAACAGAAAAGAACCCCAAGACCTCTCGGCGTTAACATACAACGCATTTACATATTCCCTATACCCAAACATATTTGTCGAGGAGGCATCAGCAACCAGCCTTTCGTCTTCTTCGTTATATGATGTCGTGTGAACATACGAAAGTTTATAGCCTTCGCCAAGTGCCCACTTGCCAAGCGCATTCTCAAAATCGAGTTTAAAGGTGTATATATTATTGTTTTGGTGTCCTGCACTATAAAATGTCTCATCATTACTTGCAAACTGTGCCTTTGTCACTGACAGCCAATCCCTATAGTTTTTCTCATAGCCATTGACATAACCAAATGTCATGTTAAAATTCGAGTTATTTGAAAAATCGCAAGCATAGTTGACCTCTAAGTTGGTTTGATAGTCTGATGAATGTCCCTGTCCTTTCGACGACATTAGGGAATCAACTCTATTGTCAATTGTGAAATATCTCGTGTCATTGGCTATATCCCGATTCTTTGTTCTATTGAGCAAAGGCAACTGCAATGTCGCTGATACCCTATTGCGCTTGTTTATGTCATAATTGAAAGAAGACAAAGCCATGACAACCTTTTCCGTGGATTTACGTGGGCAATCGGTTGACACAAGATAATTGCCAAAATCGTTTGTGTACCTACTGTGCATGAAGCTCTTTGCCCTACTTCCCAACAACACAGTCTCAAAGCTGACCTTGCCTCCTGAGTAAAGTACCCTTGCGGAGCCACCATAAGACAAGTAGCGACCAATTGTGCCCCGTCCCAAGAAGTTGGACTGTAAACCGGGATTTATTTTCCTCGTTGTCTCTATTTCAATGATGCCAATGTTCTCATCTGCCTCATATCTCGTTGGAGGAGTGGGCAGCACCTTGACTTCCCTTATGTTCTCAAGACCCAAGGAATTCAAGTAAGCCATAAGCTCCCCACCCTTCAGATAAATCTTGTGATTATTCAAATAGACAACTACGCCGCTCTTGCCTGCCATGGAAATGACATTGCTCTTTACATTTACCAAAGGTAATTGCGACATAATGTCGGAAAGCAATTTCCCGTCCTTCCTTATCGCGTCCATATTGACCACGAAGCCATCCACCGTCATTTGAATAGGCTTTCTTCTGCCGACTATTTCCACGCCATTGAGGTTCAAGGATGTATCGCTAAGATAAATGTCAACTGCCTTTCGGTTGGTTACTGGCACCACTTTGTTAGAGCAGCCTATGTAGCTGCAAGTAAGGGTGTCAGTACCATTTACTTGAATCTCGAAATGACCTAATGAATCAGTCAATACCGCATTGCCGGTATTGTCATTTCTTATAGAGGCATATGAAAGAGGTTGCGTCTTGTCTTGAAGATACACATGACCATTCAACTTATACGATTGTGCCATGACAGACAAATTCATGCAACACATCGCTGCCATAAAAACAACTATCTTAATCATAAGTTTTTATGCTGTGTAAAAGCCCAGAAACTATCGATTTTTATCTCTTCAAATATTAAGCGCAAATTTACAAGAAATCACTGACATACAAATTACCTACCGAAGAAATTTAATACACTGCGTTATACGCAGTTATACATTCTGATTATATCCTTAAATCCGCAACTTTCGAGGGTAAGTAGATTTTGAAAACAAGACTTACCCTTCCTTGATAATCCAGTTGCCGATGGTGCGCTGGTTGCTGTCGTAGTTCACTCCCACCTTGTATAGCCGCTTGCCTTCGGCTGAGTAGGGTATGAGATATCCCTTGTCGTCTATCTGCTTCAGGGCATCCTCTGCCGTACCGTCATATTTCAGTTCGAACACATAGATGGCCGTAGGAAGATGCAGCACGGCATCTGCCCTGCCTATGGCACTGTCTTCCTCCACCCTGATGAGAGCTCCCATCAAGTTGAATATCAGATAAAAGACCGTTTGGAAGTCGCGTTCGTTCTTGTTGCTCAGCCTATTCGAGATGCTGGATAGGTAGGCTTTCAGGCGAACCATTGCCTGATCGATCTCGCCGTCATAGACCAGCTCCACGAACTCGTTCACCAGACGGTTGTTGTCCACCGACACTGGCGAGAGATAATTGGGCGCGAGGCTCTTCAGCATGCCTATCCTCACCTCCTGGTTAGGGTAGCCCAGCCGGTAGCTATTTGTGAGTGGCTTGTATTGCTTTATGGTGAGATAGCCGCTCTGATAGAGCAATGGCAAGACGGAGGTCATGTTCTCGGGCGATACGTTGAAATCGTCCACGCTCACGCCGTTCTGCTCTATGTCCATCGCGTTGATGTGATATTTCCGCAAGCTATTGATGAGATAAGTTGGCGTGCCTGAGCCAAACCAATAGGCATCTATCTTCCGTCCGTTAAGTGCCCTTACAAGGCTGAAAGGATTGAACACATCCTCGGAACGTTGGCTGAAATGATAACCGTCATAGTATTGGCGCAATTCCTCCATACATTCCTCGTAAGTCAGTCCAAGAGCCTCGCCCAACGCCTCAACGTCAGGCTTCATCACCGTTGTAAGCTCGGTCTTGCTGATGCCGCAGATGGCGGAGTATTGGTCGAACATGCTTATGTTGTCGAGGTTGTTAAGCTCGCTGAAGATGCTGAGCTGTGAAAACTTGGTGATGCCCGTGATGAAAACAAACTCAAGATAGGGGCCGAGCTTCTTCAGCGGACTGTAGAAGTTCTGCATGATAAGGCGAAGCGTGGCCAAGTTGTCTTTCTCATGCACCACGTCGAGCAAGGGGGCGTCATATTCGTCGATTATTATCACCACCTTTTCGCCTGTCTGTTTGTTGGCACGCTTCACTATGCCCTCAAAACGCTCATTGGCATCCACTTCGTCTTCTTCTCTGCCATAGAGATCCTCATAAGGCTTCAGTTGCAAACTGAGATAACGTTTCAAGCTCTCCCCGTCGAAATGCTTGGCACCGCTCATGTCGAAATGGAGCACAGGATATTTCACCCAGTCCTTCTCGTAACTGGCGATGGCAAGACCGTCGAACAGTTCCTTGCGGCCTTCGAAATAGGCTTGCAGGGTAGAGGCAAATAGCGACTTGCCGAATCGGCGGGGGCGACTCAGGAAGATGTTACGCATGCCTTTCTCCCTGAAATCCACTATGTATTTGGTCTTGTCCACATAGAGATACCTTTCCTCGCGGATTGTCGCGAAGTCTTGTATCCCCACGGGATATTTGTTCACGATTTTTGCCATGATCTTGTCCGATTTACGTTTTACGGCACTAAAATACGAAGAAAAACTGGAACCGCAAAGTTTTCCCCAAATCTTTTCATGCGCAATTTTGCGATGCAGGGGTCCGTGAATTCAACAAGCAAGTGCAAATTTACTGAATTTGTTTGTAAAAGCACTCCCTTGGCGTTCTGAACTTGCGGAAGCTTTATGGCAGCGGTCTTGATGGCAACATAGCGTCCGCGTTGGAATGTAAAATATTATTGCCAAAATTTAACACTTGGAAGCTGGTGCTTTTAGAGCGGAAAAATGGCTTGGGGCTACCCTTTGGCAACACCGTCAGCGGCTTTTCGGGCGAAAAGTTTTGGCATTACGCCGTGATCGCGTCGCTTTATGGCGTAAGGGCGATGTCTCTACGGCGTGATCGCGTCGGCTTTACGCCGTAAGGCCGACGCTTTTTCAGCGTTAAAATGAAGTCTGAGAAACGCGAGAATTGCAAATTGTTGATACTCAACGTGTTGGTAAAGCAACCAATAATCGCATCATTTCGAACGAAGTGACGGCTTGATTGAAAAAAAAACGATTCTCAGACGACTGTTTGTAAAATATTGTTACCCTTTTGTGGGCCGGTTTTATGCCGGCCCACAAACGAAGTCCCAACCATTGAAAATCATTTGTCGAACATTGTTTTATGGCCGGCACGAGACC
>ERZ808240.847-NODE-847-length-39356-cov-5.031017_pt1 | contig 39356 bp, 41 predicted proteins | sample MGYA00521084_ERZ808240 | MGnify/ENA primary metagenome ERZ808240 (study PRJEB31516, sample SAMN03275571) | gut metagenome | biome: mammalia-associated habitat; material: feces | host: Papio cynocephalus | place: Kenya | collected 2012-08-06 ... | reverse complement strand
TTTCGCCCGCCGTCAGCTTCTTCCAGTCGAGCGAGTCGGTGTCCCACTGCACCGCCGTGAGCCCCATGCCGTTCACGGTGCCGATGACATTGTCGTCATACTCGCCGTAAGGACAGCGGAAGAGCGTCGGGCGCACGCCGGTGACGGCCTCGATCTTGTCACTGCAGCGGTTCACCTCGTCGATGATCTGCTTTGCGGTGAGCTTCGCCATGTGCGGATGGGCGTCGGAATGGTTCATCACCTCGTGCCCGGCGTCGTGGAGCGCCTTTACGCTCTCCGGGTATTTATCCACCCACTCGCCGACGACAAAGAACGTTGCTTTCACGTTGTACTTTGCAAGGATATCGATGAGCATCTGCGTGTCCTCGTTGCCCCAGGCCGCGTCGAACGAAAGGCTCACGAATTTTCCGTCCCGCTCCACGCTGTATACGGGCAGCTCCCGCTCCGTGACCGCCGCGCCGACGACACGCGGAGAGTATACGAACGCGAAGATCGCCGCGACAGCAAGCACGAGCGCCGCGCTGGAGGTAAATTTGCTGTGCCGTGAGAGAAAACCGCCGATTTTACCTGTCATCATAAATTTATCCCCCCTCGCGGACATCCTATGTGCGCGAGGGGGGATGTATTCATTTTTGTCCTCCCGCGGGAAGATCACGTTGGGCGAATAGCCGGTATACTTCTTATAGACCTTGTTGAAATACTTGTAATCGGAAAACCCCACCAGTTCCGCGATCTCATAGAGCTTGCGCTCACCGCGCTTCTGAAGCTCTACGGCGCGCCGGATGCGGTAGTAATTCAAAAAATCGTGGAACGTGTAGCCCGTTTCCGCCTTGAATTTGGCATTCAGGTGCGTACAGGATATGTTCAGCTGCTGGCTCAAGTCGGTGAGCGAGATGTGTTCGGCGTAATGCTGCCGGATGTACTGCATCATGGCCTCGGCATACTTATTTTGCAGCGGCGCGGGCTTTTCGTCCGGCTCCGGCGTCTCCCCGCTCCGTCCGTCCGGCGCTCCCGCGGCAATGCGGCGCAGGCAGTTTTTGAGCTTGTTCACGTCCACGGGCTTTAGCAGGTATTCCGCCACGCCCAACCGAATGGCCTGCTGCGCATAGTCAAACTCGCCGTAGCCGGAGATGATGATCGCATGAAACGGGCAGACGCTGCGCCCCTCGCGCAGCATTTCCAGCCCGTCCATATTGGGCATGCGGATATCGGTGATGACGATATCCGGGCGCAGCGCTTTGATCTGGGCCAGCCCCTCCCGTCCGGTGGCTGCCTCGCCGACGACCACGCAGTTGACCTCCGTCCAGTCCATTTTGTATTGCAGTCCCCGGCGGATCAGATTTTCATCCTCCACCAGCAAAACCTTCAGCATCCCTCGTTTTCCTCCACTTCATAGGGGATGGTGAGCATCACGGCAGTGCCCTGCCCCTCTGTTCTCTCGATCTGCACGCCGTAGGGCGCGCCGTAGGTCAGACGAATGACCTTCTGAATGTTATAAAGCCCCACATGGGCGGTATATTCGTTCGTGAGATCGCGTTCAAAGCTCTCGCGCAGCTCGGAAAGGCGTTCGGCGGGGATGCCCGCGCCGTCGTCCGTTACGATGAAGCGCAGCGTATCGTCCCGGTGCTCCGCCTGCACGCGGATCGAGAGCGTCCGCCCGGCGCGGTATCGTTGATGACGCGGTCGTTGATCTTGAACGTGCCGCCTTCGATGGAGTTGAATCCGATGATCATGCGGAGAAGCGTCGTTTTGCCGCAGCCGGAGGGTCCCAGCAGCGTGAAAAATTCGCCAGGCTTGACTTCCAGAGACAGGCCGTTGATGATCGTGTCGTTGCCGTAGCGCTTGACGGCGTTTTCAATGGTAATGGTGGCTCCCATCGTTTCAGTTCCCTTTCTCTGCGAGATTCTTTGTAGAATGTGCGGGTCTGCGGCGCACGGCCGCAGACCCGCACGGGATGCTATCTTTGCGAATTAAGCCACGTTTTCGAGGCACTCGCTGTATTTTTCTGTGATGGCGGACTTGTTGGCGGCGACCCACACGCCGTCATAGGACTCGAGACGGGTGATCTCGCTCCACGGCGTCAGGCTGTCGTTGAGCTGGACGTTCTGGCGGAGCGGACGGACCGTGAGGTTCTGGCCGATGTAGTTCTGGCAGGTCTCGCTGAGCATGTAGTCTACAAACTTCTTGGCGTTCTCCATGTGCGGAGCACCCTTGATGATGGACACGCACTGACCGGACATCAGAGCGCCCTCTTCCGGGAACACGACCTTCACGGCAACGCCGTCACGGACGTAAGCGGCAGCGGGGTCTTCCCAGGTCAGACCGACGATGTATTCGCCCTCGGCAACGCCCTTGTAGACCTGCGAGGAGCTGGTGAGAGCAACGCCGTCAAGATTTTCCACAAGGCCGGCAGCCCATTCCCACGCGGCGTCGGACATCGGGTCGCCGTTGCCCATGTCATAGAGACCGGCGATCAGGCACTGGAACGCGGAGCTGGAGTTCACGGGGTCGCCGCCGGCGATCTTGCCCTTGAGAGCGGGGTTGAGAAGGTCGGCAAAGCCGTTGATCTCGATATCACCGGCAAGGTCGGTGTTCACGATGAACACGGTGGGGTCGCAGAAGGCGGGGGAGGAATAACCGTTGGTGTTCTTGTAGCCTTCCATCATGTTGGCGTCTTCGGGGGAGACATACTCTTCAAAGCAGTCGGTGTAATCCTTGAGCATGGCTTCGTCCGCCGCCCAGCAGATATCGCCCTGGGGATTGGCAGCTTCGGAACGCACGCGCTTGAGCACCTCGCCGGTGCCGCCGGTGACGACCTCGACGTGGATGCCGGTGTCCGCCTCGAAATTTTCGATGACGGCGTTGTTCAAGCTCTCGCTTCTGGCGGTATAGACGATCAGGGTCTGCTCGCCTTCGGCGGGGCTGCGGTGTTGCCGCTCTCGGCGGGAGTGCTCGTCTGGCCGCACGCCGCAAGCGCGAGCACCAGCGCCAGCACCAGAGCCATGAGCTTCTTCATTTTCATCTTCATTTCCTCCTTTTGTTTTGAGCCGTTACGACTCATTGCATATTCATTGTACTATAGGAATGGAGGAAGTAAATCCCACAAAACGCAACCCTTTTAGGGAATTTTTCAAACTAAATGCCGGTTTTGTATAGGATAAAACGTTTCAATTTATTCACTTTGCACAATGCGCAAAAAATCTCCGGCGCAGGTCTTCTGACCCGCGCCGGGGATTCTCAAAGGCCTTATTGTCCGTCAAAATGCACGGTAATTTTGGTTCCGCTATCCGGCTCGCTCCAGAGTTCGAGGCGCGCCTTGTGCATCGCCGCGGCGTGCTTCACGATGGAAAGGCCGAGACCCGTGCCGCCAAGCTGACGGGAGTGGCTCTTGTCCACGCGGTAAAACCGCTCGAACACCCGGTTTTGGTGCTCATACGGAATGCCAATGCCGGTATCCGCCACGGACAAAACCGTTTCCCCGGCGCGCTTTTCCGCCGTGACGGCCACGCTGCCGCCGGGACGGTTATACTTCACGGCGTTGTCGCAGAGGTTATAGACGAGCTCCTGCAGCGCCGTGCGCACGCCCTGCACGACGGCCTCCCCGCCGCAGAGCGTGAGCGTCACGTCCCGCCGCTCCGCCGCCGGGCGGAGCGAGGCGAGCGTTTCCTCCGCGAGAGCATAAAGATCGACGCGCTCCGTCTCCGGCGGGGCGGTGTTCTCTTCCAGCCGGGAAAGCTCAATGATATCGTCCACGAGCGCCATGAGCCGCTGGGATTCCTTGTAGATGTCCCCGGCGAACTCACCTACCCGTTCCGGCGGGACCATGCCGTTGGCGAGAAGCTCCGCAAAACCGGAGATCGACGTGAGCGGCGTTTTGAGCTCGTGCGAAACGTTCGCGGAAAACTCGCGCCGCAGCGCCTCGCGCTGCTCCCGCTCGGTCGTGTCGAGCGCGATGACGACCGCGCCGGTGATCTGGTTTTCGGAAAAGACGGGCGTTGCGATCACATAGTAAAACCGCTCGCGCATTTGCAGCGTCAGCTCCGTGCGTCGCCCGGCGAGAGCGCGCTCGGCCGCGCGGACGATCTCCTCCGGGCAGCCGCCGCGGTTGAGGTTGTCCGCCTCGCCGTCCGGCGGTGCGGGCAGAAGATAGCTTGCCGATACGTTGCGGGACAATACGTTCAGCCGCTTATCGAGCAGAAGGAAGCTCTCGCCCATGTTCTCGGTGATCGCGGCAAAGTCGCGCCGCGTCTGCCCGAGCGTCTCCTCCTGCTGACGGATGAGACGATTCTGCGCACGGATGCGCGCGAGCAGCGGCACGAACTCCTCATACGGCGCTTCCGTGCCGGGGCTCTCCGGGTCGATCTTCCGGATGGGGTCAACGATGCCGCGCGCCACGGCCCAGCCCCCCGCCGCGGCGAGACAGAGTGCGAGCGGCAGCACCCACAAAAGGCGTGAAAGCGCCTGCGCTCTTGCCTCCGGTCCGGCGAACTGCGGCTGTACGATGGCATACGTCACGGCGGAGCCGATCAGAATCGCGGCGAAAAGCAGGAGCCCCACACGCAGAAAGAGCTTTCCCTTCACGGCTCGCTCCGCTTCTCCGGTGAGAACCGGTAGCCGACGCCGCGCACCGTTTCGATGTAAGCCCCCGCCGTGCCGAGCTTGGCACGCAGTGTGCGCACGTGTACGTCCACGGTGCGGTTTTCCCCGTCAAAACCGCTGCCCCACACGCTGTCCATGATCCGGTCGCGCGTGAGCGCCGCGCCGGAATGCTCCAGCAGCAGGCAGAGAAGCGAAAATTCCTTGTTCGTGAGCGGCACGTCCTGCCCGGAGACGCGCACAATGTGCTTGTCCCGGCAGACATACAGTTCGCCGACGGTACGGTCGGATGCCGCCGAGGGCGTCCCGGTGCGGCGCAGCAGCGCGCGCACGCGCGCCAGAAGCTCCATCATGCCGAAGGGCTTCGATATATAGTCGTCCGCCCCGGCGTCCAGCCCGACGACGCGGTCGTACTCAGCATTCTTCGCCGTGAGCATCACGACCGGCAGCTCCCGCCAGAGGGCCGAAGCGCGCAACTTTCCGAGCACCGAAAGGCCGTCCTCCTCCGGCAGCATGATGTCGAGCAGCACGAGCTCCGGCGTCTGGCGCTTCATCGCCGCCCAGAACGCCGAGGGGCATTCGAACCCTTCGGCTTCGTATCCGGCGTGCTGGAGCGTATATGTCACGAGCTTTCGGATGCTCTCGTCGTCTTCAAGAAGGTAGATCATTTTCCCCGCCTCCGTTTTACAATTCCAACTTTCTATAGCATATCACGCGCAGCGCCGCTTGTAAAATGGATTTAACGTGGATTTAACCTTGCTTTGCTTTTGGATTTAACCTGTATGCGGTACACTGAGATACGGATAATCTATAACTTGCAAAGGAATCGATGGCTGTGGGTATTTCCAACATTTTAATGCTGCTTGGCGGCGTGGCGCTTTTTCTCTTCGGCATGGGGCTTATGGGCGACAGTTTAAAGCTCGTCGCCGGTCAGCGGCTCGAACTCATTCTCTACCGGCTCTCCAATACGCCGCTCAAGGGCGTGCTGCTCGGCACCGCCGTCACCGCCGTGATCCAGTCTTCCTCGGCCACGTCTGCGATGGTCGTCGGCTTTGTGAACTCCGGCATGATGAAGCTCTCGCAGGCGATCGGCATCGTGCTCGGCGCGAATATCGGCACATCGGTGACGGGCTGGATCCTCTGCCTTTCGTATATCAGCAGCAGCGACGCGCTCTCCCTTCTGAGCTCCACAACGATCACCGCCATCGCCGCCATTGTGGGCATACTGCTGCGCATGCTTGGGAAAACGTCGCAGAAGCGGCACACCGGCGATATTCTGCTCGGCTTTGCCGTTTTAATGTACGGCATGAACGCGATGAGCGGCGCGGTGTCGCCGCTGCGCGAGAGCGAGGGCTTTCTCCGCCTGATGACGATGTTTGAAAACCCGATCCTCGGCATTCTCATCGGCACGCTCATCACCGCCGTTTTTCAGTCCAACTCCGCCTCCGTCGGTATTTTGCAGGCGCTCTCCGTGACCGGGACGGTCTCGTTTGCCACGGCCTTCCCGATGATCATGGGCATGGGTATTGGCGCGGCGGTGCCGGTTCTCGTCTCCGCCATCGGCGCGAACCGCGACGGGCGGCGCACCGCGCTCATCTATCTTTTCACCGGCATTTTCGGCACCGTCATCTTCTCTGCGCTTTTCTACGGCGTCAACGCCTTTTTCCCCTTCCCGTTCATGGAGACAGCGCTCGGCCCGGTCGGTATTGCGATGGTGAACTCGCTTTTCCGTATCGGCTCGATTTTGATCCTCTTCCCGTTCCTGCGCCAGCTTGAAGCGCTCACCGGAAAGCTCATCCCCGAAAAGGCCTCGGAAAAATACAATGAGCTCACCGCGGGCATCGAACGGCTGGAAGAGCGCTTTCTCGTCCACCCGGCGCTCGCCATCGAGCAGTGCCGCCTGACGATCGACGCCATGGCGATGCGCTCCCAGGATAACCTTGTCGCTGCGCTTGAGCTGATGAAGAATTTCACCCAGAAGGGCTTTCAGCAGGTCTCGGACATTGAGGACGCCGTGGATCAGTACGAGGACCATCTCGGCACGTATCTCGTTAAATTCACCGGCCGCGAGCTTTCCACTGCGCAAAACGAGGAAGTCTCCAAGTTTTTACACACCATCGGCGATTTTGAACGCATCAGCGACCACGCAATGAATCTCGCCGAGGTTGCGCGCGAGATCTATGAAAAAGACATCCGCTTCACCAACGCCGCCCAGCGCGAGCTGGACGTGCTCCGCACCGCCGTGAGCGAGATCGTCTCGCTCGCCGTCGGCGCGTTCGTCGGAAACGATCTGGAAATGGCGCTGCGCGTCGAGCCGCTCGAGGATACGATCGACGGATTGTGCGACGAGCTCAAGCTCCACCACATCATCCGTTTGCAGGACGGCTCCTGCACGCTCGCCATGGGCTTTGTCTTTAACGACCTTCTCACGAATTACGAGCGTATCGCCGACCACTGCTCCAACATCGCCGTGGCGATGATCGAGCTGGAGTCCGACAGCTTCGATACCCACGAATATCTCAAGAGCCTCCGCGAGATGAAAACGCAGAAATACATGCAGTACGCGGAAGAATACGGCAAAAAGTTCACGCTCTGACGGCGTATATGCAGCAAAAAGCTCACGGGTTTTCTCCGTGAGCTTTTTTGTTTGGTTATTTGCTTCAAAGGCCCTCGTCTTCTACGAACTGATAGAAGGCGTTCTCTTCGGTCTGATCCTCATCGCGGATCGTGCCGACGGGCGCGGTGTAAATGATGTATTCCTCTTCGCCGTCAAGTCCGAAGAGATCGCAGCATTTCTCGTGCTGGAATGCGCCGAGACCGCACGTCCCAAGACCCAGCCCGGTGCACGCCGTGTAGAGCGCCTGCCCTACGTGGCCGGCATCGATGAGAGCAATACGGTGGGCGTAAATGCCGTAGCGCCACTCCGCGCGGTAAGGCACGACCGACCAGTAGAACACCGCGTTGGCTCTCGCCGCCCATTTCTGGCCGCACAGCGTCTGGGTTATGATCTCCGGGATGTCCTCGATCGGGTGCAGGAACTCGAGCGTGTGGAGCATCGGCAGATAATGGTACGCGCCGGGCCGCAGGCCCTCCACGTTCCGGACGATCAGATACGTTTCAAACTCATGGCGCGCGCCGCCGCACGGCACGGTGCGGATGGTCGCATACGCCTTGCCGCGGATCTTTTTGATGCCCTGCGTCGCCCACAAAAGGAACGAGAGCTCGTCCGGCGTCACGGTTTCGTTCGTATAGATCCGGGCGCTCCGCCGGTCGCGGATGAGACTCACAAGATCGTTTTTCAGCGCGAGGCCGGAAAAGTCTCTCGTGAGCGCAACGCGATTGCTCTCGTCCGCCATGGGCGCTTTCACGAGCGGCGGCTGCGGCAGCTTCCGGTCCTGATCGGACTCGAACGCTTCCTCGTAGGGGTCCCGCTCCAGCGGGCTTTTGAGAAATTCCCGTCCCTTTTGAATGATCTCCTTCTGAACGGCTTCGTCAAGCATGGGTATTTCCCCTTTCCGGAGCAGCTAAAATGCCGTTAAATGGCGCGGGTAACGTCGCGCAGCCAGGCGCGCTCGTCCTCGGTGAGGTGCGGCGCGACGGTCTCATACACGGCGGTGTGGTACTCGTTGAGCCAGCGGCGCTCGGTCATGGTGAGAGCGTTAACGTCGATCGCGTCGAGATCGATCGGCGCGCAGGTGAGATTCTGGAAGTACATGAACTGGCCGAACTCGTTCTTGACACCCTTCCGGCAGAGCAGCTCGCTCTCGATGCGGATGCCGTAGGCGTCCTCAATGTAAAGGCCCGGCTCGTCGGTCGTGATCATGCCCTCTTCGAGCACGCTGCCCTCGCTGCGCTCCGGCGACTGCCGCCAGCGGAAGCCGTTCGGCCCTTCGTGGACGTTCAGGATGTGGCCGACGCCGTGGCCGGTGCCGTGCTTATAGTCCAGATCGGCCTCCCACAGCGGCTCGCGGGCGAGAATATCCAGATTCAGTCCCGTGCAGCCGTGGAGAAAACGGGCGTTCGCCAGATGCAGGTGCGAGCGGAGGACGCGCGTGAAGTCGGCGCGCTCGGCGTCCGTCACGGGGCCGAGGGCGATGGTACGGGTGATGTCGGTCGTGCCTTCGAGATAATGTCCGCCGGAGTCCACGAGCAGCAGGCCGTGCGCCTCGAGGGGGATGTCCGTCTCCGGCGTGGGGGCGTAGTGGATGATGGCGGCGTGCGCGCCGTAGGCGCAGATGGTGTCAAAGCTCAGATCCAGGAAGCCTTCCTGCTCGGCGCGGCGCGCGGCGAGATAGTCGGAGGCGGAAAGCTCGGTCATCGGCGTCTTGCCGATGTTTTTCTTGAGCCAGTAGATGAATTTCGTCACGGCGACGCCGTCCTTGATGTGGGCGTTGACCGTGTTCTTCTGCTCGGTCTCATTCTTGATGGACTTCATAAGAACAGAGGGGTTCGTCTCGTCCACGATCCTGACGCCCTCACGAAGCTCGGAGACGAGGCGGTAGTTGCACACGCCCTTGTCGAGCAGCACCGTCTCCCCGGCGGGGATGGCGGCGGCATAGTCGTAGAAGCTCCCATAGGGGCGCGTCTCGATGTGGTTTTCCGCAAGATAGGCGCGCAGTTCGTCCGTGAGGACGGCGTCCTGCACGAACCAGAGGCACGTTTCCTCCGTGAGAGCGAGATAGGAGAGCACAACGGGAACATAGTCGATATCGCCGCCGCGGACGTTCAGCAGCCACGCGATATCGTAAAGCGACGTGAGCAGATGGACGCTCGCGCCCTGCTTTTTCATCTCGGCGCGCACATCCGCGAGCTTGTCCGCGGTGGAGCGGCCGGAGTACTCCGCCGTGAGGATGCGCACCGGCGCGTGCGGCAGCTCGGGGCGGTCGTCCCAGATGATGCCGACAAGATCCTCGCCGACAGCGAGCTTGCCGTGCTTTTCCTCCGCAAGGGCAAGGAACGCCGCGCCGAGACGCGCGTTGATGACGCGTCCGTCAAAGCCGAGCGTGCCGCCCTCGGGCAGCGCCGAGCGCAGGTATTCCATGATCGTGGGCACGCCCTCTTCGCCCATGCGGTAGAGCGTCACGCCGGTATTTTCAAGCTGACGCTTCGCCTGAAGAAAATAGCGCGCGTCCGTCCAGAGACCGGCCTCGGTCATCGTTATAATGGCTGTGCCGGCGCTGCCGGTAAAGCCGGTGATGTAGGAGCGCGCCTTGAAGTGCGCGCCGACGTATTCGGATTCGTGGAAGTCCGCCGTGGGAACGACGTACACGTCGATATGGCGCTGTTCCATTTCCCGGCGCAGCCGGGAGAGTCTTTCATGGATCATGGTTGTTCCTCCTTTATGTTTTCAGACCCGCCGTTCGGCGGTGACGAAGATACGGTCTTTGCGCGAGCGGCCGCCGGTGTCGGTGACCGTTCCCTTTCCCTTGCCGCGCACGGAAAGCACATCGCCGTCGCGGATGGCGGCGTCCGGCCGGAGACAGGGCGTATAGTTGAGCGACACGCTGCCGAGACGGATGAGCTCCGCGGCGGTCGTGCGGGAGACGTGGAAAAGCCCCGCGGTCACGGCGTCGAGCCGGAGACTCTGCACCGTGAAACTCACGGTCTCGGTCTTCACCTCTTCCTCCGGGACGTCAGCGAGAGCGACCTCCTCGCCGCGGACGGTATAGCGCCCGGCACGGTCGAGCTCCGCGAGCGTTTTTGCAACGCTCGGCAGACAGAACACCCACGTCTCCGCGCCCCGGATGCGGATATCCCCCACCCACTCGCGGCGCACGCCGAGCGCGAGCAGCGCGCCGAGATAATCCCGGTGACCCGGCTCGCCGAAGAAGCTGCGGAAATGCACCGCGCTGATATACTCCGACGGGTCAAACTCCTCCGCCGTGAGATAGAACGGGAGGAAGAATGCGCACATGCGCTCGCACTTCGTCCCGCCGCCGGAATAGACGGCGGCAGCAGCGCGCAGCGAGGGGGTATTTTGCAGTTCCATGCGCTCCGCCGGGGTAAGAAAGGCGGTCGCCGTCACCGACGAGGTGCGCTCACAGCGCGCGGCAAGATCCTCCGCGCGCCGGATAAGATCGTTCGTTTCCATAGCTGCGATTATATCACGCTAACTTTGCGTTGACAATGCAAAAAGACCGCAGAATATTTTCCGCGGTCTTTTATGCTTAAAATGTCTCGCCAGAGTCTGCTCCCGCAGGAGCAAATAAAGTTTAATCTTTTTGTCGGCAGCGTATACGTCGGCAAAAATACTTCTCGGCTCGCAAATGTGCGAGCGCCAGCGAGTACGCTGCGGCAAGCCGCTATTCCCTCAAACAAATCCCTCAAAGAAGTGGGGTTTGCTGGAAGCGTTTAGCCGTAATCCTGTGTGGCAACGAAGGCCTCGTGCTCGGCGAGCGTGGCAAAGAATCGCATGCTCTTCGTTTCCATATCGAGCGCAAAGTAATAATACCCGGTCTGCTCGGGGTTGAGCGCGGCCTCGATGGACTTCATGCCGGGGTTGCAGATCGGTCCGGGCGGCAGGCCCTGATAGAGATAGGTGTTGTACGGGCTGTCGGTCGCCTGGATGAGCTCGGTGGACATCGTCGTCTCGCCGGTCTCGCGGATGGCGTACACGACCGTGGAGTCGAGCTGCAGCGGCATACCGGCGTTCAGCCGGTTATAGATGACCGAGGCGATCGTCGCGCGTTCTTCATCGTTCGCAGCCTCGCGCTCGATGAGCGAGGCGACCGTGATCACCTGCTTGAACGTCAGATTCATGGCCTGCGCCTTCTGCCACATCTCGTCCGTGATGCGGTAATGGAGGTTCGAGAGGAATTTGTTGATCGCGCTCGAAGCCTGCATCCCCTGATAGAAGTAATACGTATCCGGGAAGAGGAAGCCCTCGAGCCGGTAGGGATCGCCCGTCTCCACGCCCTCGAGGAACGCATACGAGAACTCGGCGTTCGCCGCAGCAGCGTAGAGGTCCTCCTTGCTGCACACGCCGTTTTCCTCGAGCTTGGCAAACACCTGGTCAAGGTTGTAGCCCTCGGGGAACATGACGAGCGTCTGGATCTGCGAATCCGCGCCGGTCTGCATCTTTTTCACGAGCGCGCGGTAGTCCAGATTCGTCGTGAGAGCATACGTTCCGGGGCTGACCTGCACTTCTGCGTTTGAGAAGCGCGAATAGAGCTGGAAGAGCCACTTGTAGTTGATGAGACCGTAGTCCTTCAAAATGCCGGAGACGGTGTTCATGTCCGCCACGCGGACGGTTTTCGTGCCGGTGACGTTGCCGTCGTCGTCCGTCACGTCCACGGTCTTCTGCGTAAAGGCGCTCTCCGGCAGCGTGATCTCCACGCTCTCTGCACTCTTGTTGAGCGCGAGCACGTCCGAAGCCGCCATCCAGCCGAACACCGCCAGAAGAATGCTTGCGCAGAGGATGAACGCAGCGTACATAATGCCGCCCATGCATCCAATGCGCCCGTCGCGCCGGGAGCGGATGGGCATATACGCCCGCTCCGCCTCGCGCGGGTCCAGCTCGGCCTCGACCGGCTGGGGCGCGGCTTTCTTCTTTTTCGGTTCCGGCTCCGGCTTCTTTTCGGGCCGGGCCGTCCGGACGGAACGCGTCGGCTTTTTCTTCGCCGGTTTTGCGCTCTTCGCCGCCGGGGACTTCGGCGTCTCCGTCGCTCTTGGCGCGGCGGTCTCCGGCGCTTCCGGCACAGCCGGGACACCGGCAGCCTTTACCGGCTCCTCCGCCTGGGGCGGCGCGGACGCCATGTGTCGCCCGATGTGATTTTCCTCTTCAGGCCGGATTTTTTCTTCGTCAGACATAAATGCTCTCCTTGGAGTTGTAACCGCCCGCGACGCTCGGGCATAGAATACCGCAGACGGGGCGGAAAGCCCCGGCGGAACTGCGAAACGATGTTACCGACCGGCCGGAGCGCCGTGCGCGGCCGGGGCGCAAATATGGCACGGGGAAAGGGTATTCTCCATGTTCTGTGGAAATAATAACGGCTGCCTCTGGATCATCATCATTCTCATCCTGCTCTGCGGCTGCGGCGGCTGCGGCTGCAACAACGGCTGCGGCTGCGGCTGCAACAACGGCTGCGGGTGCGGAAACAGCAACGGCTGCGGCTGCGGCTGCTAACTTATTTTGCGAGACCCCTTCGGGGGTCTCTTTTTATTTGCGCTCGCGCGCCGCGAGAAGCAGTATCTTCGGCAGACGGATCATGCGCTTGAGACGCTTCGGCTCGCGCAGCAGCCGGTAGAGCCACTCGAGCCCCAGCCGCTTCCAGCTCTCCGGCGCACGGGGAATGTCCCCGGCGAATACGTCGAGCAGGCCGCCGACGCCGATCATGACGGCGTTTGTTTTCTGTCGGTTTTCCGCCATCCAGAACTCCTGCCGCGGCGCGCCAAGTCCGAGGAGCAGAAGGTCGGGCTTTTCCCGTTCCAGTGCTGCAAAAAGCGCCGTTTCATCGGAAATATACCCGTTTTCCGTCCCGGCGATACGAAGGCCGGGGCAGGCGCTTTTCAGCTTTTCCCCCGCTCTTTCCGCAACGCCGGGGCGCGCGCCGTAAAGAAACACGCTGCCGCCGCGCTCCGCGAGCCGGGCAAGGAGCCGCGGCGTGAGATCCGAGCCCGCGACGCGCTCGGGAAGCGGCGTTCCCAGAATGCGCGCGGCATAGAGATCACCCACGCCGTCCGCGAGGACGAGCGCCGCGCCGTTGACCGCCGCGGCATACGCCGCGTCCTCCCGGCAGTGCAGCACGATCTCGGGGTTGGCCGTTACGATATACCCGCCGGTGGCGGAACGCAGCAGTGCGTCGGCACGCTCTTCGGCTTCATCGAGCGTTAGCGCGTCAAACGCGACGCCGAGAACGTCTGTCTTCATACCTCGGAAAAAACCTTGCCGATCTTTTCGCGGATGAGAAGGTCGGCCGATTCGTCATAGCTCGTAGCGCCCATATTCACGAGTGCGAGCTTGCGGCCTTCGTAATAGCGCAGCAGTCCCGCCGCGGGATACACTGCGAGCGACGTGCCTCCTACGATTAGGACGTCCGCCTTCCGGATAAAGTTCACGGCGTCGGTGATATCGCGCTCGGCGAGGGGCTCTTCATAGAGCACGACCTCGGGGCGGAGCACGCCGCCGCACGAGCACCGGGGCACGCCCTCGCCGGTGTTGACGGCCTCCTCGGGACAGGGCTTGCCGCATCTGGCGCAGCGGCAGCGGTGGATGGAGCCGTGCAGCTCAATGACGCGCTTGCTGCCCGCGGCCTGATGCAGCCCGTCGATGTTCTGCGTGATGACGGCGCGCAGCTTTCCCTCCCGCTCGAGTTCGGCCAGACGCCGGTGCGCCGCGTTCGGCTGCACCGATTTGTCCGGGATGAGCTTGGCACGGTAAAAGCGGAAGAATTCTTCCGGATCCCGCTCAAAAAACGTATGGCTCAAAATCGTCTCCGGGGGATACTTATACTCCTGCCGATATAGCCCGTCCGTGCTGCGGAAATCCGGGATACCGGATTCCGTGGACACGCCCGCGCCGCCGAAAAAGACGATGTTGTCGCTCCCGGCGATCCACTCGCGGAGCACCGCGATATTGTCCTGCATGGAAACACTCCCCCTTTTACTAAGGGTATTATACCAACTTTTTCCGATATGCGCAACAGGAAACGGGAGGCGGTGATCCCGTCTCCCGTTTTAATCGTATATAACGGCTCGCAAACGTGCGAGCGTAAGCGAGTGCGCTGCGGCGAGCCGCTATCCCCTCAAACAAACCCCTCAACGGAGTGGGGGTTGTTTGAATTTTTTCAGGTGTTGGGCCCCATCGTATAGTTGGGCGCTTCGCGGGTGATGTAGATATCGTGCGGGTGGCTCTCGCGCAGACCCGCGGCGGTGATGCGCACAAACTGCGCGGTGGTGCGCAGCGTCTCGATATCGGGTGCGCCGCAGTAGCCCATGCCGGAACGGAGGCCGCCGACCATCTGATACACCGTGTCGGACACCGGTCCGCGGTACGGTACGCGGCCCTCGACGCCCTCGGGGACGAGCTTGGAGTTTTTCTCCTGGAAGTAGCGGTCCTTCGAGCCCTTCGCCATCGCAGCGAGCGAGCCCATACCGCGATAGACCTTGAACTGGCGGCCCTGGAACACCTCGGTCTCGCCCGGGGCTTCCTCACACCCGGCGAGCATGGAGCCGAGCATCACGACGCTGCCACCCGCGGCGAGTGCCTTGACGATATCGCCGGAGTATTTGATGCCGCCGTCGGCGATGATGGGGATGCCGTATTTGTTGGCGATCTCCGCGCTTTCCATCACGGCGGTGATCTGCGGCACGCCGACGCCCGCAACGACACGCGTCGTGCAGATGGAGCCGGGGCCGATGCCGACCTTGACACAGTCCGCGCCCGCCTGGATAAGCGCTTCCGTTGCGGCGGCGGTGGCGACGTTGCCCGCGATGAGCTGCGCGTCGGGGTACTTTGCCTTGATGTTCTTCACGGCCTCCATGATGTTGCGGGAGTGGCCGTGGGCGCTGTCGAGCACGAGAGCGTCCGCGCCCGCATCGAGCAGCGCGCCCGCGCGGTCCAGTACGTCCGCCGTAACACCGATGGCGGCGGCGACGAGGAGACGGCCGCGGCTGTCCTTCGCGGCGTTCGGGTAGGCGACCGCTTTTTCGATATCCTTAATTGTGATGAGACCCTTGAGCCGGAAGTCCTTATCCACGATGGGCAGCTTTTCGATCTTGTGCTGGCGCAACGTTTCCTTCGCTTCCTCGAGCGTTGTCCCTTCACGGCCGACAACAAGATTCTCGCTCGTCATAAGCTCGCGGATTTTCCGGTCAAGGTTGGTCTCAAACTTCATATCGCGGTTGGTGATGATACCGACGAGCTTGCCGGTCTCGTCCACAATGGGGACGCCGGAAATGCGGAACTTGGCGCAGAGATTGTCCGCATCGCGCAGCGTGTTCTCCGCAGAAAGGAAGAAGGGGTTGGTAATGACGCCGTTTTCGCTGCGTTTGACGAGATCGACCTGCTCGGCCTGCTGCTCGATCGTCATATTCTTGTGGATGACGCCGATGCCGCCCTCGCGCGCGATGGCGATCGCCATACGCGACTCCGTCACGGTGTCCATGGCCGCGCTCATGATGGGGATGCCGAGGCGGATCTTCTTCGTGAGATGCGTTTCGAGCTTCACATCGCGCGGAACGACGGAGCTCTCCGCCGGGACAAGCAGCACGTCGTCAAAGGTGAGCCCTTCGCCGACGAAACGGTTGGCATAAGCACTGTTCAAGACCATTTCCTCCTGTTATTTCGATAGTATTCAACACTTGGCTTTCGGGTATTTTGCCTATCTTAGCGCATCGGCGAGAGACTGTCAACACAGAAAAATACTTTATGGCAAAAACAAAATCCCCGCTCGGATGAGCGGGGATCTGTGCGATCGAAAATCAATAATAGCGCTTGTTCTTGCGGGCGGCCTCGGATTTCTTGCGGCGCTTGACGCTGGGGCTCTGGTAGTACTCCTTCTTACGCAGGTCAGCCAGAACTCCGGCCTTCGCGCAGGAGCGCTTGAAGCGCTTCAGAGCGGCATCCAGAGACTCGTTTTCCTTGACATGGATTTCAGACATTCTATATCCCTCCCTCCGCAGGCGCCGAAACGCTTTGGAAGATCAAACTTTCGGCTTTTAACGTGGGTATTATAAGCTGTCCGGCGTTTCTTGTCAAGGGCGAGATTGGGAACAAACCGTGAACATTGCCAAATCGCCGCCCGGTTTTACCGTCGTTTTTCCTCTGCTTCCTTTCCCGGGAACAGATTTTTGTGCGTTTACATTCGCGGCGGCGTGTGGTAAAATTTATATTTATATGGGAAGGAGGAGACGCGCGGATGCTCGAAAAGCTGAAAAGTCTCTCGCAGAAATACGCGGAGATCGAGTACATGCTCTCGCAAAGCGAAGTCTGGGCGGACGCTCAGAAGGCCGCGGCGCTCAGCCGCGAGAAGGCCGAGCTCACCCCTCTGATGGAGGCCTACGAACGCTACGAGGCCTTCCGGCAGGAGGCCGGGAGCGCGGAAGCGCTTCTCTCCGACCCCGAAATGAAAGACCTTGCGCGCGAAACGCTCAGCGAGGCGCGAATCGGTATGGAGCGCACGGCGGAGGAGCTGAAGATCCTCCTGCTGCCGAAGGACCCGGACGACGGGAAAAACGTCATTGTGGAGATCCGCGGCGGCGTCGGCGGAGAGGAAAGCGCTCTCTTTGCCGCCGATCTCTTCCGGATGTACGAAATGTACGCCGAGCGGAAGGGCTTCTCGGTCGAGATCGTCAACCGCAGCGAGACCGAACTCGGCGGCATCCGGGAGATCGATTTCATCGTCGGCGGCGCGAACGCCTTTTCGCGCTTCCGGTTTGAAAGCGGCGTGCACCGCGTGCAGCGCGTGCCGGAAACGGAGACGCAGGGCCGCATCCACACGAGCACCTGCACCGTGGCGGTGCTGCCGGAGCTGGAAGAGACCGAGTTTCATCTGGACCCCGCCGAATTGCAGATCGATACGTTCCGCTCCTCCGGCGCGGGCGGGCAGAAGGTCAACAAGACCTCGAGCGCCATCCGCGTGACGCACCTGCCGACCGGCACGATCGTCGAGTGTCAGGACGAGCGCAGCCAGTATAAAAACAAGGCCCGGGCGCTGAGCGTGCTCGCCTCGCGGCTTGCACAGGCGGAAAAGGAAAAGCAGGACGCCGCCGTTTCCGCGCAGCGAAGATCGCAGGTCGGCTCCGGCATGCGCAACGAGCGCATCCGCACCTATAACTTTCCCCAGGGGCGCGTGACCGATCACCGTATCGGGCTGACGCTCTATAAGCTCGACGCCGTGATGAACGGCGATCTGGACGAGCTCATCGACGCACTGCTCACCGCGCGCCGCGCCGAACAGCTCCAAAATTCCGAAAACGGAGGCATGTAAGAGCATGGAAACCCGTGTTTATACCGAGGAGAACGATATTCCCGTCGCCGCGGCGTCGCTGCGGCTCGGCGGTCTCGTGGCCGTGCCGACGGAGACGGTATACGGCCTCTGCGCCAACGGTCTCGACGCCGAGGCGGTCGCGCATCTCTACGAGGTCAAGGGCCGCCCGGAGGTGAAGCCGCTCTCGCTCATGGTGGCGGGTCCGGCGGAGATCGAAAAGTACGCTGAACACATCCCCCCGGCGGCGTTTATTCTCGCCGCGCGATTCTGGCCCGGCCCGCTCACGCTCGTACTCGAAGCAAAAAAAGACGTTGTCCCCTCCATCGTGCGCGCCGGCAAAGACACCGTCGGACTGCGCTGCCCGGCGCACCCGCTCACGCTCTCGCTTTTGGATCGCGCCCGGCTGCCGCTTGCCGGTCCTTCGGCGAATCCCTCCGGCGCTTCCAGCCCTACGACCGCGCAGCAGGTGCTCGCCTACTTTGACGGACAGATCGAAGGCGTGATCGACGGCGGCGAGTGTACGCTCTCGCGTGAGTCCACGATCCTCGATCTCACACAGAAGCCCTTTAAAATACTGCGCGAGGGAGCTCTGCCGAAGGAAGAGATCGAAAACGCGCTGCTCTCCGGCGTGCGGCTCATCGGCGTGACGGGCGGCTCCGGCAGCGGCAAGACGACCGTAACGCAGTTTCTCGCCGCGCAGGGCGTGCTCGCGCTCGACTGCGATAAAATATACCACGAGCTTCTCGAAACGAACGCGGATATGCTTGCGGAGATCGAGGCGCGCTTCCCCGCCGTTTTCAAAAACGGAAAACTTGACCGGAAAATGCTCGGCGCGATCGTCTTTGCCGTGCCGGAGGCGCTGCGCGATCTCAACGGCATAACGCACCGCTACGTCCGCGAGGACATTTACCGCCGTCTGCGCGAATACGTCTGGCAGGGCGGCACCGTCGCCGTCGTGGACGCCATCGCGCTTTTTGAAAGCGGCATTTCCGAGGACTGCATATTCACCGTGGGCGTCACTGCCCCGGGTGACGAGCGCTGCGCGCGCATTATGGCGCGCGACGGCATCGACGCGGACTACGCGCTCGCGCGCATCGAGGCGCAGCCGGACGACGAATATTACGAAATGCGCTGCGATTATCTGCTGCGCAACGACGGTACGCGCGAGGAACTGGAAGCCAAATGCCGGGAGCTTTTCGGCATCGGTTAATAAAAACAGTACAGCAAATAAAAGTACAGAAAGGATAGATCTTTTTATGGAAGAAAAGAATGAACTGGACGCTCTGCGGGAAAAGCTCCTTTATAAGCAGAAGCAGGGCTACGATATCATCGATGTGGACGAGCGCATCAAGCTCGAGGAATACGCGACGGCGTACAAGGCGTATCTGAACGCCGCGCGCACCGAACGCGAGGCCGTGAACGAGGCCGTCGCGCAGGCGGAAGCGCTCGGCTTTGTGCCGTATGAGCGCGGCATGGTGCTCGAGCCGGGCACGAAGATCTATAAGAACGTGCGCGGCAAGGCGCTCATGCTCGCCGTTATGGGCCGCGAAACGCTCGATAAGGGCGCGAACATCGCCGCGGCGCACGTCGATTCCCCGCGTCTCGATCTCAAGCCCATCCCGCTTTACGAAAAGGACGAGATCTGCCTGCTCAAGACGCATTACTACGGCGGCATCAAGAAATACCAGTGGGTCGCCATCCCACTGGAAATTCACGGCGTCGTGACGAAGAAGGACGGCGAGACCGTTGAGGTCGTCATCGGCAAGGATCCCGAAGATCCGAAGTTCACGATCACCGACCTGCTGCCGCATCTCGCCAAGGACCAGATGGCCAAGCACGGCTCGGACATCATTCCGGGCGAGTATCTGAATCTTCTCGCAGGCAGCATCCCCTACGCTGGAGAGGGCACCAAGCGCGTGATGCTCGCGGTCATGTCGCTTCTGAACGACCGCTACGGCATCACGGAAGAGGACTTTCTCTCCGCCGAGCTTGAGGTCGTGCCGAGCTTTGAGGCGTGCGACATCGGCGTAGACCGCTCGTTCATCGGCGGCTACGGTCAGGACGACCGCGTGTGCGCCTATGCCGAGCTCAAGGCCATTTTCGACACCGAAACGCCGGAGCGCACCGCCGTGTGCGTCCTCGCCGACAAGGAAGAGATCGGCTCGATGGGCGTTTCCGGCATGCAGAGCCGCGCGTTTGAAACGTACATGGCCGACCTCTGCGAGCAGCAGGATGTGCGGCTGCGCGACTGCTTTGAGAACAGCTTCTGCATCAGCGCGGATGTCTGCAACGCCTACGACCCGACGTTCTGGGACGTGAGCGAGTACCCCAACCGCAACGGCGCCCGCGCCAACTACGGCGTCGGTATCTGCAAGTTCACCGGCTCGCGCGGCAAGTCCGGCAGCAACGACGCCTCCGCCGAGGTCGTCGGCACGCTGCGCAGAATTTTCGCCGACAACAACGTCGTCTGGCAGACGAGCGAGCTCGGCAAGGTCGATCAGGGCGGCGGCGGAACGGTCGCACAGTTCATGGCCAACCGCAACATCGACACCATCGACGCCGGCACGCCCGTGTTCTCGATGCACGCTCCCTTTGAGACCGTGACGAAGTTCGACTGCTACCAGACCTACAAGGCAGTCTGGGCGTTCTATAAAGATCGATAAATCTGCATAAAATATGCCTCTCCTTTTGTGAGAGGCATATTTTTTGCGTAATGCGGCATACTGCCCATCGGGAGGGATGACGCATGGAAGGCCGGGAACAGGAAGCTCTGCGCGAGCTTGGCAGCGCGCGGGCCGGAGAGATACACTGCATCACGATCATCGGACAGGTCGAGGGCCACGTGATGCTGCCGCCGGACACAAAAACCACAAAATATGAGCACATCATGCCGCTGCTCGCCGCGGTGGAGGAAGCAGAAGACATCCGCGCGCTGCTCATACTGCTCAACACCGTCGGCGGCGACATCGAAGCGGGGCTATGTATCTCGGAAATGATCGCCGGGATGAGCAAGCCGACGGCAAGCGTCGTTCTCGGCGGAGGGCATTCCATCGGCGTACCGCTCGCGGTGGCGGCGGATCGGTCGTTCATCGTGCCGAGCGCCGCCGTGACGATCCATCCGGTGCGGCTCACAGGCGTTGTGATCGGCGTGCCGCAGACGTACGATTACATTTCACGCATCAGCGAGAGGATCGTCCGGTTCATCACCGGCCATTCGCACATCACACCGGAGAGATTCACCGACTATATGACACGCACCGGCGAGCTGACGCAGGATATCGGCAGCGTGCTCGACGGTGAGGAGGCCGTCCGAAGCGGGCTCATCGACCAGCTCGGCGGACTCTCCGACGCGCTCGACTACCTGCACCGGCGCATAGAAAAAGAGAAGTCAGTTTGACTTCTCTTTTCTGCTTATTAAATATAAAATCAGCGAAACGACGCCGAGACCCAGCAGCGCGCCGGCGCTGTCGATGAGCACGTCGCGCACCTGGCTGCCGCGGTGGGAGAATATCTGGAGCGTTTCGTCGATCGCGCCGGTCAGCGCGCCGAGACCCCAGGCGGTGAAAAAGCGCTTTTTCCCAGCGCTCTCCAGCCGGAGAAAAACGAGCGCGGCAAACACCGCATACTCGGTCACGTGCGCCGCCTTGCGGATGATGTGGCTCGTCGGCTGTTCGGCGACACCGTCGCCGTCCTCGTCCATCATGTAAGTGAAGGCGTCCGGCGCAAAGCCGAGCTTTTCCGCCGCGGAGTTCAAAACAGCCATGATGCCGTCGCTGATCTCCCCGGAAAGCTCGCCGGAGACAAGCGAATTGCCCCAGATGAACACGAGCGCGAGGACGATCAGAACGGTTAAGATGCGTTTGCGTTTCATTTCAGATCTGCGGCTTTTTTACGCGGATGCGCGCGATGAAGCAGAAGCCGACGACAAACAGCACCACGCCCATCACCCACGGCATAATGCCCTCGTTTGCCAGACGAATGAGAGACACGAGCGGCACGATGACCGCCGACCACGTGACCGGCAGGCCCTCAAACGAGGTGCGGTTCTCGCTCGTCGTCTCCTGCCGCTTCTGCTCGGTAACGTTAAAATATCCCAACCGGATGACGGCACAGAGCGTATAGAACATCAGCACTGCCATCGCAATGCCGGTAATGCCCGTCGCGTGGCCGATGGCGCTCGGCAGCACGCCGAACGACACGAGATCGCACAGCGAATCGATCTGGATGCCGAAAACCTCGGCGTCCTTCGTGCGCTTCGTGGCGCGGGCGATCTTCCCGTCGAACATATCGCAGAGGCCGCAGAGCGCAAGACCGATCACCGCCGGCCAGATCTTCCCGTCCGCCGCAGCGCAGATGCTTCCCACCGCGATGCACAGCTCTATGTACGTCAGAATGACCGAGACATTCCAGAATCCAACGAATTTCTTACTCACTGACCGTTCTCCGTTTCAAAAAAATATATCTTATCATAAAGCACGCGGGGACATTTTTCAAGAGCGGGATTTGACGCGGCGGACACTCTCTGCTATTCTGTAAGGACACATCCATCGATACCGGAGGTCTTTTTATGACCCGTTGGGAAAATACATCGGTTTACCGCGCTCTCGGCATGCTCTCGGCGCTGCCGGTGCGCGCGCTCTCCCGTCTGCCGCTCCGGGCAGGAAAAAAGCGGAACGGTCTTTCGTTTTCGCAGTGGTTCCTCCTGCTCGGCACAGGGGTGATGCTCTGCGTTCCGCATGGGGCGTGGAACAATCTCTATGCCGTGCTCTTCGCACTTGCCGCGCTCCTCGTCTACTGGTTTGACTGCGCGGCGCGAAAGGAAACGCCGCGGAGCATCGCCTCGCTCGGTCCCGCCGCACTCGGCTTTCTATTGATGACCGTTTTGTGTACGCTCTGGGCGGAGAACAAGGCGGGCAGTCTCCGCGTGGCGCTCTTTTTCTGGACGGGCTTTCTGCTCGCGTATCTCGCGGCGGCGCAGTTTCGCACCCGGACCGAGCGGCGCACGGCGGCGGCGATCCTATATATCACGCTGCTCGGCATTTCACTCTTCGGGCTTTGGAACTACCTTACCGGCACGGAGAGCTCGGACGTGCCGATCGACGGCGAGATGTACCGGCGGCTCGGCGCGACGCTTGAGCACGGCATCAACTGCGGCGAATTTCTCGCCATGGCGCTGCCCGTTGCGCTTGTCTGGGCGCTGACCGCTCCGACGAAGGCACGCCGCATCGCCCTTGCCGTCCCGCTCCTTCTCCCCTGCGCGGCCATTCTGCTCACCTACGCCCGCACGGGGTGGATCATGCTCGCGCTCGCGCTCGTGCTGCTTCTCTGGTATAAAAAGAAGATCTTGCTGCTTCCGGCGGCGGCGCTCGGCATCGTGGCGCTCTTCCTGCTGCCGGAGAGCATACAGGCACGGTTCCTCTCGATGCTCGATTTCTCGAACGCTTCGGCGTCCGGGCGGTTCGTGCTCTGGGGCGAGTGTCTGGCCGTGTGGAAAGAGCACTGGCTGCTCGGTATCGGGCTGGGGCCGGAGAATTTCTACGCCGCCTACGCGCCCCACGCCACCGGGCTTCTCGATTTTCAGCCGCCGCACTCCAACATGCTGTATCTTGAAATGTTCCTCTCGACCGGCATATTGGGCGGACTTTTGTTCTGCGGCTTTTTCTTCGGCATTTTCGCGCGGCTTGGTCGCGCGGCGCGCGCCATCCCTGAAAAACGGGACCGCTGGGAGCCGCAGGCGCTTATCGCCTCGCTCGCCGGAGCCGCGCTCGGCGGCATCCCGGAATATATCTGGTTTTACCCGCGCATCCTCTTTTTCTGGTGCGCTCTCTTCGGCATGGCGATCGCCGTTTCTGGCGATAACTGAACAAACGAAACCGGCGGATCCCGCGCAGACGGGACATGCCGGTTTCACCATGATTAGGATGTTTATCCGAAAAGGACAAAGTAAATGGAAAAACAGATCATATACGTCCACGGGAAGGGCGGCTCGGTGGAGGAGGCGGAGCATTTTAAACCGCTCTTTCCGGAAAGCGAGATCATCGGCTTTGACTACCGCTCACAGACGCCGTGGGAAGCCCGAGAGGAATTTCCGGCGTTTTTCGCTGCGCAGCGGCAGTACTGCGGCTGCCTCACGCTGATCGCAAACAGCATCGGCGCTTATTTCTCGCTCTCCGCGCTGGATGAAGCGCTTGAGCTTTTTTCCGAGCGCGGATACGACGCCGTCAGCGTGGGCGAGATCGCGCAGGCAGTAGGCATCAAAGCGCCCTCGCTTTACAACCGCTTTCCCGGCAAGCAGGCCATATTTGACGCGATCGTGGAATCCACCGCGGCGCAGTATGAAGCGGATACCGACCGGATCGATATCCATGTGCAGGGCGCGGCGCGGGACGTTCCAATCTTCACGGAGATCACCGAGGACGCGCTTTTTGAAAAGGTGCGGCAGATCTTCGAATATTCCCTCCGCAGCGAGACCATCCGCCGCTTCCGGCGCATGATGACCATCGAGCATTTCCGCTCGCCGGAGCTGGCAGCGCTTTATTCCCGGCGGTACGTGGACCGCATGATCGCATACCACGCGGGGATCTTCCGCGCGCTGATCGCCGCCGGGGAAATGCGCCCGGAGGCCCCGGAGACGCTGGCCATGATGTACGTCTCCCCCGTTTTGACGCTCATCGCCATCCGTGACCGTCAGCCGGAACGGGAAGCCGAATGTCCGGAAAAGCTCCGGCAGCATGTCGCTCTTTTCTACCGCATGGGGCAAAAGGGGTAACGGGAGATGAAAAAAACGCTTCTTCAAAAGCTGGGGCTGCTCGGCGTCGTGAGTCTTCTGTCCTATACATCGGCGGTCGTGTTCTCCCCGCTCGCCTATCCGGGCTACAACTGGATGGCGCAGGCTGTCAGCGATCTGAGCGCGGCAGACGCGCCGTCGCTCGCACTGTGGAATCAGCTGAGCGCCTTTTATAATACCTGCGAAGTCCTTTGCGTCACGCTCGTTTGCATCGGCCTGCAGGGAAAGAAAACGAAGCTGCTGCGCACCGGCGTTTCCCTGTTCGCTGTTATGGAATGGGTCTCCGCCATCGGCTACCGGATGTTCCCGCTCTCCGAGAGCGGCTACGCCGGGGCGTTTCAGGATGTTATGCACATGATCGTCACCGCCGCGGTGGTGCTGCTCTCCATCGTATCGCTGAGTATCGTCATTGCCGCGGGTATCCGGGATCGGTCGTGCCGTTCCTACGGCCTGTGCGCCGCCGCCGCGCTCGGCATGATGCTTGTAGGGGCGCTCGGCATGAAGATCGTCCCCGCCGCGTACTTTGGCGTTGTCGAGCGCTTCAGCGTGTTTGCCGCCACGGGATTCAACGCCGCGCTGGGGATCCATCTCTTCTGTATGAACCCGGAGCGTCCCGCCGCGGGTCCGGAAAAGGTGTAAAAAAATGAAAACAAGATCTATCCTCGCACCGGAGATAAGGAGATCGTATATCTCAAAGACGTTGTGACCGGCTCCAACATCGAGATCGACGATCACACCATCTACCACGATTTTGTCCGTGACCCAAGGGATTTTGAGAAGAACAACGTGCTCTATCATTACCCCATCAACGGCGATACGCTGAAGATCGGCAAATTCTGCTCCATTGCGTGCGGTGCAAAGTTTCTCTTTACGAGCGGAAACCACTCTTTACAGTCGCCCTCTACCTACACCTTCCCCATCTTCTATGAAGAATGGGGTCTGGATGCGAAGGACATCCGCAGCGCGTGGGACAACAAGGGCGATATCGTGATCGGAAACTACGTGTGGATCGGCTATGAGGCCGTCATTCTCTCCGGCGTGACGATCGGCGACGGCGCGGATCGTCGGCGCGCGGGCCGTGGTAACAAAGGATGTGCCGCCCCATACGATCGTCGGTGGCGTTCCGGCCCGCCCTCTCCGCCGGCGCTTTGACGAGAAAACCGTCGAAAAGCTCGAAGCGTTCCGCTGGTGAGACTGGGACGAAGAGAAGATCAAGCGCAGCATCCCCGCCGTTCAGTCGGGCGATATCGAAGCGCTATCGGCGCTGTGATGCCGCGAAATCCATTTACAGACGCAGAAACTTCCACTCCTTTAACGCAGATACGCGGCGTGACTTTCGTCACGCCGCGTATCTGCGTTAGTTAAGTTATACGTATATCAGCTGAATTTGATCTTGGTATTCTCGCCCATGGTGACCGATTCGGGGTAGAGCGGCAGGAACACGTAACCGGCGTCCTGCAGCTGCTTGACAGCGCCGGGGAACGCGATGAGCGTGTTGGCGTTCCAGTCGTGGCTGAGCACGACGGCAATGTCGAGCTGCTTTACCTGCCAGACCGCCATAGCCTCGATCTCTGCGGCAGTCTTTCCGGCCACGCCGTTATCGAACACGTCGCACGACCATTCGATCCACTCGTAGCCGGCCTCTTTGATCGCCTCGGTCGGGTCGGTGCCGAGCAGCGCCTTGCCCCAAGCCGAACCGCCGGGGAAGCGGAAGATCTCCGTATGGAAGCCGGTGCATTCGTACACCCACTCGTCCTGCTTGTTGATCATTTCGAGCAGCCCGTCCGTATTCTGGTACAGATTGCCCATGGCGGCAAACTGGTGGGAGTATGTATGGTTGGCGACCGCATGACCCTCGGCAAACTCGCGGCGAAGCATTTCGGGCTCATCCTCGGAGTCGTTCGCCTCGTGGGAGGTGAAGAACGTCACATGGACGCCCAGTTCCTTGGCTTTGTCAAGCACCTGCGCAGTAAGGCGCGTGGGGCCGTCGTCAAACGTCCAGTAGCAGATCTTGATGTCGGTTTCGCCGGCCTGCACCTTTTCCTCCAGCTCGCGGATCTTGGAAGCGTATTCACGCCGCTTGGCAAGCGTCTCTTCCATGATGTTGTCGAGCCGTTCGCTCTCGGCGCGGAGATCTTCGAGCTGCGTGGTTTTGCTCTCGTTATCGGAGAGAGCGCCGGCGAGATCGGAGGCGAGCGCCTTGCCCTCGTCGCCGCCCTGCGAGACATCCTCGCGCAGGGTGTCCTGCCGCGCTTTCATATCCTCTTCGATCTTTGCAGTTTCCTCGTCCACGGTCTGCGCCTGCGCGCGGAGATCGGCAGCGCTCGCTTCGTATTCCGCCGTCGGCACGGCGCGGCACTGGAAAAAGGCAAACACGCCGAAGCCGACCGCAACGAGCGCAAGGCCGAGCAGAACATAGTTAATTACCTTCAAGGTATTCTTCAACCTGATCCACTCCCTTCTGCATCTCTTCGTAGACGGAATTATAATACGCCGTATCCTCGTCCGCGAGCTTCGTTTCGACTTCCTTTTCCATTGCCGCGATCGACTCGTCGAGCGCGGCGTTGTCAGCCTTGAGAGAGTCGATCTTTTCCTGCGTTTCGGCAAATACCTCCTGCTCCGCCGCCGTCCATGCGGCAGCGCCGGTCTCGGTATCGGGGTCTACGGCGTCATGGCGCGTTTGAGCTTCGGTCAGCGCACTCTCTGCCGCGGTCACGGCGCTCTCGCCGTCAGCGCGGAGAGACGCCGCCTGATGCATAAAATAGATACCGCACACAACGCCGATGACGAGGATCACCGACAGCAGTACGGTCATTACAGGGCGTTTCATCGTTTGCTATCACTCTTTTCTGTTTTATTCCTTTTATTCAGCCGCAGCGCGGCTGTTTTACCTTTTTTGATAGAGCGTAAGCAGCTCTTCCGTCTGGCGCGTGAGGTCAAACTCCGTCACGGCACGGCGGCGGGCGTTTTCGCCGAAGGCACGGCGGTACGCGCCGTCGCTCATAAGACGATACAGCGCATCGCACAGGGCGCCCGCTTCGCCGGGCGCCACGCATTCCCCGCAGCCGGAGGCGAGGTCTGCGCCCGCGCCGACGTCCGTCATAACGAGCGGCAATCCGCACTCCATCGCTTCAAGCGCGGCAAAGCTCATGGCTTCGTTATAGAGCGCGCTGCTCACGTAGACGTCCGAGGAACATATAAGCGCTTCAGCGTCCGTGCGGTAGCCCGCGCGGATGACGTTTTCGTCAAGGCCCCGCTCGTGGATGCCCTCGCCTGCGGCGTCGAAAAGCTCCCCGTCGCCCGCGATGAGACAGGCGAACGGCTCATCCGTGCGCTCCTTGAGCTGCGCGAGTGCGTCCAGCAGAAAGAAGAGGCCCTTCTCGGGCGCATAGCGCGCCATGGTGAGAAAGACGAAGCAGTCCTGCGGCAGGGAAAACTCCGTTCGAATAACATTTTGCCGCGGCGGGAGGGGCTTCGGCACGACGCCGTTGAAGATCACGCGGATCTTCTCTTCTTTGACGCCGTTTTCGCGCAGAAGGTTCGCTCCCTGCGTACAAACTGCGACGCACGCGGTCTCGTGCGGCGTGAGAAGGCGGTTGACGGCACGCCAGAGGAAACCCTGGCGCACCGTGAGATGGCTCGTGAATACGACGCGCGTCTCCCGCCGCCAAAGGCGCGAGAGCACGGCGATGCAGTTTTCGCGCGGGTACTGCGCGTGGATCACGTCGATACCGTTTTCCGCGCACACTCGCGCAAGGCGCTTCGCCGCGCGCAGCATATGCGTGGCGCGCAGATCGAGCCGGAAAACATCGCAGCTGAGAGCCTTCGCCTTTTCCGCGAGCTCCCCGCCGTCCATATAGGCTAGGAAGCAGCGGTGTCCCTGCGCGGAATACGTCCGCATCAGGTTTTCCACGTACTTTTCCGTTCCTGCCTTCCCTGCGTAGCTGATGAGATAGAGAATGTTCAATTTCTTAATAGAAGAGCTTTGCAATCGGGCTGTCCGCATCGAGGATCAGCGTCTTTTCCGCGCCGGTCATCGACTCCTGCAGCGCATCGAGCGCGATCATAAACGTATAAAACTCGGCTTCCTCCGGCGAGTCGTACACCTCGGAGAGGATGCGCATATATTCCGCGTCGCCCTCGGCGCGCACCGTGGCAGCGGTCGCGTCGGCGTTGGCGAGAAGGATCTGCACCTGCTTGTCGGCCTCGTTGCGGATCTCCTTGGCGCGGCTCTCGCCCTCGGCAAGATAGCCCGCGGCAATATTGTTGCGCTCGGAGATCATGCGGCTGAACACGGCGGATTTGTTGTCGTCCGGAAGATCGATCTTCTTCGTCTCCACGGCGATGAGCTCAATGCCGTAGCGGTCGAAGAAGTCGCCGATCGTCGCCATAACGGCGCGCACGAGCGTGCCGTCGCGCCCGGAGATGATCTCCGCCTGCGTCATGGACGAGAGCACGGTCTTGAGCGCGTTATAGACGTTCGCGTTGATGCGCCCCTCGGCGTTGGATACGCTGCCGGAGAGCGTTTCAATGAAGAGACGCGGGTCCTCGATGCGCCAGATGGCAAAGCAGTCGGCAATAAGGGTCGTCTTATCTGCGGAGATCATGTCGCTCACGGGCAGGTCGTAGAGCTGCACCGTATTGGGGAGCGTGCTCATCTCCTGCACAAAGGGGATCTTGAAATAGAGTCCCGGCTCGCTCTTAACATCAACGACCGCGCCGAACTGACGCACGACGCCGTATTCGTTCGGCTGTACGACGTACAAACTGCTCAAAAGCAGCACAAGGATCACCACGACGAGGACCGCGATAAGGGTCGTCCGGCCGAGGTGGGCGGGGCGCTTCTTCGTATATTCCTCCATATTATGGCTCCTCCCCCATCGTAGTCGTTGTGTTCGTGCCGGTGAAGCTCTCGAGCGGGAGGACGGTCTGCAATGCGCTGCCGTCCCTGCCGGTGATGACGATCTTCATATCCGGGAACACCTTGGCGATCATTTCATAAAACAGGCGCTGGCGCGTGATCTCCGGATACTTGGAGTATTCGGCGTACAGCTCCGTGAAGCGCGAGGCCTGGCCCTCGGCCTCGGCGATGCGGGATTCCTTGTAGGCCTCGGCCTGCTGCAGAATTTCGTCTGCATTCGCTTTGGCGGCGGGCAGCTGCTCGTTGGCGTACTTATTCGCGTTGTTGATGGCGGTCTCCGCCTCCTGCTTGGAGGTCTCCACCGCCTTGAACGCCTGCTGCACCTCGACCGTGGGCGGCTCCGCGTCCTGCAGGGCGATGTTTACGAGCACGAGACCGATATCCTCCTGCTCGAGACGGGTGCTGATCTTGTCGCGGATGACGCCCTGGATCTCCGCCTTGCCGGTCGTGATGATATCGTCCACACCGTAAAGACCGATCGTATCGCGGATGTAGCTCTGGCAGAGCATTTTCAAAATGGCTTCCGGCTCCTCGCTGTTATAGAGGTACTTCACCGGATCGTCCACACGGTATTCCACATAGAAATCCACGTTGACGAAGTTGAAGTCCACACTGATCATGAGCGATTCGTCCTCGTTGTTCGCGTTCGTACGCAGATCGTAACCGAGCGCGAAGCCCTGTGTCGCCTTGCTGACGATGGTTTTCTGCTGGATGATGGGGATCTTGAACTTTAGGCCGGACGTGCTCACAACGGACGGCTTGCCGAACGTGGTGATGACGGCGTATTCGTCCTCCTGCAGCTGGTACATTGAGCCGAAGCCCAGCGCGCCGGCGAGCACGAGCACCGCCGCGACCGTCACGATCGTGCGCGGCAGGGCCTTTTTTCCGTCGCCGCCGTCCTTTTTGCGCGTGCCGACCACGATGAGCGCCGCCACCGCCGCAAGGACTAGGATGAGTGTGATAAGGCTCATGGGATTCTCCTTTCTTTGTAGGGCGGAAAAAGCGCCGTTTCGCCGCTATTTCGCCATATACAGCATAGCACAGCGCACACCGTTTGTCCAGAAAAGCCCGTCACGGCGGGCAGAGGAAAAAGTAGCGGAAGAGGCAGTCTTCCGGCTTTGCGCTCTCCAGCACCGCTTCGCAGAACATCTCCGATGCATCCGTGCCGCGCCGCGCGGCTTCCGCGCGCAGTTTTTCCAGCGGAGCGCAGTCTGAGCCGGGGTAAGGAGTCCGGCCTCCTCATAGTGTTTCAGCGCCCGCGGCGTTACGCCGCAGAGCGCGGCAAATTTCGATACGGTAAGGCGTTCGTTTTTCACGCGCTATCCCTTCAAAAAAGGCTTGACCTGTACGCAGCGCACAGGTTTATGATATCATTAACCCCGAAAAAAGAAAAGAGGTTTTCCCATGGAACTCACACAGGGAAGCGCAGCGCGGCGGATGGCACGCTTTACGCTCCCCATCATCGTTATCAACATTTTCGGCCAGCTTTATTCGCTGGTCGATTCCGTGATCGTGGCGCAGTTTGCGGGAGACCGTTCTCTCTCAGTGCTCGCGGCGGTCAACGGCTGCATGACCATCGGCTACTGTCTCGTGCAGGGTGCGGCCGGCGCGTGCCACATCGTGCTCGCAAACCATTACGGCGCGCAGCGGTACAATGAATTTCGCGACGCCGCGCACACCATGCGCCTTGTTATGGCTCTTTTTTCCTCTCTCGCCGCGGCGGCGTACATTCTCCTTTCCGGCACGCTGCTCCGCATGATGCAAGTCCCGACGGAAATTTTTGACGAGAGCCGCGCCGTACTGTGGATCTATGCGCTCAATCCGCCGCCGATCGGCGTGAATCTCGTCTCCGGTGCCGTCATGAACGGCAGCGGCAATTCCAAAGTGCCGATGCTCTATGGGACCGTCTCGCAGGTCACGAATCTCGTGCTTGACTATTTCGCCGTGGCTGTATAGGGCTTCGGCGTGATGGGCGCGGCGGCAGCGTCCCTTTTCAGTATCTCCGCAGAAACGGTGTGGATGCTCTACCGCACCGGGCGGGAATTCCGGCGGCTCGGCGGCGGCAAAACGGTGCTGCGGAAGAACTACGCCGTCCTCATGGCAAAGATTGGCCTGCCGTCCATCGCGCAGCGCTCAGTGCTCGCGCTCGGCGCGATGGTGCTGCAGACGCTCGTCAACAGCTACGGCACCGACGGCATCAACAGTTACACCGTTGCGAACACGATCAGCAGCTTCCTTCTCGTGCCGGTGCTCGCGTGCTGCACGGGGTTTGAGACGTTCGCCGCGCAGAATCTCGGCGCGGGAAAGCCGGAGCGCGTGTGCAGCGGCTGGCGGATGCTGCTGCTCTGCGGATTGGGGCTGGACCTTGCGCTCACCGCCGCAACGCTGTTCGGCGCGGACGCGCTCACAAGCCTTTATCTCCCCGACCGGAGCGGCGCGGCCTTCGCGCTCGCCCGCTCGTATCTTCTGCTGCTCATCCCGAATTATTTCCTGTAATTCGGAAAAACCAGTCTGGAAGCGGTGTTCAAGGCGCATCTGAAGATCCCGCTCGTGACCGTATCGGCCATACTCTCGCTCGCGGTGCGCGTGGCGCTTGGCTATGCGCTCGCCCCCTCCTGCGGTCTTACCGCGCTCGCGTGGGCAACGAACATCGGCAGCGCCGCGTCTCTTTTGTTCTGCCTTGTTCTTTACCGCATCCGGTTTCATGGCTCGCCCGCATAAGCATAAAATGACCCGCCGCGGACTTTCCTGTCTGCGGCGGGCTTTTTTCGCATGCAATTCTTATTTCTCTCAGAGATCGAGCTCGTACCATTCCTCGCTGGTCTCCCGGAAGCCGAGTGAGAGGAACATATTCCGGCTCTGCGCGTTGAACGAATAGATGTTCGCCGTCACGCGCTCCACGCCCTTTTCGCGGGCAAGATCAAGCATAGCGCGGATACACCGGCGGCCGATGTGCCGGTTCTGGTATTCCTTGCAGATCACGATGGCAAGCTCGCCGCTGTTCCGCAGTGACACATCGCCCACCAGGACGCCGCGGTACGATATATAATAGCATGCCCCGTGCGTGCTCAGATACGTATACATGGCGTTGAGCCGCTCGCTCGAATAGACATGGTCGATGTTATCGACCTGGCGGCACACGTCCAGATCCTGATACCACGGAAGCGCCGTTTCCTCGTTCGGGTAATACGGCACGAGCGAGATTTCCGCGTCCACGGTGCGGACGCCGCTCTTCTTTTCCTCCATTTATTTCTTCCTTTCTTTACGCAAACCGGCCGTATGCGCAAATTGCGCGCATACGGCATGGTTTTTATCTTTTCACTTTCCGCACCGGGCGGGTGATGCTGCGGATGAGGAGCGTGCCGAGTACCGCCGCGCCCACGAAGAGCACCGCGGCGGCTATGGCAAGCACCGTGACAATCCAGCGGAGGTTTTCGATCTCCGCCGCGGAGGTGTCCGGCGTCTCCGATACCGCTTCCGGCGTGGGGGACGGCGTCGGCTCCGCGCTTGGGGACGCTTCCGGCGTCGGCGATATCTCCGGCGCGGCGATAAGACCGTAGCGCTGCATCGTCTCCTCGTGCGTGTCGTAAATATAAAGTCCCGGCTCGCCGCCCTCGGGCCGCGCGTAAAATACGGCGTACTCTCCCCCGTCCTCCGGCAGATACGCCCGGCACACGCTGCCGAGCAGCGCATATTCGCCGAGAGCGCAGCCCTCCGGCGGCTGGATGGAGAGGATCGCAGCGTCGAGGATCGTGTATGTTTTCCCCTCCGCGGTAAAGATCGTCCGATCGGCGGCAGGCGTCGCCTCCGGGATCTCCGGCTCGGACGTATCGACATGATTATCGCTCGCCGGCTGCGCGGCGGTATCCTGCGCCTGCCGCGTGACGGCGAGCGTATAGACTCTCTGCGCGCCGTTCCCGGCGGTGACGGTCACGGTCACATAGTTCAGCCCGACGGAGAGCGAGCCGTTCCCGCTCACGGCGGTGGTCGCGGAAGCGTCGTTCTTTACGGCGCTCACGGCGAGCCACGCCGTTTCATACGGCACCGTCACGGCGTAGTTCGTCACACCCGCGGAAAACGCCGGGGAGAGCGTGCCGGGGTCGATGTAGAGCGCGGAGAGCGTGCAGTCGGAAGATGCCGAGGTGATCGTCACCGACGCGCTGTGGGAAGCGTACTCCACGCTCACCGCGTCGCCCCCGGCATTGCTCGCGCTGCATGCCGTCGGGCGGATCGCCGTCGTGCCGACGGCGCGGGTCGTAAAGCTCAGATTCAGAGAAAATTTCCCCTCGCCGCTGCCGCTGTAGTCCACGATGCGCAGGCTCCCGCCGTTATCCTGCACCGCCGCGTTGCCGAGACCGCCCGATGCGCCGGTATAGGCGAGGTAGTCCGTATCGTACACGAGCGTCAGGTCGATGCCCGCAACGGCGGAGGTCGTATATACGTTCACCGTGACGGTGTTCCCGACAACGGCGCTGGGGTCGGAGAACATCACGTCCGTGTCCGCCGCCTTTGCGCTCACCGTGAGCCACGGCAGCAACGCCGCGGCAAGGAGCAGCGCGAGGATCGGTTTTCCTAGTTTCATCGGCAAGCCCTCCTTACGGCGTGATCGTCGCCGTGCCGAGCAGATGGTTTCGTATGCGGATAAGATCGTTGATCGCCGCCGCGCCGCTGCGGTCCACGTCCGCCGCAGCCAGACTCAGCCCGGTCAACTCGCCGGTGCCGAGAAGGTGGTTGCGCAGCTTGATGAGATCGCTGATGGTGACGGCGCCGTCGCCGTTGATATCGCCCGCGACGACGACGTATCCGGAAGCGAACACCGCTTCCGTACCATCAAGCTCATACGTGATCTTCGCAAAATCGCCGGTACACATCGGCACGTCCGGCGTCTTGGCAGCGCCAGAGGCGTCCGTCACGGTGAGCGTTCCGCCGCTCACGCCGAGCGACGATGTAAACGCGGCAAACGTCGTGCCGGGCGCGACGCCCGAAACACGCCCATCCGCGCTGAAGGAATACGGCCCGGTGACCGTCACCGGCGCGTCCGGCGCGCGGCGGTGGACGGAGAGCGTGTATGTCTCCGATGCGCCCGATTCCGCCGTCACGGTGAGCGTGACGGTGTTCACGCCGACATCGAGCGCATATTCGCCCGTCCCGACGACGCTCGCCGCGGCGTTGAGCGGCGAGGCGGTCACGGTGACGCGCTCGGTCTCGTTCGGCACGATGACGGTATACTCCCGGACGTCCCGCCGGAACTCCGGCGTGAGCGTGCCCGCGCTCACGGTGAGCAAGGCGAGCTTTGTGTTCGGCGAGCCGTCGCCCGTCGGGGCTGGCACGGCGGCATCCGGCATATTAAGATACACCGGGATATTGAACGTGAGCTTGGATGCGCGCATTTCCTCGCTGTAAGCATACGAGAGCAGCCGCCCCTCGCTCGCAGCGCCCGCGACGTTCGTCATGTACTGGTTCCAGTACATGTTCTCGCCCTGCACGTTGAAGCGCTTGAGATACAGCATATTCTGCCCTGCGGCAACATAGTTTGCGGCATAGAACGCCGCGCCGCCGCGGATGGCCTTATAGAGGCTGTTCCACGGTCGTCCCCACGAGGTGCCGCTCCCGTTATGACCGCCGCTGGCGTACCACAATCCGCGCTCCACGGCGGAATACTCTGCGGTCTTATAAGCACCGATGTTGAAGGCGTTATAGTATCCGGGAAAGCGGCGGTTCGTGCCGCTGATGCTCTCGCTCGCGCCATTCGTGCCCATCTCCTGAAGCATCATCGCCGCGAGGATGTACGGGCTGACGCCGCAGTCCGCCCCGGCAGAGAAAAGCGTTTCGGCGTAGGTGTTCACGCCGTTTGAATCGTCGAGGTCGGTATCATATGCCGTATCGGCGAGGAACGTGCCGGACACAAGCACCGCAAGGCTCTCGCGCGTCTGCGACGCCGCGTCGTACCCCTGATAGAGAAACTGGAACACGGCGCTCGGGTCAAGGAAATTCCGCGGGTCCATATAGTGCGCGATGATCTCGCGCGACGCGGCGACCCAGCCGCCGCTGTCGAGTTCGACCCACGTATTGTCCGTCCAGTTGAACGCACCCTCCTGTGTCGATTTCCACGAGGACGGGGCGCTGCCCCACACAAGGCTTTTGCCGAGGACGTTTTCCTCGTTCACGGCGGTGTTCCAATCCACGTTCGTGAAGAACGGCCGGAACTCCCACGCAGGATACCGGCTATGCAGCTGCCATAGACCTTCGAGATAGCTCTCCGGAAAGCCGAGCGCGCGAAGCTGCGCGAGATAGGTATCACGGTCGTCCGCCGCGACGGGCTCCGGCGCGGGCGTTTCCTCCGGCGTCGGGGTCGTCTCCGGTTCTGAGAGCGTCACGCTCTCCGCCGGGACGTATCCGGTCTCGCCGCCGGGCTTTTGTATGTAATACCAGAGCGTACCGTTCGCGTCCGTCTCCTCGCCGAGCACGGCAACGGAGCTGCCGTCCAAAATTTCTCCCGCCGTTTCGCCCCCGGGGGAGGTGAGAAGAAGGAGAATACCCGTCGGCGCGGTCACGGTGCCGGTTTGCTCGTCCGCGGCAAATACGGACGGCACCGCTGCGGTAAGCAGCAGCACGGCAAGCAGAAGCGCCGCAATGCGGCGGCAGAAACGGCGTTTCTTCGGCATGGCTTTCCTCTCCTCTCCGGCCGTGTTTTGAAATGTTACAATTTGTAACCATATCCTAACACCCCGTACAGGCCTCGTCAACCGCCAGTTTTTGCCGGAACGGAACACGCCCGTGAGCCGGTCGGCTCACGGGCGGAGAGTTTATCCGTTTTACGGGCGTTCATTCAGCCGCCGCGCGAGCATTTTTCGGCGTCGATGGCGAGGACCACCATGAGCGCGCACAGCGCGTCCCCTGCGTCCGGCACGTCGATGGTATAGGTGTCCGTCCAGTGAAGAAGCTCCTTGGATATGCGCGCGACGGTGCGGCCCGCCGCGTCCTCGATCGTATAGTCCCACTCCAGAAAGCTGCCCTGCACGCGCCAGCCGTTGAAATCGAGCGCGAATGCCGGGCGGAAGAGCGTAAATTCCTTGCGGATCTCGCCGATATACCGCTCGCCGACATAGAGCTCAAACTTTGGCAGGAACGTCAGCACGCGCTCCTTCACCGTGGCGATGTGCTGCCCGCGCGGGTCGAGAATGTGCAGGCAGTGTCCCCACGCGAGCTTCCCTTCCACGGTGAAGGCCGTCGCGCCGGTGGAGGCGTCGTAAATATCGTAGCTGTCGAACCACGAGAAAAACCGCTGCTTGAAATAGAGCTTCATTTATTTTCTCTCCTTTGCAGTATGGCGCACACGAGAGCGCACGCGCAGAGCGCCAGACACAGATATTTAAACTCATGGCCCGCGGTGAGGTACATGGCGCTGTTGAAGAACAGGTCGATCACCAGTATCACCGCCGCGGCGAGCGCGAGCGCCGCCGTCAGGTGCGAGAGTATATTTCGGAATTTCACCGGCGGTCACTCCTTTGCGATGTAGAGAATATCCGTCACGTTCCGTCCGCCCCCGGCGGGCTGATTCACGGTCGTGTCCCCGTCCCAGACCATAACGGCGGACTTTCCGCCATCGAAGTTATAGGCAAGCGTGCAGCCGAGATCTTCAAAAAGCCGGGAGAACTCCGCGAGCTTATAGCCGCGCGAACCGCCCTCTCCGCGCCCGTCCACGACGACGAAGCAGTAATGCCCCGACTCATAGTACCCGAGCGCCGCGCGCGGGTTCACTCCGGCGATGTTCGTATTGAAGCGTTCGATGCCCTTTCCCTCCGCATCCAGCAGCGAAGGGCCGAACGACCACACCTGCACTGCGCCCTTTTCCATCTCCGCATCCATATCAAAAGCATCGCCGCGGAAGATCTTCATGGAGCCGTCCGTATAATAAACAAGGATATCGTCAAATCCCGTATCGCGGAGAAGTTCGCCGTTTCGCACGATCGGCCCATACTCCCGCGAGAAGGCATAGTCCCCGTCGATGGCGAGAATGGCGTTGGACTCCGCCGCCATATCGTGCACGCTCCGGTAGCCGTTCGTCACATACGCCGTGCGCAGATACTCGCTCGAGCGGAGATAAATATCCGCAATATAGTACACAACGAGCCCGTCGGCCGAGTTGTCCTCATGCCTCGTCCAGCTCACGCTGACATTGGCGCTGCGGTAGGAATTTTCCGTCTGCTCCACCGCCCCGTCGGTGAAGGGGCCGTCAGAGGCCGGCGTCTCTTCCGGCGCTTCCGTTTCGGGCGTCGGCTGCGGCGATACCGCGGCCGCGGGCTGCGCCGTCGCCGCCGGGGTCTCCACAAAGCCCTGCCCCAGAAGATATATTCTCCCATGGTGGAAGAACGCAAACGCGAGCAGGATCGCCGCAGCGAGGACGATATCCGTCAGCGCTCCGGCAAGAGCGCGGCGTTTATTTCGCGTTTTCATAGCTCATCCCCCTGCGGCGGATATTTTACCGCATTATATTGCGGTTGTCTACTCATATCATAAAAGCCCGATCACGTCTGTGAAGGACAAGAGCGGGCTTTGGGCTTTATACCGCGTCGCGGTAATCCGGCGCGCAGATCTGCTGCACCGTGACGGCGCGGGTATGGTCAATGTGCGTCCACTCGGGCGTTACGAAGAGCGACTGCACCACGATCGGCACATACGTGAGCATGAACACCGGGAACGTGAACACATAGGCGATCTTCTTCCACGCCGCGCAGTGGATGCTGCGCCATTCCGTCGCGGTCGTGATCGCGCCGAGGACGAAGAGCGTGAGATAAAGATTCATCACCGTTTGCAGCGCTGATATGGCAAGCACGTCCCACTCGTGGTAATGGAACACGTTGATCGCCGCCGCGCCGAGATTCACCACGATGCTCAATCCCGTGAGCACCGCGGCGGGCATGATGCTCATCGCCATATCGTAGCAGGAGAAGCTGCCGCGGAACATGCCGGAGAGGAGCTTTCCGCCGTATTTGCGGAACACCTGCAGATACCCGCGCGACCAGCGCAGACGCTGCGCCCAGGACTGCTTAAAGCGGACGGGCTGCTCATCGTAGAGCACGGCCTCCGGGCAGTAGCCGACGCGCCGTCCCGCCGTCACGTTTTCAATGGTAAACTCGATATCCTCGGTCAGCAGGTGGAACGGCCAGCCGCCGCCCTGCTCCTCCAACACGGTGCGTGAAAAGAGAAAGCCCGTGCCGGAAACGCCGCAGCTCGACCCGATGCGCGATCTTGCGCCGTTCAGATAGCGCGATTCGCGGAGGAACCAGAGGCCGTAGCCCGCCGATATCCAGTTGTCGCCGTAGTTTTTCGAGTTGCGGTAGCAGGTGACGATATCCTTGCCCTCGGAAAACGTCTCGTTCATGCGGAAAACAAAATCCCGGTCGAGCACGTTGTCGGCGTCGAGGACAATGTAGCCGTCAAATTCGTTGTGCGCATGGCACTCCATCTCGCGCAGGAGGAAGTCGAGCGCATAGCCTTTGCCGCGAAGCGAGGCGTTGTGCCGCTCATAGACCTCCGCGCCATGGACGCGCGCCGTTTCCGCCGTTTTATCGCGGCAGTTGTCGGCCACGACAAAAACCTTGAGAAAGCGTTCGGGGTAGCTCTGCGTCTTGATGCTGTCAAGAAGATTGCCGATGACGGCCTCCTCGTTGCACGCGGCGATGAGGACCGCGAAGCGGTGCAGCGGTACTTCCTGCGCCCGCCGCTTCCGCGGCAGCCACGAAACGGGTATGTACAAAAACTGATACATATAGCAGGCGAAAAACAGGCACATCAGGATGAAGTTTATCATTTTTACGGTTTGCATGGCGGTTTCTCCTTTCCCTGTGATGCCAAGGATATCACGCACCGCAGAGCAAAAGCCATTAAGGGGTCTTTAAGGTTTGTTTAAAAAGGAGAAGGCGGAGCCGCCCCCACCTTCTCTGGAAAAAATTATGCACTCACGATGTTGTAGTACGCCTTCGCCGTCAGACGGTAGACGATCGTATAGAGCAGCGCGAACACGCCGAAGCTCACGAGCGTGGTAGTAACAAAGAGACCGACGTTGTAGAGCGAGAACAGCTCGAGCAGCCGCCGGATCATCGGGAAGGCGAAAGCAAGG
>ERZ808240.846-NODE-846-length-39378-cov-5.060779_pt1 | contig 39378 bp, 35 predicted proteins | sample MGYA00521084_ERZ808240 | MGnify/ENA primary metagenome ERZ808240 (study PRJEB31516, sample SAMN03275571) | gut metagenome | biome: mammalia-associated habitat; material: feces | host: Papio cynocephalus | place: Kenya | collected 2012-08-06 ... | reverse complement strand
TCTGGTCGGTTCGCCTCCGGGCTACGTGGGCTTTGACGAGGGCGGTCAGCTTACCAAGGCGGTGCGCCAGCGTCCGTACTCGGTGGTGCTGTTCGACGAAATCGAGAAGGCGCATCCCGATGTGTTCAACATCCTGCTGCAAATCCTCGAAGAGGGGCGCCTTACCGACTCGCAGGGTCGCACGGTTGACTTCCGCAACACGGTCATCATCATGACGTCGAACGTGGGCGCGCGTGAGATTGCCGCCCCCACCACGCTGGGCTTCAGCTCTGACGGCAAGGCTGGGCTTTCCGACAAGGAAATCAAGTCGCGCGTTATGGGCGAGGTAAAAAAGCTGTTCAGGCCAGAGTTCTTGAACCGTATCGACGAGATTATCGTGTTCAAATCCTTGAGCCAGGAGCAAATCGTCGAAATCGCCAAGCTTATGGTGGCCGATTTGCGCGAGCGCTTGATTGCGCAGAACATGACCATCAACCTTACCGATGCGGCGTACAAGCTTATCGCCAAGGAAGGCACCGACGCCACGTACGGCGCGCGTCCGCTGCGCCGCGCCATTCAGCGCTTCCTGGAAGACCCGCTGTCCGAAGAGCTGCTTGAGGGTAAGTGGACATCGGGCTCGGTCATCGAAGCCGATGTGGCGCCCGACGGCGAAAGCCTGGTGTTCACCGCGGGCACGGGCAGCATCCCCGCGCCGCGTAAGCACGACAACATCGCGCGCGAAACTGAGCTTCTGCTCACGAACTTCGACTTAGGCCATGCCGGCGTTTCAACTGGCGGCGGCACCGCGCAAGGCGGCGCAGCCGACTAAGCGTGTCTGGCGCCTTCGTGCTCCAACAACAAGCCCCGTCGGTCAACAAACCGGCGGGGCTCGTTTGCTTTAGGGGGGACTCTACTTAATTGTAGTGCCTTACGCTATTGCAGCCGCCACCGCACGGCGAATGTAATCGGACCGATTCGAAGTTTGCGCGTCTACGGCGGCTATCATCGAAGCGGGGAATTTCACCGTTACGGCTACTAAGGGCTCGTCTGCAATGGCGGCGGGCCCAACATGGATCCTGTCGAGTTTTCCTTCCCACGTCCCTTGTTCGTACTCGGTGCATTCTTTTTCGATGTCGTCAGAGGTAAGCACCGCGCCGTTTGCCAACGTATACTCAGCCATGATCACAACCTCCTTTTTGCAGCCTCTATCTCACGCCTGGTCTTTTTGGTGGGCGGTATCATAGCGTGATACACAAGCCATTCTCCGCTTTCGAGCAATGCGCCCACCATTTCGATTTCTCGTCCATCGGGGCTCAGCCCAATTCTAATTTCACGCTCTCCGGGGATGCGAGTTGCGCCGACTAGGTAATTCTCCCAAGCATGAACAATATCCTTTTCAGGTATTCCGTGCTTGAGCGCATGGGGTTCAATTATCGTCATGCGCATCCTCTCAAGTTTGTAATACTGTCGGTATTACAAACTATAGTTTCTATTTATTAATTGCGCAAGCTTCGTTGCTGGGGAAAAGAAAAGAATGACCCTCGGATGATTTGCATGATACGGTGTGCTTACGATAATGTACGAAACTAAATTTTAAATGGCGGAGTTTGATTCTGGCTAATCAGGTGCTTTCTTCCGATGGGTGTTGCTTTAGGTGACGCTGCCGATTGGCTTCGTATTCCATTCCCGCCAAGGTTGTCGATGCGTTGAAAACCCGTATCGCGTAGGTTAAACTGGCGCTGTTGCTTTAGAATGTAAGGCGGTCCCGTAAGGGGCCGCCTCGTTTGTTTTCGACGGAAAGAGGGAATCATGCCGAAGACCGTTGACCCGGTGTTCTCGTCGTCGGTGCTCGCTGCGGCCGATTTAGCAACGGCGCTCGATTTCGACGCGCTTACGCAATCTATGGAAGGCCTTGAGGGCAAGGTGGACAAGAACCCGAAAACCGCCGCCATCATTTTGGCTGGCGGCACGGGCGAACGTTTTGGCAAAGAAGGCGGCAAGCAGCTGGTTGAAATTGCCGGCAAGCCCATTCTTACCTGGTCGGCCGAGGCGTTCGACGCGGTGGGCGACATCGGCCTTATCGTGGTGGTGTGCCCCGAAGAGCGCAAGGACGAATACCTGAAAAAGGCCATCGACCCCTTCCCGTTTGTTACGCCCGTGGTGGTTGCCCCTGCCGGCGCCACGCGTCAGGAGTCGGCGTTTTCCGGCCTTGAGCTGGTGCCCGACGATTATGAGTACGTGGTTATGCACGACGGCGCCCGCCCGCTTATCTCGCCGGAGCTTATCGCGCACACCATTGCCACGCTGCAAGGCAACATCGACGCCGACGGTGCCGTGGTGGCGCACCCTGCCATCGACACGCTGAAAGTGGTGGAAAACGGCGTTATCGTGGGCACGCCCGACCGCCGCGTGTTCTGGAACGCGCAAACGCCGCAGGTGTTCCGCGCCGGCATCTACCGCCGCGCTCACGCCTCGGCGCTGTCCGACGGCTTCGTGGGCACCGACGACAGCTCGCTTATTGAGCGTTTGGGCGGCCGCGTGCTGGTGGTGGAAGGCAAGCGCGACAACATCAAGCTTACCGTGCCGGAAGACTACCTTATGCTGGTGGCGGCCGTGCGCGAGCGTTACTTGAAGCAGAAAGGCACGCAGGAATAATGAACCCTGATTTCCGCGCCTTGCGCATCGGGCAAGGCTATGACGTCCATAAGCTGGTTTCTGGCCGCAAGCTTATTATCGGCGGGGTGGAAATCCCGCACACGCTGGGGCTTTTGGGCCATTCTGACGCCGACGTGCTGGCGCATGCGGTGGCAGACGCGCTGCTCGGCGGCATTCGCGGCGGGGACATCGGCAAGCTGTTCCCCGACACCGACCCTGCATGGGAGGGCGCGAATTCCCTGAAGCTGCTTTCCGCCGTGGCGGCAAAAGTTCGCAATGAAGGCTTCGAAATTATTGATGTTGACAGCGTTATTGCAGCTCAGGCACCTAAAATGGCGCCACACCGCGAACGGATGCGCGAAAACTTGGCCGCCGCTATGGGCATCCCGGTTGAAAACGTGGGCGTGAAAGCAACCACCACCGAGCACCTGGGCTTCGAAGGCCGCGAGGAAGGCATCTCCGCCACAGCCGTGGCCCTGCTGGCGCGCTGCAACTAGCAAGCGCCTGGCGCACGTGCGCCCCATGTATTCCCGCCGCACAAAGCGGCACTGCATATAGAACAGGAAAACCAATGCTTAAAATCTACGACACAAAGCTGCGCGAGAAGGTTCCCTTCGAAACGCTCAAGCACGGCGAAATCAGCATGTACGTGTGTGGCCCCACGGTGTACAACTACATCCACATCGGCAACGCGCGCACGTTTGTCAGCTTCGACATTATCCGCCGCTACCTTACGTGGCGCGGCTTTAAGGTGAAGTTCGTGTCCAACATCACCGACGTGGACGACAAAATCATCAAGAAGGCCAACGAGGAAGGTCGCCCCGCAGCCGAGGTTGCCGCGGAATACGCGCAGGCGTTCCTTGACGACATGCACGCCTTGAACGTGGAAGACCCCGACGTGCGCCCGCGCGCTACCGAGGAAATCCCCGAGATGATCCAGCTTATTCAAGAGCTTATCGACGGCGGCCACGCATATGAGGTTGAAGGCGACGTGTACTTCAGCGTGCGCAGCTACCCCGATTACGGTGCGCTGTCCGGCCGCAACATCGACGAGATGGAAGGCGGCCACCGCGAGTTGCGCGCTGACGGCCAGGGCTTGGAAGACCGCAAGCGCGACCCGCTTGACTTTGCGTTGTGGAAGGCGGCAAAGCCCGGCGAGCCTTCATGGGAAAGCCCGTGGGGCCAGGGTCGCCCGGGCTGGCACATCGAGTGCTCGGCTATGTCGCGCAAGTACTTAGGCCTGCCGTTCGACATCCACGGCGGCGGCGCTGACCTGGTGTTCCCGCACCACGAGAACGAGCGCGCCCAGTCCGAGGCTGCGTGCGGCTGCACGTTTGCCAACCACTGGATGCACGGTGGCATGCTGCAGATTAACCACGAGAAAATGAGCAAGTCGCTGGGCAACTTCCTGCTTTTGCGCGACATCCTGAAAACCACGTCGCCTAACGTGCTGCGTTTCCTCATGCTGCAAACGCACTACCGCAGCCCGCTCGACTTCTCTAAAGAGCGTCTTGACGAGGCGGAGGCGGCGCTTGCACGCATCGAAAACGCCGTGCGCAACCTTGACTGGCAGATGAAAAACGCGCAGGACGTGCCCAGCCCGCTTGACACGCAAAAGCTGCTGAAGGCGTCGAAGTCCACGCGTGTGCAGTACGTGCTTGCCATGGACGACGACTTCAACGCTCCGCGTGCGTTAGGCGAAGTGTTCGACCTGGTCAGCCTTGCCAACACCGAAATTGCCGACAAAACGCTTTCGTTGTCCGACGTGCCGGCGGTGCGCGATGTTCGTGAAACCATCACCACGCTTATGCGCGTGTTCGGCGTAGAGGTTGCTCCGCAAGATTACGAGGACCAGGAAACCGAAACGTACCCGGCTGAGGTTGTTGATCTGGCAAAACAGGTTGCAGGCTACGAAGGCTCCAACGCGCACGAGGCCGTTGACGCGCTGCTTGAGGCGCGCGCCACCGCGCGTGCGGAAAAGAACTGGGCCGTAGCCGATGCCGTGCGCGACGGCCTGACGGGCTTAGGTTTTGTTATTGAGGACACCCCTCAAGGCGCACGCGTTAGTTTCGATTTGCCTGCCGGCAAATCGAATTAAGCCGATGTTGCGGGCCGCTGTGGCACCCCGCTTTGCGCGAACCCGAAGACTTGCGTACCAAAGTACGCTTCGCCTTCGCGTTCCCACGAATTCGGGGCACCACAGCGGCCCTCACTGACTTTATTGGACCAGCGATTCATAGAGATTCCTATCAATGACTGATTTTTCTTCCACTGAACTTCTTGCACCGGCGGGCGGTCGCAGCCAATTGGAGGCGGCCGTCCGTTTTGGTGCCGATGCGGTGTATTTGGCAACGGACAAGTTCGGCATGCGCCAGCGCGCCGAGAACTTTGCGCTTGATAACATTGCGGGGGCGGTTGCGTTTGCGCACGCCGCGGGCGTGAAGGTGTACGTTACCGTGAACACGCTTATGAGCCAGGCCGATATTGCCGCGCTGCCGCCGTACTTGGAAGCGCTTGACGCCTCGGGCGCCGATGCGCTTATCGTAAGCGATTTGGGGGCGTTTTCCCTGGCAAAGCGCTATGCGCCGCATATGGAACTGCACGTAAGCACCCAAGCGTCGGTCATGAACGCCGAAGCTGCGCGCATGTGGTACAACCTAGGCGCCAGCCGCGTGGTGGTTGCGCGTGAAATGAGCGTGGAAGACATTGCCGAGCTGCGCGCGCAAGCGCCACGCGAGCTTGAGCTTGAGGCGTTCGTGCACGGTGCCATGTGCATGGCGTATTCGGGGCGCTGCATGTTGTCGGCGGCCATGACGGGCCGCTCGGGCAACAAGGGCTTCTGCGCGCAGCCGTGCAGGTGGAGCTATGCGCTGGTGGAGGAAAAGCGCCCGGGTGCCTATTACCCCATCGAGGAAGACGTACGCGGAACGTATGTCATGAACGCGCACGACCTGTGCATGATCGAGCACCTTGACGATTTGGCGCGCGCGGGCGTGGATTCGTTCAAAATCGAGGGCCGCAACAAGCGCGCGTTCTACGTGGCCACGGTGGTGCACGCCTATCGTGCGGTTATGGACGGGGCAGACCCGGCAACGGTTATGTCCGACCTGCACGCCATTTCGCACCGCCCGTACGGCACGGGGTTTTTCTACGGCCAGCCCAGTCAGCGTCAAGAACGCGATGGCTACGACAAAGATTACCTGCATGCCGCAACGGTAACGGCGTGTCAGCCGGCGGGCCAGGGCGCATGGCGCGTTGAGGCAACGTGCCATAACCGCTTCTGCGAAGGTGATGAGCTTGAGGTGCTCGCGCCGCGCAAGCAAATAGAAACGGCTCACGTTCGCAACCTTACATGGATGGTGAAGCCTGCGGAAGGCCGCCCGTGCCCGCCGCCCGAGGCGGTGCCGGTGGCAAACCGCACCATGGAAACGTATGCGTTCGCAAGCGAGGTGCCCATGCAGCCGGGCGATTTGCTACGCATTCGCATTTTGCCTGCTCAAACCCAAGAAAGCAATGCATGAAACCGCTCCGTGAAGCATCTGCGGCACGCGGGCAAGCGCCCGCAGCCGCGCAACCAAGCCGCGCCCGCGGCAATGCGATGATTTTGGTGCTGGCGCTCAGCTGCTTTGTGTTCGGCTGTGCCTACCAATATATCCTGGGCGTTCCCGATCAGGTTGCCGAAATCGCGGGCATCGACTTGTCGCAGGTCAGCCTTATGATGGGCGTGTACGGCGTATGCAACGCCATAGGAACGCCTCTGTTGGTGATGGCGCTTACGCCGCGTGGCCCGAAATGCCTGCTGCTGGTAAGCCTTGCGCTTATGGCGCTTGGCATGGCAGTGTGCGCCGCAACGCCGGTATACCCCATCATCCTTGTGGGCCGCGCCATCATGGGCGTGGGCAACGGCTCGTTTGCCGCTACGGCCTATATCGCCGCAAGCCGCATTGCCGGGCCTGCCCGCGCGGCGTCCGCAATGTCGAACGTGGCGCTTGGATTTAGCGCATCGTTCGTATTCGCGCTGCCGGCTGCCCGCATGCTGCGCGACGTTATCACCTGGCAGCAGGCGTATTGGGTGCTGGTTGTTGCAGCGTGTGCGGCGTTTGCCATCATCGCGCTTACGTTGCAGGTTCCGCCGGCCCCTGGCGCGGCGAGCAAGCAAACGCAGCGTGCAACCGACGTGGTGCGCGTGTTCAAAAACCCCTGCGTGGTGCTGTCGCTTGCGTGCACGGTGCTCATGTTCGTAGGCTATGCGTCCATGAACACCTACATCACGCCGTTTATGGAAGGCGTGCTGCCCGACCCGGGCTGGGTAAGCGGCGCGCTGTTCGCGTTCGGCCTGATGAGCATGGTGGGCTCGAAGGCAAGCGGTTGGGCTGCCGACCGTTTCGGCTCGGCTGTGGCCGTTATCGGCTGCGTGGCGCTGCAGGCAACGTCGCTGCTGGCCCTTGGCTTTGCTACGGGTGCGTGGCACGCAGCGCTGGTGGTCGCGTGCTTGTGGGTGGGCATCTCCTGGGGCTTCCTGCCGGCGCAAAACTCGTTCATCATGCTCAACGCAGGCGACGACGCTCCGTTTGCCGTAAGCCTGTCGAACTCCGCGCTGCAGCTTGGCAGCGCGTTGGGCTCGTTTGCCGCGGGCGGTTTCATCACTTGCATGTCGCTTACCTTCATGCCGTTTGTCTCGGCAGCCTTCACCGCGCTGGCGGTTGCAGCAGAGGTTGCCGCCCTGCGTCTCGCAAGAAAATGACTCAAACCACGCCGGGCTGTTCCGGCTCATTAACTTTTGCGGCCCGGCCCTGAAATTCTTCCCCAAACGCACCCGCCGGGCGATTTTCGGGCAGATGCGCTTGCAATGCGGTGTACCATAGCTACAACAGATTCGATGCAGGGGTGCCCTGCGCATTCGCGCCGGCGCTGAGAGGGCCTAAAGCCTAACCCTTTGAACCTGTCCAGGTAACGCTGGCGTAGGGAGCATCTCTCGATGTATTCGGGGGCGCCATCTTCTACGACGGCACCCCCGTTTGCGTTGTAAAGGAGACAGCATGATAGATCAATCCCAGCTCAAAGCCGCAATTGTAAAAGCGGCACAAGACGTTCGCGCCAACAACCCCATGGCCGGTTCCATCACGAACACCGTCACCATCGACTTCGTGGCAAACGCGCAGCTGGCGGCCGGCGGCTCTGCGGCAATGGTGTATCTTCCCGACGAGGGCGAAACGCTTGTGGCGGCAGGCGGCGCCGTGTACCTGAACATGGGCACGCTGTTTCCCGTGTACGAGCAAACCATCCCGCGCACGGCGAAGGCGGCGCACGATGCGGGCAAGCCTTGGGTGCTCGATCCGGTGGGCATCGGCATCGGCAGCTTGCGCACCAAGCTGTTGTCCCAGCTCAAAGAATACAAGCCGGCAATCGTGCGCGGCAACGCCTCTGAGATCATTGCGCTTGCGGGGCTGTGGGACCTTACCGGCAGCGCCGAGGACCTGTCGCGTGCCCGCGGCGTCGACACCACCGACACCGTAGAGGCCGCACGCAGCGCGGCGGTGGCGCTTGCACGCTACACCGGCGGCGCCGTGGCAGTGTCGGGCAAAGTAGACCTCATCACCAATGGTGAAACGGTGGTCTTAAGCCGCGGCGGCAGCTCGCTTATGGAAAAGGTTACGGGCTTCGGCTGCTCGCAAGGCGGCGTGCTTGCCGTATACGCTACGCAAACCGACCCCTTCACGGCAGCGGTTGCAGGCGTGAACCACTACAACCACGCAGGTCGCGCTGCCGCGCAGAAGGCCGCCGCGCCGGCAAGCTTCAAGGTTGCCTTCATCGATTGTTTGTACCTGGCAACGCCGGAAGACATCGCCGAAAACCCCATGGAACTTCAGGAGGCCTAAAAACGCATATGAACACGCTTGTTGCCGTTGCTATCGCTCCGTTCGGCGTGGGCGATGAGCTGGCTTCCGAAGTTGCCGAAGTGGTAAAGGTCATCCGCGAGTCAGGCTTGCCGAACAAAACGTACTCCATGTTCACAGAAATCGAAGGCGAATGGGACGAGGTCATGCGCGTGGTGCGCGACGCCACGTTTGTGCTCGCGCAAAAGGGCATTCGCACGGAAGTCATCCTCAAGGCCGACGTGCGCCCCGGGTTCGAGAACATGATGGAACAGAAAGTACAGCGCGTCGACGCCATCCTTGATGCGCAAGCCGGAAAGGAAAAGGAGCAAGCATGAGCATGCGAGACGCCCTTGATATATCAGCCTACCTGGTGCTAGGCCCCGAAAACACCCTAGGCCGCCCTGTTGCCGACGTGGTTGCTCAGGCAATTTCGGCCGGCTTCACGTGCGTGCAGGTTCGCTCGAAGGAATGCTCCGCACGCGAGCTTATCGCTTACGCGGCGCAAGCCGCAAACGTCATCAAGCAGGCCGGTGCGTCGCAGAGGGTCGCGCTGCTCATCGACGACCGTCTTGACGCGGTGTACGCTGCGTGTGAGCAGGGCGTGAAGGTTGACGGCGTGCACGTGGGGCAAACAGACATTCCGGTGCAAGCATGCCGTTCGCTTTTGGGCCCCGATGCCATCGTCGGCCTTTCGGCACGCGCCGACGAGATGCTCGAGTACGTGAAAACGGCTGACATGTCGCTGGTGGATTATCTGGGCGTCGGCCCGTTGCATGAAACGCTCACGAAGCGCGATTGCGGCTTAGCGCCCGACGGCACCATCATCACGAAAAGCCTTGACGACCTGCGCGCCCTGCACCAGGCAAGCCCGGTGCCCATCGTGGTAGGCGGGGGAGTGAAGCTTGCCGACATCCCGCTTGTGGCTCAAACCGGTGTTGACGGTTTCTTCGTGGTGTCAGCCGTATGCAGCGCCGAAAACCCCCGCCAAGCAGCAAAAGAGCTCGTGGACGCCTGGAATAGGGCCAAGCAAGCCAGCTAATCACCAAACAAGCAAACTAACCAAAAAGGACCCGCTCAAATGCGGGTCCTTCACTTTCGCTTTGGCGGCAGTTGGCGAACGTTGGCTTATTTCGCAAGCAGCTTCTCGGCGTACGCCAGCTTCACGCAGCACACGAACACGTCAAGCGCCGCCTCAAGTTCCTCAACCGGCGGCAAGCTCGGCGCAATGCGGATGTTGCTGTCCTGCGGGTCGTGCTTGTGCGGCCACGTTGCCCCGGCGCCTGTCATGGTAACGCCCGCGTCTTTCGCCAGCGCCACCACGCGCTTCGCGCACCCGGTCGGCGCGTCGAACGACACGAAATACCCGCCGCGCGGCTTGCTCCAGGCGCAACCGCCCACGGCGGCAAGCCCCTCGGTAAGCTTTTCGTCAACCAGCTCGAACTTTGGGCGCAGGATAGCCGCATGCTTGCGCATATGCTCGGCCAGCCCCGCTCCGTCGTGCAAAAAGCGCACGTGGCGCAGCTGGTTGATCTTGTCGTGGCCAATCACCTGCGGGCTCATGCGCGCCTTCATCTCATCGATGTTCGCCGTGCTAGCCGCCATGGCCGACACGCCCGCCCCGGGAAACGTCACCTTGCTGGTGGACGCGAACTTAAAGCAGCGGTCGGGGTTGCCGGCCTCTTCGCACGCGGCGCGAATGTCAAGCAGCTGATCTTGCTGCGCGGGGTCGTCGTACAGGTGGTGGATGCCATAGGCGTTATCCCAAAAAATGCGGAAGTCCTCGGCTGCGCACGGCATAGACGCCAGGCGACGCACCACGTCATCGGAATACGTCACGCCACCGGGGTTGGAGTACTTCGGCACGCACCAAATACCTTTGATGGCCGCATCGGCGGCAACCAAACGCTCAACTTCGTCCATGTCCGGGCCGTCTTCGTTCATAGCCACGGGGATCATCGTGATGCCAAACGCCTCGGTAACGCCGAAGTGGCGGTCGTAACCAGGGCACGGGCACAGCCACTTCACCTCGTCAAGCTTGCACCACGGCGTGCTGCCCAACGTGCCGAACGACCAGCAGCGAGCCATGGTGTCGTACATGATGGTCAAGCTGGAGTTGCCGAACACAATCACATGGTCCGCGTCGTCGTCAAGCATGTACGCCATCAAACGCTTAGCCTCGGGGATACCGTCAAGCACGCCGTAGTTGCGGCAGTCGGTGCCGTCCTCGGCCAGACAGTCCTCGTAGGTGGAAACGCTTTTCAGCATGGGCATGCTCAAATCAAGCTGCGCGCTCGAAGGCTTGCCGCGAGCCATGTTCAACGCAAGCCCCTTCGCCTTGAACGATTCGTGCTCGCGCACAAGCGCGCCGTGCTCGGCTTGAAGCTCCTGGGTGGTCATTTCCGCGTACGTTGGCATACCGCTGCATCCTTTCGCCGGTTGTAGTGCAAGAACAATCGAAATAGCCTATCTGATGGAAACGAAGTCAAGTATAATCCCAGCGTCAACGTAAAAATTTCGACCAGTTGCGAAATGCGCTCGTTTCTCGCATTTCGGCAGCGCAACGGCGCCACATCGCGTCACGCTGCCGCACGAAAGCCAGCGTACTTCGCAGCTTGAGGGGTAAGGTTCAAAATGGAATCGAACGATCTCATGGTCATCTTGGCCATGGTCATCTACTTCGTCGTGGTGCTGGCGGTGGGTTTCTCCTACGCAAAGCGCTCGAATTCGTCAACGGACGAGTACTTCATCGGCGGTCGCAAGGTGGGCCCGTGGTTCACGGCGCTTTCCGCCGAGGCATCCGACATGTCCGGCTACCTTCTTATGGGCATCCCGGGCCTTGCCTATTTCTATGGTGCGTCCGAGGCCATGTGGACGTGCATCGGCCTGGCCATCGGCACGTACCTCAACTGGCTGTTCGTGGCCAAGCGCCTGCGCCAATACTCCGAGCGCGTGCACGCCATCACGCTGCCGTCGTTTTTCAGCAACCGCTTCCACGACAAGAAAAACGTCCTGTCTACGGTGGCGGCCCTCATCATCTTGCTGTTCTTCTGCGTGTACACCGGTAGCTGCTTTGTCACGTGCGGCAAGCTATTCCACACGCTGTTCGGCATCGACTACGTTGTCATGATGATCGTCGGCGCCGTGGTGGTGTTCGCTTACACGCTCGTGGGCGGCTATCTTTCCGTGGTGGCTACCGACTTCATCCAAGGCTGTCTGATGTTCTTTGCGCTAGCCGTGGTGCTCATCGGCTCCATCACCTCGGTGGGTGGCGTCGACGTTACCGTGGCGTTCTTGCAAAACATCCCCGGCTTCTTGAACGGAACGCAGCTCACCACGCCCATTCTAGACGCGCAAACCGGCATGCAGCTTTCCGACGGCAACACGCCGCTGTTCGGCGAATCCACGGACTTTGGCGTGCTCACCATCATTTCCACGCTGGCATGGGGCTTGGGCTATTTCGGCATGCCACAGGTGCTCGTGCGCTTCTTGGGCATCCGCTCGGCTGAAGAGGTACGCCAGTCTCGCATCATCGCCGTGGTGTGGGTAGTCATCTCCATGGTGTGCGCTCTGTGCATCGGCTTCATCGGCCGAGCCATGCTGCCCACGTACTTCGGGACGAACGCCGCTGCCGAGAACATCTTCATCGTCATCGCTCAGATGATCCTGCCGGCGTTCATGTGCGGCGTGGTGGTGTCGGGCATCCTGGCGGCATCCATGTCGTCGGCCTCTTCCTATTTGCTCATCACCGGCTCGTCGGTGGCCGAGAACATCTTCCGCGGCGTGTTCAAGCGCGACGCAACGGACAAGCAGGTTATGGTCGTGTCCCGCATCACGCTGCTTGTGGTCATGCTCATCGGCATCTTCATCGCCGCCGACGAGAACTCCGTCATCTTCCGCGTTGTTTCCTACGCATGGGCGGGCCTCGGCGCGTCGTTCGGCCCGCTGATGCTGTGCAGCCTGTATTGGCGTCGCACGAACAAACAGGGCGCGCTTGCCGGCATGCTCGGCGGTGCCCTCACCGTAGTGGTGTGGCACAACTTCATCAAACCGCTCGGCGGCGTCTTCGGCATCTACGAGCTGCTTCCGGCGTTCATCGTGTCGCTGCTGTGCATCTTTGTCGTCTCGAAGCTCACAGCCGAACCCTCTGACGAAATCTACGAGGAATTCGACCACTATAAAGAAGCCCGCATGGACGAAGACGTCAATCCCAGCGGCGCGGCGCAAGCCTAAGTGCGTGCAAGCGTTTTGAAATCGTGCAAAAGTGGCTGGCTCAATAGGGCCAGCCACTTCTTTTGTGATAAGAATGCACATGCTTCAAACGCATGAACTGGGGTTATGAACGCGTCCACACAGGCGTTTTATCCCTAAGCCTACTCCGTGGTATCATACAGACTGCTAAAGCCCGTATACGTACACGTGCTCAATCTAGGAGGTTCTTGGATGAGCGAGCATATTATTGAACTCAACAGGCGAGCGTTTATCGGTGGCGCAGCGGCACTTGGTGCCTCTTCGCTGCTTCTTCCGAAGTCTGCATTCGCCGAAACGGCCGCTGAAAAGCAGGCCGAGGCGGATTCTGTTCGTAACCAACTTGTTGGTTTGCAGGCCGACCTTGAAACGGCCGCTGAAAATTACTATTCCGCCCTGGACGATCAGGAAACTGCGCAGCGCAATATGCAGCAGCAGCAGGTGAAAATCGACGACGCTACGGCGCAACTCGGCCAGCTGCAAGACCGCCTTTCCACGCGTGCTCGCAGCATGTACCGCTCCGGCTCCACGTCGTTTTTGGACTTCTTGCTGGGCGCATCTTCGTTCACAGAGTTCACCCAGAACTGGACGGTGCTCTCGAAGGCAAACGCCAACGACGCCGATCTGGTAGACGAAACCAAAACCACGCGCGAAGAGCTGCAAACCGCAAAAGACGAGTTCGCTCGTCAGGAGCAAATTGCTGCTGACAAGGCCGCAGAGGCCAAGCAAATCCACGACGACGTTCAGGTGAAAATCCAGAACGCCAACGATTTGGTCAATTCGCTTGACGAAGAAGCCCGTCAGCTGCTTGAGCAAGAGCAGGCGGCCGCAGCAGCAGCTGCAGCAGCGCAGGCTCAGGCCGAAGCGGAAGCTGCAGCTGCTGCCGCAGGCAACAACGGCGGCGGTAACGCACAAGGCGGCGGCAACCAGGGCGGCGGCAGCGATTACGTTCCGTCCTATGACAACGATGACAACAACCAAGGCGGCGGTGGAAGCACCATCGTGTACCCGTCTTCCGGCGGCAGCAGCGGTGGCTCTGCGGGTGACAACAGCGCTGCGTACTCGTATGCATGCTCTCGCATCGGCTGCCCCTATGTGTGGGGTGCTGAAGGCCCCGATTCGTTCGACTGCTCCGGTTTGGTCACGTGGGCGTACCGTCAGCTGGGCATCTCTTTGCCGCACCAAAGCGAATCGCAGTACGCTTGCGCTACGCGCATCGTGTCCGTGAGCGAGGCACGCCCTGGTGACGTGCTGTGGCGCTATGGCCACGTTGGCATCGCTGGCGGCTACGGCGGCACGCCGTACGTGCATGCACCAACATTCGGTGCTTACGTGCGCAACACCGACTCGCTGTCTTGGTCGGGCTTTACGGCGGCACTGCAGTTCTAATCATCGCAGTATCAAAAAGGGGAGGGCATTGCCTTCCCCTTTTTTTGCGTATGGGTGGGATTTCCAGCAGGCGGCCTAAAGACACAAAAATGTATGGTTGTGGACTAATCTTCACAGATAAAAAAAGTTCAAAAAGGGTGTTGCCATACTGCCATTCATACCGTAATATACTACCTCGCTTGCGGAGCTCACGAAGCGGGCTCCAATGTGGAAGGTTGCTAAGACTCCAGGTCAAAGCAATTCCGAGGTATCAGACATCCTGAGCTTCTGCGAAGGAATCATGTAGATACACCCGGGAGCGTGCAAACGGTTGACACAGTTAATCGGATGACGTAAGATTCCACTGCTCGCGCGTTCGGGTTCTCACCGATCCGCAAGCAGGCAGCTTGATAAATGCACATGAATTAAGCAGCGAAACATGGGCGTGTGCCCGAGTGGTTAAAGGGGACGGGCTGTAAACCCGTTGACTCTGTCTACCTAGGTTCGAATCCTAGCGCGCCCACCATTTTTCGCCTGTGTAGCTCAGTCGGTAGAGCACTTCCTTGGTAAGGAAGAGGTCGTCGGTTCAAGTCCGATCGCAGGCTCCAGCTTTTTTGGCGGTGTAGCTCAGTTGGTTAGAGCACACGGTTCATACCCGTGGCGTCACTGGTTCGAATCCAGTCACCGCTACCAAATAATTACACTGCGCCCGATTTATCGGGCGCTTTATTTTAGTTTCGTTTCGCGAAAGCGATCCTTATAAGGAGGATGACACATGGCTAAGGAGAAGTTCGAGCGTACCAAGCCCCATGTTAACATTGGTACGATCGGCCACGTTGACCACGGCAAGACGACGCTGACCGCTGCCATCTCCAAGACGCTGTCTCAGAACGACGGCTCTCATGGCACGGCTCATGCAGACTTCACGGCCTTCGAGGACATTGACAAGGCTCCCGAGGAGCGCGAGCGCGGCATCACGATCTCCATTGCTCACATCGAGTACGAGACCGACAAGCGCCACTACGCTCACGTTGACTGCCCCGGTCACGCTGACTACGTAAAGAACATGATTACGGGTGCTGCCCAGATGGACGGCGCTATCCTGGTTATCGCTGCTACCGATGGTCCTATGGCTCAGACCCGCGAGCACATCCTGCTCGCCCGTCAGGTTGGCGTGCCTTACATCGTGGTCTTCCTGAACAAGTGCGACATGGTCGACGACGAGGAGCTCATCGAGCTCGTCGAGATGGAAACGCGCGAGCTGCTCTCCGAGTACGAGTTCCCCGGAGACGACATCCCGGTTATCCGCGGTTCTGCTCTGAAGGCCCTCGAGGGCGAGAAAGAGTGGCAGGACAAGATCTGGGAGCTCATGGATGCTGTTGACACCTACATCCCGACCCCGGCTCGCGACGTTGATAAGCCGTTCCTGATGGCTGTTGAGGACACCATGACCATCACCGGCCGTGGCACCGTTGCTACTGGTCGTGTTGAGCGTGGCGTTCTGCATGTCAACGACCCGCTGGAGATTGTCGGCATCAAGGAGACCCAGAACACGGTCTGCACCGGCATCGAAATGTTCCGTAAGCTGCTCGACGAGGCTCAGGCTGGCGACAACATCGGCTGCCTGCTCCGCGGCATCAAGCGCGAGGACATCGAGCGTGGCCAGGTTCTCTGCAAGCCCGGTAGCGTTACCCCGCACCAGGAGTTTGAGGGCCAGGTCTACATCCTGACGAAGGAAGAGGGCGGCCGTCACACGCCGTTCTTCGATGGCTATCGTCCGCAGTTCTACTTCCGCACCACCGACATCACGGGTGTTGCTCACCTGCCCGAGGGCACCGAAATGGTTATGCCTGGCGACAACGTGACCATCACCGCTGAGCTGATCCACCCGGTGGCAATGGAGGAAGGCCTCCGCTTCGCTATCCGCGAGGGTGGCCGCACCGTTGGTTCTGGTCGCGTGACCAAGATCATCAAGTAGCTTAGCTGCTCATTTGTTCGGAGCCCGCTTTCGGACGGGCTCCGTTACTTGAATTCATGTGTATGCGTTCAAGCTTGTTTGAAAACGGCTTATAAGGAGAGTTCATGCGCACGATGGTTACCTTGGCGTGTACGGAGTGCAAGCGCCGTAACTACACGACCAAGAAGAACAAGCAGAACAACCCTGATCGTATTGAGTTGAAGAAATACTGCAAGTGGTGTCAGAAGCACACCCTGCACAAGGAAACTCGATAGTTTTCAGAGGTTAGCACGGGCATAGGCCAGTAGCTCCAATTGGTAGAGCGGCGGTCTCCAAAACCGCATGTTGGGGGTTCGAGTCCCTCCTGGCCTGCCAGCTCGAATAGCGAGCAGCTTGTAGTCAGGTTGCTTATATGAGCAGCTTGATGCCAGGCTGCTTGTTTGGCGTTTAGAGGTAAAACGATCCCTGAAGGAATCAGATGGCTAAGAAATCTAAAACTCAGCGTGCAAAGGCTTCTGCTGCCCGTCAGGCACGCAAAGAAGCCAAAAAGGCCGAAGCAGCAGCTGAAGAATTGAAGGCTGCGCAGGGTCAGGCTGCTGAGGAAGAAGCTCCGAAAAAGAAGCTTTTCGGAAAGGCATCGAAATCCGAGGGGTCTACCCAAAACAGCAAGCAAGCCAAGGCTGTTGAAAAGAAGGCCGAGAAGAAGCCTGCAAAGCCGAAGAAGAAGCGTTTTCAGTTCTTCAAGGATGTAAAGGCTGAAATGAAGCGCGTCACGTGGCCTACGCGTCAAGATGTGCTTCGTTGGAGCGTTGTGGTTGTGGGCGCTCTTCTGTTCTTTGGTATTTATGTTGCCGTTTTGGACAACGGAATTATCACCCCGTTGCTCTTTTTGATTTCCGGATTGGGGGCGTAAGGCATGTCGAAGAAGTGGTATGTACTTCACACCTACTCCGGCTATGAGAACAAGGTGAAAGCTGATCTTGAGATGCGCATCGAAACGATGGGCCTTGAGAACAATGTTTTCGCTATTGAGATTCCTACGGAAACCGTTACTGAGATTAAAGAGGGCGGTCGTCGTAAGGAAACCGAGAAAAAGGTATTTCCCGGTTATGTGTTGGTTCGCATGGAGCTTGATGATCGCAGCTGGGCAGCGGTTCGCAATACTCCCGGTGTAACGGGTTTCGTTGGTGCTGATAGCAAGCCTGCGCCGCTTACTCGCGAAGAGTACAATAAGATCATGAAGCGTACGAGCCACGAAGCGCCGAAGAAAACTTCCACCAACCTGGAAGTTGGCCAGTCTGTCAAGGTTATCTCTGGTCCGCTGGCTGAGTTCGACGGTGTTATTTCCGAGGTTATGCCTGAGGCCGGTAAGGTTAAGGTTATGGTTTCCATCTTCGGTCGTGAAACCCCCGTGGAACTTTCCTTCGATCAGGTTTCCTGCATTTAAAATTGGTATCCGCAGCTTTTTTGGGCGTGCCCGCGTGGACCGGGGCTTCTCATTCCCGAATGCTGTGAAGATATATAGTGCAAAAGCATTTTGAAAGGTTTAAGAATGGCTGAGAAGAAAGTTACCGGCTTCGTTAAGCTGCAGATTCCTGCTGGCGCTGCGAACCCGGCCCCACCGGTCGGCCCCGCTCTGGGTGCTCAAGGCGTCAACATCATGCAGTTCTGCCAGGCGTTTAATGCTCAAACGCAGGAGCAGAAGGGCACCATCATCCCTGTTGAGATCACGGTGTACGAGGACAAGTCCTTCACGTTTGTGTGCAAGACTCCTCCGGCGGCTGTGCTGATCAAGGAAAAGCTTGGTCTGAAGTCTGCTTCCGGCATCCCGCAGCTGAAGTTCGTGGGCACGCTGTCTCAGGAGCAGCTGCGCGAGATCGCTGAGATCAAGATGCCCGACCTGAACGCTAACGACATTGAGGCTGCTATGCGCATTGTTGCTGGCACCGCTCGCTCCATGGGTGTGCGCGTTGAGGGCGTCGAGATGAAGAAGACCTACGTGCCTTCCAAGAAGCTCGCTGCTATCCTGAAGGGCGAAGCCTAAGATTTTCGCATCGTTTGATGCACCTGTTTTGTTTAAGTGGAAGGGCTGTGCGATAGAAGCCGCACATGCTCGTTACGCACCACGAAAGGATTGATATACATGGCTAAGCATTCCAAGGCTTACCGCGCTGCAGTCGAGAAGATCGGCGACGCAACGTACGCTCCTCTTGAGGCTTTCAAGCTCATTCATGAGGTTGCTAACACGAAGTTCGACCAGACCGTCGAGGCTCACTTCCGTCTGGGCATCGACACCCGTCAGGCTGACCAGCAGCTGCGCGGCACGGTTTCTCTGCCGAATGGCTCTGGTAAAACCGTTCGCGTTGCCGTGTTCGCTGAGGGCGCTGCTGCAGACGCCGCTCGCGAGGCTGGTGCTGACATCGTTGGCACCGAGGAACTGACCGCTCAGATTCAGGCTGGCGAGTTCAACTTCGACGCTGCTGTTGCTACTCCCGACCAGATGGGCAAGGTTGGCCGTTTGGGTAAAATCCTCGGTCCCCGTGGCTTGATGCCGAACCCGAAGCTCGGCACCGTTACCCCGAACGTTGCTCAGGCTATCAAAGAGCTCAAGAGCGGCCGCGTTGAGTATCGTGCTGATCGTTACGGCATTGCTCACGTTGTTATCGGCAAGGCCAGCTTCACCGCTGAGCAGCTTGCTGAGAACTACGGCACGGTCTACGACGAGATTCTGCGTATGAAGCCTGCTGCTGCTAAGGGCAAGTACGTGAAGTCCATCAGCGTTTCCGGCACCATGACCCCGGGCGTTTCCGTGGATCCTGCCGTGAACAAGAACTACACGGCTGCTGAATAAATCTCAGTCATTCAGCTTATATGAAAGGGCGGTCCTTCGGGGCCGTCCTTTTTTTGCGTTTGGGCCGGAAAGCGAGAGAGGCGAATGCAGTTGCCTTCATCACGGCCTTTGGGGATTGGTGCAGTGATATTTAACGGTTTGAAATTGCGTGGCTGTTTCCTTGCAACGGGGTATACTGCATGTGGTTTTAGAAAGGTTTGGAATCATGGCTGTGATATTGAAGTCTCCTGGTGAGATTGAGGCAATGAAAGCTGCAGGCCAGCTTTCTGCTGAGGTGCTTCGTAAAGTTGGCGAGCTGGTGAAACCTGGCGTTACAACGCTTGAACTTGACGAGTTTGTTGAAACGTACATCCGCGAACATGGCGGCATCCCTGCTTTTAAGGGCTACGGTGGGTTCCCTGGTTCAATCTGCGCATCGGTAAACGAGCAAATTGTTCATGGCATTCCCTCGAATAAGGTGGTGCTGAAAAGCGGTGACATTTTAAGTATTGACACGGGCGCAACCGTTGATGGTTGGGTTGGCGATAACGCGTGGACCTTTGCGGTTGGCAACATCAGCGAAGACAAAAAGCGCCTGCTCAAGGTAACCGAGCAATGCATGTGGGCTGGTCTTGAGAGCGCCGTGGCCGGGAACCACCTCGGCGACATTGGGCACGCAGTGCAGTCGATTGCCGAAAAGGCCGGATATGGCGTGGTACGTGAATATGTTGGGCACGGCGTAGGTCATGTGATGCATGAGGAACCCAACGTGCCAAATTACGGGCATAGGCATTTCGGACTCAAACTTGAAGTTGGCATGGTGCTGGCAATTGAGCCGATGATTAACATGGGCACCCGCAAGGTTGTGGATGGCTCGGACGGTTGGTTGGTATGCACGCGCGACGGGAAGCCGAGCGCGCATTTCGAAAAGATGGTTGCCATTACCGAAGAGGGCCCCGTGATTATCACAACCGAGCCTGATCATAAGCGTCCGCTGTAAGGCTTGGGCCATAGGCAAAGGCCCTAGGCTCTAAAAGTTGACCATAGTAAGAGAATCGCCCCTCGTTGAGGGGCGATTTGCGTTCGAAAGCGGCTTGAACGTGGCGGCAGCTACTTCAGCTGCTTTCCGTTGGTATCCCAATAAAAGCGCTTGAACTTGCGGATTTGATTCAAGTGCATGATTTTCGCCCACATGTTGTGCTTGAAGGAATCAGGTGCATAGTGCAGCGGATACGGTTCGTCCGTTGCACGCAGGGCGGCAAGCGCTTGGCTTAAACGCTGCTGGTTGGTCATGCTTCGTTTGAGTACATACGCGGGAACGCAGCAATACAAGAAGGGGTTGTACGCCTCGTGGTATTCGGTGGGCTGGCCCATAACGAATTCACGCACGATAAGCTCCACGAAGTTTTGTCCGCCAAGGCTCATGTAGTACGTGTTGCGGCCGCACCGCGTGTTTACCTCGAAGAAGCGGAAGCTGCCATCACGGCTGTCGTATTTGATGTCGAAGTTAGCAAAGCCGCGATAGCCAACATGCGCAAGGAATTTCTTCGCGCAGGAAATGATGGCTTCCTCGCGTTCGCCCATAATGCACAAGGGGTTGCCCAAAGCGGTGGGGTCGTGATCTTGCAGGCACACGACGCCGCCGGCCACAACGCGCATGTCGCCCGAAGCGTCCGAGAACGTGGTAAGCGTGCGGATGGCATCGTCACCGCCGGGGATGAAATCTTGCAGTACCAGCAGGTTGTTGTAATCCGACGTGCGAATGCTGTGCCATACCTGTGACAGCTCTTCAGGGCTTTCGATTTCGTAAATTTTGCGCCAACCTTTAATGGTGGGCTCGGCATCTTGGAACTGGGCCGAATTGGATGGCTTTGCGATAAGCGGATACGGGAAATCGTTCACAGGCAACTCTTCGGGGCCGCATCCGCAATCGAAATACCACGTTTTCGGGAACGGGATGTCAAGCTCTTCGCAAATCTCGTAGAAGCGTCGCTTTTGCGTGATGTCGTCAAGCAGTGGAAAATCGATATAGGGCACCACGTAGCCCAAATCCTGTAAGTGCTGCTTGCCTTGCGAGAGCATGCGTGCATGACAGTCGTCGCAGCCTAAGATAAGCAGCGTTTTCTCAGGGTGCTCGGCATGCACTTCGTTGGCAACGCGCTCAAGCGCATCGTATAGGCCGGCTTGCTCGTGGATGTGCGGCTCTAAACGGTAATCGGTAAAGCGACTTTCGGAAAGCATCTTGATGTTCTGCGTGGCAAGCACGATGGTGCGCGTGATGCCGAACGCGCGATGGAGTTCGCGCACATAGCTATATGCAAGAATATCGCCGCCCACCACAACCGGCTGCAGCAAGCGTGCCACATCTTCGGTGCGCGTAATGGGGGTAGGTTGAGTTGTAGCGGTCATGGAAGCTCCTTGAGACCTGACATATATTTGCAGCCCTGCATTATCGCACACGCAGCGCGGCGCGCGTAGGCGTCACGCGCGTTTCGTGGAAAGTGCCCATATGGAAGGGCCGTGGCGTATGATGGCAGAATGCAAAACGCCTGCGGGCTGAAGAGAAGGAGCTTACACAAAGCATGTGCGGATTCGTAGGTTTCACCGCTGTTGACTTCGACGAGCAGACTAATCGAGCAATCGTGAAGGACATGGCGGATCGCATTATCCATCGCGGCCCTGATGATGAGGGCTTTTTCGTAAACGACGACATTGCCATGGGGTTTAGGCGCCTGTCCATCATCGACTTGGAGGGCAGCCGTCAGCCCATGCAGAATGCTGACGGCAGCGTAACCGTTACGTTCAACGGCGAGATTTACAACTTCCAAGAGCTGCGTGCCGAGCTTGAGGGCATGGGCTACCAGTTCAAAACGCATGGTGACACCGAAACGGTGGTGCACGGTTACGAGGCATGGGGCACGGGCGTATTCGAGCGCCTGCGCGGCATGTTCGCCATTGCTATTTGGGATGCGCGCGAAAAGCAGCTGGTGCTGGCACGCGACATCTTCGGCATCAAGCCGCTGTACTATCAGCATGACGGCAAGCGTTTGATGTACGGCAGCGAAATCAAGTCGTTCTTGGCGCACCCGCGCTTCAAGAAGGAGCTCAACCGTGAGGCGCTGCCGCAGTACCTGTGCTTCGAGTACATGAACGACTCGCAAACCATGTTCAAGGACGTACATAAAATGACGCCCGGCCATTTCATGGTGTTCAAGGACGGCAAGGCCACCATCGAGTGCTTCTACAAGATCACGTACAAGATCGATCACACGAAAAGCCTTGAGGAATGGGCCGATATCATCAAGGACACGTTCGATGAGAGCGTGCGCGCACACGAGATTGCCGATGTTGAGATCGGCAGCTTCCTGTCGGGCGGCATCGACAGCTCCCTGGCTGCGTACTGCATGGGTCAGCACCACGAGGAGGGCGTGAAAACGTTCTCGGTGGGCTACGACATCACCGGCAGCGAAGAGCAGCGTGACAAGGCTGAAAACGCTGGCTTCAAGATTAAGCTTGACGAGCTGAAAGACGCGCACGAGTTTGCGCAGTGGGCGGGGCTGTCCAACAAAGACGTGCAGGTCACGGCCAAGGAATTTTTGGATATCGTGCCCACCGAGCAGTATCACATGGATGAGCCGCTTGGTGCACCGTCGGCCATCCCGCTGTACTTTGTCAGCCAGCTAGCTTCCAAGGAAGTTAAGGTGGTGCAGTCCGGCGAAGGCGCCGACGAGCTGTTCGGCGGCTACTGGATTTACCACGACCAGTACGAATTCTCGAAGTACTTCAAGGTACCGCGCGCCCTGCGTGCCGCGGGCGGTGCGGTGGCCGAGAAGCTGCCGCCGTTCCATGGACGTCACTTTGCTATGCGCGGTTCGGGCGGCCCGGAGAAAAGCTACCAGCGCGCGTGCATGAACTACATGTGGGACGAAGTGCCCAACGTGTTGAAGGGCTACGACGGCCCGTGCAAGCCGTGGGAGTGGTGCAAGCCGCACTTCGACGAAGCTGCTGTGCAAACGCAGGGCGGCGACGTTATCACGCAGACGCAGTACGTGGACATGGTGTCGTATATGCCGTACGACATTTGCCTGAAGGCTGACCGCATGTCTATGGCGCATTCGCTTGAGCTGCGTGTGCCGTTTTTGGACAAGAAGGTGCTTGACGTGGCACTGCAGCTGCCCACCGAGTGCCGCGTAACCGATGAACACTCGAAGTACGCGCTGCGCCGTGCCGCTGCACATTTGGGCTTCCCGCAGAAGGTTGCCGACATGCCCAAGCAGCCGTTTATCACGCCGCTTACCGTGTGGCTGCAAACCGACTTGTACTACGACCGCATCAAGGCCGCGTTCACCAGCCCGGCTGCGCATGAGTTCTTCAACGTTGACTACCTGGTGAAGATGCTCGACGACCATCGCAGCGCCGATTTCAGCACGCAAGAGGGCCGTTCCAAGCTGAAGATGATGCGCATTTGGAATGTGTACTGCTTCTTGTGCTGGTACGAGGTGTTCTTCGGCGAGACGTCGAAACAATACGCGCCTAAAACGCAGGTTGCGTAGGGGGAACGTAAAGCTTTCCTTACGGCTGCGGGGAACGAGCGTGAAACAAGGCGGGTGCGGAACTTGGTTCCGCACCCGCCTTTTGTATGGTGCGCAAAGCTGAAAGTGGGCGAATTAAAGCCCTGCGAAAAGATGGCTTGCGACTCTGCCGATTTACTTATCCCAGGAGATGAAGGCCCAGGTGATGACGCGGGGGTTGCGCAGGCGCAGGGATCTTTGCGGCAGGCCGTGTTCGTCGATGCCACCCGTGTGTTCATTGGGAACCAGGTTGTCGTTGAGCCACGCGTGTAGGCGCGCGTAGGCCGCCTGACGTTGCGATTCGGTGGTGACGGCACCGGCAGCGTTGTTTATCATGCGGCGCAGGCTTTGCGCGGCCTCGGCTTCCGAGTCAAACGTTTCGAAGCGCTCGGAGCGAATGTAGTCTACGCGGGGGAGCAGCCCTTCGCGGGTAAGAATGCAAATGGCGTACAGGTGCTGGCGGAACAGCGCGTCGGCAAGCCCTAACTCTTCCATAATGCGGCCGTCGGTGCGCGGGCTTGAACCGGTGGGCAGCGTGATACACACGCGGCGACGCGCGATGTCGGTGAGGCGCAGCAGGCTGTCGCGCAAGTCGGCCGTGGTGATAGACCGCGAGGCAACGCATACGTCCACCATGCCGGTGCGCACCCCCTTTGCGGCCCAGTCTTCGTCCCAGCTCATAAGCTTCGGGAACACGGAGCGCACGTTTTGCGCATCGATGATCTTCTGCATGCCATCGAGCATGCCTTGCGAAAAGTCGGCGGCCACCACTTTGTGGCCCAGTTTAGCAAGCGGCAGCGCGATGGCGCCGGTGCCGCAGCCCATGTCGAACACGGTTTCGCCGGGTTTGATCCCCATAAGCTCGATGAAACGTCGCGCATACGGGCCTACGTGCATGTCGGTGGGGAAGGTTTGCGCGCGCTGGTCCCAATGGGCGGCATCGTCGGGACGCCTGCGCACCTGTTGCGCGCGCTTCCATTCCTCGTTCCAATCGGTTGTGGAAAGCAGCGGCTTGAAAACCTGCTGGTTTGCGTCTTCGTTGCCGCGGTGGGCGGCGCGCGCGTTTGCTTCTAGGCCCGTTGTCGTGTTGATTTCGGTCATACCGGTGCGTTCCTTTCGCGATGGGCGGGTGGAGTCGATATATTTGAGTGAGCAATCGGTTGCCGGTGCGGCGTTTTGCGAATGCCTTGCACGGCACATTATTTTAAGACGAGGAGCAAAAGTATGCACGTTGAACTTCTCTATCATACTCCCGATCCTGAGCGGGCTATCGCCACGGCGGCGCGGCTGTGTTATGCGCCGGTGGGCGCGGCCGAGTTGATGGAAACCATGCCGCCCGAGCGCGTGAAAAGCGTGTTGACCACCATTATGACCTCGGGGCATTTCAGCACGCTTGAGCATGCAAGCTACACGTTTGCCGTTGACGGCGTGTCGCGCGCGCTTACGCACCAGCTGGTGCGCCATCGCATCGCCAGCTTCAACCAGCAAAGCCAGCGCTACGTGAAGTTCAAGGGCGACGTGGCTGTGGTGAAGCCCGAAAGCGTCGCAGGCAACGCACAGGCCTCCGAGGCGTTCGACAAGGCCATCCAAGCTGCGGTTGACGGGTATCACGCGCTGCTTGAGGCCGGCGTGCCGGCCGAGGACGCACGCTATCTGCTTCCAAACGCCGCGGAAAGCAAAATTGTCATCACCATGAACGTGCGCGAGCTGCTGCACTTTTTTAGCCTGCGCTGCTGCAACCGTGCACAGTGGGAGATTCGCGACATGGCGCATCGCATGCTGGAGCTGGCGCGTCCCACGGCGCCGTTTATCTTTGCGGATGCCGGGGCGCCGTGCGTGCGCGGTGCGTGCCCGGAAGGGAAGATGACGTGCGGCAACCCGTATCCGAAAGTGACGCGTGAATAGCGTGGCAAAACCGAAGAGCGACCTTTCGCGCGCGTTTTCGGAAGACGGCGCGAACAAAACGCACGTGGGCGGTCAGGCGCTTATCGAGGGCGTGATGATGCGCGGCAAGTACAACTGGGCCGTGGGCGTGCGCGAATCCGATGGCAGCATCTACGAAGAGCAGCACGACCTGGCCAGCGGGCACGCGAAAAACGGTTGGATGTACTGGCCGCTGGTGCGCGGGTGCCGCGCTATGGTGGAATCGCTGGTGCTGGGGTACAAGGCGCTTGAGATTGCCGCGCTGCATGCGTTCAACGAGGACGATGGCGAAGCTGACGCTGGCGGCAGCGGCGACGATGATACGGTGTTCGGCAAGAAGGAGATGGCAATCTCCATGGTGTTGGGCCTGGTCATGGGCATCGTGCTGTTCATTGTTGCGCCGGCATTCATCACTAACCTGCTGGTGGGCGAATACGACGCGCACACCCTTGCGTGGAACGTGGTGGACGGCGTGCTGCGCGTGGCCGTATTCGTGTTCTATATCTGGCTGATTGGGCGCATGAGCGACATCAAGCGCATGTTCGGCTATCACGGCGCCGAACACAAGACTATCCACTGCTATGAGCACGGGCTGCCGTTAACGCCGGAAAACGCGCGGCAGTTCCCGCGCTTGCATGTGCGCTGCGGCACGGCGTTTCTGATCATGGTGATGATCATCGCCATTTTCGTGTACACCATCACGCCGTTAAACGGGCTGATTTCGGCATGGGGTGTGCCTGATGGTGCGCCGAAGCTGGCGCTGGTTATTGTGGCGCGCATTGTGCTGATGCCGGTGATTGCGGGCATCAGCTACGAGATCACGGTGCGTTGGGCGGGCAGCCACCCCGACAACCCCCTGGTGAAGGTGGTGCTGTGGCCGGGCATGCAAATGCAGTACCTTACCACCAACGAGCCTGATGACGGCATGCTGGAGTGTGCCATCGCGGCAATGAAGCAAGTGCTTGAGCGCGAAGAGACCGAGGCGGCAAACGCGGCGTCTGCGTAGGTGCCGCGCGAGAACCTGGGACACCTGCGGACGCATGCGCTTGCGAGCGTATGCGTGGCGGTAAACGCGACAGGCCCTGGCGGATTGTACGTCCGCCAGGGCCTGTCGCGTTTACCGTTGATGGTAGCTAGGCTGCAGCCGCCGCGTAGCTGAGAAGCGGCAGGTATTGCTGCGCGCTTGCGGGTACGGCTAGGTCGATGTTCTGGCCGTAGGCGCTTACGGTGACGTAGTTCGGGTCGCTGTACGTGGTAAGCGATGCCGGTACGCCTGCTGCAGAGCCGCTGATGGTTGACGTGGCTGTTGCATCGGCAGGCAGCGTGACGGCCTGCCAGTCGTCGATGTCAAGGCTTTCGATGACATTTTGCACCTGCGACGTTGAGATGCCGGTAACGTTGGCGATGTCGTAGGCGTGCGCCATAAGGGAATCCTCCACGGCGTCTTTCACGCCGCTGGCATCGATGGCCTTGTTCACCGCAGCCGTTTTCGTGTTTTCAGCCACGGTGCTCAGCGGGCTGGCGCAGGTGGTGCTTGGCGTAATCGCGAACACGCACGCCGCCCCCGCGGCAATGACGATTGCGGTGCCAAAACAAATGCCGAGTGCTTTTCTAATCATGCAATAACGCTCCCTTGCTCGCTCGTTTCCGAGTGATCCTCATCAAAATGCATGACGGGTGGGTGCCGCCGCTGGTTTGTTCGTAGACGATTTTGCAGGTAGTGTGCAACGGTTCGACGGCTTCCCGTGCAAACTACGGTACCGTAGGTGCGGCCGTTTCAAAAAACGTTCTTCAAACCGTCGCGATTCCTTCGCGCCAACGCGACGAAATCAACACGCTATTTGCTTATTTTTTGGTTGCGGTGCATCAAAGAGGAGCTTGTGAGGCAAATGAACCCCTTGATTGCTAAATTTTGCGATTGTGGCGCGTCAATCGTGTATGCTACGCACTACGCAAACCGCAAGGGGCGCGAACATCCCCGCACACGTAAATAAACGAATGGGGCAATCGTGTGAGCGCATGGCCGAATACGGCCCGAATGGACGAGGAGGCACCACGTGAAACTGGTGGTAACCGAGAAAAACGACGCCGCAACGAAAATCGCTTCGCTGCTTGGCGCAAAAAAGCCGAAGGCGGACAAGGTGTATTCCACGCCGGTGTACCGCTTTGAGGTGGATGGCGAGGAATGGGTGACCATTGGCTTGCGCGGCCATATCTTAGAGCCCGATTTCACTCCTACGCTTACCTATAAGAAGCGCGGTGGCTGGAAGGGCGTTACCGCAGACGGCGAAATGGTGCCGGCGGATGTGCCCGCTGCACTGCCGCGGCCTCCGTTTAAGAAAAAGAAGCCGTTCACGGAAGACGGCGTAGAGCTGAAGGCGTGGAAGATGGACGCGCTGCCGTACTTGGTGTATGCGCCCATTGAAAAGCTTCCGAAAGAAAAAGAGATTATCCGCAGCCTGAAGAACTTGGCGAAGAAGGCGGATTCTATTGTTATCGCAACTGACTTCGACCGCGAGGGCGAGCTGATCGGCTCCGATGCGCTGTCGTGCATCCAAGAGGTAAACCCCACGGCGCCGGTGAGCCGTGCGCGCTACAGCGCGTTTACCAAGGAAGAGATCACGCACGCGTTCTCGAACCTGGTGGAGCTTGACACCAATCTGGCCTCGGCCGGTGCGTCGCGCCAGGACATCGACCTGATTTGGGGCGCGGTGCTTACGCGCTACCTTACGCTGGTGAAGTTTGCGGGTTACGGCAACGTGCGCAGCTCGGGCCGTGTGCAAACGCCCACGCTGGCGCTTATCGTGGCGCGCGAACGCGAGCGTTTGGCGTTCGTTCCCGAGGATTATTGGGTTATCAAGGGCGCTTTTGACGCCGCGGCGTTAGCGGGCCCCACTGCGGGCGACGGTGAGCTTGCGTTTACAGCGCCGCATGCAACGGCGCGCTTCAAAGACGAAGCGGCGGCAAAGGCGGCTAGGGCGGCGGTTTCCGGTGCCGCAAGCGCTACGGTTGCTGCAGTTGAGAAGCGCACGCGCAAGCAGCAGCCCCCGGTGCCGTTCAACACCACCAGCCTGATGGCGGCCGCTTCGGCCGAAGGCCTGTCGCCGGCACGCACCATGCGCATCGCCGAGAGCCTGTACATGGACGGCTATATTTCCTACCCGCGTGTTGACAACACGGTGTATCCCAGTTCGCTTGATTTGGGCGAAGTGGTGAAAACCATTTCCGGCAACCCTGCGTATGCGCCGTACTGCAAGCAGCTGTTGTCTGCTGGTGCGCTGCACGCCACGCGCGGCAAGAAGGAAACCACCGACCATCCGCCCATTTACCCCACGGCCAAGGCCACGCCCGATGACTTGGCGCCGGCCGACTACAAGCTGTACAACCTGATTGCGCGCCGTTTTCTGGCAACGCTGTCCGATGCGGCGGTTGTGGAAGGCACGAAGGTAACCCTTGATGTTGCCGGCGAGCACTTTGCCGCAAAGGGTGATGTGCTGGTGAAGCCAGGTTACCGCGCCATTTACCCGTACGGCATGAAGAAAGACGAACAGCTGCCCGCTATGGAGCAAGGCCAGCAGATTGCGTTCAACGGGGCTACGTGCACGAAGAAGCAAACCGAGCCGCCGGCGCGCTACAGCCAAGGCAAGCTCATTCAGGAAATGGAGAAGCTTGGCCTGGGCACGAAGTCCACGCGCCACAGCATCATCGAGCGCCTATACACGGTGAAGTATGTGCAGAACGACCCCATCGAGCCAAGTCAGCTGGGCATGGCGGTGTGCGATGCGCTTGATAAGTTCGCGCCGCACATCACGCACCCGCAGATGACGGCCGAGCTTGAAGAGGAGATGGACAACATCGCCGAGGGCCGCAACACCAAAGACACCGTGGTCATGAACAGCCGCAACCTCTTGTCTGAGCAGCTGGCCGATTTGCTGCCGCATTCTGAAGAGGTAAAAGATGCCCTAGCCGACGCCGTGGCGGCTGACGCGTACGTGGGCAAATGCCCGAAATGCGGCAAAGACCTGCAGATTCGCGTGTCGCAGAAAACGCGCGGCATGTTCATCGGCTGTGCTGGATGGCCCGATTGCGACGTGACCTACCCGCTGCCGAAGGGCAAGGTGGAGGCGCTGCCCGACCCGTGCCCCACTTGCGGCATGCCGCAGGTGAAGGTGACGGCGTTTCGCAGCAAGCCGCGTACCATCTGCATCGACCCGAACTGCGAGACGAACAAGGAACCCGACGTGGTGGTGGGCGAGTGCCCGAAGTGCGCCGAGGCAGGCAAGAAAGCCAAGCTCATCGCGCAGAAAAATCCGCGCACGCTCAAGCGCTTCATCCGCTGTGAGAATTACGACGAGTGCGGCGTGGGCTACCCGTTGCCGCAGTACGGTGCCATCACGGCTACCGACGAGGTGTGCGAGTATTGCGGCGCGCCGATGGTTATCGTCACCACCAACCGCGGCCCGTGGAAGCTGTGCCCGAACTTCAGCTGCCCGGGTAAAGAGATAGAGGCCGAGAAGAAAGCTGCGGCCAAGGAAGCCAAAGCCGCCGGTAAAGCAGCCGGCAAGAAGGCACCGGCAAAGAAGACGACCACCAAGAAGGCGGCTGCGAAAAAACCTGCGGCAAAGAAAACGGCTGCAAAGAAGGCTGAATAGCGGCGCTAAAGGCTAGTGCCTGCGTGGGCTGATTGGCCGGCAAACAAACGAAAAGCGGCGACATCCGTCAAGGGTGTCGCCGCTTTTCGTTTGTGGGGGTGCGTTTACGCGTGAGAGCGCATGGGGATGCGTGCTTGCGAAAGGGTACGCGTTGGGGCTGAGCCGTTTGGTCGGCGGGCTATTCTTTGCCCCAGCGCCAGGTTTCGGGGTTTTCAGGGGTGTGCCAGGTTTCGCATTGGGGGCCGAAGGTGCTTTTCACGCCGCGTATGATGATGTCGAGCCCCTCGTGGAAATGCTGCGTGCCAATGGCCTGTTTGCGCAGGTCAACCCAGCATCCTTTGCCGTAGGGGTCATCGGCTTGGCTCTCTTCGGTGCAGGCGAGCATAACTTCTCGATCGATATAGCCCGACAGGAACGCACGCAGCACCGTCCAGAGCGCGTCGTATGACTCCTTCGTCATGCCTTGGTCGGTGTGGAGCAGGTAGGTGTTGTGATTGTGCTGGGCAGGCCATGCAATTTGCGTTTGCATTTGCATGAAGCGAATGTGCGGGTGGGCAAGGGAATTGTCGCGGATGGAGCCGCAGATGCGGTGTAGCGAGTCTTCCCAATATTCGCCGGGCACGGGCGCGTTGTCGATGCCTTCGCGCATCTTCGCCATCACCAAAAACAATAGCTGCTTTTTCGAGGGTACGTAGGTGTAAACGCTCATGGTGCCGATGCCGAGCCTTTCGGCAAGCGCGCGGATGCTGAACTTGCTGTAGCCAAGCTCGTCGATCATGGCAAATGCCATGTTCACCACTTCTTCTTGAGAGGTGGCGTGCTGTGCTGCGTGTTTATGCGTTGTCTCAGCCAAAAGTGTTTTCGCCCACAATCGTTTCCGTGCTTATGCCTTGCCAAACTATAAAGCACGCTCCAAGGTTATTTCACACTCTGGAAAATTTGCCCATAAAGAAAGCTTGAAAACTTACTCCGTACAGTGTACGATACGAACCCGTTGTACTCCGTACAGTGTACGAACGGAGAGGAATCGGACGTGAGCGGTAGATTGACGCGTTCGAACGCAAAGTAAAGGGAGGGAAAATGGCAGAGCAAGCAGAAAGCGGGATGTCCCGCCGCGGCTTTATGCGCGCTGCAGGTATCAGCCTGATCGGCGCTGCTGCGGCTACGGGCGCTTTCGGTCTGACCGGCTGCTCCGGCGAGGCGAAAGCGGACGGCGTTGCCGTAGAGAACAAGGGCGGCTGCGGTGACTTCAGCGAAAGCATCTACACCGATGCGTTCCCGGTGAAAACGCGCAACATCCCGGTGGTGGACGTTGACAGCGGCATCGTTCGCCAGGGCAATGTGGCGTTTGAGCTGCGCGACATCCCGGCAAGCGAGATTCTGCGCACCGAGGAAACCGACGTGCTGGTTATCGGCTGCGGCTTGACCGGCTCGGTGGCGGCAGTGTCGGCTTCCGACGACGGCAAGACGAAGGTTTTGTGCGTTGAGAAGATGAACGTGGGACGCGGCATGTTCGAAGGCATGGGCGTTGTTGGCGGCAAGAAGATGGAAGAAGCGGGCAACATCGTCGATAAGGCCGAGATGATGGACCGCATGCGCCACGCCGCGTATTACCGTGTGCCCATCGACCCCATCAAGCTGTGGGCTGACCGCTCCGGCGAGGCTGCCGACTGGCTGCAGGAGAAGTTCGACGAGGGCGAAGGCAAAATCCAGACGTACTTCAAGAAGGGCACGCCTGCCGCGCACAACTTCGAAGTGCCACAAACCGAGATTGCTTTCAAAAGCGAGCTGTGGAGCGAGAAGACCACGTCAAACGCCGGTGGTGCGGGCATCTACATTGTTGCCGACTTGGCCAACACGTTCAGCAAGCGTCCGAACGCCGATTTGCGTTACAACGTTGCCGGCGTGCAGCTTATCCGAGAAGGCGACAACGGTCGCGTGACTGGCGCCATCCTGAAGGACGCCGACGGCTATTTCCGCGTGAACGCTTCCAAGGGCGTGATTGTGGCAACGGGCGGTTTTGATTCCAACCCTGCCATGCTGAAGGCATGGTGCCGCGCCGAGGACATTGCCGCGTGCGCCAGCTGGTGCCCCAACGAAGGCACCACGGGCGACGGCCAACTCATGGGTTTGGCCGTGGGCGGTCAGATGGACCCGCTGCCTGCCGCTATCATGAACTTCGACTACGGTAGCCCCGAGGCGTTCTACTCGGCCTGCCTGGGCATTCGCACCATCGTTGGCGGCATCATGATTAACGAACAGGGCCGTCGTTTTGCCAGCGAGGGTCTGCCGTTCCAGGCGCGTTCCAACGCCATTACGGCGCAGGCGCACTACGGTACCGACACCTGGCGCGTGGCGTCTTCCACCCAGGTTGGCAAGGACAAGGAAAAGGTTGAGGCAGCGTTCCAGTCGTTCATCGACAAGGGTTGGGGCTTCAAGGCTTCCTCCATTAAAGAGCTTGCTGGCATGATGGGCGTGCCCGCCGATACGCTGGAGTCTGAAATCGCGCGCTTCAACACGTTCTGCGATAACAAGAAGGACGAGGACTTCAACCGTCCTATGGAGAAGGCCACTAAGATCGAGGGCGACACCTACTACGCCGTCAAGCATCAGTCTTCTATCCTGGCAACCGTGTCCGGCCTGGTGGTTGACTACAACTGCAACGTGCTGGACTACGACAACAAGCCGATTGAGGGCCTGTTTGCCGCCGGTGGCGCTTCGGGCGGTTTCTTCTCCGGCAACTATCCGCGTCATATTTTCGGCCCGTCGGTCGGCCGTTGCGTCACGTTCGGTTACGTGGCTGGTCAGACCGCCGCGCAGGGGGTGAAGTAACTGATGGCAGAAGAGAAAAAGAACGCCGGTAAGAAGCGCTGGCCTATCGTTGTGGGCATCGTCGCTGCTGTGCTGATCGTTGCTGGTTGCGGCGGCTGGGCGTGGCATAACACGCCGAGCTTCTGCGGCACGGTGTGCCATGATTCCATGGGCAACCACTTGGCGAACTACGAGGGTACCGACGAGTCGAACGGCGCGGGTCTTGCCGCATGGCATGGCCAGCACGAGGGCACCACGTGCCTGGATTGCCACACCGCCGAGCTTGACGTGCAGGTGGCCGAGCTGCAGTCGCAGCTGGCTGGCGACACGGACAACCTGGGCTTAGGCGATCGCTATTACGTGGACAACGAGAAATGCCTGTCCTGCCACGGCGGCTCCTACGAGGAGCTGGCAAAGCAGACGGCTGACCTGGGCGAGTACAACCCGCATCAAAGCCCGCATGGCAACCTGAACTGCAATGAGTGCCACAAGGGCCACACTGCTCAGGTGGACACGTGTGGTCAGTGCCATGACAACGGCGGCCAAACGATGCGCGGCAACAATTAAGCTGCACATAGCGTAGCTGCAAGCTACAAACGCATGCGCAAGAAAGGCGGCGTCCCCCACGGGACGCCGCCTTTCGCGTTTTTGGGTGTTGCGCACGTAGGTGTTAGGGTTGAAACGGCGTTGTTGCTGACGTTTTGATGAAGCTGCTGCCAAAAATTTCGGTTATGTGTGCTGGCGATAGGCAATCCTTGGCCGAAAAGGAAAAGCAACGTAGCAAACGATAGGTTGCTTGGTATGAACGATTGTCCGCCGTGCTCGTTTGCTCAAAATCGATGATTGTCAGCGTGCTTTGATGCACATTATCGAAATTTTTGGCAGCGACCTCTTGATAGGCCCTGCAATGCATGTGGTTTGCAGGGCCTATTAAGCATGGTATCAATGAGGGCGCGGTGCCAGAGAAAGGGTGCTGCGCTAGAGCGTCTCGCCGGCTTCGATGGCGCGGTAGAGGTCGCGGCCTTGCGTGTCGACGGCCACGAACACGGGAAAGTCGTCGAGCATGATGCGGCGCAGGGCTTCGGTGCCCAAATCGTCCCAGGCCACGGTTTCGCTGACGGTGACGTGCTTGGCCAGCAGTGCCGCGATGCCGCCGACGGCTGCGAAGTACACGGCGCCGTTGCGCACGCAGGCGTCGATGACGGCCTGGTTGCGCTTGCCTTTGCCGATGCACGCCACAATGCCGGCGTCCATAAGCTGCGGCGTGGCAAAATCCATGCGGCTTGCAGTGGTGGGGCCCACGCTGCCAAGCGGACGACCTGCGGCGGCGGGGGTGGGGCCGGCGTAGAATAGCGTTTGGCCCGCAAGGTCGAAAGGCAGCGTGCCCGTGGCCTCAAGGGCTTGAAGCGCGCGGGCGTGGCCGGCATCGCGCATGGTGAAGGCGGGCCCACTCAAACGCACCTCTTGGCCAGCGTGAAGGCCTGCCAGCTGCGCCTTATCAAGCGGCAGCGTCAAACGTACGGGTTCGCTCATTTCTCATCACCCCAGGGAATCAAGTCAACAGAAGCGCTGCGCATGGCCGAGCACCCCATGTTCACGGCAACGGGAAGCGCGGCGATATGGCAGGGCGCGGTTTCCAGGTGCACGGCAAGCGCGGTGGCCGTACCGCCGAGGGCCGCAGGTCCGATGCCGGTGGCGTTGATGGCGTCAAGCAGCTCGGCCTCGCGCGCCGCTGCCTGTGGGTTGGCGGCGGGGCTTCCCACCGTGCGCAAAAGCGCATGTTTTGCCAGGCCAGCCACCTTGTCGAACGTAGCGCCCACGCCCACGCCCACGATAAGCGGCGGGCAGGCGTTGGCGGCTTTTTCGTGCACGCAGTTAAGCACGACCTGTTTCACGCCTTCCCAGCCGGCACCGGGGGCAAGCATGACCACGCGGCTGGCGTTGTCCGAGCCGCCGCCTTTGAGCAGCACGTGCAGCGTGGCACCGTGGCCGGGGCGGAAGGCAACCTCGGTAAACGCCGGCGTGTTGTTGCCGGTGTTCGTACGGTCAAGCAGCGCATCGGCAACCACGCTCATGCGCAGCTTACCATCGGTGTAGGCGCGCGCTACGGCATCGTTGACGCCGGAGAGGATGTTGCCGGGGACGCTTAGCTGTTCGCCGATTTCCAGGCGCACCCAGCACGTGCCGGTGTCTTGGCAGATGGGCACGCCATCCTCGCGTCCGATCCGGGCGTTTTCCAGCAAGCAATCCAGCACGCTTTGTGCGCGGGGCTGCGTCTCTTCGGCGCGCGTTGCCTCAAGCGCGGCCAGCACGTCGGGCCGCAGGTGCGTGGCGCACTGCCGCACGGCGCGGTACACGGCGTCGGCCACGGCGCTGGCCGTGAGCGCGCCTGCGGGCGCTGCGCTCGGGGCGCTGCCAGCGGTGCCTGGTTTGTTTTCCGCCGCCTTGCAAACGGTGGTGTTCTCGTCTTCCACGGTAGTCCTTTCGCTTGTTGTGGGATGCCCCTTATTTTCTGCCATGAACCCTGCGTCACGGGCGAATTTCACGTAATTCCTTACGTCAAAGCTGTTTTCCGCACGTCTTTATGGTGGGTGTTCGCGCATATGCGCAAAAGCCCGCGATGGGTGGGGTGGTGGGTGTTTTTCGCTACATCACCTGGTGAAATACAGAAGTACACCCCTGGCGGGTGTCGGAAGTTAGCTGCGGTGCAATCCATCATGCAACTCATCGATCGGCCGCCAAGGAGCGCGGTCGGGCGCAACGGGCTGCCCATGCCAAGTGGGCATCTTCCTCCCGGCGCGCTAGCACCATCATGCGCGCTGTCGTCGTATCGCCACCACGGCGGCGCGCAAAGGGGAACAAGGAAAGGAAGACACGTGGAAGCAGTTGCATCGTTTAGGCCGCGCACGCAAGCGGCGCGCGCCAAACAGAAAGGGGGCGCGAAGACCGGCGTCAACTGGCCTATGCTGGCCATTACGGTTGCAGTCGGCTTGGCGCTGTGGTTCTGCCCGGTTCCGGCGGGGCTTGAAGTGAAAGCCTGGCACATGTTTGCCATCTTCGCCGCCACCATCGTGGGCCTGATCATCAAGCCTTTGCCCATGGGAGCCATCGCCATCATGGCCATTACCGTGAGCGTGCTTACCGGCACGGTGGGGCTTAAAGATGGCTTGGCGGGTTTTTCGAACACCACCATCTGGCTGATCGTCATTGCGTTTTTCATCAGCCGCGGTTTCATTAAAACGGGGTTGGGCAACCGCGTGGCGTACCTGTTCGTGGAGCGCTTCGGCAAGAAAACGCTGGGGCTTGCGTACTCGCTTATTGCCACTGACCTGGTGCTTTCCCCGGCCATGCCGTCGAACACGGCGCGTGCCGGCGGCATTGTGTGGCCTATCGTGCAGTCGCTGTCGCACACGTTCGGCAGCCGCGCCGACGACGGCACGCAAAACCGCATCGGCTCGTTTTTGCACCTAACCGCCTTCCAGGGCGACATGATCACCTCGGCCATGTTTGTTACCGCTATGGCGGCCAACCCCTTGGCCGTGCAGCTTGCCGCCGATACTGCCGGCATCGAGATCACGTGGGTGGGCTGGTGCATCGCCGCGTTGGTTCCCGGCCTGGTGGCGCTCATAGTTGTACCGTTGGTGTTGTACAAGCTGAACCCGCCTGAGGTAAAGGAAACGCCCGACGCCGCCGTGGTAGCCCGCGCCAAGCTTGCGGAAATGGGCCCGGTGACCAGCGCCGAGAAGAAGATGATCTTCGTGTTCGCGCTGATCTTGGTGCTGTGGATTGTCGGCAGCTCCATCAACCTCTCTGCTACCACCACCGGTTTCATCGGCCTGTCCGTGCTGCTGCTTACCAATGTGCTCACCTGGGACGATGTGAAAAACGAGAAAGGCGCGTGGGACACGCTTGTGTGGTTTTCCGCGCTGGTGATGATGGCCGGCCAGCTGAACACCCTAGGCCTTATCCCGTGGTTCGGCAACCTGATGGCCGGCAGCGTCGGCGGCATGAACTGGGTGGTTGCCCTGCTTATCCTGGCGCTGGCCTATTTCTTCAGCCACTACCTGTTCGCTTCGGCAACTGCGCACGTGACCGCCATGTACGCCGCGTTTTTAACCGTGGCCATAGCCGCAGGCGCGCCGCCGATGCTCACCGCGCTGGTGCTGGGTTTCTTCGGCAACCTGATGGGCTCGCTTACCCACTATGGCGCGGGCCCGGCGCCCATCCTGTTCGGTGCAGGCTACGTGAGCCAGGGCAAGTGGTGGACCACGGGCGCCATCGTGTCGGTGGTCAACATCGTGATCTGGCTGGGCGTTGGTGGCGTGTGGTGGAAGGTACTGGGCCTGTGGTAGGCCCCGCTGCCCGCTCAGAAACAACGCGGGGCAGGCCGCAACGCCTTGCCCCGCCCCGGTCAAGCAAAGACGAGAAACGGGCCGCCTTGCGCGGCGGCCCCAACCCGAAAGGATAGCGAAATGAAGGAAATCAACGTTGCCGACATCACGGCCGAAGTTCGCCGCCTGTGCATCGAGGCTGCTTGCGACCTGCCTTACGACGTGGAGAAACTCATCCATCAGGCCACCGAGACCGAAGAGAGCGAGTTCGGCACGTACGCCATGGAAAAAATTTGCCGCAACATCAAGATCGCGCGCGAGAACAACGTTCCCATGTGCCAGGACACCGGCATGGTCATCGTGTTCGTGGAAATCGGCCAGGAGGTGCATATCGCAGGCGGCTTGCTTGACGACGCTATCAACGCAGGTGTGGCTGCGGGCTATACCGACGGCTACCTGCGCAAGTCTACGGTGATCGACCCGGTGCTCAACCGCAAAAACGCCGGCGACAACACGCCCGCCATCATCTACACAAGCCTGGTTGCCGGCGATGAGCTGCGCATCACCGTTATGCCGAAGGGCGCGGGCTCGGAGAACATGAGCCAGCTGAAGATGCTCAAACCCGCCGACGGCCTTGAGGGCGTGAAGAAGTTCATCGTGGACGCCGTGGTCAACGCCGGCGGCAACCCCTGCCCGCCGACCGTGGTGGGCGTGGGCATCGGCGGCAACGCCGACAAGGCCATGCAGCTTTCCAAGGTGGCGCTGCGCCGCGAGGCCGGGGCTCCCAACCCCAACCCCGCATATGCCGCCATCGAGCAGGAGCTGCTGAAGGAAATCAACAAGTCCGGCGTGGGCCCGCAGGGCTTTGGCGGTCGCAACACCGCGCTGGCCGTGCAGATTGAGACGTATCCCACGCACATTGCCACCATGCCGGTTGCCGTGACGCTGAACTGCCACGCCGCCCGCCACAAGGAAGTTGTCCTGTAAAGCGCACCCACCCATCACGTTCAAAGGAGACGAGAGAATGGCTCAAGCGAAAAACATCTGCACGCCGCTGACCGACGAGGTTCTGGCGGATCTGAAATGCGGCGATATGGTCAACATTTCCGGCATCATCTACACGGGCCGCGATGCCGCCCACAAAATCATGGTGGAGATGATCGAAAAGGGCGAGCAGCTGCCCGTTGATTGGGACCGTCAGGTCATCTACTACGCCGGCCCCACGCCGGCAAAGCCCGGCCGCGTCATCGGCTCGTGCGGCCCTACCACCTCTGGCCGCATGGACAAGTACAGCCCGGCCATGATGGAGCAGGGCCTCAAAGGCATGATCGGCAAGGGCCCGCGCTCGGCCGAGGTCGTGGAGTCCATGGTGAAGAACAAGGTGGTGTACTTTGCGGCCATCGGTGGCGCGGCGGCGCTTATCGCCGACAGCGTCAAAGAGTGCGAGGTCATCGCGTTCGATGACCTGGGGCCTGAAGCCGTGCGCCGCTTGCGCGTGGAGAACTACCCGTGCATCGTAGTGATCGACGCTAAGGGCAACAACCTGTACGAGCAGGGCGTTGCCAAGTACCGCATGGAGTAGGAGGGCGCCAACGTGAAAACGTACGACGTTGTCATCGTGGGCGCGGGCGGCGCCGGCATGTCCGCCGCGCTCAACGCATCGGCAGGCGGCGACTTGTCCGTGGCCGTGCTGACGAAGGTGTTCCCCACGCGCAGCCACACCGGTGCGGCGCAGGGCGGCATGAACGCGGCGCTGGGCTACCGCGACGAAACGGATTCCATCGAAAGCCACTTCTACGACACGGTGAAGGGCAGCGACTTTCTTGCCGACCAGGACGCGGTGGAGTTCTTCGTGTCCGGTATGCCGGATTTGGTGCTGGAGCTTGAGAGCATGGGCGTGCCATACTCGCGCGACGAGCAGGGCCGCATCGCCCAGCGCCCGTTCGGCGGTGCCAGCCATCCGCGTTGCTGCTACTCGGCGGACAAAACGGGCCACGTGGTGCTGCACGCACTGTACGAGAACTGCGTGAAGGCCGGCGTGGAGTTTCTGGACGAGTTCAACCTGCTTGACATTGCGCAAGTTGACGGCCAACTGCAGGGCGTGGTGGCACTTGACCTGCGTCGCGGCGAAGTTGTGAGCTTTCAGGCGCGTGCGGTGGTCATTGCCGCAGGCGGGC
>ERZ808240.845-NODE-845-length-39413-cov-6.382641_pt1 | contig 39413 bp, 35 predicted proteins | sample MGYA00521084_ERZ808240 | MGnify/ENA primary metagenome ERZ808240 (study PRJEB31516, sample SAMN03275571) | gut metagenome | biome: mammalia-associated habitat; material: feces | host: Papio cynocephalus | place: Kenya | collected 2012-08-06 ... | reverse complement strand
ACCTTTAAGCTACATCCCCATAAAGCACTTCAAATATAAAAATAATTATGAACATCTACTTAATTATTTATTTGCATCGATGGTCAATGCTTCAAACCTTTGGGCAGATGTTGTTCCCCCTTTAATATTGAGCTTCTTTTAGGCCATATTGGCATTTTTGCGGCTTTCAACTCTATATTTGCTTGGTGTTGTTCCCGTAAGTCGTTTAAATACTTTGGTCAATGCCGAAGCGTCTGTAAAGCCTGCAATGTATGCCAATTCCGATATGGTCTGATTCGGATTTTCAGCTAATACTTTCTTAATATAGTTTATTCTCAAAAGGTTAATATAGGTGTTAAAGTTTACTTTCAGCGTGATGTTGAGGTATTCAGATAGCAAGCGATTGCTTACTTTTAGGTCGTCTGCCACTTTACTGATTGTTAAACTTTCTGCAAGATAAGGGTGCTCCTCCTTATTTTCCCACTCTTTGAGCCGTTGGGCCAATATGTCAAAGTCATCATTATGTTCAGCCTCTGTGCTTCTTCCTTTTTGTGTTTGAACAGAAACTTGCTCCTTGGGCGTTGCACTACTTTCTTGTATAGTTCTTTCCTCTGTTTTTACATCGTGGTTGTCTGCCTCTTCATTGTTATGCTGCTGTGTGCCAAGTTGTTTGTTCTTAGTGAGTTGTTGGTTTGCATCTTCGTTTGCTCCACCAACAATTTCTTGCATGTTGAATGCTTCGTTTACGTCGTTATAATATTGTTGAGAGTTAAATACGATAATCGTAAACATCATCACTACAATGCACACCAACCATGCCATAAATTGATATATGTGAGAGGGTAATGGAGGAGTTCCTGCATTTAATGTGCTGATGTGATACTCGTAGAAAGATGTGCTGAGGTCTATAATGATAACAGCCGAAACAATGACATAGCCTGCTAAAATTAGCCAACGATAACGTTGCCTAATGTTATTTATCAAATTACTATTTGCATAATAGTTGTCAATGTCTTTTCTGAAAACATTCTCTTGCATAACTACTTTTGCAAGCATCCAAAATGTACCTGCAAAGCATATAAAATAGAGCATGTAGGCAAAAATTACACCTAAGGGTAAATGTGTATAATATTGGTAGGTATGCACATTATAGCTAAGCCCTCTTATGTTGAGCACTAAGTAGAAAACATAGTCTATACCACCTAAACATAAAAGCGGAATAGTAAGAATATTTATTTTGCTTTTCTTTACTTTGGGGGCATGCAGCATGCGTCTAACACCTAATGAGAGGAAGAAAAACGCATAATAATAGTAAAATGGTGATATGTAGCAGTTGGGTATGTAAATTGATTGATACCTAACACCATAGTAAAGATAGAGCGAAAACACCACGGCATAGAACAACATACTCGTGGCAAGATTATATTTCACCTTATAGAAATCACTACCCAACTTTTCGGTTTTAAAAAAGAAAAGCACGATGCTGAGCACCAACAAGATAGTAACACAACATAGATATGTTGAATATTCAAAAAGTGTCATTATATATATTATTTTTTTTTGAATAGATTTGTTGTTTAATTTACATGTAAGCGCTTTTTTACCATTTAACCAATCATGCATTTCTTTGGCTTTTAGCGTGTTATGGCTTTTGTAACTTTGCTATTAACTCACTCTTCGTCCGTGGATATAGTAATCTTTTACCCAACGTGTGGAAGACTTGTAATGCATTGATTATAAACGATTTAATTGGCACATTGCATATAAATTCTATGCAAAAATAGTGATAATATTTCAAAGATACAAATAATCAAGCATCAAGTCTTAACAGGGCAATAATGATGCAAAATGCTCTCTATTGTCATATTCTGTAAAATTGTAAAAATATTTTGTCTTTTTTGTAATAGTAATAAGAGATAAGAGCTTAAGAATACAAAATTTACCATTTATTTATTGTTTGTTCATCCCTAAAAGTTTAGATATTAATGTATATGATAGTTAAATGCATAAAATTCAAACATAATGCACTTTGTGTATTGTAAAATGAAACTTATGATATGATTAATGCATTCTATACATATTGTAAAGAGATTATTTTCAGAAAAGATTTTATTTTATTGTACATTTGCATACAAATATTTAATAATTGAACATGAAAGGAAACAAAGGCATTACAGCGTTTATAGTAGACGATAACAAAACTGCACTCGAAACCTTAGCAAACGACCTTATGAAGCAGCCTGAAATAGGTAGCGTACACACATTTTCGTCGTATACCGAGGCAACTTTGCCTTTGCTCGAACTTCAGCCCGAAGTATTGTTCTTAGATGTTGAGGTACCAGGTAAGTCGGGTATAGAGTTTTTAGAGAGCATCAAACCCAAAATTTCGTTTTCATTCAAGGTTGTTTTTTATACGGGCTTTGCCAATTACATGCTTGATGCTATACGCCAATCAGCATTCGATTTTTTACTTAAGCCTTATAAGCAATCAGAGCTACGCATAGTGCTCGACCGTGTAATGAAGGAAGATAAGTCTAACGCAAAGCCTCTTACAACTCCGCTTGCACCCCATAAAATAGCCATGCAAACCATTTGCGAACTTTTGTTGGTAACAGTAGAGGAGGTGTTGATGTTCAATTATCAAAACGAACAACGCACTTGGAAACTTGTGCTTACCGACGGCACACAACACATGTTGCGCAAGGGGGTTACTGCCGATGATATAGTGTCGCTCCACCATGCCTTTGTACGTATAAGCAACACGTGTATCATCAATCTTACTTACCTTGCAGCTATAGAAAATAAAACGCAACATTGTCGATTTTGTGCTCCGTTCGACAATATTGAACCTGTTATATCGCGTAGATTTTTTAGCAAACTTAAAGAGCGTTTCGAGATGCTTTAGTAAATAGAGATGGCATGCTGTTCGTACATGGGCAAGCACGCAGTTTCCCTTTTTGCTATATGCATTATTAAGTAGGTGTTAAAAATTGATTGGTATGCCTTAGCATATTGCTTCCGCCATAGCTATAGGTTTCCATTTGTCATGTAGCTCGCTGTGTTCCCTCTTCAGCCTATGTTTCCGACAAAAACAATGTACTAAGGCATATCAATCAATTTTTAACACCTACTTTACTATCTATGAAGAACAACTTATGAATCCTTATTAATATGAGAAAACTACTTTATTTTACACTCCTTTTGAGTGTTACGGCTCTGCCCATCTTCACTGCATGCAACGATGATTCTGATTCAGTTAGCAATGTGAGTGAGTCGCCATCTCCTACGGACATCAAGGAACAACTTCTTTTAGGTTTTTGGTTTGATGCAAAAGGTTCAGACGAGTTGTCTGTGTGCTTTATGGATAATGGCAAATGCATCATCTTCCAAAACGATAATGATGCAGAGGGTACACTTTGCGATTATAAATATTGCCGTGACTCTATTGTTTTTGAGGGTGGCCCGTTTGAAAAAATAGATATTTATCGTCTTAATGATGACGAATTCTATTTCTATTTAAACAGCAAATTGCATAAGTTCAATAAAAGTGCTGCGTCATATTTAGATTTCTCTCGCGATTTTTATCGTAAGCAAATATGTGGCAAGTGGGAGAAAGATACAACGCGGTCTATAGACACCATACAATACACAATGATGTTTGAAGCCAACGGAAAGTGTCAATGCGTAACCGATAGTGCGACCTATGATATGACCTATTATCTATCTGGTACTGATTTATATATAACCGATCCTTCTGCTAAAAGTCCTGTCAGAGGTTTCTGTGTTGCATCCTTTGACGAAGATATGAATAGCCTTGATATTACATCGTTCTTAGGAACTGCTAATTGGTTTGTACGTAGGCAAAATTAGTACTTATAGCAGCTATTTTATTTTTTTATATTGCTGTCCGGTAAAACTCAAAAGAGCATAAATATCCTTCCCGAAGCCCTGTAAAAATAGGACTTCGGGGTTTATTTTTTTCAAAAGTTTTACTGGACAGCAATAATTTAAAAACATTAAGGGTGGTTCTATTGATTTAGTTTTAGAACCACCCTTAATGCTTTTTCTGGACTATTTAGTATGGTAAAATAGCGGATTTAAATTTCATTCATTAACCACATACGCATCAGCTCGTTGCAATTTGTCCTCCTCTGATAGCTGCAAGTCAATCCACTTTTGGGCTTTTTCAAGCGAAATGTGGTCGCGTGCCATGAGGCGTTTAATTTGAGTTGCATGGCTCACATGCACCAATACCGAAGTGTCCACCAAGCGGTCGAAGCCCGATTCAAAGAGCAGAGCACACTCCATAAACGCCACACTACCTATGGGCAAACCGATGAGTTGCGAAAGTTGAATTTCGCCTTGTAAGCATGGTGGGATGGAGTGGGAGAGGGTAACAGATGCCGTAGCATGCAGTTGGCAAAAAGCCTTGAAAGCCTCTGCCACACGTGGGTGTACAATGGCATCTACTCTATGAGAATAAGCCGTTCCCTTACACAAGTAAGCAGCCAACACATTCTTCACAAGTGCACCATTGGTGCCATACAAGTTGTTGCCAACAAGTGCCGTTAGTTCTCTCTTTACATCCTTATGAGTGCGAATGATATGTTTTGCTACATCATCGCAGTAAAACACTGGGTGGCCCGCTTGTTCCAATTGTTTGCAAACGTAGCTTTTGCCGCTCCCTATGCCTCCAGTGATGCCTATGCTCATTGGGTAATGCTTTGTTGTTGCGGTGCTTGCATCAGTTGTCAGGTTCGGTTTCATCTTCGTCAATGTCTTCAATGATATATTCCACATCTTGCGGACTAATGCGCACGTGGCTCACACCCTTAGGTATCGTTTTTAGCGAGAGGTGGCAAAAGTTCGTTTTGTTTTTAAGCAAATCCTCATAGTTTACTACGAGTACAAAGTTTTCGCTTGTAATGTTGCGATAAAGCCCCATGCCCACCTGGAAAGTAACGTTTACCGTGGCAGGAAAGGTGCGCAATTGTTTGCTTGCAGGAAAATTTACCTGTTGTACAGGCACTTGTACAGTTTTCTCTACCAATCGGTCTATACAGAACGTGACTCTCACGGCAGATGGCACAAACTTGGCTCCATTCACCTGTTGGAAAGGCACGTTTAAGCGTGTTGTGTCAGCAAGGTTGCGCAGCCCAAGCGGTTTGGTATATGCAGCAGTAATGGTGTCAAGAATTTCGCGCGAGGCATACACCATTACCGAGTCGCGAGCAAGCAATATGTCGGCCAGCGCATACAGTTTGTCGGTGCGGAAGTTACCTTGTAGCACAATTGGTACACGTTTGCATTGTCCGTAGTTGTAGTAAAATTCCATGGGGTCGGGCTTTATACTAAGCAACTGAGTGCTACTGAGCAGTTGGTTTGTGATTTGTCTTGTCAGTTCGCTTGCTTGTATCACCACGTGTCCCGTACTATTGGCGTAGGCATTAAAATCTATTACCACTGGATTAATGTGGTGTGTATATTTATAGGTGAGCAACACGCTACCTTTGTCGCGCAATGTTACGTGCAATTCCTTAGGCAGTTCAGTTGTCACCACCACATTGCTTGGCACATTGCGTAGTTCAACAGGTATAGCAAAGTCTTGTTCATAAGTTTCGCTAAGCGACTGAAAAAGCCAAAATGTAGTGCTGAGTGCAAGGAAAAAAAGAAAGATAAACGTTTGCTTATTAAGCAATTTAGTCAGCACGTTGCGTTGTAGCCATTTGCGCATTTTGCTATTAACTAATCCAACATTGTTCCTATTCAATGCCATGATGATAGCGGTTTTAAGGAGAGACATCCATACATTCTCTCTTTATAATAAATAAGTAGGTAAGTAGGTGTTCAAAATTAATTTGTAGAATTATGTTTAATATTAATTGATATGCTTTAGCACATTGTTTTTGTCAATTAATTTTGAATACCTACTTATAAAGGCTTCGCCTATGCAGAAACCCATGCTCAAGCAATCAGAGCATAGCAACACACATACAGACGAAGCCTTTACGAAATATTTTTATAGAGATGAACTAATCTTATTTTTTAGCAGTTGCAATAGGGTTGATAGCCTCTTTAGCAAAAGTGATTTTCACGCCAGTAGCAACCTCAAGCGACACCGTGTTTTCTTGCTCGTTGATGCTTTTGATAGTGCCATGAATGCCACCAATTGTAATAACATCTTGTCCAACTTCAAGGCTATTGCGGAACTTTTGAATTTCCTTTTGCTTTTTGTTTTGAGGGCGAATCATAAAGAAATATACGATGGCAAAAAGCACCACCATCATGATAATCATAGAGTAGCCACCGCCTTGTTGTCCGGCAGCTGCAGCTTGTAAAAAAGTCAAATTCATAATTGTATAAATATAAAAGTTGTTGTCAGTAGGTTAAGGAATTTTCTTGCTTATTCATGCTGCGCTTTGTCTTTGCTTGCGCTTGCACTTGTAGGTTTCTTTTCGCGTACTTTGCTTGTACGTCCCTCTTTAGCCAAATTTTTAACGATGCCGTCAAGCATGCCGTTGATATAGGATGCGCTACGTGGAGTGCTATAAATCTTGGCAATGTCGAGATATTCGTTAAATGTAACGTTGAGCGGAATAGAATCGAACGTAAGGATTTCTGCCAAAGCAATTTGCATGATAATTACATCCATGAAAGCCAATCGCGAGAACTCCCAGTTTTTAGTATTATTGCGTATGATGTCGCGCAATTCGGCTCCACGTTCTATTGTAGCCGTAAAGAGTCGGCTTGCAAACATGCGGTCCTCATCGGCAGCGTACACTGGTAGAAGTTCTTCGTCGGCAGTACTCTTTTCGTTGAAACGCTTGATAGTTTTTAGCACAAACGAGTCTACCACTTGCTTATCGTCGTTCCAATAGAGCGAGTGGTCTTCAATAAGCGCATCAAAGTCGTCGTTGTTGCAGATAAAGGTCTTATAGAGTTTGCGTATCAACTCGCGATCTGCCTCGTAAGAGAAGTCCTCTTTATCAATGTATAGTTGGAAAATATCGCTTTCTGTCAATTTGGTGTAAAGCTTTTTTACAAAAGCATCTTCCTCAGGCCATTGACCCTTACGATTTTCTTGAAAATCAATCAATGCCTTGTTTTCTGCCAATTGGCAGAGCAACTTGTTATCTGCAAATTGTTTATCGGGCGACACTCCGCCTATAGCTTTACCCGTACGCTTTTCGCGTGCCAATCGCACAGCGTCTTTACGCTCTGCGTACTTTTTTAGTTCTACTAAAATAGAGAGTAAGTATTCGTAGAGGTCGTAAGCCTTTTGTAGTGAAAACGACAATTCCTTTTCAGCCACTTCGAGCGTTTTGCCCTCATTTTGATAATACGAATAAATGAGCTGAACCACTTTCAGCCTTATCAGTTCTCTGTTAATCATAATCGTAAAGGTACCTATGTTTCTTGGTGCAAAGATAGTGCAAGGCGAGCGAAATGCAAAGCATAAAGCAAATTTTTTGCTTTATGTTGTGCATTTCCGAGCCGCCGATTAGGGTAAGACATTCAAAAAATTAGCCCTTTTCAACCACAAAATATTGTGCTTGTGGGTGGCTGATGTATAGGCCGCAGATAGAACTTAGCGGATACATAGCCCCATTCTCAGTAAGGCGGATATTGAGTGTATCAAAGTTGAGTAACTTGCTTATGGGGAAGATTAAGCGCAAATCAGGAAGCGAAGGATAGCCCACAGCAGGTCGTATGCCACGAAAGGCGGCACGTGCAAGGTCGGTCATCGACAACTTTTCGTTGGGAGCATATCCCCACAGATGGCGTCGAACCTCTTGGTGTAACCACTCGCTTGTAGCCTCTGCAAGGCGGTCGCCCACCGACTGCATCAGTAGCGTGCGGTAAGAGTCCGTGTCTTGTTGCTTAAGTTGCTCCAACTGTTCGCAAAACGAGGGTGACACCGTAACGGCAAATACCCCCATAAAGTCGTTGTGGCCGCGTGGGGCAATAAAGTCGCAAAGAGCCAATTGAGGATTGCCCTCTTGCGCCTTATGCTTTTGTCGTGGAGTTGGTATTTCGAGGTCTGTGCCCTTTACAGCCCCAGGTAGCACTATGCTGTGGTCTGTGCCGTAAGCAGGATAAAAGCCCACTTGTGCTTGCATATAGTGGCGGTTTTCAATCTCGTTGAGCAGTTGCTCAGCCTCGTTTTTCACCTTTTCGGCCTCGGCAGTGCCCTTACGCACACGCCAAAGATTGTAGAAGTAGGTCCAATTGATGTAAGGACGCACTTGGGCAATGCCGATGTTTGGCAAACTCTTATAGCCCACGTATGTAGGCTGAGGAGCCACATAGTTGTCCCAATCAATGTTAATACGGTCTTGCTTGTGGTTGCTGTGCTGATGATCGTGTCCGCAAGGGCATCCTTGAATAGTGTTTTGCTTTTCGGGAGCAGTAGCAGTGGCAGCCATTTGCTGCTTTTTCTGTTCGTTGTGTAGCCTTACCAGCTCGGCTTGTCGTGCCTTATTTGCAGCCAATACCTGTTCGCGCTCATCGCTAAGCAGTTGCGAGGCAATAACAGGATTTTGCGCAGCATCTTTCACGTAGAACACGGGACCGCGATAGAGCGGAGCAATTTTTAGCGCAGTGTGTAGTTCGCTTGTTGTGGCACCACCAATAAAGAGCGGAATGTTGATGCCAGCCTTGTCCATAGCCTCGGCTGTATGGCACATTTCGTCGAGCGAGGGTGTGATAAGGCCGCTCAAACCCACAAAATCAAAGTTGCCCTCAATAATAGTATCAACAATTTTGTCAGCGGGAACCATCACCCCAAGGTCGGTCACATCAAAGTTGTTACACCCCATTACAACCGCCACAATGTTCTTGCCAATGTCGTGGACGTCGCCCTTTACGGTTGCCACCAAGTAGCGTCCATTACTCTTGCCGCCGCTCTGTTTGCTCTCTTCAAGATAAGGTTGCAAGATGGCCACAGCACGCTTCATGGTACGTGCCGATTTTACCACTTGAGGCAAAAACATCTTGCCCTCGCCAAAGAGCTTGCCTACAATGTCCATGCCTTTCATCAAGGGGCCTTCAATAATCTTGCCCGGACTATCGTAGTGCTTGAGTGCCTCCATAAGGTCGGGCTCAAGAAACTCGTCGTCGCCCATGCGCAAGGCATCGGCAAGTCGTTGTTCGAGCGGAATAGTAGAGCGGTCTACACTTGCTTTAGGGGTAAGGTTTTGAGCATTTTTATCTTTCTCTTCAAGCAGTTTTTGTGCCATCTCGGTAAGATGCTCAGAGGCATCGTCGCTGCGACAGAGCACCACATCCTCAATAGCTTTAAGCAGGTCTTGGGGAATGTCTTGATACATCACCTTGGTGGCAGGATTAACAATGCCCATGTCCATGCCTTGCTTCATGCCGTGAAATAAGAACACAGCGTGCATGGCTTCGCGCAGGTAGTTATTGCCACGAAAAGCAAACGAGAGGTTGCTCACACCACCGCTCACGTGGGCGTGGGGAAGATGTTGCTTAATCCATCCAGTAGCTTCTATAAAGTCGAGTCCATAGCGGTTATGCTCCTTCATACCAGTGGCAACGGTCAGTACGTTGGGGTCGAAGATAATGTCGTGTGGGTCGATGCCAGCCTTTTCGGTAAGCAATTGGTAGGCGCGTTGGCATATATCAATTTTGCGTTGATAGGTAGTAGCTTGTCCCTCTTCGTCGAATGCCATCACCACCATAGCAGCACCATAGTTGCGTATGGTGCGAGCATGGTCAAGAAATTTGGCTTCGCCCTCTTTGAGCGATATAGAATTGACTACACACTTGCCTTGTACGCATTTAAGCGCAGCCTCTATCACCTCAAAGCGCGACGAGTCTATCATCCACGGTATGCGTGCCACTTCGGGGTCGGATGCCATGAGGTTAAGAAAATGCGTCATTTCGGCTTTAGCATCAAGCAGACCATCGTCCATGTTCACATCAAGCAGTGTAGCACCATCGCGCACTTGCTTGCGGGCAATGCCAAGAGCTTCGTCATATTGTTTTTCTTTAATAAGTCGTAAGAACTTTCGGCTACCTGCCACGTTGCAGCGTTCGCCCACGTTCATAAACGTTCCTGGCATAGGCGTAAAACCCTCAAGCCCAGCCAACCAATCTATTTTTCCACCATTTGAGGGACGTTGGTGTGGGGGTAACCCTTGTGCCATTTCAGCAATAGCTTTAATGTGTGCAGGAGTTGAACCACAGCAACCGCCCACGATGTTTACGCTTCCATCGTCAATAAAGCCCTTGATAGCAGCAGCCATCATTTGTGGTGTTTCGGTATAGTTGCCCTCTTCGTCGGGCAGTCCGGCATTGGGGTGCGAACTTACATAGAAGGGCGATTTCTCGGCCAAATAGCGCACGTATGGGCGCATATCTTCTGCGCCAAACGAGCAGTTGAGGCCTATGCTAAAGATGTCCTCATCGTGGCAAACCGAGGCAAGAAAAGCATCGAGTGTTTGTCCCGACAGCGTGCGTCCGCTAGCATCGGCTATCGTAAGGCTCAGCATGATGGGGATGTGGCGTCCCGTTTTTTCTTTTACAATGCGTGCGGCAGCGAGTGCAGCCTTGGTGTTGAGTGTGTCGAAAATGGTTTCCATCAGCCAGATGTCGATGCCATTGTTACTCAATACCATCATTTGCTCCACGTAGGCATCGCGCAATTGGTCGAAGGTGAGTGCACGATAAGCCGGGTTTTCAACGTCGGGCGACATGGATAATGTACGGTTTGTAGGCCCTATTGAGGCAGCCACAAAGCGCGGTTTGTCGGGCGTAAGGCGGTTCATGCGGTCGGCCTCTTCGCGTGCCAAGCGTGCTGAGGCCTCGTTCATTTGCTTAACGTAAGCCTCGGCTTTGTAGTCGGATTGCGACACACTTTGTGCACTAAAGGTGTTGGTAGTGATGATGTCGGCGCCAGCTTCAAGATAGCTACGATGAATTTGTCGTAGCACATCGGGACGTGTCAGGGCAATAAGGTCGTTGTTGCCTTTTTGCTTTACAGGCCAATCCTTAAATATGTTACCGCAAAAGTCTTCCTCCTCAAGATGGCAAGTTTGAATCATCGAACCAATGGCACCATCGAGTATCCAAATGCGGTCGTTGTGTTGGTTGAAGGTATCTATAAATGTGCTACGTTTTTGTTCCATATCTCGTGTCTTTGTGTTGCATTTGCTCCTTTTTTTTGAACATGAATTATCATGAATTGGTCATGAATTTTGCCATAAATTTTTCATGAATCTAAAACGTAAAATTCACGATAAAATTCATGGCTAATTCATGATAATTCGTGTTCAAACTCTGCGCGAAGCGCAAATTTTTTTGTTGAACATTAATCATCATGAAACTTCCATTAATCTCTCATTAATACGTTTAATCTAAAACGTAAAATTCATGGCTAATTCATGATAATTCGTGTTCAAACTCTGCGCGAAGCGCAAATTTTTTTGTTGAACATTAATCATCATGAAACTTCCATTAATCTCTCATTAATACGTTTAATTTAAAACGTAAAATTCACGATAAAATTCATGGCTAATTCATGATAATTCGTGTTCAAACTCTGCGCGAAGCGCAAATTTTTTTGTTGAACATTAATCATCATGAAACTTCCATTAATCTCTCATTAATACGTTTAATTTAAAACGTAAAATTCACGATAAAATTCATGGCTAATTCATGATAATTCGTGTTCAAACCCTGTGCGAAGCGTAAAATGCTCCTCTTTATTTCTGTTCAAGTTTAGCCTCGTTCTATTTCTCTCTCAGCACACCCCGATAAGTTCGACCTCGAAAATCAGAGTGCTACCGCCAGGAATGCCCGGCTGAGAATATTTGCCGTAACCCATTTCGGCAGGGATATAAATCTCCCATTGGTCGCCCACGTGCATTTGCTGCATCGCCACAATCCATCCGTCAATAAGGTCGCTCAACCGCATGGCAATGGGGGTACCGCCTCGGCTGCTGTCAAATTTTTTGCCGTTGATGGTCCAGCCCGTGTAGTGAACCGTTACGATGCTGCGACGTGTGGGACGAGCTGCTTCGGGATTGCCCTGTTTGAGCACTTTGTAGTAGATGCCTTGGGGTAGGGCACATACGCCCTCTTCTTGCGCTTTGGCTTGTAACCAACGCTTGTTATCTTCGGTATATGTCTTCTTTGCCATAGGTGTTTATCGCAAGTTTTTGTGAACTATTTTTGACATTTTGCACTTGCAATCTGGAAGCGAAATGTTAAAATAAAAGTCTGTATTTTTAATATATTTAGGAGAATTTTGCAGTTTTCACCACTTCTCGCTTTCTTTTTTTGTAAGGATACGTATCCTTAGGGTATAAGAACACGTATCCTTAGGGTGTAAGAATACGTATCCTTAGGGGGTAAGAACACGTATCCTTAGGGCATAAGGATACGTATCCTTATGTTTTTACGTGCCGAGTGTATGCAGTTTGATTTGTTGTATTGCTTGATAATCAGTGACTTACGTTATTTGCTCCATAAATCAAAAAAAATGGACTACAACATCGCTCGATTGATTTTTTTTGATTTATGAGCATTAGAGTTTATGTTCTGCCACGTATCAAGGCGTCATGATGCGCTCTACCATCTGAGCCGCATTCATGGTGTAGAAGTGAATGCCCTCAACCCCAGCATCGCGCAGTTCAGCGCATTGTTGTTTAGCCCAATCTACTCCCACCGCCTTTACATCGTCGTTATTGTGGCAACGTGAGAGTTCTTTGGCCAACTCGTCGGGAAAATCAATGTGGAAGGTGCGTGGCAACATGGTGCAATGGTTTAGTGTGGTGAGTGGCTTCAGTCCGGGTATCACAGGTACGTCAATACCCGCCTTGTGCAGTTTGTCTACAAAGCTAAAGTACTTTTGGTTGTCAAAAAACATTTGCGTAACCACATATTTAGCTCCTGCATCAACTTTAGCTTTGAGGTGCTCAATGTCGGTGGCAAGGTTCATAGCCTCTTCGTGCTTCTCGGGATAGCCTGCCACGCCGTAGTTAAAAGGTGAGGCAAGAGGCTCGGTTTGCACGTGACCAAGCAGCAACCCACGGTTGAAGTCGTTTACCTGATGACAAAGTTCAATGGCATGCGAGTGGCCACCTGGCATGGGGATATAGCGGTTTTCGCCGTGCGCACGGTCGCCACGTAAGAGCAATAAGTCTGTTATGCCAAGATACGAAAGGTCAATGAGTTCGCTCTCAATTTCGGAAGCCGTAAATCCGCTACAAATGATGTGAGGAACGGTGCGAATGCCGTAGCGCTCCTTGATGGAAGCGGCAATAGCCACGGTTCCGGGGCGGTTGCGCACGCAGAGTTTCTTAAACGTGCCATTGCCATCGTCGCTATAGATGGTTTCGGCGCGGTGGGTGGTGATATTGATGTATGCAGGGTTGAACTGCATGAGGCGGTCAATGGTGCTGTAAATAGATGCCATACCCTTGCCGCGCAATGGAGGCAATATCTCGAACGAAAAATAGGGTTTCTTAGCTTCGGTCATTCGTTAAATGTTTTTGTGGAAAAATGCTATTAGCCTTTGTATGTGGGGCAGAGTGGCGGCAGACTATCTAATTCTAATTTTGTCGCCCACCTTAAATCTGTAATTCCTACGTATAGGGTTCATCTTGCAGAGCGATTTGAGTCTGATGCCATAACGTTGCGCAATGGCATAGAGGCTTTCGCCCTCCTCCATGAAGTGATATTTATTGGTGATGCTTGCAGCAGCGCGTTTTTGCTTTTTGCCAAGATATACCACATCGCCCGCCTTGAGCACGTAGTTTTCGTCTACATCGTTATATTCGCGCAGACGCTTTTCTTTATTACGCATTAGGCGCGCAAGCGAAGCGTAGGTATCGCCCTCTTGTGCAATAATGTAGTATTGGCTGTTGCATTTGCGCACCGTGTGTCCTTTGGCACGAGCTTGTAGCTTGCGCTCCTCTTTTTGCTGATGGCGCAGTTCTCTGCTGTCGTGTGCATTGAAATCAAAAGTTGTAAGGTTGTAACGTTCAATGGTGTTGATGAGCGTGTTGGCATAAGTAGGGCTTGTGGCATAGCCCGCCTGTTTTAGCCCGCGTGCCCATGCTTTATAGTCGTTTATCTTGAGGTCGAACAAAAAAGCATAGCGACTACCATTGCGCAAAAACAAAGAATGATCTTCAAAACTATCAGACACTGAGCGGTACACCCTAAACTTATCATCGGGCCTATCGTCTGACATAATCATGTAAGGTCCCGTCCATGTAGACCCCACCTTAATGCCAAAGTGATTATTAGCTTTTTTAGCCAAACGGCTTGTTCCTGCCGCACTCTCTATCAGTCCTTGCGCAAGGGTGATGCTTGCCGGCACGCCATGCCGTTTCATCTGTTCGACAGCCATACCCGCATACTTATCAATATAGCTATTGTATATTGTTTGGGCCTTACCCATTAAACTGACAAGAGTTGCCAATGTAATGAAAAATATCCTATATATCATTTTTTATACATCTTCTCTGTGTGTAGTTTTTTTTAGAGATAGTGCAAGGCGAATGCAATAAAAACTTGTTTTTAAATTGCTGAGCCGCAGCCTATCTTATGCAAAAGTAAACAATAATTTCACGATAAGCCGCCTACACGCCTATTTTTATAAAATGGCATTATAAATTATATGATTTGGAGGCATGGCAATAATAAGTAGGATTTCAAAATTAATTTATATGATTGAGTTCTGCATGAATTGATATGTCTTAGCACATTGTTTCCGCCATAACCACAGGCTTCATCGGTCACGTAGCCCGCTACGCTCTCTCTTCAGCCTATGCTTCTGACACAAACAATGCACAAATTCATATCAATTAATTTTGAACACCTACTTATCACCTACTTATCAGAAAGAACAATTGTTAAACACATTTGTACCAAAACAAAGAAATAATAAATATTTTTTTAGAATAACTTGCTTTAAATCACAGAAAAGCACTATCTTCGTGCAATAATTCGTGTATTACATTTGTAAAACACGAACATAAATAGAGATATGAAGCTACATAAGGGATGAAAATATTGAATAATCGGTTATGCCATTATTAGCTAATAATCAGTACTTTATGTATTGCTTAAGCATCTCTCTAATACATATTTTATATGAGCAATGTCTTTGCAAAATTGGCCTATCGATATTGTAAACCGATAGTCAAAACAACAGACATAAAGTAGAGGAGTTTTTATGACACTGGATAGTTCGAACACTCATTCTACCGCCCACGGAACCAAGCGCTTTTTATTGTCGAAGGGCGCATACCTTTTAAAAGGCAATAGTGTTTCTGGACCAGAAAAACAAACTGGCCCAGTGGTGGAGAAGTATACCTACCATAGTAAATCAAATGATAGAGATGAGCCCCTTTCGTGGTGCTATCTCTTTGTTCATCACAAAAAGGTAAAGGCATTTGAAGAACGTTTAAAAAAAGATGGCCTTACCTATTTTATTCACACCACCATTAAGTATATACACCGAAAAGGTGAGGACGATACCCATTTTAAAAGGGTGATTGTGCAGAGCGTAAGCGGATTAATTTTTTTAAGAGGAAAGCCAAAAGAACTACAAACTTACCTCAACAATAGCTTTCCCGGACAACGTTTATGCCACAATTGTAGCACGGGCAAGGTAGCCCAAATTCCGCACAACCAAATGGAACCCTTTATGCGTGTTGCTAAGTCTGACCCCGACCGCATTCGTTTTCTTTTGCGCCCTTTTGTATTCTATGCACAAAATCATAGTTTGCTGCGAATTACATCGGGCAACTATGCAGGACTCGAGGGTTATGTTGTACGCATAGCACGCGACCGCAAGATGGTGATGGATGTGGGCGGAATGAGCATTGCCATTGGTGGCATTCATGCCGAACATTTTGAGGAGGTAGGGAAAAACGAAGGTAGCAAAATTGAGCGCGCTACCTTTTATAAACGTAACTTGCACGAACGCAATGCGTTCATTGATCGTTATTTTCATCAAGTAAAAACAGCATCCGACATTAAGGCACAAGCCGAGAATATAGAACTTCTGCGTAGGCAAACCATTGCCGACATTGAAGCAGATGACTTGAGCCTTAAAGAAGCCTTTGATATCTATTACTTCATTATTCAAGAAATAGGCTATTATTATGCTCCTATTTTCAGTCGTATGCAAGCCGAACTTGCCCCTATCTTAGTGGCTGGCATGCAAGTTTTGCAAGAGATGAAGTGCTGTATTGCCTGCCTACAAAGCGAAGAAGAACAACAGCGTTGCGAAACAGAATATACCGAACTTGTAACCAATTATGGCTACTTGTTTGAGTAATCAATAGATTTATTTAATGCAAAAAGGGACATAAAAGACGTGTAAAATTTTTTAGTCACGAATTATCGCAAATTATCCTCGAATTTCTTTTTAAAGCATTTATGAACAATTCATGATAATTCGTGTATTCATGTATTTTTTGTGATTTACCCCTTACCATCTAAATCCAATATATATATATGCGTGATTTTAAAGACATTAAGGTCGCCGTAGCTGGCACAGGCTACGTTGGCCTAAGCATTGCGACCCTTTTGTCGCAGCACCACCACGTAACAGCAGTAGATGTTATCCCCGAAAAGGTGGAAAAACTGAATAATAAAATATCACCTATACAAGACGACTATATAGAGAAATATTTGGCAGAGAAGCCCTTGAACCTTACTGCCACACTTGATGGACGTACAGCTTATGCCGATGCCGACTTTGTGGTGATAGCAGCTCCAACAAACTACGACCCTGTAAAAAACTACTTCGACACAAGTCATGTAGAAGAGGTGATAGACCTTGTATTAGAGGTTAATCCCGATGCTGTAATGGTAATTAAAAGTACCATCCCCGTGGGTTACACGCGTAGTCTTTACTTAAAGTATGCACAAAAAGGTGTAAAGAAATTCAATCTGCTTTTCTCTCCCGAGTTCCTTCGCGAAAGCAAAGCTCTATACGATAACCTTTACCCCAGTCGTATCATTGTGGGCTATCCTAAAATGATTAACCTGCCCGACCACGAAGAAGAAAACAAGGCTATTGAATCTGTTACGGATGTAGAGAGTTTGAAAGAAGCTGCCAAAACCTTTGCAGCCCTCTTGCAAGAAGGTGCTATCAAAGAAAACATCCATACCCTCTTTATGGGTATGAAAGAGGCTGAGGCTGTAAAACTCTTTGCCAACACCTATCTTGCCCTCCGTGTAAGTTACTTTAACGAGCTTGATACCTACGCCGAAGTAAAAGGCCTTGACTCAAAAGCCATCATCGAGGGTGTAGGTCTTGACCCACGTATTGGCACACATTATAACAATCCTTCATTTGGCTACGGTGGTTATTGCTTGCCCAAAGACACCAAACAACTCTTGGCAAACTACCAAGATGTGCCACAAAATATGATGTCGGCTATTGTAGAATCGAATAAGACTCGCAAGGACTATATTGCTGATGCGGTGCTTCGCAAGGCTGGTTGGTACGACTATTATAGCAATAATCAATTCGGAAAAGAACCGGGCTCATGCGTGATAGGAGTATATCGTTTGACAATGAAATCAAACTCAGACAACTTCCGTCAAAGTGCTATACAAGGCATTATGAAGCGTATTAAGGCAAAGGGAGCAGAGGTTATCATTTACGAACCAACGCTCGAAGATGGCACCACATTCTTTGGTAGCAAGGTGGTAAATGATTTAGAACAATTTAAAACGCAGAGCCATGCCATCATAGCCAACCGATACGATGCTTGTTTGGATGATGTAAAGGACAAGGTTTATACACGCGACATTTTTAGAAGAGATTAAAAACAAATCAAAAAAATATACTTATGAGCATTTTTGCAGGTAAGACCCTTATGATTACTGGTGGTACAGGTTCCTTCGGTAATGCGGTATTGAATCGTTTTCTTCGTACAGATATAGGCGAAATTCGCATCTTCTCGCGCGATGAGAAGAAGCAAGATGATATGCGCCACGAGTACCAAGCTAAGTACCCCGAAGTGGCAAACAAGATAAAGTTCTTCATTGGCGATGTGCGTGACCTTCAGTCATGCCGCAACGCTATGCCGGGTGTTGATTATATATTCCATGCAGCAGCATTGAAGCAGGTTCCATCGTGTGAGTTTTTCCCAATGGAGGCTGTAAGGACCAATGTTATTGGTACAGACAATGTGCTTACTGCTGCCATCGAAGCTGGTGTGGGTGCAGTTATTTGTCTCTCTACTGATAAGGCTGCTTACCCTATTAATGCAATGGGCATTACCAAGGCTATTGAGGAAAAAATAGCTGTTGCAAAGAGTCGTTATTCAGGAAAAACTAAGATTTGTTGCACACGCTATGGTAATGTGATGTGCTCGCGTGGTTCGGTTATCCCCTTGTGGATAGACCAAATACGTAACGGCAACCCTATTACCTTGACAGAGCCTAAGATGACGCGTTTTATCATGTCGCTTGAAGAAGCTGTAGACCTTGTGCTCTTTGCCTTTGAACATGGCCAGAATGGTGATATCCTTGTACAAAAGGCTCCTGCATGTACCATCCAAACGCAAGCTGAGGCCGTATGCGAACTCTTTGGTGGTAAGAAAGAAGAAATCAAGGTGATAGGCATCCGCCACGGCGAAAAGATGTATGAAACATTGCTTACCAAGGAAGAATGTGCCAAAGCAGAGGATATGGGCAACTTCTACCGCGTGCCAGCAGATAACCGTGGCTTGAACTACGATAAGTTCTTTAAGGAGGGCGACACAAAACGTGCTGAGATAGAAGAGTTTAACTCTGACAACACTTACCGCTTGAACCTTGAAGAAACGAAGGCTAAGATTAGTGCGTTGGAGTACATTAAGAAAGAGTTGAGTGGCGAAGGTAACTTCGTGCAGTAAACATCATATGAACACGAATTATCATAAATTATCCATGAATTACTCATCAATTATAATTCGTGGCAAAATTCGTGGCTAATTCGCGATAATTCGTGTTTAAAAGATAAATTATTATATGAAGATTTTAGTTACTGGAGCCAAAGGCTTTGTAGGTAAAAACCTTTGCGCCCAACTCAATAACATAAAGTCAGGCAAAGCTCGTTGCTATGGCGACTTGCAGGTAGAGAACGTATTTGAATATGACCTTGACTCTACCCCCGAGCAACTTGACCAATGGTGCAAGGAGTGTGACTTCGTTTTTAACCTTGCTGGTGTAAACCGCCCCAAGGACAATGACGAGTTTATGAAGGGTAACTTTGGCTTTGCTTCTACCTTGCTCAACACGCTGGAGAGGCACCACAACAACTGCCCCGTGATGCTATCAAGTTCGCAACAAGCCTCGCTAACGGGACGTTTTGGAAACAGCGAGTATGGACGTAGTAAAAAAGCAGGTGAGGATTTGTTTTTGGAATACGGCAAGGAAACGGGTGCTAAAGTATTGGTATATCGTTTTCCAAACCTCTACGGCAAATGGTGCCGCCCCAACTACAATAGTGCAGTGGCAACTTTCTGCAACAACATAGCCAACGACTTGCCTATCACCGTAAACGACCCATCGGTAGAACTTGAACTGCTCTACATTGATGACCTTGTAGACGAGATGATACATGCCTTGAAGGGCGAGGCGCATCATTGCGAGTTTGAAGGACTTGACGTACTTCCTTCAGCAAATGGCAAGTATTGCTATTGCCCCATTACGCACAAAGCAACGCTTGGTGAAATAGTAGACTTGCTCCACCAATTTGCCGATATGCCCAAGACATTGATGATACCCGAAATCCCTGCCGACTCATTTGCCAAGCGTCTTTATAGTACATTCCTAAGCTATCTGCCCAAAGAAAAAGCCATCTTTGACTTAAAGATGAACGTAGACAATCGTGGATCGTTCACCGAATTGGTTCATACCTTGAACTGCGGACAGGTAAGCATCAATATCTCAAAGCCAGGCATCACCAAAGGCGAACATTGGCACAACACCAAGTGGGAACAGTTCATCGTGGTAAGCGGCCACGGACTCATCCAACTGCGCAAGGAAGGTACCGACGAAGTGTTGAACTACGAAGTAAGTGGCGACAAGATACAGTCAGTCATCATGCTCCCTGGTTACACGCACAACATCATCAACCTATCCGACACCGAAGACTTGGTGACAGTGATGTACTGCAATGAGGTGTTCGACCCTAATAAGCCAGATACTTACTTCGATAAAGTAGAAAAAGAACATAAATAAATATTTAAAACACGAATTTCCATAAATTATTCACGAATTATATCAGAATTTGAATTTCAACAAGTAAGTTTTATGTCTTTGTAATTTACAATAAATTCTAAATACATGCATAATTTTAAAAATTACAAAGATATTGTCTATCGCGTAATTGGTGCGGCCATGAATGTTCATACGGAAATGGGCAATGGTTTGTTGGAACCTTTGTATCAAGAAGCTTTGAACGTTGAACTCATAGATAGAGGCATTTTCAACGAACGTGAAAAAGAAGTAAAATGCTATTATAAGAAACATCTTTTGGAGAAAACATATAAAATGGATCTTCTGATAGGTGATATAATAGTAGAGCTTAAAAGTGTTAAAGAACTTCTTCCAGAACATAGGGCTCAATTATTCAATTATATGCGACTAACTAAAAAAACGATAGGTTTGCTTATAAATTTCGGTAAAAGCAGTTTACAAGGTGAACGCTATGGTTTCATTGAAGAAACAAATGAATGTGTTTTGCTTGATAAAAACATGGATTTTATTGGTCTTGATTAATATTATTGAATATTTTTGACTTTGATGTAATTTATGAATAAATTCATGGATAATTTATGGTAATTCGTGTTTAAGGAATTCTGCGCGAAGCGCAAAAGAAATATTAGTGTATGACCAAGCAACCCAAATTCGATTATTCAGATATAAAGTTTAAAGATAATGGCAAATTAAAGCTCATTATCGTTGTCGGCACGCGTCCCGAGATTATCCGTCTTGCAGCCGTTATCAACAAATGCCGTCAGTATTTTGATGTCATTCTCGCCCACACTGGCCAGAATTACGACTACAACCTCAACGGTATCTTCTTCAAGGATCTGAAATTAGCTGAGCCTGAGGTATACATGGATGCTGTAGGTGATGATCTTGGTGCGACATGCGGCAACATCATCAACTGTTCGTATAAACTCTTTGCACAGACAAAACCCGATGGTGTGTTGGTTCTTGGCGATACCAATTCATGCTTAAGTGTAATTGGAGCCAAGCGCTTGCATATTCCCATCTTCCACATGGAGGCCGGCAATCGCTGTAAAGATGAGTGTCTGCCCGAAGAGACTAACCGCCGTATTGTAGACATTATCAGCGATGTAAACATGGCATACTCAGAGCATGCCCGTCGCTATCTTGCCGACTGTGGCTTACCCAAAGAACGCACTTACGTAACGGGCTCACCCATGGCAGAGGTACTCCACAACAACCTTGCCGAAATAGAAGCAAGCGATGTGCATCAACGCTTGGGTTTAGAGAAAGGCAAGTACATTCTCCTCTCAGCTCACCGTGAGGAAAACATTGATACCGAAAAGAACTTCCTCTCGCTCTTCAATGCCATCAACCACATGGCAGAGAAATACGATATGCCAATTCTCTATAGTTGTCACCCTCGTAGCCGTAACCGCCTTGCCAAGAGTGGCTTTAAGCTTGACCCACGTGTTATCCAACACGAACCCCTTGGCTTTCATGACTACAACTGCCTTCAGATGAACGCCTTTGCCGTGGTTAGCGATAGTGGTACATTGCCCGAAGAAAGTAGTTTCTTCACTAGTGTAGGACATCCCTTCCCCGCTATCTGCATCCGCACAAGCACAGAGCGTCCCGAAGCCATTGATAAAGGCGACTTTATCATTGCTGGCATTGACGAAAAATCATTGCTCCAGGCTGTAGATACCGCCGTTGAGCTTTGTCGTGATGGTCAGCACGGAATCCCCGTACCCGATTATGTAGACGAGAATGTCAGCACCAAGGTTGTGAAGATAGTGCAATCGTATGTGGGGATTGTGAATAAGATGGTGTGGAGGAAGTTCTGATATTTTGATGTTCGTATAAAGCCTCAAATATCAATATTGTAATTTGTTGAATAGATGGAATTTACCTAAATTTGCGCAATACATCATTCATTCTTAAACAATAGCGATATGCGACAGACTGAAGAACGATATATCAGTTTGCTGACCGATTTCGGTTTTAAGCGAATATTTGGCACAGCTCCCAATAGGGATTTACTTATAGACTTTCTCAATTCCCTCTTCAATGGTGAACAGGTAATAAAGCATGTAACATTTCTCAATAGTGAGCATGTGGGCGATGTGTTTGCCGAACGCAAAGCCATATTCGACGTGTATTGTGAAAATGAACATGGCGAGAAGTTCATTGTGGAAATGCAGAATGCCTACCAAACTTTTTTTAAGGACCGCTCTTTGTATTATGCCACATTCCCGATACGCGAACAGGCATCAAAGGGTGAGAACTGGAACTTTGAACTCCAACACGTGTATGTAGTTGCATTGCTCAATTACGAAATGAGCGATGAAGCATTCTCAAACGAAAGCATCAACCACGATGTAGGATTACTTGATAAACAAACTCATCGAGTATTTAACGACAAACTGACTTTTAAGTATGTAGAGATTGCCAAGTTCAACAAGAGCGTAGAACAACTAACGACCAACTTCGATAAGTGGCTCTATGTACTCCGTAACCTTTCGCGGCTTGATGCCCAACCACGATATTTGAAGAACGAGGTATTCAATCGTTTATTCAAAGCAGCAGAGATAGCCCATTTTTCAAAGACCGAACTCAGAGAATATGAGGATAGCCTCAAGGCCTATCGTGATATAAAAAACTCTTTGGATAGTGCAGAGGCCAAAGGATTGGAAAAAGGTCTTGCTGAAGGATTGGCAAAAGGTCGTGCCGAAGGACGCGCCGAGGGAGTGATTGAAGGAGAACAGAAGAAAACGAGAGAGATTGCTGCAAAAATGAAATCAAACGGCATCTCTATAGACGACATCATGCACATGACGGGGCTTTCAAGAGAAGAAATAAGCAACTTGTAAGTGTACTCTGATAGCACCTATATCCCCATCCGAGTGGCGGCATAAGCGCAGAGCGATACTGCGATGGGGAACACATATTATGAAAAGACTTATTGTTTTGTTTGGCCATAGTGAATGTGGCAAGTCACAAACGTTAAATTTATTGTCTTCGTTAATTCAGAGTAAGGGCGGTGCGCCAATGTCTCCCCCTATAGTTTGTTATGGCGATCGCTTAGAAACATTTCGCTATAACGATCAAATAATCAGCATATGTCCAGGTGGAGACAATGTAGACATCATCAAGCACAATTTTGCGTATGCCTATGCACAGCATGCCGACATCCTTATTACTGCCTCACGCAGTCGGGGCAATGGTCCAACTTATATCAACGACGAAGCAACCAAACAAGGCATTACCATTGAATGGTATAAAAAAAGCAATGAATGTCATCTCAGCCTCATAACTCAAAAATTATGTAATAAAGAGTTTGCGGAGGTTATACTAAAAACTTTGTAAAAATGAAAATTCAAGTAGGCTGTTATGATGTCTTGGAGGCAGGCTGCATAACAAGCATTAATGGGCAAGATATAGTGTTCACGTTGAACGAAAATATGAAAGCAAGGCTTCGCTTTCTTTCTTCAGAAAGTAAAAAACAGTCCGTGAATGCGAGTATAGAGAATAAAGAATTGATAATAAAACTCACAAATTTCAATAATCCATTAGGAACAGAACTAGCCTCTCCCATAGAAGTAGGAACATTCAATGACAAAAAACTCTTTCTGCATTTAAGAATACAAGGAATGACGAAGAGCAAAAACAGAGTTGTCTTTTACACCTGGCTTTTAAACGATAATATCAACAATGGATAGTAAGTTTGACATAAAAGAACCCGTACAAGGCCAGTCTAAATTCTCCGAAAAACTAACCCGATTAGAGAAAAAAGACATTCTTGACACCAATCTTAAAGCCCAGAACCTATCTAACGAAGCCAAAAAGAGTGAACGTGGTTGGATAGGCAAGTTTTGGGGGGCCAGCGAACATTCTTCCAATAATATCGCAGGAATGCTGATTGTAATATTACTCATCATAGGAACCTTATATACCACCTACATGCTCTTCTTTAATGCTGTCGAAACCCACAAGCAAGTACTTGATTTTTGGAAAATTATTACTCCACTTATAACACTTGCTTTGGGGTATGTGTTTGGACATAAGGTATAGTGGTGTTAACTAAAAATAAAAGTATAATATTCAATAAAGTATCAAATGGATATTCCATCAGATAATAATAAAAGGATAGCACGAAATACCTTAATGTTGTATTTCCGGATGTTGTTTACATTAATAGTATCTTTATACACGTCAAGAATTGTGCTACAGGTTTTAGGCGTGGAAGATTATGGTATCTATAATGTTGTAGGTGGAATTATAACAATGTTTACATTCATAAATGGAGCAATGGTGTCGTCAACACAGCGCTATCTTAATTTTGAATTGGCAACAGGTAATGATGAAAGATTAAGGAATGTATTCAATACATCGCTGCAAATACATGCATTGATATCAGTTATTATAATCTTTCTTGGTGAGACAATTGGATTATGGCTTCTTTGTGAAAAACTTGTAATACCAGAATCGAGAATGACTGCAGCTATTTGGGTATATCAATGTTCTATAGTTTCATGCGCTATAAATATAATGTCAGCACCTTATAACGCTGACATTATTGCACATGAAAAGATGTCTGCATTTGCTTATATTTCAATATTTGAGGTGTCGTTGAAATTGCTAATCGTATATATGCTGTTGGCATTGCCATACGATAAACTGATTGTGTATGCGGTATTGATATTGATTGTACAATTAATCATCCGTTTTATATATTCAAATTATTGCCATAGGCATTTCAAAGAATCATTCTTCAGAGCGTCAATAGACAAATCATTGTTTAAAGAAATGTCGGGCTTTGCTGGTTGGAATTTTGTTGGTAACTTGGCAAGCATTCTTTTTACGCAAGGTCTGAACATGATGCTAAATATATTCTTTGGGCCTGTCGTAAATGCAGCCCGTGGTATTGCGGTACAGGTTCAATCGACAGTAACCCAATTTGTAACAGGTTTTCAAACAGCATTGAATCCACAAATAACTAAAAGTTACGCAATAGGGAATTTAGATCAAATGTATAGCTTGATGTTTCGGAGTGCAAGATTTTCTTTCCTCTTACTTTTTTTTATATCTCTTCCAGTTCTTTTTGAAACAAATTTTTTACTAACTCTTTGGCTTAAAACTGTTCCTGAAAATACAGTTATTTTTACTCAGATAATAATTTGTATATCATTAATGTTTACAACTGCAAATCCGTGTGTCGTGGCAAATCAGGCAACAGGAAAAGTAAAGAAATATCAACTCGTTGTAGGTGGAATATTACTCTCTATATTGCCGGTATCATACATTGCTTTAAGGCTTGGTGCTCCTGCTTATTCTGTTTTTATAATTCACCTTTGTGCAGAAATTGTTGCCCAATTCTCACGGATATTTATGCTGAGAAAGCTTATAAAACTTCCAATATGGCTATATATGAAGAATATTTATATTCCTATTTTTGCCACAGTAATCATTTCTGTCATTATCCCATATATTTTGCATACACAATTTGAAGAGGGGTGGCATAGGTTTATTCTTGTGTTTATAGCTTGTATCCTTTCTGTCGGTATTAGTGCATTTTTTGTGGGATTTACAGAAAAAGAAAGAAAATTCTTTGTTGAAAAAGGACTTCAAATGCTGAAAATAAGAAAATGATAAATGTAGTCAATAAACCAAATTGTTGTGGATGCAGTACTTGTGCATCAGCTTGCCCGAAACACTGTATCACAATGTTAGAAGATAATGAAGGTTTCCTCTATCCAAAAGTGAATGAGGAAAAATGTATAAATTGTGGACTTTGCGAGAAGGTATGCAATGAGTTACATCCGTATGATGAACGTGAACCATTGCAAGTGTTAGCATTAATCAACAAGAATGAAGATATACGAAAGAAGAGTTCATCAGGTGGTATATTTCATATTCTTGCAGAAACTATAATAAATGATGGTGGCGTTGTCTTTGGAGCGCGGTTTGACGACAATTGGCAGGTAATGATTGACTATGCCGAGGATATGGAAAGCATAGAGGCTTTTATGGGGTCAAAATATGTACAAGCCCGTATCGCAAATGCTTATAAAGATGCAAGACATTTTCTTCATGAAGGACGTAAGGTACTCTTTTCTGGAACACCTTGCCAGATAGCTGGCCTGCACCAATTCTTGCGTAGACCATATGAGAATCTTTTGACTGTTGACTTTATTTGTCATGGAACTCCAAGTCCTAAGGTATGGGGGATGTATCTAAAAGAAATGCATAAGAAATGTCAAGATCTTTGTAGAGTAGAGTTCCGAAATAAAGAAAAAGGATGGAAAAACTTTGGTCTTATGTTGCATTATAATGATGCAAACAAGACTACATCAATTCTCTCGCCTTTTCAGAAGGATCTATATATGAATGTGTTCCTTAAGAATGTTATATTACGGCCATCATGCTATTCATGCCAAGCACGAAGTGGAAAAAGTAAAAGCGATATAACATTGGCTGATTTTTGGGGCATTAATAGTATTGCTCCAGAAATGGATGATGATAAAGGTACAAGCCTTGTTTTCATAAATACAGAAAAGGGGCGTGATGCAGTACCGTTTGGTGATTGCCGAGTATATGAGACAACTTACAATACCATAATTAATAAGAATCCTGCATGCAAACATTCACCGCAAATGCACTATATGCGTACTTATTTTTTTAATAATCTTGGTACTGTTCCTCTATTGAAACTTATGGCAAAGTGTTCAAAGCCTACCAAAAAAGAACAGTATGAATTTTTTAAGAGAAAAATTAAGAATGTAATAAAAAACTTGTTGGAATATAAATATAGGGGGGTAAAACGCTGATAACAAGAAGTAGAGTAAAAGGTTATCCAGAAGTATTCCATATAAGCAAAAAACTGATTTCAGTGTCATTTAGAAATAAAGAATATGGTTGGAAAACGTATTGTATAGAATTCAAATACTCAGTTGATATAGATTGAACAAAAATACGATATAATCAATGAAAATAGCTATAATAACGCAACCTTTAAGGACTAATTATGGTGGCATTCTGCAAAATTATTCCCTTCAGACGGTGCTGAAACGTATGGGGCACACTACCATCACGCTACAACGCAATGATTTAATAAAACCTCAATATCCACGCTTGAACCAGTATGTATTTTGTAAGTATCTGTAAATCAAAAGAAACTTTATGGCATCAAGCGTAAATGATACCATAAAGTTCCCATTGTCTGCGAGAAATCAATTTTGCGTTGTTTATATCAGAAGATGAATTGTTTGCTGCAAATTAGCGATTAACATCCATTAACTCGTCTTTTGCTGTTTCAATGGCTGTAAGTTTCAATTCGTCTTCACCTTCCAAAGCATCCAATACTTTGTCGGCAAGCCAAAGGGTGAGCATTTCCTTTTCATCCACTTTGAAGTATGTTGCCATTTGAATTACTTGACTTCTCTTTGCTCGCCTATCCCCACGTTCAATCTTGCTGAACATGGGAGTGTCAATTTCTAAGTATGCAGCTACTTGACGCTGCAATATTCCTTGTTCGTCTCTTAGAGACCTTATCTTGTTTCCTAATAACATATTTCCTTTTCTTTGGGTTTATATTGAATATCTGTGTCAGACATACCGTTCTATTGGGCTGTTTTCGGTCGGAATATCGTCAAACGGTCGGATTTTCGGTCGAATTGTGGATTTTTCGGTCGGATTATAATTAAACCGACCGATTGTAGTCTTTCAATATCCACCTCAACCCTATTCTGTCTATCTGTTTTTCTTCATTCAATTCTACTAATAGTCTGCCTACATAGCGAAGTTTTTGCTCTCCCGTCTTGTTGGTAGGTAGCACATCTTTGAGATATTCGTATATACTATCTCGCTTGGCACCTTCTTCACCAGCATTGCTGAGATATTGTAGAACCATATGACGCAACCTCTCCTTATCCAATCCTTTTGTTTTTGTGTAAGAAGGCAGTTGGTGAGTGTTCTTTGCAATGCTAAGAGAAATGCTGTAATGCGGAGCCGCGCCCTCTATAAGCCCACGCTTAAGCAAGTCTTGCGCCACATCTTCATGAATGGTTCTGCCTTTTTGTACTGTGTCAAGCGAGATGCAATCCCATAGAGAAAGAGTGTCGTTTGTTTTCAACAAATCAGTGTATCGCTTGTTGATTTCATTGCCATAGATGCGGACAACGACTTTATTCTTTATCGGGTCAATCTCATAATCTGGCATAGGGAAGTGTCTGCGCCATTGCTCGTTGAACATCTTCTTGATGCCACGACTTACGGTGTCAATCATGTTGAAGTCAACCATAGCCCTACACAGGCATTCATTGCGGAAATGTGTCTGCGGCTCTTCGTTCCTCAAAGCGTTCTCCAAAGTACCGGGAATGAATGTTCCTGCATTGGAGTAATACAGATAACCAGGATTTTCAACAAAGTTGATACGTTGCTGAAGAGTGTAGTCTTGATGCGCAATACAGTTATGAAGAGCCTCGCGGATAGTATAGTCGTCATATTGCTTCATCGTATCTGGGAAAAGAGTACCTCCAGGCATTTCTCTCAAAGTCAGGTTTTCTATCTTTGAGAGAATCTCATCCACAGTCAAAATGAATGGAACTGTAAAATGTTCGTAGTCCACAACATCTTGGTTTTCATCTCGGCGTGTCCATGTTACCTGTGCCACAGCAGGACGCAACTTGAAGGCAGACTCGTATTTGCCAAGCAATATGATGGCAGCACGAGTAATCCCCCCATTCCGTATCAAACCGCACTTGCCAAGAAACGTCTGAACGCTCCAAGCGTTCACTTCTTCTGCTGGAATGCGACTATGAACTTTCTTAAACATCATGCGAGCCTTGGCAATAGCCACCTCGTCAAAATCATCAATGGTTGCATCTTCCACGACTTCTGCCGACCAGTCTTGCGTCGGTATATACTCATCAAGAATGATGTTGAGCCTTTCTTGTGTCATCTCAATAAGGCTGTCATTGATGCGCTGCCAAGCCTTGCTGTGAGCATTCACAGGCAACTTGGCTTTATGTTTGGGAATATGTATCATCCAAACCGTCTTCTGAGTATCGTCGGTGATGTGCTCGTCAATACACAATTCATCACTTGAAAGGTTGGCGCATAGCCGTGTCAACCTCAACACAGCTTGCTGAGGAGTATAGTTGTAGGTGTCAATGATATTCAGAGTTCCATCCTCAACACCAATCACCAACTCGCCACCTACCATGTTGGTTATTCCTGGCACATAGCTTATGATATCGTCCCACCTCCTTGCCATTGAAGCAATTCTTGAGATTCTTTATTTCTTTCCAATCGCATCCTTCATTTTCTTTAGGGTAGGTGCGAAGAAGATATTGTTGCAGTTCGAGTTCGTTCATAATCGTATTTCTTTTGAATAGGAATCTCTAATTTTTGAGTTGAGAAAAGACATACAGTATCAGAACCAGTATAACGATTGCTAGTTTCGTTAAATATGATTCCTTCATAACCTTTAGAAATAACTTCACTCTTGAAAAGTGGCCCATTCGAGTAATCAGTAAGTAGCTGCACAAATTGCCCTGGTACGAAGATGTTTATTTTTAAAAACTCTATCACAACGTTGACGTGTGGTATAATTTCATTCATCAATGAAGAGTCATTGTAATATGTATTATTGCCATGAATTTTACAAACAAGAAATAGGGTAGAATCCTTAATGTTATCAAGAGTAGCAGCATCGTTAAAAAATGACTTGTACTGTGTCGATAATATATTATATCTCTCTGTTACAAGAAATACAAGCATATCAATTACCGTATCAAAGCTACGCAAATCAAGTAACTTCATATCGTCCTTTAGGTTACACCGAGTAATCCAAATGGAACCATCTCGCTTGTCTGCATATTTTTTAGTGGCACATCTTGCAGTTCCTACAGCTTGGCATTCGCTGTTGAAAAAGAAAAATGCAGACATAGAATTTTTATCTCCATATATAGAACCTGTGTATTCAATATTACGATGAGTAGAACTCCATTCTGTTGGTGGTTCTATCAAATCATACCTAAACAAGGATGTTCCTTTTTTAAGACAATACGTATTATCCACTTTACTTATTTATATCGAAAGAACGTTCTAATTCTAATTCTGGACGAGTAAGCATAATAGGAATATTACTTTCCTCAGCCTTAGCTGTCTCTAAAGAAGCATTCTTAGCTCTTGTTGCAGCCCAATGACGCAATGCCGTAATCTGCTCTTTCATCGTTACCGACAATGGTACAGTTGCCTCTATAACATCTATCAAATGCTTTGTTGTTAGTTTCGGCTCATCAGGATTGGAAACATAAGCATCAAACATAGCTTCTTTTACACACTCCTCAATCTCTGCGCCGTTAAAGCCGTCACTTTTCTCTGCTATTGCTTCCATCGCCAATGTGGTTGAACATTGATTTCTCTTTTCAAGATGAATGTTGAATATGTTTTTTCTTTCCTCTTTGTTGGGTAAGTCTACAAAGAATATTTCATCAAACCTTCCTTTTCGTAACAATTCGGGAGGAAGAAGGTTGATATTATTGGCTGTTGCAACAACAAATACAGGCGATGTCTTTTCTTGCATCCATGTCAAGATGGTTGAAAAAATTCGAGATGTGACACCGCCATCAGTTGAGCCACTAGATTGTACACCACTTAATCCTTTTTCTATTTCATCTATCCACAGTACACATGGAGCCACAGCTTCTGCTGTGGATATAGCTCTACGAATATTATCTTCGCTACTACCCACCAGTCCTTGGAACACTTTTCCTATATCCAATCTAAGCAATGGCATCTCCCAATTTGATGCAATACTTTTTGCAGTCAAGCTCTTACCGCAACCAGGCACACCCAAAAGTAGCAATCCTTTAGGCTCTTGAAGTCCCCATTCTCTTGCTTTCTTATCGTATGCTTTTTGACGTTTCCTAAGCCAGTCCTTCAAGTTGTCCATACCACCTACATCTTTAAGGCTTTCATTCTTTGGGAAATAGTCTAATATGCCAGACTTTTTAATGATTTGCTCTTTCTCTGCAGAAACAGTACCTACTGACGATTCCTTTAGCTCATCTTTTACTACTGCTAGACAAAAGGCCAAGTCTGCCTCCATTGTGGTCATACCAAGAGCTGCATCAATAAGTCTTCCACGGACAGATGATGATACTGATAGATTGCTATCTTTCTCCACCAATTCTAAAGTTCTACCTAAATCGACTCTGTCTGGAAGAGGTATGTTAACTACTGTGACGTATTTCTCTAGTTCAACAGGAAGTTTATATACTGCAGAAACTATAATTATATATGTGTTAGTATAACGCGCTTTTTCCGATAACGTTCTAATATAGTACTTTATTTGTCCTTCTTCAATATGCTCGTTAAAATCATTTAGTATGAAAATATCTTTTTGATTTTTAGAGACATTTTTCGCATATTTAAGTACCTCTTCTGGTTCAACTATAGGCTCATCGCCATCGATTAGAATAGGTGTGTAGGAGTCATTCTTGCAGAGGACAAGACCATTAACACAATCCCATTCATGCACATTCACTTCGCCTTTCAGATTGCGTAGAATACCATATACTTTCTGTCTTGTACGGTCATATTCAAATGTAGTAAGGTACAATATAGGATAATGTGCCTCCAACATATATTGAATCTTATCAAATATAGATTTTTCCATTTTATTATTTGTTCGTGATATTCTGTATGTTGACACGTCTAGGCTTCATCTTTTGAAGATATTTACTGGGAACGGGCTTTTTTGTCATTACACGTTTATTGCCCATGAGTTGCTCTAAGACATCCATGGCATCATGGGCACGTTCATTCACATCATTGGGCAAATAGTCAGAGTCTGTAACAATGGTTCCATCGTGCAATATTTCGAACTTAATTTGCGCAACAGGTTCATCTTCATTCTTATCCTTTGACCTTCCAATCATAAAGAAAGAGTAAAGAGTTTCTGTTGTAGGTGTAAATCTATCATTTGACTTATAGGTAAACCCTTTTTTCTTAAATTCTTGAATTAGCGATTTCCTCGCATATTCTGCATTGATGCGATAGAATTGTTCCTGTAATTCTTGAACCTTTTTAGGGGCATCTGGAAGATAAAACGTGTTATATACGACTTCATTTGTTTTCGTGTTTAAGCGCAACGCAAACTCTCCGTAGAGAGTTGCCTGCTGCTTAACATCAGATACCGTTAACACATCGCCATCAAACTTGTATGTCCATCCAAGGGCATCGCAAGCACTTAAAAGCACGTCTTTGTTCATAATTTTATTATTACGAACAAATCTTGATGATTCAAATCTAGACATACATTAGTTATGTTTTTGTACAACATCTAATAGCTCACCAGAAGAGAAGTTGGAGAGAGTCCCATCCCATCTGTATTCATTTGTATTTTTCTCTTTTATCATCGATAACTGCTCAGGATTTAAATCTACCTGAAAGAATCTGAACTGAACTCCATAAATATCAAACACCACATATTCTTGCTCATTATAAGAGGTTATGTGAATTGACAAATTAGCAAAGTCATCCCATCGCTTTATGATACGTTTTAGAGAGTTATTAACATCAAAGATACGCATTTTCTTCTCCATCTTTAAGCGTATTGCGGTAGACAGCAAATTCAATGATGTCAGTAGCTGCACCAACTCCATTTCCGTAGACAACTTATTCTGTGGCCCACTCAGTTTTTTGGCTAAAGAAATATCATTATTTGTCAATCTACGTCCTTTCTGTTTTCTGTTTAGAGCATTCTTTAAGTCTGATATTAAAGTAGAATTGATTTCTCTCTGAACAATCTTAGATGGGGCAGCATTATCTGCTCCAAGTGCATTTTTACCTGTTGGTAACTTTTTGAATCTCGCATATAACGTATCAAAGACATCTTTATCATCGTCTGTTATAGTGAGAGCCACATATCTTCTTGTTAGATTTCCGAATCTCTTTTCTAATGCAAATTTTTCCTTGTTGGGAATACATCCTTTTTGGAAGTAAGAGTCTAATTGCTTTCTAAGGTCAGAAACATCTTTGTTCCACAACGCATTTTTAGCAAGTAATTGCTTGTTCTCCACTTCGTTAAAAAAGTCGATATACAATTCTCTCTTACCTTGTTTTTTTACAAGAGTTTCGATTCGTTGTGTTGAGAATTTGATAATATCTTCATCCCTATCAGACTCTTCGTAGATTGCAATACGACATCTTGCATCATCTATATAGTATGCAATAAATTCGTCAAGATACTCTTCGTATTTATTTACTGCCATCTGGTGATGGGCCAATGCCATCTCCTCTCGTCTGATTTGTTTTTGTTGTGCATTAACGCTAAACGACAAGACATTAAAGCTTCCTGTAAACATCACAAACTGATCACCCTTCTTTTCAATTACATTCTTTGTATGAAATGCTGGCAGTTGAGCGCAGAAGAAGAGTGTTGGGTAATCCTTCTCTAAACCGGCTATTGCTTTCTTGGCAGCAGGGGTAATCATATCACCATGCGAGGACGCTGCTTTAATATTTGCCTCCTCTTTTGAAAAGGCAATGAATATGCTGCGACCTTTATTAAGATAATTCTTAATATAAGGTAATCTTTGGTATACAAAAGCATGTCCAATCCATGGGCTTATCATCCATATTTCATCTGCTTCATCCACTGTGAATATATTATGAAGCTCCGCCTCAAACGAAAGAGAATCATATAGAGCTTTCTTGTGTAAACGACCATCTTTATCAGAAGCTCCCACAGAAATTTTCACTTCCGTCTTTTGAGTCTCATCTTCTTCATTAATTAACAGTTGTTCAGCCTCCTTCTGCTCTTTTGGTTTCTCTGTTGTGTTATCTAAGACTTCTACATCATTACTTTCACATTCAATGCTCAAACACTTATCCAGTAATTCAACCTTAAAATCTTCGTCTTGATTGAATTGCTCTGACAAGGTCGGCATAATACACTGTTGGTGGTCGTCATAAACAAATAGTGTTATTTGATTATCACGAACACTTTGTAGGAAGCAAATGTACAGCTGGTAATGCTTTGCGGTACAAGCGTTTAGATTAGCTTCGCTCAACACAAAGCGTAATTTTTCAGTTTGAAAATTAGACGCTTGGTGTTCGGCAAAGTTTTTAATGGAATCGAGAGTGAGGTTTAGTGACTCTATATTTACATCAATGTCTTCTACATAATCCGATTTCAAGTCATTTTTCAAACTCGTAATACCAATATGTTGAGGATCTATCCATAAATCGAAATCGCCACTGAAGGTTTCAGGACGTTCACCTGTGGAGGCAAAAAGATTTCCCCTCTCGGTCAATGATAAATAGCTATCGTCTCCTTCTATTACTCCATATTGTCTCATGCTTTCTACCGCATGATTGAGGATCTCCTTTTCAGCAATATCATGCTTAATGTCTAAGCCCAATATTTCTCCAATAGTAATTAAGTCTTGATGGCTGTCTACCTTCAAGATTCCGACAATTGCCCTTTCTAAAGGAGTAATCTTGGCAGGACGATTTGATGTAGCATGGTAAGTCTGTGCTTGGAAAACGTAATCAAAGGGAACGTATCCAACGATACGCTCCGATATTTTCTTGACATTTGCCATCATTTGCGCAATGCGCAATGCGACGGCATTGGAGTCTTCGTTACTTTGCGAAGTCTCCTCTGCCACTTTTACAAGTTCGTTATTTAGCTTTATCTCTTCCATTATGATAATGCGTCTCTTAATTGTTTTATATCCACTACTTCCATAGAAGAAATGGACTTGCGATAATTCTCATTACTTTCAAAGAACTGTTTGTCGCCCACTACAATAAGCAGTCTTTTGGCACGAGAGAAAGCAACATTAATACGTTCAATGCGATCTGCGAATCCCATTTTTTTACGTTTATTGCTTCTTACTGTTGAAACGATAACTATATTACGTTCCATTCCTTGAAATTTGTCAACCACATCAATGCGGATTGAACCCTTTCCTAAAAGTCCTTTCTTCGCAATGTCTTTTATAGCACGTTTTTGTGCGGCATAGAATGTGATTAGGCCAATTTCCTTGTCCTCTGGTCTATTGAATGATTCAACATATTCAGAGTAGCCATTTGACTTCTCCAGTGCTTGTAACACCAATCTTATCGCCTCCTGCTCAGCAGTATTGACATATGAACTGCCTTCTTTCTTTTCCGGATTATGCACATTAATCCAAATTGCATGGGTCTCAGGTCTGAATATATTTTGGAAATCCAGTCCATGATATCTGCTGCCTTTGTTTCGCATGTCCGGATTATTCATAGTTTCTTTGATGCCACACTGCAGACCATTGATTAAATCATCTTTGTAAAAATGGTTGATAGTCTGCATAATCTGCTCATGCATACGATACTGAGTATCCAATGTTGCAACAAGCTTCGTGCGAACCTTTTGGGCAGCTTCAAACAATCTTTTAAACTGGCTCTCTTTGATATTCTCAAGCTTTTCTGCAAGATCGGAACGGCCAATTTTCTTAAGAGCTGTATCTATGCTGTTTTCATCCATCATAGGTGGTAGCTGTTTGTGGTCTCCAATGACAATTATTTTTTTGCCCAGAACCATAGGAACTGCCATTTCAAGCGGTGTTGCCTTACTTGCTTCGTCCATGATCACCACATCAAAGTATGGTTCGTTTTCTGTACCATATATCGAATGGTAAGTTGACAAAAAGTCCTTGGAACCGCAGATACTACATGTGGCTGCTACAAGATTAACTTTGCTTTTGTAATTTTGCGAGAATGTTTGTCTGATGTAATCATCCTTTGTCTCAAGGTCTTTTTTCCATTGAGCAAGTACTTCTGCATACTTAGTACTTTGATTGATGCTTTGACGTATTGTATCAATCCACAGGTTCACAGCATTGTCAGCAACATCTTCTGTAGCTTTCTCTTTCCAAGACTCAATCAGTGGGAGAAGATAACGTTTACCTTCCCTTTCCAACTTCTCCATCTTGCTTTGAGGTACAATTCTAACTGGTCTTATACCACGCTTACCTTGCAGCCTTTCGAGCGCATTGTCTACAGCCAAATTAGTTTGAGAGGTCAGCAGAATACGCGCGTCAGGCTTGCGAAGAATTTCTTGCCAGATAATTTCTGCGATTACTGTAGTTTTTCCAGTTCCCGGAGGTCCCTGTATGAAGGCCATGTCTTTAGCCAATATGGCTTTGGTTACAGCTTCTATTTGCTTGTCATTAAGCCCCTTCTCGATGACATTACTAGCAACTTTTTCTTTTTCTTCATATATATCAGCTTCTGTATCGTCAGCATAGCGAGGATCAAACAAAAAATTTGGAAGGTTCCTGTTAGCAGGGTAGCCAATAGGCCAACGACCTCCCACTAAGCCTCCTGGATTCGTTATTTTGTTCATAGCATTACGCTGACGCGACAATTCCATAGAAGAACCAATCACAGGAAATTGAAGATATCCTCCTGACAACGTAATTTCCTTATCTTGTATTTTCTCAATAAAACTGTCTGATAGACGTATTTTTACATGTTCAGGGGTTCTGCTCATGCATGTTCCTATATTTTCTGCAGCCCGTTTAAATTTTGCTTGTTCTATTCGTACTAGACTTTCGAACTTTTGTTGCGCAAATTCGTCATAATCATCATCTTCATCATCTTCATCATGGCTTTCGTCACCTCTTTTGCTTTCAAGGTCTTCTCTGATTGAGTCGTATTTAGGACCTACATAGTTTACAGTTTCATTGTTAAAATCGTAGCTTATTCGTTTGTTTCTTTCATCTAATAAAACCTCATCCAATATGCATGAAATTGAAGTATTACCTTGAATAGAATCAAACGACAATTCGGCAACATGATTGAAATCTTTTACTGCTTCATTTATTGAACGTATATAGTGTTCTCTTTCATCTTCTGATGAAAATGAGATGCTAAATGAAACACTTGACACATCATTCTTTTCATGTCCAAATCGGTTGAATTTTATGTCGCTAAGTGAATTCCTGATTGCGCTAAAGATATTCTCTCTTGTGGATACATTATCCGTTAAAAATGACAACTGACATATTACACGATACTCGGGATAAACAACGCTTAATTCTTTAGGGAGAGCATTATTAATCTCAGTCTGGAATTCCAAGTATTGTTCACTAGATTCTGCAGTTATAGTTACCTCTCCTTTTACTGAATTCACGTGAATATTATCATGATCAAGGAATCTGAGTTGCAAAGGACGTATAAGAGTCTTATCAACTCCTACACGAAAAGCGTAAAAGAGGGTCATGCTTACCCAACTTTTAATACCTACTTTTTTGTAAGCGTTGATAATTGAGTGCTTCCAGCCATTGGGCTGAATTGATACTTTTCTAGAATCATTTATTGTAGCGAAGTATGACTTGTCTTTCTTAATCAATGTATCCAAGACTATCACATCATCATTGTAATTATTTGGCGTTAACTTAACTCTACAACTACTAAAATCAAGACTTGCCAAAACACCATCGTTTAGCTGAAGCGGTTCTACTGTTTCAACAATAATAAAACCCCCTCTTTCAAAAGCGCTCTTTACAGATGCAATCTTTTGTATCTTAGATATGTATTCATTGTATCTGTTCTCATTGTCAGTAGACATAAACTTTGCCAAAAGAGTTGAGCTAGTATTTATGGCTATGCAATTGTTATAATTTTTGGCTACCAACTTATTAATAAACAGCGAATCCTCGTCATTAGAGAACACGAAATCTCCATCTTCATTCTGAGTAAAAACAGCTCCGAATGTAGATAATTCATTCTTTATCTTTGTTTTAGCTAATTCGTAATCTTCCCTTTTCGCCTTAAGTGAGATTCTACCAGATAGCTCATACCTTGGCTGATTCAGACTAACCACATAACAGTTCTCACGAATCAACTCTTCTAGTTCTGCAAGTAAGTCTTCTGATATTGTTCTGTACGAGTTATACTCTATTTTAATAAACTTTTGATTTATCGAGACTGTTGGTGCAGTATCAAACTGGCTGACAAATAAATCTGAAATATCTTCTTTTAAATTTTCACTTATATTCTCTGTGTCAAGATCAATGGTTATCGTATTAATAGCTCTTCCTCTGTTGTCTTTCTCCTTTTTGATTTTACCGAATCGTTTAATCTTGGAGAGCTCTTTTTTTGCATCATTAAGAGCATTAAGACCTTCGATGTAAGCTTGCCAAATTTGACGATCTTCCTCCATTCTAAGTTCTTTGAGAGGACGTTCAAGCTTACAACAAGATACGATGAAATCTTTAAGTTCCGTTGTCCTATTTAACCAACCCAATTTATCAAGCTGGTCAATTAAATCAACATCATCTTTGATGAAAAGGATATTACATGTCTTTGATATGTATTCCTTTTCATCTACAGGCAATACGAACTTCTCTTCTGCAAAAATAGGATTATAGAAGTTTCGTCCTTCCTTAGCAGGACTAACTTTTACATTATAGTCCATACCAGAAAACATAATTTGTATAACCAGATTACCTTTTCTGTCTTGTCCTTTATTGACAAAATAGCAATCGTGACGACCAGAAAACCGCTCTATTAGGTTTTCGGATTTCTGATTCGCAAGATTCTTGTCATTCCATTCGATATTCTGTTGTCGATATCGAATGATTATAGGAATAACATCTACAGTTTCAGAGTAGACGTTACTATTCTCTGTTCTTTCGAATTCTGCCATAATCTATTACAAATATATAATACAGGTATTTCTTTCAAACATATTTAGTTGAATACGCTCTATTTTGTTATTCTTTAAAAGTAACACAACTCCATAGTTGGCATATGATGCAGCTTTCATAGGGGCTCCGATTGCTAAAGCATTTTCGTCATAACCATAACCTCTGAATTCAATAATGTTCTCTTGCTTATTTACGATTTTCATTCGTTTTGGGGACATTTGAATATTGTTCTGCCATAATGGATGCATACCATCCATATTGTACATTGTTACAGTGTATCCTTCGGTACCTTCAATATTCTTTTCAATTGTTATTCTACGATGACAATTGTAGTTATGTCCGGAGACATTTTGCCCATTTTGGAAGCGGACATGGTCTGATGAATCGAAAACAATTTTCCCACAAGGAGGATTATTGTCTCCTTTTATTATGCTGGATAAAAAATCTAATTCCATTAGCTAATATTTTTATTTATGTATTGTTAATCATTGATTATCTTTATAGCAT